>TARA_B110000503_G_scaffold16049_1_pt1 | contig 38393 bp, 38 predicted proteins | sample TARA_B110000503 | Tara Oceans TARA_B110000503 (sample SAMEA4397472) | marine metagenome | biome: Polar Biome; feature: [SRF] surface water layer (ENVO:00010504); material: water (ENVO:00002006), including particulate matter (ENVO:01000060) such as... | depth 5 m | reverse complement strand
GGGCTTTGGCTCGCGAAGTCAAAGTATTGTTGTTGGACGAGCCGTATGAAGGCCTCGCGCCAGTGATTGTGCAAGAAATTGCCAAAACCCTAAACCATATCCGTGAGCAGGGGATCACAACCGTGATCGTTGAGCAAAACGCGGTGGCCGCTTTGAAATTAGCCGACCGTGCGGTGATTTTGGATACGGGCACCGTGGTTTATGACGGATCTGCACAGGCCGTCTTGGATGATGAGAAGTTGCGCGCAGAATATCTTGCCATATAAAAGTCCTTCTGAGGGGCCATCCTCTCCACCCACTAACCATATTTTTAAAGAGGGATTACACCCATGGCTGATAAAATTTACTCCCCGACCACTGCGTTTGCACAGAATGCGCATGCGAATAAGTCCACCTATGAAAACATGTATGCCGCCTCTATAACCGATCCTGATGCCTTCTGGGCAGAGCAAGGCCAGCGCTTGGATTGGATGACACCTTTTACCAAGGTCAAAAATACCTCATTTGAGCATTCGAACGTATCAATTAAATGGTATGAAGACGGTGAACTGAACGTCAGCGCCAACTGCATTGACCGCCACCTAGCCACCCGTGGCGATCAAACTGCGATCATCTGGGAAGGCGACAATCCCGATGAGAGTACGCATATCACCTATAATGAGTTGCACACACAAGTTTGCAAACTGGCGAATGTCTACAAGTCGTTGGGCGTGACCAAGGGCGACCGGGTTGTTCTTTATATGCCGATGATCCCAGAAGCTGCCTATGCCATGTTGGCCTGCAATCGTATCGGTGCTGTCCATTCTATCGTCTTTGGTGGATTCTCTCCCGAAGCATTGGCCGCGCGCCTCACCGCCTGTGGCGCCAAACTGGTCGTGACTGCAGACCAAGCCCCACGCGGTGGCAAAGCCACACCTTTGAAGGCAAATGTAGACATGGCGCTGGAAATCTCTGGCGACATCACAACTTTGGTGGTCGAGCGCACCGGCGCTGACCTTCCGTCCAAAGAAGGACGCGATCACAGCTACACCGCCGCCATGGCACAGGCTTCGGCTGAATGCGCACCTGAGCCGATGAATGCGGAAGATCCACTGTTTATCCTTTACACTTCCGGGTCCACTGGCGCGCCGAAGGGCGTGGTGCATACCACTGGTGGCTACCTCGTTTATGCCTCGATGACCCATCAATACACCTTCGATTATCATGACGGCGATGTATTTTGGTGCACTGCCGATGTGGGTTGGGTCACAGGCCACAGCTATATCGTTTACGGTCCACTGGCCAATGGCGCGACGACCTTGATGTTTGAGGGCGTACCAACATATCCGGATGCAGGCCGTTTTTGGGCCGTTTGTGAAAAACATAAGGTCAATCAATTTTACACCGCCCCCACAGCCATCCGCGCATTGATGGGCCAAGGTGAGGCCTTTGTAGAAAAATATGACCTGTCCTCAATCAAAGTACTCGGCACGGTGGGTGAGCCTATCAATCCTGAAGCTTGGAATTGGTACAATGATGTGGTCGGCAAGGGCAAAGCTCCGATTGTAGACACATGGTGGCAAACCGAAACCGGCGGCCATTTGATGACCCCTCTGCCCGGCGCCACAGATACCAAGCCCGGTTCCTGCACTCTGCCATTCTTTGGCGTGCAACCCGTTATTTTGGAGCCTACCACCGGCGCCGAACTCAACGACCCCGAGGCCGATGGCGTTTTATGCATCAAAGACAGCTGGCCGGGTCAAATGCGAACAGTCTGGGGAGATCATGATCGTTTTATCTCAGCCTATTTCAGCGATTACAAAGGCTACTATTTCACCGGAGATGGCTGCCGCCGTGATGCGGATGGCTATTACTGGATCACGGGCCGGGTCGATGACGTGATCAACGTCTCTGGCCACCGAATGGGGACTGCCGAAGTGGAAAGCGCCTTGGTCGCGCATCCCAAAGTGGCCGAGGCCGCAGTGGTGGGCTATCCGCATGCGATCAAGGGTCAAGGCATTTATTGCTACGTCACCTTGATGACCGGTGAAGAGCCATCCGACGCGTTGCGCCTGGAATTGCGTAATTGGGTGCGGAAAGAGATTGGCCCTATCGCCTCTCCAGATTTGATCCAATGGGCCCCCGGCCTGCCCAAAACCCGCTCCGGCAAGATCATGCGCCGTATTCTGCGCAAGGTGGCCGAAGATGATTTTGGCGCTCTGGGTGATACCTCAACTTTGGCAGACCCATCGGTCGTGGATGAGTTAATTGCAAATCGTATGAACCGAGATTAGATCGCGCAAGCTGTTAAAATTGTAATAAAATATTAAAAATGAGGCTGGCCAATAGTAGTATTGGTCAGCTTTTGTTTGTGATCAGCACAATTCTATCCCTCTTGAGGCAAGGATGTTCTTCCACTTTGACGAAACTTCGCCTATATCAGTTAGAAATAGCGCCTAATCGCCGCGAAAAGGGATAACATGACTAAAAAACCAAACGAGAATGACGTTGTCTTTATTCAAGCATTGGCAGAACTGCTCAGTGCGCAGGATCTGACAGAAATTGAAGTCAACCGCCACTATGGCGAAGATGACAGCTTGAATGTCCGCATCTCAAAAACCCAAAATGTTGTACAAATGGCCGCACCTGTCGCTATGGCCGCGCCGGCTGCTATAGCCCCAGTCGCTGCAGCGGCTGCTCCAGCCGCCACAGCTATTGAAGATCCAGCTTCGCATCCCGGTGCCGTGACATCTCCAATGGTTGGAACAATTTATCTGCAAGCAGAACCGGGCAGCCCGGCCTTTATCACCGTGGGCGCCAAAGTTGCCGAGGGCGACACCATATTGATCATCGAAGCGATGAAGACCATGAATCAAATTCCAGCGCCGCATGGAGGTACCGTCACACGTATCTTGGTCGAAGACAGCGCCGCTGTTGAATTTGGGTCTCCTTTGGTAATTATTGAATAATGTTCAAGAAAATCCTAATCGCTAACCGTGGCGAAATTGCTCTTCGTGTTATTCGCGCCGCCCGTGAAATGGGGATTGGCAGCGTTGCTGTACACTCCACGGCTGACAGTGATGCTATGCACGTGCGTATGGCGGATGAATCTGTTTGCATCGGCCCGCCGTCCAGTACTGACAGCTATTTGAGCATCCCGGCGATTATTGCCGCCGCTGAAATCACTGGCGCTGATGCGATTCACCCAGGCTATGGGTTTCTATCCGAGAACGCGAGCTTCGTGCAGGCGCTTCAAGATCATGATATTTGTTTCATTGGTCCCACCGCCGAACACATCAGGGTCATGGGCGATAAGATCAGCGCAAAAGACACTATGCGCGCTTTGGGCGTGCCTTGCGTGCCGGGCTCTCTCGGCGGTGTGCCAGATCTCGAATCCGCTCTAAAAATTGGCGAAGAATTTGGTTACCCTGTTATCATCAAAGCAACCGCCGGTGGTGGTGGACGCGGTATGAAAGTGGCCAATTCAGCTGAAGAAATGCCAACATCTTTCAGTGCGGCCCGGTCTGAGGGCAAAGCTGCTTTTGGCAATGACGAAGTCTATATCGAGAAATATCTCACCACCCCACGCCATATTGAAATTCAAGTCTTTGGCGACGGTAAGGGCAAGGCTGTGCATTTGGGCGAACGCGACTGCTCATTGCAGCGGCGCCACCAAAAAGTATTCGAAGAAGCGCCGGGCCCTGCGATCAATGCGGAAGAGCGTGCGCGTATTGGTAAAGTATGCGCCGATGCCGTGGCCAAGATCAATTACATCGGCGCCGGCACGATTGAGTTTTTGTATGAGAACGGCGAGTTCTATTTCATCGAAATGAACACCCGCTTGCAGGTTGAACATCCAGTCACCGAAGCTATTTTCGGTGTGGATTTGGTGCGCGAGCAAATCCGAGTAGCTGAGGGGCATGATATGTCTTTCACCCAAGGTGATTTGGTCATCACCGGCCATGCGATTGAAGTGCGGATCAATGCAGAAACCTTTCCAGGTTTTGCGCCGCGCCCCGGTAGAATCAATGCCTATCACGCGCCCGGCGGGCTCGGTGTGCGCATGGATTCAGCGCTCTACGATGGCTATTCAATCCCACCATACTACGACAGTTTGATTGGCAAGTTGATCGTACATGCGCCTGATCGGGCCGCTGCCATAGCCCGGCTGGATCGCGCCTTGGGTGAGCTGATCATTGATGGGATCGAAACCACAATTCCGCTGTTTCATGCCCTGCTGAAAGAACCGGATGTGCATTCAGGCAATTACAATATCCATTGGCTTGAGCATTGGTTGGAACACAAGTTTAACGATAAATGAGCCTAGGGGCAGTGAGCCCGCAGTTGATGCTGCATGCCTATGCCCAAGGCATTTTTCCAATGGCCGAAACTGCTACCGACCCTGAGTTGTTCTGGGTCGACCCTAAGCGGCGTGGGGTTTTCCCTTTAGATGGGTTTCACCTGTCGCGCAGCATGCGGCGGTTTGTGCAGCACCACGCTATCACCGCCACATTGAACGCCGATTTTGAAACTGTTTTGTTTCACTGTGCAGACCGTGAAGAAACTTGGATCAATCCAAGCCTACATACCAATTACACAGAGTTGTACGCCCTCGGGCATTGCCACAGCTTCGAAGTTTGGCGCGATGGTGCGTTGCTTGGTGGTGTCTTTGGGCTCACCATTGGCGGGGCGTTTTTCGGGGAAAGTATGTTTTCGTTGGGCACGAATGGGTCCAAATCAGCTCTCGCATTTTTGACGCGCCATCTGAAAAATTGTGGTTTTGCCTTATTTGATACGCAGTTCATCACGGATCATTTACAAAGTCTGGGTGCGGTCGAAATCAGCAGAGCCGCCTATCGCAGTCAACTGGCCGAAGCCATCACCGTACCCGCCTCCATCACGTCACAGCCTGTGCCAGATGCTCAGAGTATTTTACAGCGCAACGCCCAAACGTCATAGCGCGGATGCTCAAGCGCATTGATAGCCGGTGATGAGGCCACCATCCAGCCCTCAAACAATTGCCCTTTGCTGCGGGCGTCATAAATCGCCAACAAGGCAAAAGCGTCTTGGGTCAATTCTCCCTCAGGATAACGACAGGCTTGCAAATGTATCTCGAGCGGCCCCAAGGTTACCGGGTTGCCAATTGTGATAATAAAGCTTCGCAATTCGCCCGTGGTGCGGTCCAACCACCGAAGTTCGGCCCCACTTGTTTCGCTGGCGCGCTGCGCAAATCCAAAAGCAGGACATAGACACAGAATAAATGCCAGCAGGCGGATCATTACTGTGAGCTGCCAGAAGCAAATTTCATCAGTAAATTCAACAAACTGACCGACCCTTGCGTGTCCATAATGGTTTCACCGGCCGAGTAATTGAACGGCGACCCACCGGGCTGAAGCTCAACAAAGTTGCCCCCCAGAAGACCTTCAGAGGAAATCAAAATGGCGGTATCATCAGGCAGCTCTATGCCGAGATCCAAGGATATTTCCATGTCTGCGCGAAAGCTGGCGGGATTGAGTGAAATATCAGAAACTTTGCCAACCTTTACCCCGGCCAATCGCACATCAGTGCCAACAGTCACGCCCTCAATGGAACGAAAGCTTGCGTTGAGCACGTATGATTCGGTTGAACTTCCCCAACCACCGCGCTGAAATCCAACCACGGCGAATCCAACCGCCACGATCAGAACGCATGTACCTGTGATGAATTCTGCCCAAGCGCCACGCATCAGATTACTCCGGAGTCCAAGCCTCGTAGTCGCTACGCGACTGCGGTGTAGATTGACGCAAAGATCCCGCAGGAGCATGGGCCATGGCCGTGCCTGTCAGGTTTGCCAGATGTGGTTTTTCCCATGTTTTATGGGTTAAAGGCACTTTATTTGGAGGATCATTCCACGTGTGATGAAGCCAACCATGCCAATCTGGATTAACCCGAGTAGCCTCAGATTCGCCATTGAAGATCACCCAACGTTTGGCACTATCTTTGGTTTCATAGAATATATTTCCCGCATCATCTTCGCCCACCTTCACGCCATTGCGCCAGGTAAACAGCTGCGTGTTCAATGTTTGGCCATTCCACCAAGTCACAGCACGTAATAGAGTTGAGACGATGCCCATGAGGTCCTCCAAAACAGGTTTGAATTAGCTATGCCTCAGATGCCTTCAGCGGTCCAGTGCTTGTGGCGTCTGAAACCAAAAACGGCGAAATTTCGAACTAGCCCCCGCCGTTTCTATATGTTTTTCTTGTTTAACCGACAGTCACTTTTTCCTGCTTTTTTTCAGCGTGGATCATCAAAGGCGCAGCCTTTGAAGTCACGGCCTCTTCATTAACAACCACTTCTTCAACACTATCCATTCCCGGCAGGTCAAACATGGTGTCCAGCAAGATATCTTCCAAGATCGACCGCAGACCTCGGGCGCCAGTTTTGCGCACAATCGCGCGCTTGGCGATGGCCACAAGAGCGTCATCGGTAAACGTCAGGGTTACATTTTCCAGCTCGAACAGGCGCTGATACTGTTTGATCAATGCATTCTTTGGCTGGGTTAGAATGATCACAAGTGACTCTTCATCCAGATCGGTCAGAGTTGCAATCACCGGCAAACGGCCAACAAATTCTGGGATCAAGCCAAACTTCAACAAATCTTCTGGCTCTAATTCCCCAAACATTTCGCCCACACCGCGGCTGTCGCTTTCTTTAACGTCAGCACCGAAGCCAATTGAAGTGCCCTTGCCACGCGCCGCGATAATTTTTTCAAGTCCTGAAAAAGCGCCGCCACAGATGAACAAAATATTTGTGGTGTCTACCTGCAAAAATTCCTGCTGCGGATGCTTGCGGCCTCCCTGGGGTGGGACGCTGGCTACGGTGCCTTCCATGATTTTCAACAAAGCTTGTTGAACACCTTCGCCCGACACGTCGCGGGTAATGGACGGATTATCAGACTTGCGGGTAATTTTATCAACTTCGTCAATATAAACGATGCCACGTTGTGCCCGTTCTACGTTATATTCACTTGCTTGCAGCAGCTTTAGGATGATGTTTTCCACATCTTCGCCGACATAGCCCGCTTCGGTCAAAGTGGTGGCGTCAGCCATTGTAAAGGGCACATCCAGAATGCGCGCCAGTGTTTGCGCCAGCAGTGTCTTGCCGCAACCCGTGGGTCCGATCAACATGATGTTAGATTTTGCCAATTCAATGTCATCAGATTTATCAGCAACGTTTAGGCGTTTGTAGTGGTTGTGAACCGCGACTGACAGCACGCGTTTTGCGTGGCTTTGTCCGATGACATAATCATCCAAAACCTCACAGATTTCCAAAGGTGTTGGCACACCCTCAGATTTTTTCAAACCTGTGGCCTTGGTTTCTTCTCGGATAATATCCATGCAAAGTTCAACACATTCATCACAGATAAACACAGTAGGGCCCGCAATGAGCTTGCGCACCTCATGCTGGCTTTTACCGCAAAAACTGCAATATAGAGTGTTTTTGCCGTCGCCACTTGCTTTATCAGCCATGTCTCACCTTTAAGTATTATTGGGCGGTCTGCTTCCGCAGGGCCGCCCGATGGTAGTGTCGTAAAATAACCATAAGCTTATGACACCAAAGAATGGGCCACAACCCGAATTTATCCGTACATTACTTCTGTAGGTCGTCTTTTTCGCGGTTGGTTACGATTTGATCAATTAAGCCCCAAGCCTTCGCGTCTTCAGGGGACATAAAATTATCGCGCTCCAGAGCCGCTTCAACAACATCATAATCTTGGCCCGTATGGGCCACGTAGATTTCATTCAAACGGCGTTTCAGTTTTTGAGTGAACTCCGCATGGATCATGATGTCCGTGGCTTGGCCTTGGTACCCACCAGAGGGTTGATGCACCATGATTGAAGAATTTGGCAGTGAGAAGCGCATATCTTTGGCGCCAGCGGTCAAAAGTAAGGACCCCATTGAGGCCGCCTGGCCCACGCAAAGTGTGCTCACCTTGGGCTTGATATATTGCATCGTGTCGTAGATCGACAGACCGGCGGTCACAACGCCGCCAGGAGAGTTGATATACATGCTGATCTCTTTGGAAGGGTTTTCGGCTTCGAGATGCAGCAACTGCGCGATGATCAATGTGCTCATGCCATCGTGAACCGGGCCGTTCACGAAAATTATACGCTCTTTGAGCAAGCGTGAGAAAATATCATAGGCCCGTTCGCCACGGCTTGTTTGTTCAACTACCATTGGGACGAGGTTCATATAGGTTTCTACTGGATCGTTCATAAGGTCCGCCTGCTGTTCTGAATTCCGACATAAAGTCGATGTGCTAACTGAGTCTTAGTATTGCGCCCCGGGTAGGACAAGGGGCGGAGGAATTTTAGATGCATTTTGAACGATGCTTAACTGCATTTTTTGCGCCACATCAAACATTCGCGCCGAAAATCCCCATTCATTGTCATACCACCCAAAGATCCGCACCAACCCCTGCCCCATCACCTGCAGCTGTGGGGCGGCGATCACCAAGCTTTCGTGACGAGCTTTAAGGTCAGATGACACCAGCGGGCGATCCGTCATTCCTAAGACCCCAGGGCAGGCGTCACGCAAATACGCGATGAGAGCCGCTGCATCGGTGGGTTTGACCAATTGGCAGGTCAAATCAACCGCCGAAACGCTTGCTGTTGGCACCCGCACGGCGCAGCCCATCACCCGTCCGGCGAGTTTGGGCAGGATCTTGTCGATCAGCGCTGTCGCCGATGTAGTGGTGGGAACCATGGACAATGCGGCCGCGCGGTTGCGCTCCAAAGCATCCCCACGTGGCGCATCCACAGTGGGTTGGCTGCCGGTGTAGCAGTGAATCGTTGTCATATGTCCTGCCGTCACACCAAATTCATCGTCCAAAACCCGCAGCAACGGTGCAAGCGCGTTTGTGGTGCAAGAGGCATTGGACATGATTTTTTGATCTCGCAGCAGATGATCATTGGCACCCAGTACGATGGTCACATCTGCATGCTCCGAGGGACCAGAGATCAGCACGCGTTTTGCGCCAGCCCGCAGCCCAGCGCTGGCAAATTTAGCTGTGTTTGCTTTGCCGGTACATTCAAAGAGCACATCAACATCTGTCATATCGACCTTTGCTACGTCACCTTGCTGCGTGAACCGGACGGAGCGACCATTCAAGATCAATGCGCCGTCTGCTTGCTCCACAGCCGCGGGCGACGGGCCGTAGACACTATCGAACTCAAGCAAATATGCGCAGGTTTCAATCGGGGCGATGTCATTAACCGCGACCAGCTCAAAAATCTGTGGCGCTTGCATCTGCATCCATTGTCGCGCAACAGCCCGCCCAATCCGTCCAAATCCGTTGATCGCAATGCGAATGGGCCGCTCCATCGTATGTCCTTTCACAGCAATTGCATCTCGGAGTCAGAAAATGGATGCGCTGGCACCGAAACCATGCCAAATACGGGTGAATGTCCAGCGCCAAAATGGGCAAAATGAAATGCCAAAGGAAGCCAGATGTATCCGCTCGAAGGTTTGAAAGTCGTTGAAATTGCCCGTGTCTTAGCCGGTCCTTGGATTGGGCAAACTCTTGCAGACCTTGGGGCAGAGGTCATCAAGGTGGAAAGCCCCGAAGGGGACGACACGCGCAATTGGGGGCCAAACTATGTCACCAAGGGCAGCGACAGCTCCGCCGCCTATTTTCACAGCACAAATCGCGGCAAACAGGGCATCACCGTTGATTTCAAAGACCCTGAGCGCTTGACCTATCTCAAAGAGCTGATCTCCACCGCCGATGTATTAATTGAAAACTTCAAAGTTGGCGGCTTGAAAAAATTTGGTCTCGATTACGCGACATTGGCCCCAGACAATCCAAAATTGGTCTATTGCTCGGTGACAGGGTTTGGCCAAGACGGCCCAAGGGCGCAAAAAGCAGGCTACGACTTTATGATCCAAGGCATGACCGGTATTATGGACATCACTGGAGAGCCCGAAGGTATGCCGCAAAAGGTTGGCGTAGCCTTCGCTGATGTGTTTACAGGTCTCTACGGCGTTATAGGCATTCAAGCCGCTTTGGCGCAGCGGGCCCGCACGGGCAAGGGTCAACACATTGATATGGCTTTGTTTGATTGCATGTTGGCCGCACAAGCCAATCAAAACCTCAACTACCTAACCACGGGCAAAAGCCCCCAGCGCATGGGCAACGCGCATCCAAGCATTGTGCCCTACCAAGTATTTCCAGTCGGCGACGGGCATATCGTCATCGCCTGCGGCAACAATCGCCAATTCCACAATTTGGCCCGGGCCCTGAACCGCGAGGATTGGATCGAAGACCCCATCTTCGCCGATAACATCACTCGGATCGCCAATCGGGCTGAAGTTGTGCGCCAGATCATAGAAACCCTAAGTCATTGGGCCAAGTTGGATGTATTGCCAGTCTTGGAAGCCGCCGGCGTACCCTCAGGCCCAATCAATACAATTGCCGAAGCCTTAGAAGACCCGCAAACCCTGTTTCGACAAATGCGCATTTCGCCCGAAGGCATCCCCGGCGTTAGGACACCAATTAAGTTTTCCGATAGCAGCCTTCAACTGCAGCGCGCCGCGCCGGGCTTGGGTGAGCATAACGACCAATAGACCGGTCAACTCAGCCCTTTGGGCGCCAGCTCCCCTATAGAGGTCTCGCCCTCTTCGCTTATGCGGTGGCGTTTGAACTGCGCTGTTGCAGGCAACGGCGTGTCAAATTGATAGGTTGGATCAATCATTTGTCGCTCCCAAGTCTCAAGCATTTCGCGCCAAACGCCCACTAGGCTGCGCGGCTCAGGCATATCGTCCTTGACCGCCTGATGCAGCTTTTTGAGATTATAACATGGAACACCCGCATACATGTGATGCTCCGTGTGCCAATTCATATGCCAATAGAGAAACTCGAACACCGGGTTCAACGTGATCGACTGCACGCTTTTGCGAAAGTCAGCCACGTTCTCCTGCAACCCACAATGCTGAGGCAGGCCAAGAAGATAGGCCAACCAATTGGCGGTGAAATTGAACAGTGTGAAAATTACCGGCAAAACCCAAAGCCCGGTGACAAAAGCCTGCACAACACCGCGCCATGAAATACCAGCAAAATCCGAGACCAAAGGATCGCACGGCGATGCTCGGCGGGTTGATCTTCATTTAGTGCATTTAGCCATTCGTTGCTGGCAATATCCACAGAGCCAACCCTGCCAAAGGCGTGCAACACGGTCTGCCAAACAGTCGACAACAAGCCCCCCTTGCCAAAGGTGCACCCCGGCTGGGTCAGAAGATTGATGGTGAGCATTTGAAAGATGAACAGCTTACCAGTGCCGGGATCCAACGGCAAAAGGTTTTCGCGATCCCCTTCGGGGCGCAAGGTATAACGGTGATGATAGGTGTGGCTGCTGGCGTAATCAAACGGGTTCCACCAGCTGAGCAGGCTAAAGATATAGAGGAATATTTTATTGAGCGCTTTGGTGCGAAACACTGTGCCACGGCCCAATTCATGCGGCGCGGTTCCAGTGGAAAAGCTTCCAATGGTCCCGTGCACAAACAGCGCCGCCGCAAAGGCCAGCCAATTAGCTTACGCCCAAAACACAAACACCAGAGCCCCAGTCACCAAAAACAGGCCCAAATGTCCACCGGCTTGCCACCAGCCTTTAAGGTCACTTCGATGACATAAGGTCCGGAACGTCTCTGGCGCCATGGCAGATCGGTAGCATTGCACGTTCAATGTTTCGCGTGCGGCCGCCAAAGCAGGGTAGGACATATTAGGCCACCTCTTAAAATGAAATGCTGTTTTCAACATTCAGCGTGGGCTGGAATGTAAGTCAAATCTTTTTGCAGCGCGGACCCCATCCCATGTCCGCAATATACATTTTTTAACCTAATGCCAGTATCACCACACCCGCCTCATTATCCAATTTTTGAGCCTAACAATCCACTTCCGTTAAAGGCACCCGCACATTACCGTGATTATAAACTATAATTTCAAAAATACTTAGCAAATATGACGTAATCTGACTTGGATGTGTCGTTTAGTTGTGTTCCTATGCGTGAGTTCCGCTCATGGTGTGGAGGTTGCGGTTTGTTTGCTTCGGCAGCAGCGCTAACCGGGCTATGAGCCGTAAAGGCCACAGATCTGGCCGCAGATTAAACAGGGAGACTATCATGAAACTCAAAATGCTCGCGGCATCTGCTGCAGTGGCACTGTCATTCGGTGCAACATCCGCGTCCGCTGACTGCGGTAAAGTATCCATCACTGAAATGGACTGGGCCTCGTCGGCTGTAGTAACTGCGGTTGCAAACTTCTTGATGAGCCAAGGCTACGGCTGTGACGTGCAAGTTGTACCGTCCTCAACCGTACCTGCGCTGACTTCATTGGCCGAAACTGGCGAACCAGACATTCTAACTGAAGTATGGGCTAACTCCACGCCATCTTACGAGCCACTCTTAGCCGCAGGTAAATTGGTCGAGCTGACCAGCGTTCTATCCGATGGTGGCGTTGAAGCTTGGTGGATCCCAGCTTACTTGGCAAAATCCAATCCTGAGCTGACCACATGGGACGGCATCATGGCAAACCCTGCAGCCGTTGGCAGCAAGTTCCACGATTGCCCGTCAGGTTGGGCTTGTGACATCATCAACAACAACAACCTAATTGCTGCGGGTGCTGAGGCCGGTGGTCTTGAGCGGTTCCAGCATGGTTCTGGTGAGACTTTGCAAACCTCCATCGCGGCCGCATATGCGGACCAAGCGCCATGGTTCGGCTACTACTGGGCACCTACGGCTGTGTTGGGCAAATACCCAATGGTTCGTGTTGAAGTGCCTGCCTATAATGCAGAAGCTCACGCCTGTAATGGTGATGTTGATTGTGCAAACCCTGTCTTTTCTGCCTATCCAGCTGCAAAAGTTGTAACTGCTGTTTCCGGCGCCTTCATGGACCGTGAGCCTGAGGTAGCAGCCTTGTTGAAAAACATAACTTTCACAAACGCTCAAATGGGTGACGTGTTGGCTTGGCGTTTGGACAACAATGCATCTTACGACGAAGCGGCCGTCTACTTCCTGACAACATACAAAGAGGTATGGGGCGGCTGGTTGAGCGCCGATGCTAAAGGTAAATTGGCAGCCATCCTGAACTAATCAGGGCTAAAATTCCCCGCGGACTAAATGCAGTCCGCGGGTTTTTTTGACTTCAGGGGGAATATCTATGGCCACTTACGACTGGCTCTTTAACATGTTTGGAATGCGAAATTGGTGCGATGCCGATGCATCAGAAGGCCCAATGTCTATGGCCCAACTCTTGGCTAAAACCGGCAATGCTGCGCCTGAATCAAGCTTCACATTTGCCTTTCCCTCTTTGGATGAATTGCACAAAGCCTGTGGCCAAATCACCCAGACCCGCGATGTGGTTAAAGGGCTGGAAGACGGATTTCTCACAATTCGCCCCGCCCTGCGTACGGTTTTGGACCCAATCACTCAGCCACTCTCATGGATGCTTGACGGAACGCTTTACGTGTTCACTACAGCGCCTTGGTTTATCATCATGACCGCGATTTTAATTGCGGTTTGGTATGCCACCCGCTCCGTCTCAGTTGTTTTATTTAACGCCTTTTGCCTGTCCTTTTTCGCCTTTGTTGATCATTTTGAACCTGCAATGCAAACCTTTGCGGTCATCTTAGTCTGCACTATAATATCGGCCTTACTAGGGGTCCCAATTGGCATCGCAATGTCGAAATATAACCGGCTGCAAAGAGCCATCATTCCGGTTTTAGACCTGCTGCAAACCTTGCCCACCTTTGTCTACCTGATCCCACTGATCTTTTTGTTCCCCATCGGAGAGTCGCGCCTCTACGGCATCGCCATTGTCCTTTACGCCATAGTCCCCGTGATCCGTCTTACCGATCTCGGCGTGCGCTTGGTCGACAAGGATGTGGTAGAAGCTGGCAACGCCTTTGGCATGAGCCCGGCACAAAAGCTGGGTAAAGTTGAACTACCCCTAGCCTTACCCAACATCATGGCGGGTCTCAACCAGACCATCATGATGAGCCTTGCCATGGTTGTGATTGCATCAATGGTAACTGCACCCGGTCTTGGCGTGCTGGTGCTGCGCGGCATCCGAAACCTTGAGCTAGGAGTCGGATTGATGGCTGGGGTTTGCATTGTGCTTCTGGCCGTGATGTTGGACCGCACCTCCAAAGCTGCTCTATCGCGTATCGACCGCACCAAGAGTGAAATGTGAGGGCTAACATCATGACACAGCCACCAAAAATAAGTCTTCGCGGCCTCTATAAGATCTTTGGGTCTGACGACAAAGCTGTATTGCCGCATGTAAAAGCCGGGATGGGCAAAGAAGAGCTCTTGGCCTCGCATCAACATGTCTTGGGCTTGCAGGACATCAATGTTGAGATGCAGGCGGGTGAAATCACGGTTGTGATGGGCCTGTCCGGCTCCGGTAAATCCACTTTAATCCGGCACCTAAACCGCTTGATCGAACCCACTGATGGGGAAATTTTGGTGGATGGTGTCGATATCATGAAACTGTCCGCGCTTGAATTGCGCCACATGCGGCAAAACAAAATGTCGATGGTATTTCAGAAATTCGCACTTTTGCCCCACCGCTCAGTTTTGCAAAACGCCGCCATGGCTCTGGACATCCAGGGTGCGGCGGCAATCGAACAAGAGCGTGAAGCTCAGAAATGGCTCGATCGCGTGGGTCTTGGCGGGTATGAAAACCACTACCCATCACAGCTTTCCGGCGGCATGCAGCAACGGGTTGGCATCGCCCGCTCGTTGACGTCGAACTCAGATATCATGCTGATGGATGAAGCTTTCTCAGCCCTTGACCCACTGATCCGCACCGACATGCAGGATTTACTGCTAGAGTTGCAAGTTGAGCTAAAAAAGACCATCGTATTCATCACCCATGATCTCGACGAGGCCTTAAAACTGGCAGATCACTTGGTGATTTTGAAAGACGGGGCCGTAATACAACAGGGTGAGCCACAAGGCATTCTGATGGCGCCAGCCGATCCCTATATTGAGGATTTCGTGTCAGACATTAACCGCGCCAGAGTATTGCGGGTCCGGTCCGTGATGCAGGATCTCACAGCGGATAAATTCGCGGGTGATGTGGATGCCAACGACAATCTTGAAAGCCTTATCGCAGCTTCGGGCGGCGACACAGCCTTGCGGTATCGTGTGATCGAAAATGGTAAGCCCGTTGGAGAGCTGGACATGCGCGAACTGGTCAAAGCTTTGGTGCCACGCATCTCAAGCTCTGAAGCTGGCACGCGCTATCACTGATCAGTACAAGTATCTTTCCACCGCGGCATCCGTGCCGGGGTTGATTTACTCAACCAGCATCACCTGCGAACATCACCCCAATTGCACCAGTCTCTAGCGCCCCCTTGCGTCCAATGCAGACCACGGCAATATGCTCTTTAGCTTTGGCAAGCGTAACGTCAAACCGTTCTCCCACAATTTGGATCAACCAATTTTGCCCTGCTTGATCAGCCACAAAGCCTTTGGCGCGAATGATCCCTACGGCCCCAGTAGCTAGAGCTTTTGCCAGTTTAATAGGATCACAGGGCGGAATTTCGCTAAAGACACGGCTTTCATAGCCCGCATCCGCATGGGCGGAGGCTTGGGGTTGCCCGGCCACCATCTCTACCCCAAGGATCACCGCTGGCGGCAGCCTGCCCTGAGCGGTGGCTACAACCTGCGCTTTGGGGTTGGCTGAGCCGAGCCAGTCTCTGACGTCCTGCACGACATCACTTGAGATCAAATCAATTTTGGTTTGCACGATCAAATCAGCGTCGGAGATTTGGCGTAGCATTGTATCGCCAAGATACTCATCTGCCGCTTGCGCCCGAATGCGCTCGCTGTCGGCCAGCACCACAACCCCCCCAAGATTGAAGCCGTCCAAAAACGAAATGCTCGCAGCTACAGCGGCGGGCATCGCGACACCCGAGGCCTCAATCACAACATAATCCGGGGCGGGATCCAGCTGGGCCAATTTGATCAAAGCCGCTGTCATATCAGAGCCGAAGGAGCAGCAAATACAGCCCCCAGAAATAGCAATCATTTCGTCATCTTTGGCTTCAATCAAATCCGCATCAATTGGCAAATCTCCGAACTCATTCACCAAAATAGCAATTTTGCGACCATCCGCGTGGCGCAGCAAATGATTGAGCAAAGTGGTTTTGCCAGCCCCAAGATAGCCACCGATCACAATGACCGGGATGTCTTGCCTCATAGGCTTGCAGCTGGAAAAATACGGCCACCCTGAACCGTGCCCCATACGCCAATGTCTTTAAGCAGCATTGGATCACAAGCCGTTGGATCTGCCTCCAAAACCGCAAAATCAGCCTTCTTGCCGGTTTCAATTGAGCCAATCTCTCCGTCGAGATGCAGCGTGTAAGCAGCCCCCATGGTAATGGCCCAAAGTGCCTCATGCACTTGTATTCTTTCTTCCTCGCCCTGTACCCGACCCGAAGCCGTGATACGGTTTACGGCCGCCCATGCGGTAAACAAGGGCCCAAGAGGGGTCACGGGCGCGTCAGAGTGGATGGCCATCGGCACGCCACTGTCCAAGGCGGTCCGGCAGGCGTTCATCCGTGTAGCGCGGTCCGGCCCCACTGTGAGAGCATAATGTTCATCGCCCCAGTAGAAGTGATGGTTGGCAAAAAGATTTACGCACATGCCGAGTTTCGCCGCAGTCCGAAACTGTGCCGCATCCGCCAATTGGCAATGCTGCAGCGTAAAGCGGTGATCCGGGTTTGGGTGCGCTTGCAAGGCGGGGCCAAGTTTTTCCAACACTAATTGGGTCGCCTGATCGCCGTTGGTGTGGGTGTGGACTTGCAAACCGGCTTCTAACGCCAAATGCAGCAGTTCCGATAAATGCTCCGGTGCGATATACCAAAGCCCGTTGGGCGCGCCGTTGTGATAGCCAGGCCAGCGCAAGCGAGCTGAAAAACCCTGAATTGATCCATCGACCACGATCTTGATCTGCCCCAAGCGCAAACGGTCAGTGCTTCTTTTTTTAAATGCGAGAACAGCTACAATCAATTCTTTGGCAGAAAGGCCCATGAAGAACCGAAATGGCATTAAACGTACTGGGTAATTTGGCTCATTTGTGACCCTGAGCATCACGTCAACCGCATCGTCATCCATGCGAGATGCAAGATCAGTGATGGTTGTTGTCCCTGTACGGACGCAGAGCTTGGCAAAATTGCGCAGACCGGTCTCATCCGCATCAAGCATATTGCGCTCATAACCCACAAATGGGCCAACGGGTGTCATGACTTCAGGCCCTTTTAGCTCGCCAGTCGGAAATCCATCCGCCCCCAAAGGAATACCAGGATGGTTGAGGCCCTGCTTTAGCATGCCGGCCAGCTCCAGTGCCTTGGTGTTCACATTCATAATATGGCCAGAGGCATGCAAAACCCCCACAGCGCGCGTTGTTGATACCCGATCAAGATCGGCTCGGGTGACAGTCGTATTGTCCATATAGATCGGATCTAATTGCCATCCTGAGAGCGGGGTAGTTGCGTCTTCCAAGACCGCCTCAGCCTCTTGCAAACGCTCAACGACCGCGTCCACGCTTTTGACACCCATCCACAGCTTGCCATTTGGATCAGCCCGATCAAACCAACCACAATAGACTTTAGCCCACAAAGACCCTTCCATTGCATGGGCATGGCCCTCCACAAACCCAGGCATCAAGACCTTATCTTCAAAGCGCGTGTCCAGAGTATAGTCGCCCCATGTTGCCAGCTCCTCCAAGCTTCCCGCTCCCAAAATACGTCCATCTCGCACCGCCACATGGCTGGCCTCAGGGCGGCTTGGGTTCATCGTGATAATTTTCTCAGCGCTGAAAATTGTAGTGTTGGGCATCGGACACCTCTTGGATTAACTGTTTGTGAAAATTGTAAAGAGCTTTCATTAAATGGGAAAATAGATTTAGCTGTTCTCAAACACCTATTTTTTGGGGGAAAGGTATTGATGAATTTTACGCTCAAACAATTGCGTTACGTGGAGGCGGCAGGTCGTTTAGGGTCCATTGCCAAAGCTGCGGTTGAGGTCTCAATCTCTCAATCTTCCATTACAGCTGCCATTGATGCGCTTGAGGCTTCACTTGATTATGGCTTATTCGTAAGGACACCAGCCAAAGGGGTTCAACCAACATCTGCGGGCCGCGAGGCGCTGCAATTGATCCGAAACTTTCTCAATCAAGCCCGACAATTTGAGGCCGAACTGCAATCGCAAGGGGGAGATGACGCTGGGCTGGTGCGCATTGCATGCTATGCTACCGCCGCACCCGCCTTTTTGCCGCCAATTTTGAGATCTATAACCATTAACTTCCCCGGCATTTCAATCAAAGTGATGGAGGGTGATATGATGTCGATCATGGATTACCTCAACAATGGAGAGGTGGATCTGGTGTTTACCTATGACACCCACTTGCCAGACGCCCAGTCTTTCGAGCCATTGTTCGACGCCCCACCCTATGCTTTGGTGCCGGCTTCCGAGGCCATAAGCGCCCAAAATTCTGTTACTTTCGCGGAATTAAGCTGCAGGCCAATGATCATGCTCGACCTACCATATACCCGCGATTACTTTCTTGGCCTGTTCAAAGAGCGCGGATTAGAGCCAAACGTAGTCCATTCAACCCGCTCAGCAGAAATCGCAAAAGCTCTGGTGGAAGGTGAATTCGGCTATACACTTTTGAACATCCGGCCCCGCAACTACATCACCAATGACACACGTTATAAGGCCCTGCCCATTTACGACTCCTCAGAAGTGCCCGTCTTTGGGATCGCCACGGCTAGCAATGTCAGGCAGCCCAAAAATGTAAGATCCTTCATCCGAGGCTGTGTCGAACTGCGGGAGAAAGGTGCATTCGATGCTCTCACCGTGAGCATAAACCCCTAAAAAATGTAGTAAAGAAGCCTAATTAATCTGTTTTCTGTAAAAAAAACCTTGGTCTAGGCTCATCGCAATGACGAAGAAACATGTAACTATATGGGAGATTTAAGATAATGAAACATATACTTAAGGGGATAGTCACCGCGACGGCGGCCGCTGCTGTTCTGGCGACGGGGGCAATTGCTGAAGATTCGCCGCGCAAAGGCGGTACGTTAATCACCGTGATTGCCACCAATGTACGCAATCTTAATCCAGCAGTGCAATCAGGCATCGTGACCGGATATCCAGGCGCACAGCTTTTTGCTGCCCCTCTGCGCTATGACGAAGACTGGACCCCGCAACCCTATCTGGCTAAAAGCTGGGATGTGAGCGAAGATGGTTTGACCGTCACTTTAAACTTGGTCGAAAATGCCGTTTTCCATGATGGGGTGCCGATCACTTCCGAAGATGTGGCCTTCTCAGTTGAGACAATCAAGGCGCATCACCCTTTCAAATCCATGTTTGCCCCAGTCTCCTCGGTGGATACACCAGACGAACATACAGCGGTGCTGAATCTCAGCAAACCACACCCGGCTCTGATGCTGGCGATGTCTGGCCAGCTGATGGCTATCATTCCAAAACACATCTACGGGGATGGTCAAAATCCTAAAACTCATCCGCGCAACACAGAAAACGTTGTGGGATCCGGCCCATTCAAACTGGTTGAATATAAATCCGGTGAGCACGTTATCCTGGAACGCTTTGACGATTTCTTCATCGAAGGTCGGCCATATCTCGACAAAATAGTAATGCGGATTATCACAGATCCAGCAGCACGGGCCATTGCCTATGAAAATGGGGAAATCCATATGGGCGCGTTTGAATCCCTACCTCGGATCATCAACCGTCTTAAGAAGGTCGACAACCTGACGGTGACCGATGAAGGTTATGGCGGCATCGGCCCCCTAGATTGGTTGGCGATGAACACCACCAAAGGTCCACTTAAAGATGTCAGGGTTCGCAAAGCTATTGCCTATGCTGTGGACAAAAACTTCATCCACAAGGCTTTGATGGAGGGCACCGCCTCAGATTCCTTGACCGGCATCCACCCAGATAGCCCGTTCTACAATGCCAATGTGGAAGGTTACGACTTAGATCTCGACAAATCCCGTGCCCTTCTCGATGAGGCTGGCTTCCCAATGAAGGGCGACTCTCGCTTCAACCTTACTATAGATTTTGGCTGGCCAGGCGTGAAACCGCAGGTCGAATACGTCAAAGCGGCACTTAAGAAGGTGGGAATTACGGTCGAGGTTCGTGCCTCTGCTGACTTCCCAACTTGGGCGGCTCGCATGGGTGAGATGGACTATGACATGTCTTGGGACACCGTTTTCAACTGGGGCGATCCAGTGATCGGTGTTCACCGCACCTATTCCTCAAGCAACATCGCGAAAGGCGTTTGGTCCAACACTCAAGGCTATGCCAACGCCCGCGTAGACGAGCTGATGGAAATGGCCGCAGTGGAAACAGATCCGGCAAAACGCACAGCCCTTTATGCGGAGTTCCAAGAGATCATCGCAGACGAGCTGCCTGTCTACCACACCAACACATTGCCCTACCACACGGTCTATAATGATAATATAGGCAATCCTCCCTTGGGCATTTGGGGCACATCGACACCCATCGATATGACCTATCTCAAGAACTAAATTCTCTATCGCGCGGGCTGGGACATCTTGGCCCGCGCAAATTTATTATTAAGTAAGGCAAAGACATTGGGCATTTTACGCACCATCCTTCTCCGTGTTGTTTATGCCACCTTACTGCTCGTTGCAGTTTTGGTACTGAACTTTTCGCTCATGCATTTGGCCCCCGGAGATGTGGCAGACACGATCAGCCAATCCATGGGCGGGGCGGATCAAGAGATTTTGGACGAAATCCGCGTCAGCTACGGTTTGGATCAACCCTTCATCGTGCAGCTTGGGCGCTATATCGCCAATGTGGCTCAGTTTGATTTGGGTTATTCGTTTTTCTACAACCAACCCGTCACCAAACTGATCCTAGAACGTCTGCCGGCAACTCTATTGCTGGTGATCGTAGCCCAAATTGCGGCGCTGTTTATCGGGGTTGTCCTTGGCGTTATATCAGCACGCAAACCTAACGGTCTGTCAAATTATGTCGTGACCTTCCTCGCCTTGTTTGGATATTCTGCACCGGTATTTTGGACTGGTATATTGTTGTTGATCACTTTCTCTTTGAACGTGCATTGGTTTCCAGTCGCAGGGATGCGCGATGTAACCATTGAAGGTGGCTTTTGGGTGCATTTTATTGATGTGGCCCGCCATCTATTTTTGCCCGCGGTGACTTTGGGATCGATCTTTCTCGCCCTCTATTCTCGCCTATCTCGTGCCTCGATGATGGAGGTTTTGGGCTCAGATTATGTTCGCACCGCAAAAGCCAAGGGTCTAACGTCCAATCAAGTTGTCTACAAACACGCGCTGAAAAATGCGCTTTCGCCAGTGATCACCCTCGCAGGTTTGCAGTTTTCGTCCGTTCTCTCCGGCGCAGTATTGGTCGAGGCTGTGTTCAGCTGGCCAGGTCTTGGGACTTTGGCATTTCAATCCATTATTGCCCGTGACACCCCAACCATCCTTGGCATACTATTCTTCTCGGCCCTGGTTGTGATCATCGGCAACCTGCTCACTGATCTTGCTTTACGCTTGGTTGATCCACGTGTGGGAGGCCAAAAATGACCCGCCCGGTGATCCACGAAGAAGAGACGCCAGAGGCGCAGCACCCTTTTACCGAAGCGTGGGGCATGTTTCGCAAAAACAAATCCGCAGTTGCGGCTCTGGGGTTGTTGGCCCTCATCACCTTCGGAGCAATTTTTGGGCCCTATCTTTATCCAACGGATCCCTTCGAAATGGTTTGGATGCCATTCTCGCCCCCGGGCCAAGAAGGCTTTTTACTGGGCACAGATTATCTCGGTCGCGATCTGCTGGCCATGATCATCAATGGCGCAAAAGTTTCCTTAATGATTGGCCTATCAGCCGCCATGATGACAGTATTCATTGGCGTGACCGTGGGGGCATTGGCGGGATTTTATCGAGGTATTGTCGAAGAAGTTTTGATGAGGATCACTGAGTTTTTTCAGGTCCTTCCAACTTTGCTGTTCTCTATGGTTTTGGTCGCGCTGTTCGGTGCGTCCCTGCCCATGATCACATTTGCGATTGGCATCGTCAGCTGGACTGCCGTTGCCCGGATCACCCGTTCGGAGTTTTTGCGCATACGTGAACTGGAATATGTCATGGCTTCCCGCGCTTCTGGAGCCTCCAATCTCAACCTGATGTTTGGCGTGATCCTGCCCAACGCGCTACCGCCGATCATTGTGCAATCCGCCCTCATGGTTGGCTCAGCCATTTTGTTTGAAGCCGGTCTGTCGTTTCTTGGACTCACTGATCCCAATGTCGTCAGTTGGGGGCAAATTATCGGCTCAAACCGGCAATATATCCTTGATGCTGGATATACAGTCACCATCCCCGGCGTTGCGATTTTTGTAACGGTTTTGGCCATCTCATTGGTCGGCGACGGCCTGAACGACGCGCTTAATCCAAAATTGAGGCAACGCTGATGTCCCCGCTCCTAGAGGTCAAGAACTTGCGTATTGAACTCACCACTCGTGACGGGGTTGCTCCCGTGATTGACGATCTGTCCTTCACATTGAACCCGGGCGAAACCATGAGCTTTGTCGGTGAAAGCGGCTGTGGAAAATCTATGACCGCTCTGGCCCTTATGGGGCTTTTACCAGAAAAAGTGGGACGGGTAGCTGCGGGCAATATCATTTTCGACGGTGAGGATTTGTCCCAAGCCAGTGATGAGCGTCTGCGCGCGATTCGGGGCAATGAAATCTCGATGATTTTCCAAGAACCCATGACCTCCCTCAATCCGGTCTTCACCATTGGCGAGCAAATTGCCGAAGTGCTGCGTGCGCATCAAGGGCTATCGCGCAAAGCCGCTTGGACGCAATCGATTGAACTTTTGAACGCTGTGCGTATTCCAAATGCAAAAAGCCGCGTAAGTGATTACCCGTTTCAAATGTCCGGCGGTCAAAGACAACGGGCCATGATTGCCATGGCATTGGCCTGTCAACCGAAAATTCTAATTGCTGATGAACCTACCACAGCCCTCGATGTTACCGTGCAGGCCCAAATTTTTGATTTGCTCACCGATTTGCGCAAGCAAACCGGTGCGGCCATTATTTTGATCACCCATGACATGGGCGCAGTCGCGGAAATGGCTGAGCGGATGATTGTCATGTATGCGGGCCGCAAGGCGGAATTGGGTCCGGTTGATCAGATCATTGAGCATCCTCGACACCCCTACACCAAGGGTTTGATCGAATGCGTGCCCCATATCCAAAGCGATCCCAGCCTAGAGCGGCATGATCTGGTTGAGGTGCCCGGTATAGTGCCAAGCCTACGTGAGTTTGGCAAAGATCAGTGCCTATTTGCGTCCCGCTGCGCCTATTTAACAGAAGCCTGCCTCGCATCTCGTCCAACTGAAAAACTATTCGCCAATGGGCAAAGCGCCGATTGTTGGCATGCGGAGGGCCTGTAATGTCAGACCTGTTAAAAGTTGAAAATTTGACCGTGCGATTTGAAGTAAAGCGCGGCGGCGGCTGGAATAAAAAATCATACCTCTACGCGGTGGATGACGTGTCATTTACCGTTAAGAAAGGGGAAACTCTGGCCATTGTCGGCGAAAGTGGCTCTGGCAAAACAACCGCCGCCCTCGCTGTCGCTCGCTTGGTCAAAGCCTATAGCGGCAAGGTGGCCTTGGCCGGAGAAGACATCTTGCAAAAAGAGGCGGAGGCCCTCCGTCAAACCCGCCAAAAAGTACAATTCATATTTCAGGACCCCTATAGCAGCCTCAATCCGCGCAAACGGGCTGAGGCCATCGTGAGGGAACCTTTGGACAGCCTGTCACGCAAATCAGAAGATGAGAAAACCAAGATTGTCGACGACTTGTTCGAAGCCGTAGGGCTACGGCCAGAACAACAGCGCTTGTTTCCACATCAGTTTTCTGGAGGACAGCGTCAGCGCATAGGCATCGCCCGCGCCTTAGCGACCCAACCAGAATTGATTATTTGTGATGAGCCGGTCTCTGCGTTGGATGTGGCGGTGCAGGCGCAAATTCTCAACCTCCTGCGTAAACTGCAAAAAAACTTTGGCCTCACATATCTGTTTATCAGCCATGACCTTGGCGTCGTTCAGCATATGAGCGACAGTATCGCTGTTATGTACATGGGCAAAGTGGTGGAACATGCGGATCGACTGAGCCTTTTCCAAACTCCACGCCATCCTTACACTCAAGCTTTGCTCTCAGCTGTGCCCACCGTGGATCGCGCCAAACGCGCCCAGCAAAAACGTATCCTCATTCCCGGTGATGCGCCGGACCCTGTGAATTTGCCCGCCGGTTGCCGATTTGCAAATCGCTGCCCCGCGGCGCAGGCGATCTGCCAAACTGTGGAGCCTGAATTGAAGTCAGATACCAACGGCCATCGCACCGCCTGCCATCTGGTTTAGGGCCGCCCTATCCGCCCGGCTTGGCCAAGGGGATGATTTCATCGCAAATTAAAACATCTGACGTGCTGTCAAAAAAGCTACAATTCAGCGAGCGGTTTCGGAGTATTGGATTGCTCTGGCGCTGCGCGCGAAAGGGTAGCACAGGCCAAAAGCATAACAAAGAGTGCCGGGTAGCGCATAAATCTTTTTATGAACTCGCAAGGTTAATAAAGCGTTGCTTGCGTCTGCACTGACAGGCGATAGAGTGCCGATAACAGCAGGAGCATGCCATGACCGAAGATGTCGAACGCCATGCCATGAAAATGGCCAAAAAGAAAGCTGCCCGTGACAAGATCATGGCAACAAAAACCGATGAAAAGGGCTTGGTGATCGTGCACACCGGCAAAGGCAAAGGCAAATCCTCCGCCGCTTTCAACATGATCTTCCGCCACATCGCCCACAAACGCAAAAGCGCTGTGGTACAATTCATCAAAGGTGGGATGAGCACCGGTGAACGAGATTTGATCCTCGAACACTTTACAGATCTTTGCGCGTTTCACACCATGGGTGAAGGCTTCACCTGGGAGACTCAAGACAAGACCCGTGATACCGAAATGGCACAGGCCGCTTGGGCCAAAGCCAAAGAGTTGATTTTGGATGAGAGCAATCACATGGTGCTTTTGGATGAGATAAACATCGCGCTGCGCTATGATTATCTCGACATCGCTGAAGTTGTGAGCTTTTTGCAAAAAGAAAAGCCACATATGACGCATGTGGTTCTAACCGGACGCAACGCACATGCAGACTTGATTGAAGTCGCCGATTTGGTCACGGAAATGGAGTTGGTCAAACATCCGTTTCGCTCAGGGATCAAAGCCCAGATTGGTGTTGAATTTTAGGCGGGGCCTCTAAATAAAGTAATTGCCACGGCTGCTGTCCCTTGGGTGTAAGTTCACATGTGATTTGGAACGGATACAATGAAACTCCTCGCGATTTCTGGCGCTCTGCGCAAAGCCTCATTGAACACTCTGCTGGTGCGCCATGCCGCACGGGAAATCAGCACCGACTACCAGCTCGCAGATCTGAACCTACCATTATACTCTGCGGATATCGAAGAGGCTGGGATCCCTGTCTTGGTGCAAACATTGGCAGATCAAATCGCAAGTACTGATGCCGTGATCATCTCCACGCCTGAATATAATAAAAATATTTCAGGTGTTTTGAAAAACGCGCTAGATTGGGTTAGCCGGACACCAGGCAATCCTTGGGCCAGAAAACCTGTGGCGATTATGTCAGCCACCGCCGGACGCTCCGGCGGTGAGCGAGCGCAAAACTCTTTGAGACTATGCCTGCAACCCTTTGCACCAAGGCTCTTGAATGGGCCTGAGGTCTTGGTCGGATCGGCACATGACGCATTTGCGTCTGGAATTTTGATCAATAAACGCTATCAAAAGGCCGTGGGTGCATTGATGGCCGCGCTGCGTGCTGAAGTGCGCATGCGCTAATTGTGGACCAAAAGGTCTGCCTCTGAAGTAGGATTTGATAATGGCGGTTAAACGATTGCTCACCGAATTTGGCATGGGCTCTTCTCTGCGCCGGCGCGACTACACCCAAGCCGCTGTGCGCGCGGTTAAGGATGCGCTTTGGCACAATTCAATCAATTTGGCAGAACTGTTTGGCAAGGACAAAGCAGAGATGTTGATCGATGTCCAAGTCGGCGTTCAAGATCCTAGCGCGGTGGATCGCGCGGCTGTGGCCGAGATTTTTCCCTATGGTCAGGTCACTGTCGCGGTCGTGCAGGGCGGGTTAGATGTGCCGCGCTCAGAAGGCCATCCAACAGTCATGGCCAATGTCGCAATCTCAGTGTCTTTAGATTTGGGAGTGCCCTCATGAGCGATCAAAGATTCATTATTGAAATGGGTATGGGAAACGATCAATATGGTCAAGACTACACCAAAGCGGCCCGCCGTGCGATTGAAGACGCGCTGCGCCATTCCGCAATCCCCATGTTTCAAGCGCTCGAACCGTCACTTGGGCTCACGCCACAAGACATGCGTGTGCAGGTCACGATTGGCGTGCAGCAGCCAGATCTGGTGGATACCGAAGCCTTAGTCTCGGCATTGCCCCGTGGGCGCGCTGAGGTAACTGCGGTTGTCGGTGGGTTGAATGTGGTCAACCCAGACAATGGCAATGTGATCGTGATTGCCAGTGCCGCAGTGGAAGCATTTCTACCCTACCTTGGAGATCGGGCCTAGGCTCACTCCGCGTTAGAAATCTCCAGCAGGTTGCCATCCAGGTCGCGGATATACAGCGATTGTATCGGCCCCTGCGCGCCCCTGCGCGCCACCGGCCCATCGATCACGTCAACGCCCTGAGTGGCCAAATGCGACTGCCAATCCACAAGCGGGGTTGGAGAGAGAAAGCACAGGTCCGCAGTGCCAGAGCAGGGCGACGCCGCATGCGGGGCAAAGGATACGCCAGCCTGATGCAGGTTGATTTTCTGCGCACCAAAGGCCAAGGCCCACCGCTTGCTGCCATCGGCGACCGGAAACTCCAGTGCCTGCATGCCCAAAACATCGCAATAAAATGCGACGCTCTGCGCAATGTCGGCCACGGTTAGCACCAGATGATCCAATGCGGAAATATGAGGTGTGGTCATGTCTGTTAGCCTTTCGGTCTCAAACTGGCGCTGGCACGGAAATCATCTGGGATATGATCTTCTCCCTCCAAAATGAGGCTTGCCATAACTTGGCCGATTTTCGGCGCCATGCCAAATCCAATTTTAAACCCACCATTTGCCACAAACCAATCCGGCGTCACCGGATGGACTCCGAGCATCGGTGCGCGGGTAAAAGCGCGCGGCCTGACCCCCGCCCAGCGCGCCAGAACCGGAGCATCTCGCAACACGGGAAACAACTGCTTGGCCTTGGCAATCAGATCATTGAGTTGCCCATCAGTATCGGTCACCGACTTGAAATAGCGTTCGCTGGTAGAGCCAATCGCAACAGTGCCATCTAAATGCGGCACAATATGCAAGCCATCCGCAAACAACTGCGGCTCACCCGGGCGGGCAAAATCTAGCAAGGCCGCTTGGCCTTTGACCCCGTTGCCAATCTCTTGGCCCAAAGTTTCAGACATCTCCACCAGTCCACGCCACCCACGTGCATCAACAATCGCCCCCTGACGCGCACCTGCAGGAGTGATCACCCCCCCCAACTCCTCAACTGCCCGACCCAGCGCTTGGGTGGCTTGCTGCGGGTGTATGTGCGCTGACAATGTGTCATAAACCAACTGGCCTGTCGCCGAGGGCGGGGCCCATTCACCGGCCTCACTGCTTGAGATCACCTCCCAGACCGCGGCATCGCCCCAATTTTTCTCGGCATCTGCAATGCGAGAAAGAGCCAAAGCAATCAAGCGCTCCTCATTGATCGGCTGCAAGCGCCCATGGTTGGCAAATCCTGTAGTCAGTCCGGATATGGCTTCAACCTCTGGCCAAAAGCGGCGGGAATAGAGCAGGCTTTCCAATTGAAATTGCTTCTTAGGCAACCACAGGTCCGGGGTATGGGGCGCCAATGCCCCCACGATGCCGCCGCTTGCGCCGCTGGCCACTCCAGCAGGATCGATCACCCGCACCCGAGCACCACGTTGCGCGCAGCAAAACGCAACCGACAGTCCAAACACCCCTGCCCCTAAAATCGTTACATCAGCAGTTGCCAAAATCTTCGCCCTTCTGCATGGTCTGAAAAATGCTTAGGGTAGACCATGCTCAACCACCAGCCTGATAACATAGAATGGCGTGCAAACGTCCCCTTCTCCACACAATTTGACGACCCATATTACTCAGTAGACAATGGTCTGGCCGAAACCCAGCATGTTTTCCTGTCCGGAAATGGCTTGCCAGCACGATTTACCGATGGCTTTCACATTGCAGAGCTCGGATTTGGCACCGGGTTAAACCTTTTGGTTGCACTGGTAGCTTGGCGACAGTCCGGTGCAAAAGGCATTTTGTACTTCACCAGCTTTGAGGCCTTCCCGCTCGATCCTGCGCAGATGATCAAGGCCCATGAAGCCTTTCCCCAACTCCAAGAGCTGGCCGCAGAACTCGCACCACGATGGGGCAGCACGATCGCCCTACCAGATTTGCAGTTCCAGCTGATCTTGGGCGATGCGCGTGACACCCTTCCCAAGTGGGCCGAAGCCGCCGATGCTTGGTTTTTGGACGGGTTTTCCCCCGCAAAAAATCCAGAGCTCTGGGAACCCGCACTTATGGCTGAAGTGGCCCATCACACCAACCCGGGCGGCAGCTGCGCCACCTATACCGCTGCGGGCTTTGTGCGTCGCGGCCTGCAAGAGGGTGGTTTTAAGATTACCCGCGGCCCCGGCTTCGGTCGCAAAAGACATATGACCCAAGGAATAAAACTATGAGCGCAGGCAACAACACAAAACTTGGCGTTTTGCTGATGGTCGGGACGACGATGATCTTTGCCATTCAAGACGGCCTGAGCCTGCATCTGTCATCGGCCTATAACGTTTATATGGTTGTTATGGTCCGTTACTGGTTTTTTGCCGCTTTTGTGATGACCGTTTCAGCAAAACAAGCCGGTGGCTTGCGCAATGCGGCCCGCACCAAGCAACCCCTCTTGCAAGGGTTTCGAGGCGTACTTTTGGCTACAGAAATAAGCGTGATGGTGACTGGCTTTACCTTTTTGGGGCTTGTAGAAAGCCTCGCCATATTCTCCGCCTATACATTGATTGTTGCCGCATTATCCGGGCCAATCTTGGGTGAAACTGTGGGCTGGCGACGATGGCTGGCGATTGGCGTTGGGTTTTGTGGCGTGTTGATCATCCTAAAACCCGGAATGGGAGTCTTTTCACCCTATGCAATCATTCCGGTGATGGCGGCCTTTATGTTCGCACTTTACAGCCTGCTCACCCGCTATGTTGCCCGCTTAGACAGCACGGCCACAAGTTTTTTCTGGACTGGCGTGATGGGCTGTATTGTGATGACAATGGTTGGGGCGTTTCATTTTGAAAATATGACCGCCATTGATTGGGTCTTAATGCTTTGCCTATGCTGCACGGGCGCGACCGGCCATTGGCTGCTGATCCGCTGCTACGAAGTGGCCGAAGCCAGCGCGGTGCAGCCTTTTACCTATTTGCAATTGGTCTTTGGGTCCACCATTGGCGTCTTGGTCTTTGGCGAAGTGATCAAACCCAATGTGGCTATCGGAGCTGTGCTTGTGGTCTCTGCCGGGCTGTTCACCCTCTGGCGCGCAAGAATGGCGCTTACTGAGACCGACTGACCGGGCGCATGGACATCGCAGGGGCTGCAAAGGCCGGTGGGGTTGTGTAATTGCCTTTCAGCTCAGCCAAAAAGTTTAATGGCACAGCCTGTCCAGCCAAACGGGCGCGATAATTTGGCAGACTTTCGGTCACCCGCATCACGTAATTTCGTGTTTCGTTGAATGGGATTTGCTCAATCCAATCTATGACATCAACTTTGCCCAAACGTGGATCCCCCAGCTTATCGGTCCAATTGCGCGCACGGCTAGGCCCAGCGTTGTAAGCAGCCGCGATATGCACCGGGCTGTTGCCAAACTCCTCGGTCAGTTCCTCAAGATATCGGATGCCAATCTTGGCGTTGAATTTAGGATCTTTTAGCATTTTGCTACGCGAATACCGCAGCCCCAATTTTCCGGCCATTTCCTTGGCTGTGCGCGGCATAACCTGCATCAAGCCTAAGGCCCCAACACCTGATACTGCGCCTGCAAAAAACTCACTTTCACGGCGCGCAATGGCCAAAGCCAGCTCAGGGGCAACCTCATCCGTTTGCACCAACAGCGGCGACAGGGGATAAAAGTGCCGCTCCATCATCGTGCCATACCGCGACGCGCGTTTACCCAGCATCAATTCAAGGTAGGGAATGCCAAGCTCCTCCGCCATCCCACCAAGCTGCGCCATACCTTTGGGACTTTGGCTCTCAGCCAAATGGGTCAAAAACCTCACACCAAACCGGGACCGCTCGACACTTATCAACAACAAGCCTGCTTTAAACACGCTGGAGTTCACAAAATCTGCCTGACGCCAATCCGGATCAACCACATTGCCCGCAAGGCCCGCTTGCATGGGCAGGCCTGCCTCTTCCGCAGCCAACAGCCCATAAAAAGACGTTTGGTATTTCGCCCCATTGGCAAAGGCCATTTGGGCAGGCTCAGATTGCCCCATGGCCTTCAATGCCCGGCCCTGCCAATAATACGTACGCCCAAGAGAGATTTCACTGCCAACCGCCGATTGATGGCGTTTGAAATGTGACAAAGCCAGCTTTGGTTTTTTCAGTTTGCGCAAAGCGATAAAGCCCGCCAACCATTCCAGAGCGGCATAGTCATCACCCAAATCTAAGTGATGGTTGGCAGCCAAATCATAGGCGCTTTGATAATTCTCATCCCAAAGCAAATCGCGGGCCAGTGACATCCGGCGCCCCGCCCATTTCTCAGGTAGGCCCAACGTGATGGCTGAGGTCGATTGGGCCGCAAGCATTTCGATGGCACCCTGTGTTTGCTGACGTCCAAGACGCCATTGAAAACGATCGAAAGCCAAACCGGGATCTGATTTTAAGCTTTGCGGAATATTTGCTAGCAAACGAGTCACGCCATTTTCGTTGTTCTGCAACGCCAAACGGGCCTTTGCCAAGTTTGCCTGCGCTGAGTTTACGCGTGGCAGCATTCTTTCGGCTGATGACGTCGCCCCCTGCCACAGCAGCATATCCAAACGCGCTACGTGCATGGAGGTTAAATCAGCACCAAAGCTATCTTGGAATTCTTGCTCCAATGCTTCGTCCATGCTGAAACTGCTCCAGCCCCATTGCGCCGCAGCAAGAGCTGCTTTGGATTGGCCTTGCTTGGTTAAAGCCTGCGCCAATCGCAAAGAACCCTGAGCGGTGCCCGGCGGGTGGCCTTCAAAAAAAGCAACGACATCGTTCGGCGGTGCGTCGGCCTCAATCGTGATTTCAGAGCGTTTGCGCAAATAGGGCAAACCCGGCCAATCTGGCCTGCGCGTCAAAAACGCGGTGGTCGCGGCAAACTCACCCTTGCCGGCACGCAACCTATCCCATTCGATCAGGTCAACTCCGACGTCCCCCGCTGGACGCACAAGGCGAAGCGCCTCCTCCCAATTTCCTTTTTCCTTAGCAGAATAGGCAGCGCGTAAAGCATCCGAGGCCACAGCATTTTGCGCCACAACTGGACTGCCAATAAAAAATGACATCAAAAGAGAAAGAAAAATTTTCATCGCTACAAACCTGCGCTTTGTAGCAAAAACTTTCAATCGCAAATCTTGGCAAATCTTACTGAGCAAGCTAGGGTCCGCCGACTGAACCTCGGGCGATCATGCCCCACTTGAAAGGAAGCGCTATGATTACAGGATCTTTGCCTGCACTTGTCACGCCGTTTACGAACGGCAAAGTGGATATAGCTGCACTCAAGAAACTTGTAGATTGGCATATTGACCAAGGGAGCCATGGGCTGGTGCCTGTGGGGACGACTGGCGAAAGCCCAACACTCACCCATGAAGAGCATGACTTGGTTGTTGAAATTGTCGTGGACCAAGCCGCGGGTCGTGTACCGGTCATCGCAGGCGCAGGCTCTAACAACACAGATGAAACCGTGCGTCTGGTCAAAGCGGCCAAAGAGGCCGGCGCAACCGCTGCATTGGTGGTTACGCCCTATTACAACAAACCTACTCAGGCCGGGCTGAAAGCCCACTTCTTGGCCGCAGCCGATTGTGGCATGGATGTGATCATCTATAATATCCCCGGCAGATCCGCCGTTGATATGGGTGTTGAAACTATGGGCGAATTGGCCCAGCACAAGCACATTATTGGCGTGAAGGATGCAACGGGAGATTTATCTCGCGTTCCAAAACAACGCCTTAGCTGTGGTAAAAACTTCATTCAGCTGTCGGGCGAAGATGCAACAGCACTTGGGTTTAACGCCCATGGCGGCATTGGTTGCATCTCGGTCACCGCAAATATGGCCCCGGCCCTTTGCGCGCAAATGCAAGAGGCAACCCTCGCGGGTGACTATGCCACAGCACTTAAAATTACCGACAAATTGATGCCCCTGCACCTCGCTACATTCCAGGAACCAGGCTTGGTCAGCGCGAAATACGGGCTGTCAAAGCTGGGCCTATGCTCTGAAGAGGTACGCTCGCCTTTGGTCGGTCTCACCGATGAAGCAAAGGCCACGATGAATTCCGCTTTACGCCACGCAGGCTTGATCAACTGATTTGGATCGGGCTGGGCGCTTATACACCCGGCCCAAACTTCTCACCATAGCATTTGATCCGAACAGTTTAGATATCGTCTCAATTTGTGCCGCTCAATTGTGATAACTCGATCGGACCCATTGGCAAGGCTCCTTGGTCACCATATATATACCCCACTATGGTCAATACAAAATCAGATCCCAATTATCGAATCATCGCTGAATATCGCCGCGCGCGGTATGATTATGCAATTGAAAGCGATATTGAATGCGGCGTCATGCTCATGGGCTCTGAGGTCAAATCTCTGCGTGAAATTTCTGGCAATATCGCTGAAAGCTATGCTGCCGTAGAAGAGGGCGAACTGTGGTTGATAAATTCCTACATCGCCCCCTATGAGCAAGCCAAAACTTGGGGACATGTGGAAAAACGTCGGCGTAAATTGCTGGTGTCCAAACGCGAGCTCTCACGGCTATGGAACTCCACCCAACGCGAGGGCATGACCCTTGTTCCTTTGGTAATGTATTTTAACCATGTTGGCCGGGTCAAAATAAAATTGGGCATCGCCAAGGGCAAAAAGAACCACGACAAACGCGCCACTGAGGCCAAGCGCGATTGGGGACGTCAAAAGCAGAGACTTTTGAAACAGGGCATGTGACCCCGTCATTTGTACCATTCAAACCACCCAGCATGATCATTCACGAAACCTTGGGGCAATCCCTCTTGTTTTGTTGCCCCAGCCCCGCTAAATCCGAGGTGATCCCAAGGGGGCTGCATGGTACAAGACGATCCAAAAACACTTGTTTCGACAAATTGGCTCAAAGCAAATTTGAAACATCCAGACTTGCGGGTCTTGGATGCCAGTTGGCATCTGCCCACTGAGAACCGTGATCCGGCCGCAGAGTTTGCACTTGGCCATATCCCGACTGCACGGTTTTTTGACATTGATGATATCTCTGATCATCGCTCAGCCCTTCCGCATATGGTGCCACCTGTCGAGAAATTCATGTCGCGCGTGCGTGCCCTGGGTGTGGGTGACGGCCATCAGATCGTGGTGTACGACAGCAAAGGCCTGTTTTCCGCTGCGCGGGTTTGGTGGCTGTTTCGAATGATGGGTCATGAGGCTATCGCGGTGCTAGACGGCGGCTTGCCCAAATGGATCGCCGAAGGCAACACAATTGAGACCGCTGCCCCTGTGATCCGCGACCGTCATATGACAGCGCAACCGCAACCGCATATGGTGCGCGACGTGACGCAAGTGGCCCATGCCGCCAAACTGCGGGATCATGAAATCATTGACGCCCGTGCCGCTGCGCGTTTTCGGGGGGAAGCCCCTGAACCGCGCCAAGGTTTGCGCGCAGGCCATATTCCAGGCTCAAAAAATCTGCCGTTCACCCAATTGCTCAATGGTGACCACACCATGAAAACCATCCCCGAAATGGCCGGTGAGTTTCAAAAAGCTGGCGTGGATCTATCAAAGCCTGCGATCACAACCTGCGGCTCAGGTGTGACAGCTGCGGTCTTGTCTTTGGCGCTGGAGCGCATCGGTAAGAAAGACCATTCCCTGTATGATGGAAGCTGGACCGAATGGGGCCAATTCCCAACCCTTAATGTCGCCACTGGAGATAGCTGATGCTCAGCAACCTTACCGCACAACCTCAAGACAAAATTCTTGCCCTTATGGGCGCCTATCGGGCCGACCCTCGGCTAGATAAAATTGACCTCGGTGTCGGCGTGTACAAAGATGCCACCGGCACCACGCCAATCATGCGGGCCATCAAATCAGCCGAACAGCTGCTTTGGCAGGTGCAAGAAACTAAGTCATACGTTGGCCTTGCGGGTGATCCAGCATTCTCAGCGGCCATGTATGACTTGGTATTGGACGGGGCCGTATCTGCGGACCGCCTGTCAGCTGTAGCCACGCCCGGCGGCACCGGCGCTGTACGTCAAGCTTTAGAGCTGATCAAAATCGCCTCTCCAAAGACCACAGTTTGGCTGTCCAACCCCACTTGGCCGAACCACCCCTCGATTGTAAAATATCTGGGCATGACCTTGGCTGAATACCGCTATTTTGATGCTGAAAACGGCGCCGTGGATTTTGATGGCATGTTGGCAGATATCAAAGCGATCCCTGCGGGCGACGTGGTGCTTTTGCATGGCTGCTGCCACAATCCTACAGGCGCGAACCTGACATCAGAGCAAGAAGATCAAATCATTGCAGCACTGGCTACCTCCGGCGCGATCCCATTTGTCGACATTGCCTATCAAGGCTTCGGCGATGGTCTAGACGAAGACGCCCGCTTTACACGCAAAATTGCCAGCCAGTTACCTGAATGCCTAATCGCCGCCAGCTGTTCAAAGAACTTTGGCATCTACCGCGAACGCACAGGCATCTTGATGGCAATCTCGCCCAGTGCCTCACTGCAAGCCGTAACCCAAGACAATATGGCATTTTTGAACCGGCAAAACTTCTCTTTCCCACCAGATCACGGCGCGCGTCTAGTGACCATGATCTTGGGCGACGACAGCCTGCGCTCCACTTGGGCCACCGAGCTTGAGCAAACCCGCCTCGGCATGCTGGGCCTGCGCCAACATCTGTCGGATGAGCTTCGCCAACGGACAAATTCAGATCGGTTTGATTTTCTAGCCACCCATCGCGGGATGTTCTCTCGTTTGGGCGTATCGGCAGAAGCCGTCGAAACAATTCGCACTGATTTTGGCATCTACATGATTGGTGACAGTCGGATCAATATCGCTGGCTTGAATGCTCAGACAGTTCCAATTTTGGCCAACGCGCTGGCTCAGATCACCAAATAGGCCGTTGTGCTGCGGCCTTCACAGTTGTGACATGTAATCTGGCGCCTTTGGGCGCCATTTTAATCTCCAGCTCTGCTTGAGATGGTAAAGAATCGCCGATCATGCGAAACAATGCTCAACAATCCCAAAATTGCGCGCTACCTTGCGCCACAAAGGGCAAAATCGAACAGGTATATGGCAGAGAAAAAATCAGGCTCACGAAAGCGTCTTACCGCAGATCGCCGAACGCCACCCTCCCCTTCACCGCGCAAGCGCAAAGCAACGCTGCAAAAGCCTGCTCCGAAGCGGTTTTCCAGACTGCGTGCAGCTTTGTGGCGGGCCTTCTTGCTGCCTTTTCGGATGATTTGGGCGATGGCGTGGCGTTTGGGGCTGGTTATATTCTTGCTGGTGGGTCTTGGGGTCGCTTATTTCGCGGCCAATCTGCCGGAGGTCAGCGCTCTAGTGGACGGTCGGGCCAAAGGCTCTGTAACATTGATGGACCGCAATGGCGCTGTCTTCGCATGGCGTGGCGATCAATTCGGTGGCATTGTCACCGCACAAACCGTGTCACCTTTCCTTAAGAATGCGGTTGTGGCCACTGAAGATCGCAGATTTTACCGTCACTTCGGGCTGAGCCCACGCGGTGTGGCCTCTGCCGTGCGCATCAACCTGCGCGCGGGTCGTGGGCCACTATCCGGCAATGGTGGGTCGACCATTACCCAACAAACCGCCAAATTGATCTGCCTTGGCGTGAACTATGATCCGGACCTCTGGAAATCTGAACGTAACTATGAGCGTGAGTGCCGACGCTCCACCCTGTGGCGTAAGATCAAAGAGGCCACTTTCGCCCTAGCGATGGAGGTGAAGTTTTCAAAGGATGAAATCCTCACTATTTACCTAAACCGTACATTTCTTGGCGCGGGTGCCCGCGGTTTTGAAGCCGCAGCACAACGCTATTTTGGCAAGTCAGCAACACAGGTGAATGCCGCTGAAGCTGCTATGATGGCGGGATTGCTGAAAGCCCCTTCACGCCTTGCCCCCACCGACAATTTGGCCGGTGCACAGGCACGTGCAGCCATTGTAATCGGCCTAATGCAGCAGGAGAATTACCTGTCCAAAGCTGAGGCCACTTCCTCAATCGCTCAACCCGCAACCCTGACTGCTGCCGCAACAGATCGAGCGGGGGGATATTTTGCCGATTGGGTGATGGCCTCTGGACCTGAGTTTTTCACGCGCAACACCACAGAAGACGTGTTGATCAACACAACGCTGGATCAAAACATCCAAACGGCAACCGAACAGGCGGTACGTTCCATATTTGACGACAAGATTGATGAAAGTTCTAAAGCCCAAGTGGCCGTGGTAGTTATGAGCGCTGATGGCGCAGTGCGCGCGATGATTGGCGGTCGCAACACCCGAACTACAGGCGCCTTCAACCGCGCAACACAAGCCAAACGGCAAACCGGATCAGCCTTCAAACCATTCGTCTATGCCACGGCTCTTGAGCTTGGCTACACGCCCTTTGATATCGTGCGCGATGAGCCTATCACCTATAACATTGCAGGCTCCGGTGCTTGGAGTCCGACCAATTACAACAATCAATTTGCCGGCGATGTAACCTTCACCCGAGCTTTGGCCGAATCCTTGAACATTCCTGCCATCAAGATCTCTGAGCACGTCGGCCGTGATCTGGTACGCAAAGTGGCAACAGATTTCGGCATCGCCAATGAATTGGCCGCCGGGCCAGCTTTGGCGCTCGGAGCATCAGAAAGCACATTGATCGAAATGACGGGTGCCTATGCGGGAATATTGAACGGCGGCTCATCGGTACGGCCTTACGGCTTGGAGCAGATCAAACTTCTGGGCGATACCGAACCCCTTGCAGGGCGCGCGGGCGGCATCGGCGAAAGGGTTATCGATACAAAGGCGGCCCAAGCCCTTACCTATATGATGTATGAAGTTGTCCAAAGCGGCACCGGGCAAAGAGCCAAGATTGAAGGTGTTGAAATCGCAGGCAAGACGGGCACCACCCAAGCCGCTCGTGATGCATGGTTCATTGGCTTCACCTCTGAATTCGTAGTGGGTGTTTGGATGGGCTATGACGATAATACGCCGCTGAAAGGTGTGACCGGTGGCGGCATCCCAACGGATATTTGGCGCGAGACAATGATTGCAATCACCAATCAATCCGCACCGGGTCCACTGCCCATGCTGCGCGGTCCAGTTCAAATTTCACAGCAACTCGAGCCTATAGAGCCAGCTGTGAAAACCAAATCTGGTGCGACGATCTTCGATACGTTATTTGGAATATTAACCGGTAAGAACTAGCCTAGGTTTACTAAATCTCGGGTCAGCCGCGCAATGTTGCCATTACGTGCGTCCAACAATGCGCCGATTTCAACGCGTTCAGACGACAGTAAACTGATGCCTTCAATGATAATATCAAAAAACAAATTCTCACCGGACCTATCCGACACGCGGAACGACACTTCGAAGGGAGTTATCCCTTCGAGCCGTACCGAAGCATCGACCTCAAAGAATTTTCCGCGATTTTTGGTACCCTTGACTACAATCTCACTGCCAATAAATTCTTGGAACCGCTTGCCATATTTTCGAGCGATATAACCTCTAAACGCAAGGATAAACGCGCTCAACTCTGAAGAACTTGCGGAACGCGCCGCTGGGCCCAAAGCGGACCGAGCGATGATATTTACATCTGCATATTGCGCAAAAATATTTTCAAACGCCCGAAGCAATTTGGCTTCTGAACCGCCAAAATTAATCGTGCGGTTAATCTCAGCAACCAACCTATCGACCAATTGTGTGGCCCTAGCCTTGTCCAATGCGAAAGCCGGACCAGCAACCATAGTTGAGGTCAGACCAAGCAAAAAAGAACGGCGCGCGAT
>TARA_B110000503_G_scaffold72582_2_pt1 | contig 38489 bp, 36 predicted proteins | sample TARA_B110000503 | Tara Oceans TARA_B110000503 (sample SAMEA4397472) | marine metagenome | biome: Polar Biome; feature: [SRF] surface water layer (ENVO:00010504); material: water (ENVO:00002006), including particulate matter (ENVO:01000060) such as... | depth 5 m | reverse complement strand
CCGTCTGCAAAGCCAGCACTTCTGGCGAGTCGCTGTAGGAAGTGCGGTATTGCTGCGTTTCCCGTGGCGAGTTCGTGTATGGCCTGTTCCGGGCAAGACGTCGAAATAGAAGAGTTGCCATCGCGCGGGACGCTGTGGACCTGGACCGTACAGCAGTTTATGCCAAAAAATCCTTATAAGAGTGATGAGACTCCAGAGACTTTTATTCCTTATGGGGTCGGCTACCTAGAGCTACCGGGTGGCGTTAGGGTGGAGGGTCGTCTTACGGAAAATGATCCGCAGAAGTTGCAGATTGGCATGGAAATGGACGTTGTGTTTGAACAGTATCGGACCGAGGACAACGGTGATGAGGTGATCAACTTCTTTTTCAGGCCGGTGCAATCGTCACAGTAAATTTGAATAGCCATAGAATAAACGAGAGACAGAGTCATGGACGTAGCAATAGTTGGCATAGGCATTCACCCCTTCGGTCGCACGCCTGCGCGCAGCGGGCTGCAGCAGGGCGCTTATGCCGCCCGTCTGGCACTGCAAGATGCCGGCGTTGAATGGCGTGATATTCAGTTCGCTTTTGGCGGCAGTGCCAGTGCAGGCAGCGCTGACGCGCTGGTCAACGAGCTGGGGTTGACCGGCATCCCTTTTATCAATGTCGCCAATGGTTGTGCCACCGGTGGCAGTTCATTGATCTCTGCCTATAACGCCATTAAGTCAGGTGAATACGATGTCGGCATGGTGACTGGCTTTGACAAGCACGACCGCGGCGCTTTCAATGCCGACCCGAAGGAGCTTGGCATCGGACAGTGGTATGGCGAGGTCGGCATGATGATGACGACCCAGTTTTTTGCCATGAAAATTCAGAAGTACATGCACGATCATGCGATCAGCCATGACACGTTGGCCAAGGTCTCCGAAAAAGCGTTTATCAATGGCTCTAAAAATCCGAATGCGTGGCGTACTGAGCCCATTAGTGTCGATGAAATTATCAACTCCACTATGGTGAATGACCCTCTTACTAAGTTTATGTTTTGCTCGCCGGCTGAAGGAGGCGTTGCGCTCATCCTTTGTCGGGCAGATCACGCCAAACGGTATACCGACACGCCGGTCTACCTCAAGGGGGCGACTATGAAATCCCGTCGCTTCGGTTCTTTTGAGGTTTTCTCGCCGAGCCAGGCATTGCAGCAGGTTGACGGCCCGACGGTAGACGCGTCAAAAGCGGCCTTCGAGATGGCGGGCGTTGGTCCGAAAGATATGGATGTGATGCAGTTACAGGATACCGAGGTTGGAGCTGAGATCATGCATATGGCTGAGAACGGCTTCTGTGAAGACGGTGAACAAGAAGCACTCATCCAGCAAGGTGCGACTCACATTGGTGGCAGCATGCCCGTCAATACAGATGGCGGTTGCCTTGCCAATGGGGAGCCAATAGGTGCTTCCGGATTGAGGCAGGTCTACGAAAATGTGCTGCAACTGCGCGGACAGGCCGGTGACCATCAAGTGCCGGATGATCCGAAACTGGCCTATACCCATGTTTACGGCGCGCCCGGTATTAGTGCCATCACGATTTTGCAGCGCTAGCCCATCAGCAAAGAGGTTTGCCCCATGAATGAGAAAGTGAACTTGACGCCGGAACAAATTGCTGCGCGTGATCCTTCAGAGACGTTTCAGGACCTTCTTGATCGGGAAAAGGTGGCTGTTCCTGCGGCTTTGCGTGAGAGCACGGATACGTATCTCGGCTCAGAAGATATTCCTGTAGAGCGTTATATCTCGCAAGAATTTTTCGATCGAGAAGTAGAAAAAGTCTGGCGCAAAACGTGGCAGGTGGCCTGCCGCGAAAGTCGTCTGCGCAATACGGGTGATTACTTTGTCTACGATATAGTCAACGATTCTATTGTGTTAACACGTGCAGAGTCCGGAGAACTGAAAGGGTTTTACAATTCTTGTCTACATAGGGGCCGGGCACTGAAACGTGGTTCTGGACACTCCGAAAACTTGCGCTGCCCCTATCATGGATGGACCTGGACGCTCGACGGTGAATTCGATAGTGCGCCATGCCAGTGGGACTTTCCCCATATAAAAGAGGAAGACAATACATTGCCCGAGGTGCGAGTAGCGACTTGGGGTGGGTGGGTATTTGTCAATATGGATGATGAGGCGCCCGGACTTGAGGAGTACATGGAAGTCTTGCCGGAGCACATGAATCAGTGGAAACACGAGCAGCGATATGTCTCGATGCACGTTGAGAAAGTGATCGGCGCTAATTGGAAAGTGGTGCTGGAGGCTTTTATCGAGTCTTACCATGCCATCGCCACGCATCCCCAGTTGATGGCATTTCAAGCAATTGACAACTCCCAGTATGATGTGTGGGGTGATCATGTCAGTCGCACGATTACTGCCTACGGAGTACCCAATCCGACGCATGCCGGCAAATTTACTGAACAGGATTCCATGGATGCGATGATGAAACTCGCTGGAATGGAGGACCGTCCCGAGCTATCACCCGGCCAGACCGCGCGGGAGAAACTCGCCGAGATCAGTCTGCCGGGGGTGAACGAGCAGGCCGGTGAAGATTTTGACGGACGCGCCACCATGTCTGAGTTAATGGATTCGACCCTGTACTCGCTGTTTCCCAATTTTGCGCCCTGGGCCGGTCATGGCACTGTTATTACCTATCGCCATCGACCTAATGGCGATGATGTGAACAGTTCAATTATGGACATATTTATGCTTACACGGTATCCCGAGGGCACTGAGCCCCCGGATGATGTGCCGACGTTCAGTCTGGGCATTGATGAGCCCTTCAGCAGCGCTGCAGAGGTAATGGGCGCGGGGCTGTCCAACGTGTTCAATCAAGATGGCGTCAACTTGCCACAGGTACAGAAAGGCCTTAAGGCCTCGAAGAAAGGTGCTATCTCTCTAGGTAATTATCAGGAAGTGCGCATTCGTCAGTTTCACCGGACGTTAGATAAATATCTAAACGCCTAGACGTCCAGAATTAATGGTAGAGATACATGCTATGAACGATCTGTTACAGCCATTTTCCTTGAAGGATAAAGTTGCCCTTGTCACGGGTGCGTCGAGCGGATTCGGCAGGCATTTCGCGACGGTTCTTTCTCAGGCAGGCGCTAAAGTCGTATTGGCGGCGCGTCGCACAGAGCTTATACAGGCCGAAGCCGATAAGATCATTGCCGGCGGTGGCGAGGCCATGGCGGTCACTATGGATGTCACCAGCAGTGCGAGTATTGCTGCCGCTCTGGATGAGACCGAGTCCGCTTTTGGCGTGGTGACAATAGTGGTCAACAATGCCGGTATTACTATTCCAAAGTTGTTGCTTGATCTGAGTGATGATGACTGGACCAATGTGATTGATACCAACCTGACCGGTGTGGCCTATGTCGCACGCGAGTCGGCTCGCCGTATGATCGCTGCCGGTGTTGGCGGGAGTATCGTTAATATCGCCTCTATCCTCGCTGAGCGTGTGCAAAAAGCCCTGACCAATTACGCGGCATCAAAGGCTGCTGTCGTCCAATTCACCAAGGCTGCTGCACTTGAATTCGCACAATACAATATTCGTGTGAATGCGCTGTGCCCAGGCTATTTTAACACTGACTTGAACAGCGAATGGTTCAAAACGAGCGAAGGGCAGGCGCTGATTAAGCGTATTCCACAACGCCGGACGGGAACTCTAAGCGAATTGAACGGACCTCTGTTGTTGTTGGCCTCCGATGCGGGCTCGCTGATGACCGGCTCAGCGGTCACAGTGGACGGCGGACATGTATTGTCTGAACTGTAGTACGCCGTATTACTTACCAAACTGAAGAGATTGATGCATTGATGAAAAACCCTTTGACCGCTGAGCGCATAAAGCGAGACGGCGCACTGTGGGGCAATACGACGATTGCTCAAGCGGCGTGGCGTAAAGCACAGGATCGGCCCGATGAAGTGGCGATCTATCTTGAGGGAGAGGCTTCGATTACCTATGGCTCTATTGCCGACGAAGCTAGACGTCTGGTCACAGGGTTACAGAAGCTTGGCATGAAAGCGGGAGACGTCATCAGTTTTCAGCTGCCCAACTGGCGAGAGTCTGTGGTGGTTGATATCGCGGCCTCTGCAATGGGGCTAATCGTTAATCCGGTGATACCGATTTACCGTGACCACGAGCTGCGCTTTATACTCAAAGACGTCGGGGCCAGACTGATCTATATTCCAGAGCGGTTTCGCAGCTTGGAGTTTCCGTCCATGCTCGCGTCGTTGCGCGCTGAATTACCAGATCTTGAATATGTCGTCACAGTCAGAGCCGAAGGGCAGTACGATGACATGCTGTGTTATGAGGATCTGGTAGAGAATGTTCAGGTAGATCTCGACAGATTGCCTACGGTTGATCCCAATTCAGTCAAGGCCATCCTGTACACATCGGGCACCACCGGAACGCCTAAAGCGGTAATGCATAGCCACAACACGCTGGCCAGAGTGATTCAAAATTCGCTGGATTATTGGCAGATGGATGAGCGCGATGTGATGTTGATGCCATCTCCGGTGACGCATATTACAGGCTATGGCTCGGGCATGGTGCTGCCGTTTGTGACGTCGGTTAAATCTGCTCTTATGCCGCGCTGGGATGCGGATGCTGCTGTGGCATTTATCAATGAGGTTGGCGCTACCGCCAGTGTAGGCGCAACCCCTTTTTTGGTGGAGCTGGTGGCAGCTGCAAAGCGGCACAATACCGGCCTGCCGACTATGCGGCTCTTTGCCTGCGGCGGTGCCGCAGTGCCGCCACAGGTAATTGACGAGGCCTGTGAGGGCTTAGACAATTGTCGTGCGTTTCGAGTTTACGGTAGTACAGAAACGCCCATTATCACCTTGGGCTTTGTCGGCGATGGGCAGCAAAAACTGGCGGCTGAAACCGATGGTGCGATCTATGCCTACGAGGTAAAAATACTGGACGACCACGGTGTAGCGGTGCCCGATGGTGAGGACGGAGAAATTGCCGCGCGCGGTGCGGGCATGATGCTGGGGTATGCTGACCCTGAGCAGAATGCACAGGCGCATGACAGCGAGGGTTTCTTCCTGACCGGGGATATTGGTCATATCACGTCTGATTATGCCATTCTGATTACTGACCGAAAGAAAGACATCATTATTCGCGGTGGAGAAAATATCAGCGCCAAGGAAGTGGAAGATGTTTTGCACGATCATCCGGATATTCGTGAGGTGGCGATAGTCGCTATGCCCCATGAGCGTCTGGGCGAAGGTGTGTGTGCTTATATTATTCCCATGTCCAAGGAGAGCGTTTTGGATATAGCCGAGGTAGCGCGGTTTGCGAACGCTGCATTATTGGCGAAGCAGAAAATACCGCAGCATGTCGAAATCGTGTCAGACCTTCCGCGTACTGCGAGCGGAAAAGTACGCAAGGATGTTCTGCGCCGGCAAATCAGGGAAATCATAGCGCAGGGTCAGTAGCGGCGTGCTAGAGCCCCCAGGTACGTGCACAGAAGATCAATCGTCGGACTCGACCACAAGGTTTGAAGGGTCTGATGGCTCACTAAACACTTTATTAACAGGTAATTGGGTATGACAACATTGGCAGGCAAGACCGCGGTGGTTCTGGGTGCATCCGGCACTGCAAATTTTGGATCTGAAATTGCTCGACGATTTGCGGCAGAGGGCGCGAACATTGTAGTGGCGGCGCGACGCAAGGAGCCACTCGACCAGCTTGCATCTGAGCTGGGCGGCACGTCAGTCGCTTGCGATGTCACCCGCGAAGGTGATATTGAAAATCTGTTTCAGGTTGCTTCAAGTACTTATGGGCAGGTCGATATAGCGGTATTTTCAGCGGGCATCCATTCAGGTGTTGTGATTGCCGAATTGACTGCCGAGGATATCCGCCCGACCCTCGATATTAGCCTAGTCGGCGCGTTGCTATTCTTCCGATATGCGGCGGCCGCCATGCCCGAAGGGGGCTCTGTGGTCACGATTTCTTCGCTGACCGCGCGTATTCCCGGTCCTGGCCTGGCAGCGTATTCCGCCGCGCGCGCCGGTATCGATTATGCCATCAAGGTTGCCGCAGTAGAGTACGGTGATCAGAACGTACGGTTTAATTCGATTGCCGCAGGTTTAATCCAGACCGATATGACAGAGGCATTTTTTTCCATGCAACCGGTTATTCAGGGTCACCTTGATGCAACACCCTGTGGGCGCATGGGTACGCTTGATGATATGGCTGAGGCCGCGTTGTTTCTTGCCGATGGTCAGCGCTCAGGCTACATCAATGGTCAAGTGCTTGATTTGGCCGGGGGGCAACAGAACGGAAGCCTGCCGCGCTACTAGTGATTCCATCAACCGTGTTTAACCGCAGGAGCTAATAAAATGTCAGACGACGCAATGCAGGGTTACGAGGACGTGACGCTCTATGAGCTGAGTGATGAGCGTGAAAAAGAGTTAATCGAGAAGCAGATAGAATGTAATTTCGTGTGGACAAATAAGGACGGTCACGGTCTGGGTGTGATTATGAATTACGTTGCCCGCGATGGCGCCATCTGGCTGACGGCGACCAGTCAGCGCGCGCGGATAAAGGCGCTGCGCCGCGACCCTCGTGCCTCGGTAGTCATTTCGAGTATGGGAACCGATATGGGCCCCGGTAAAACGGTGACGTACAAGGGCCGAGTGGTGATCCATGATGATCAGACGACCAAGGACTGGTTCTACCCAGCTATGGCAGAAATTATCAGTCCCTATCCTGCCCCCACGGTAGAGGCGGCCATACAACACCTCGATACGCCGCTGCGTGTGGTACTGCAGCTGGTGCCTGAAAAAACGATTAAATTTGATGGAGACAGTATTTCTAAGACATCCTATGACGGCAGTGTCCCTGGACAGGAAACCTAAAGTGCTTTTTAGATGGACAGCCCCTACTTTTTTACGGATCTCGACAGAAAAATAGCGTGAGACGGATGTAGGGTGCAATTTTTCCAATCGAGTAAATTACTAGCTGGCGGCAAAGAAACAGTTTTTCGCAACAACAAAAGGAGTAGCAGACACTATGTCCATCGACTTCACGTTCAGCCCCGAAGTAGAGCAAGCACGCACTCATATCCGAGAGTTTTTGCATCATACGGTTAAAGCACGCTATGCCCAATTAAGTGCAAACAAGGACGCTCAGCGAGAGGACTGGTCCGAACTAATCAAGGAACTGCGTCAGGAAGCGAAAGCAAAAGGATTTTGGCTCCCCCATATGCCACAGTCAGTGGGTGGTATGGGGCTGGGAGTGACTGCCCTCGCTGCCGTATCGGCCGAGGCGGCAAAAGTGCCTTATGGTCCTTACATCATGAATGGACATGCGCCCGATGAGGGGAATATGCACACCATGCATCATTTTGCCACCGAGTATCAGCGCGAACAGTATTTGAATCCGCTACTTGAAGGCGAAATTCGGTCCTGCTTTTCGATGACGGAGCCCGAAGTAGCGGGGTCTGATCCTACGCTCATTCAGACAACAGCGGTAGAGGATGGAGACGACTGGGTGATCAATGGACATAAGTGGTTTACGTCCGGTGCCCGAGGCGCCAGCTTTGCTATTGTAATTGCTCGCACCGACCCAGACGCAGAGATTCCGCAGGCGCGCAACTCCGCTTTTATTGTTGACTGCGACTCTCCCGGATTCGAAATTGTGCGTGATATAGAGACCATGTCGGGCAGCCATAATCACTGCGAGATTCTGTACAACGATGTCCGTGTTTCCAAGGCTAACTTGTTGGGTGAGCGCGGCGGTGGCCATAAACTTGGGCAGGTCAGATTGGGACCGGCGCGCTTGGCGCACTGTATGCGCTGGTTGGGCGAAATAGAAATGGCGCTCGAAATGTTGATCGATAGGGCGCAGCAGCGTTTTGCCCACGGGTCATTACTGAGTGAAAAACAGAGCATACAGTGGATGATGTCCGACAGTGCTATGGAGCTGTATGCATCGAAGCTGATGGTGTTGCACGCCGCTTACAAAATCGAAAACGGCATGGAGTTTAAGCAGGAAGTCTCCATGGCGAAGCACCATGTGGCGAATACACTGTGGAAGGTGTGTGACCGTGCCGTGCAGGTGCACGGTGCCCTAGGCTATTCCAAGGACTCACCCTTGTCTGCTATGTTGCAACAGGCGCGTTGGGCGCGATTGGCTGATGGGGCGGATGAAGTGCATCAGATGCGTATCGCCGACCTGCTGATGAGAGCCTATAATGATACCGGTTCAGTCAACGCTGGGGTCGGGGGCTTGCCGTTGTAAGGAGGCAAGTTAAACGCTGACACCGTATATCAAACGAACCCCACGACAGTGTTAAACATGGAGAAGGAATACAGCATGAACAAAGACAATCCCGGGTACCAGATGTCACTCATATCGCGTGAGTGCCTTAAAAGTAAGGACAAACAACGCTGGTTGGACATGTGGGCCGAGGACGGCATCATTGAAGACCCCATCGGCCCTACGGTGCTTGACCCTGATGGAAAAGGGCATTCGACCCCGGAGGCCAGAGAGGCATTTTATGACCGTAATATTGCCAATGCAGACATCGAATATATTATTCATGACACCTACACAGCTCATCTCGAGTGCGCCAATATTGTGACGCTTAACGTGGTGATGCAGGTTGAGGGTAAGACGTATTCTCAGCAGGTAAACGGTGTGTTTACCTACAGCTGCAACGAAGCGGGTAAGTTAACCGCACTGCGGGGCTTCTGGGAGTTCGATGAAGGTATGGCCACTTTTAAAGAAGTTATAAACCCCTAAGCGTGGTGATGCCCGTTTAATCCAGAGGCGGCCTTGTTGGAGGTGCTGTTGTTCTTCGAAGCAACCAAGGAGGCGCGCTACTTGAGCGCTTCACTGGTGGTGTCGCGCATCACCCCACCATCAAAGGTAATCGTCTTCTGTGGCACCACTTCTATAATAATACGGGCCGGGGTATCCAGAAACGCGACAAAAGCCTCGGGCGTTGGTGCCGGGCTGTTGGCGTGTCGGGCGAAGTCCGGATAGAACCAGTCCTTTGTTTCTTGATCTGTGTGCAGTACCGCGTGGCCTTTAAAGGTGATGGACTGGCTCACATCGTCGTCGATCCCAGCGCTCGAAATGACCACCGAGCAGCGCGAGTCTCGGGCGAGGGCTTTCATGCGCGCCCGTTGCTCAGTTGCGGTGCACCAAATGCGACCCTTGCGCCAGATAAAACTCATGGTAACGCCCATTCCGTGGCCGTCTTTGTTCGTCCAGATAAAGGTCAGCTCATTTTGTGTTAGCAGCAAATGTTCCTGTTTTTCTGCCGTTAGGCCGTACATAGTGACGTCGTCATAATTTTCAACATTTTCGCTGCTCATGGGTTAAGTCTCCAAGCATATTTATAATAAACAGTATGTGCTGTTTGTTTTATGATAAGTTATCATGCTGCTAAATTATTGCAAGCGCGCGGCGTCTGATTCTGACCGGCGCGGGTATTTTAAATCGAGGGAGGGAGTCTTTTTATGGGTCGAGTAACGGATAAAGTCGCGATCATTACCGGAGCTGCCTCAGGGCTGGGGTTAGCATCCGCCCGTCGCCTTGCGGAAGAGGGGGCTCGGGTGGTTCTCGCCGACATCAACCTTAAACAGGGACAGGCTGTGGCCGACGAAATTCCTGGTGCTCGCTTTGAGCATTTGGATGTCACGCGCGAGGCAAACTGGATTGAGCTCATTGACAAGGTCATTGCCGACGTTGGGCGCCTCGATATTCTGCTCAACTGCGCCGGTATTGTGCGCCTTGCTAGCATTGAGGATACTACCGAGGAGATATGGCGCGAGATTAATGCCGTGGGTACCGATGGCACTTTTTTTGGCTGTAAACATGCGCTGCGGGTGATGAAGAGTGCGGGTGGCGGATCCATTATCAATATGTGTTCAACGGCCAGTATTCAGGGCGGCCCGATGATTTTTGCCTATGCCGCCTCCAAGAGCGCCATACGAGGAATGACGAAGTCTGTTGCTGTTCTCAGTGCACAGAATGGATACGGGGTGCGCTGTAATTCTGTTCACCCGGGGAATATGCGCACTCCCATGCTGGAGGGTATGAAAGAGATTGTAAGAGAAAACGACCCTGAAGCGGCTAAAGCCATGGAGAATGTCTGGGTTGGCGAGCCTGTTGATGTGGCAAATATGGTGCTGTTTCTTGCTTCAGACGAGTCAGTCGCTGTAAACGGCGCAGCTATGGTGGTCGATAACACAACAACTATCACCGAAGGGGTGGTGCCTCATTAAAAGGGAGGGTCTAAAAATGTCGAGTATAGAGAAAAACCTTTTGACCAGAAACGCTCTGATCGATAGTTACAACCAGTATGCGCAGGGCTTGGATACGAAAGATTGGCCAATGGTGCGTGACTGTTTTGCTGACGAAGTGTTGATCGATTACGGAGATCTCAGTGCGGCTACTGGTGATGCTGCAGTGCCACGCCAAGCTGATGACTGGGTGAGGCATCTACAAAGTGTGATTAATGGTTTTGATATCACCCAGCATATGATTACTAATCACCGGTGTTACATTTCAGACACTGAAGTAAGTTGCCGCGCTTACCTGTCTTCCGATCATGTCATATTTTCAAATAGGGAAGTTCCCACTCTTGCAGACGACGACGTGATAACGGTGGTGGGCGAATATAACAATCACTATATTGAAATCGGCAGTGACTGGAAAATCTGCAAGTCAGAGCTGGTGGTGCACTGGTCGCATGGAAATGCCGAATTGTTTGTAGTGGCGAAAGAGCGCGCGCTAGAACAACTTAAGAGCCAAAAATAAGGTCAGCGCTTATCTATGACTGGCCTGTTAGCAGGCGGTTGTCGTTACTGCTGTGTGATATTTTTTCTCACTGCACACTTTTTCCGGGTAAGGGAAGACGCACGGTTATTCTCAATCCTGTACCCGTATTGTTTGCCGTCACTTCACCGCCGTGCAGCAGCAGTGCACGTTTTGCGATGGCAAGGCCTAGACCATGGCCGCCGGACTCGCGCGAGCGGGCAGAGTCGACACGATAAAATTCGTTAAATACGTTATTAAGGTCATTCTCGGGCACGCCTGGCCCCTGGTCCTCGACGGTTATCTGATCATCGCCGTCGATTGAAACAACGGACACACTCACCTCAGAGTTCTCTGCTGTGTGATGCAGGGCGTTACGCAGAATGTTATCAAAACTCTTGTGCAGTAGATCCCTACAGCTATCGACATCCGCCCGTGCGGTATCGGCCGTGAAGACGAAATGTTTACCTGCGCCTTGTGCTTTGAAATTTGCATCTGCGCACAGCTGTTTCAAAAGTGCTACAAGGTCTATCCGGGTGTCCAAGGTGACGTCCTGCGCCTGACTAGAAAGTAGCTGACTGATAAGTTCTTCGAGACGTTCTGTTTCTTGCTCAATCCGATGCAAATACTGTGATCGTTGCTCTGGTTTTTCCTGCGCTAGCGCAAGTGCGACACGCAGTCGCGCCAAAGGTGATCGTAGCTCGTGGGATACGTCGCCTAGCAAACGTTTCTGTGTCTCGATTCTTTCCTGTAGTTGTTCCGCCATACTGTTGAAATCACGGGCTAACTCATCAGTTTCGTCACCACCACGATCGCGGACCTGCAGTCGAGTGTCCAGATCGCCGTTGGCCAGTCGCCGTGATGCCAACTGCAAAGCCTTAAGTCGATTGGTCATTAGCCTCGAAAGACCGAAGCAGATTACGCCACTAATTAACACGGCTAGAGTGATGCGAAGCCACAGGCTAGTCGTTAAAGCATTCACGATCAGTCTGCGATGTTCCGGAAATTTAAAGACCGCAGTCAGCGGACCTTGTTCTTTGCGATATATGGGGATCGCTAAGAGGCCGCCTTTTGATTTTCTGGCTAGGGAACTGCCCGTCACAGAACGTAATTCGTCTGAAATTTCTGATACCTTTGTGGGAACTTTGCGTCCTAGAATGTCGTCGTCCGTCCGCGTCAAAAGATAAATCTGAATGTCATGCTTTCGTTGTATTTTGATGATCTGTTTCGGCAAAGCCTTTAGGCTAATATTTTCGAGATGATAGATAGTCCGTAATATAAAGCGGTGCGGCGGAGCTGAAGGGTCACGATCAGAAAATTTCGGGCCGGGTGGCTGTGATTCGAAATAGTCCGATGTCAGCTGCCAGCTTCCCAGGATCGCGATCGTGACCAGCCAGAAGGCAATGAAAAGCTTATTGCCGCATCTGCCGCAGTACATCCAGTCCCTGCAGCCCAGGCAGCATAATGTCCAGTATGATGGCATCGCAGCTGTGATCTTGGCAGTGGATCACGGCTTCAGCACCGTCATGGATAGCGCTAGGCACAAATCCTTCGAGCAGCAGAAAATCGCTCAGTAACGAGCAGAGGTCCTTATCATCGTCAATAATCAGTACCGTGGCGCTCATGGAGTGGTCTCACCCAAAAGGTCAGGTATGAGTGTGATAACCCTCGGAACCCTTGTCACCCGACTTCCGGCCGAGAGATACTGTTTTTACATATCTTTACCTATTCAGGGTGTGGCTGGGATTCGATGCCCATTTATGCGGTAGAGGCGGCAATCAGACCTGGATTGTCTGCAGGCGTTCCCCCTCGGGACGGAAAATCTAAAGAATAGTTTTTGATACCAACATGCAAATCGTGTCAACATGACGCAGCACGTCAGGTCATAATCGTGACCAGTCAACAAACACATATTAGGAGCATCCATGATCGATCAACTCTTCTCAATGCGCGACAAAATCTGCGTCATTACCGGTGGCTCTCGAGGCCTAGGCTATGCAATCGCGCAGGCATTTTTCGCCGCCGGGGCGAAACGTATTTATATTACTGCGCGCAAGGCTCAAGCGTGTGAGCATGCCGCCGCCGAGCTGTCAGAAATGTCAGAGACTGGAGAATGTATTGCCCTGCCCGGCGACATCAGCAATATGGAAGAAATTACCCGGCTGGTATCAGTGCTCGAGGGAAAGGAGACCCATATCGATGTGCTGGTTAATAATGCGGGCGTGGGCTGGCTAGCTCCCTTGGGTGAATTTCCAGAACAGGGCTGGGACAAGGTTATGGATCTTAACGTCAAAACACCTTTCTTTCTCACCCAAGCAATGCTTCCCCTGCTGAGCAAAAATGCCACAGCCGCTAGCACGGCTAGTGTGATCAACATTGGCTCCATTGCCGGCATTATGGGGCGCACGGATACGTTCAGTTACGCCCCCAGTAAAGCCGCCATCCATCAGATGACACGTAACCTTAGCGTGGCGCTAGCGGAGCAGAATATTCGAGTGAATGCCATTGCCCCCGGCCGCTTTCATACACGCATGACAGAGTACGCCAGTAATGATACAGCTGCCTATGAAGCCGAGATCAAAGCGATACCGTTACACCGGTGGGGTACAGATCCCGATATTATGGGTGTTGCACTTTTGCTGGCCAGTCCGGCCGGTGCCTTTATTACGGGTCAAATCATCGCCGTCGATGGCGGTACGGCACTGTGCTGAAGAGGCAGCAGCCGTGGCACTTGATTTTCTCGGCTAATCGCCCATAGTCATTGTTTCGAAGCACAACAGAATAGGAGTTTTGCCATTAAAATTGAGCCCCTAACCCCCGCTATCGGCGCACAGATTCTGGATGTAGATCTTGGTCAGTTGTCTCCAGAGTTAGTGAGCGATATTCGTGCTGCATTACTGCGATACAAAGTCATTTTTTTTCGCAATCAAAATATAACGAGTGAACAACACATCGGCTTTGCACGCAGTTTTGGTGAGCTGGAAATTCACCCGGCAACGCCGAAGGATCAGCCCAACCCCGAAGTGCTTCGCATCGAGCATGGTCCTAAGTCGCGCGGGGCTGAAAATTTTTGGCACTCCGACGTCACCTGGCGGATGAAACCTTCTCTGGGTTCGGTATTGCGCGCCCACGAGATTCCTTCCGTGGGCGGCGACACTCTGTTTGCGAATATGACTCTGGCTTATAATCGTTTGCCCGAGGTCACGAAAGAGAAAATCCATGACTGTGTCGCTGTACACGATATAGCACGGGTTTTTGCCAGTCGTTTGAATAAAAAACCCGAAGAGTTACATGAACTTTATCCACCCGTGGAGCATCCAGTGGTGCGTACCCATCCAGAGACGAAGGAGCCCGTGGTGTATGTAAACGGCGCATTCACTAGTCATATTCAGGGCATGGAAACCGAAGAGAGTCGACGCCTGCTGGATACACTGTACAAGTCTGCTTGGGATCCCGAAGTTCAGTGTCGTTTTCAGTGGCAGGCGGACTCAATTGCATTCTGGGACAATCGCGCCTGCCAGCATTTTGCTGTGTCGGACTATTTCCCGGCAGTACGTGCAATGGAACGGGTTACTATCGCCGGAGATAAGCCCTATTTTGACATTCGATAAGTGTCAAAAAAGTCCGCTTTATATTGGCTCATATATGGATAAAAAAAGTGCAGTTCGATAATATTTTCCTATCTCGCGTTCTACTTGATGTAGAGTATAGAGTCTTGACAGAGACCCCGTTCCCTGGCGACTAGAGCCGCCCCTCAACGAGTAATGAGCCATATGAATAATAAATACATGCTTCTCCCCGTCGGCATTATTGTTTGCCTGCTAGCCTCCTGCGCCACAAAACCACTGGGGATAAATTTTTCAAATCCATCAGTTTTTAGTGGCACCTGGACCTCGAACAGCATCACCTTGAATTCACGTGCGCAGAACACGACTAAAAAGAGGCTCGTGCTTGAAGTCACGGATGAAGGCACCGTCACTGGAACCGCAGGTTGGGCACTCCTGTCGGGGTCTGGCGGCCACGATCTCGATACAGCCACCGACCATGATTCCGAACACCTGATCGGATCCTTCAACCCGCATGATGGTGTGTTTTTTCTGGTGGAAACCGAAGAAAACGGATTCTGGCACTGTCGCGCCATCACCGAGGATCTCATTCATTGCCATCTGGTCCAGCCTGGACCAAAGCATGTCTCGACATTTGTCGTCTTCAATCGCAACAGTCAGTAGCAAAACATCCGTTAATCAAGGAGTGACTGAACGGGGACGCCTACTGCTTACATTGCCGACATCAGGGCCATCGCAAAGTCGATCAGGCATTTATGCGTTTGTCCCAAAATGCACCGACTCGTACCGCAATCAAGCTAATGCACAACAGGACGCACAGCCAATAGTGCAAAGCACCGGTTTCCAGTGCGTTTTCAAGGTAGACGCTGAAAAGCCCTATCCAGATTAGGTACGAACCAGTCTTGTGCAGCCTTTTCCAGTTTTTAGCGCCTAATAGCTTTACCGATGCGTCGTTAGATGTCGCTGCCATTGCAAAAATAAATAGGTAGATTACAGAGCCACCGGCAATGTCTCCCAGCTGAAAATAATCACCACCATAAGCAATCTCAACCAATGCAACTATGGCAAACAAGTGCACAGTGTGGGACAAGGCAAATGACAGGCCGAGTCGTCGCCTCGCTTGCATGAGAGATTGCCAGTATTCGTTACAAAAGAAATGAAGTAGCGACGAGGCGGTAAAGGTCAGGCTGAACAGAAGCATGGAGCTTGCCGCCGTTATCCGGATGATTTGTCGAATATTGTCTTCTGTCAGCCCGCCTTTATTAAGCACGACAACCACCGCCAATACGAGGTAAAACAGTGTGGCGGGGAGGACAATATTCTTTAGCGCACGCATCGTTTATCTTTTTTTAACACGAGGATATCGATTAACGACTAAAAAGGAGACTCGATATCGCCCATGCGTACAAAAACAGACTTTATTTGTGAGTAGTGCGAAATAGCCTCTTTAGAATTTTCACGGCCAATCCCAGACATCTTTACCCCTCCAAAAGGAACCTCAACAGGAGCGTCGTTATAGGAGTTGATAAAACAGGTTCCAGACTGAAGTGCGTCAGTGACCCGATGGGCACGGCTTAAATCTGTTGTAAAGACGCCAGCGGCCAAACCAAATTCTGTCGCGTTGGCTCGGGCAATAACATCTGCTTCATCTGTAAAATCTAAAACGGACATCACTGGGCCGAATATTTCTTCGCGGGCAATGGACATGTCGTCGGTTACCTCGGCAAAAACGGTTGGCTGCAAATAAAAACCGTCACCCGTAATACGGTTACCGCCAGTTACGAGTCGTGCGCCTTCTGCCTCGCCCTTGTTGATAAAGCCAAGCACCAACTCCAATTGGCGTAGGCTCACCATTGGGCCAAAGTTTGTGTCCTCATCCTGCGGGTCTCCAATAACCGCGTTATCAAGCCGTTCACAGAGTCTTTTTAAGAAGGCACCCTTAATTCCTTTTTGGACAAATACACGCGTACCATTCGAACAAATTTGACCCGTCGAATAGAAATTGGCCAAAATGGCTCCGCTCACGCAGTTTTCCAGGTCTGCGTCATCAAAGATAATGAGTGGCGATTTGCCCCCCAATTCCATCGTGACATGTTTCATTCCGGCAGCTGCCGCCGCATAGACTTTACGACCTGTTGGAACAGACCCAGTTAGTGATACCTTGTCTACGCGAGGATCAGAAGCCAAGGCAGCGCCGACGTCCCCTAAGCCCTGTACAACATTGTAGAGACCGGCGGGAAGTCCCGCTTCCACAAAAATTTCAGCAATTTTTAGCGCGCACAGTGGTGTGGTTTCAGAGGGCTTGAATATCATGGCATTTCCGCAGGCGAGAGCGGGCGCTGCTTTCCAGCAAGCAATTTGCGTCGGGTAGTTCCACGCCCCAATGCCCACACACAAGCCGAGTGCTTCGCGGCGGGTGTAGGCCCAATTACCATCGGCTAAGGGGATGTGTTCCCCTGTTAAGGATCCGGCCAAGCCCCCAAAATACTCTAAAGCATCTGCAGCACTGGTTGCGTCAGCGCAGAGCGTCTCAGATAAGGGTTTTCCCGTGTCGTAGGTTTCCAAAGCAGATAAATCGTAATTACGCTCGCGAATAATGTCGGCTGCACGCCGCAAAATACGTCCGCGCTCTGTTCCAGATAATTTCGCCCAAGCGCTTTGTGCACTCTTAGCGCTAACTATGGCTTGCTCAATAATCTCAGGCGTCGCGGAATATACTCGCCCGATAACCGCGCCAGTAGCCGGATAAATCACATCAATGGGTGTGCCATTATTGTCTTCGACGTAAGCACCATGAATGAAGTGGCTTGCTTTAGGCTGTGTATCCACGGGGCAATATATCAAACAATTAAAGCAGGCTAGGGCGCATTGACCACTATATAGGTAGTCGATGACCCCGATATCTGAGGCTGATACCAGGTATTACCACATTGCTGATAAGCAAAGCCATTCGAAATCACCGTCTGGCAAGACGGCGGCAGTGAATGCACTATTGAACCGACTACAATGGCGGTTGCGGTCACGGCCGCTGCTATCGCAAGGGGGTGATAGTCATCATGGTAGCAACAGCCGTGATGGTAACCACGATTGTCAACATTCACATTGACGTTTCGGTTGCTATTGATGTTTACATTGCGATTACCGTTGTTGCGATACGCGTTGCTGTGATTTGAGTGATGACCGGAGTTGATGCTGGAGCGCGCGTGGGAGCGCTCATGATGACCACCGCCCCCCCTTCCCCGAGCGTTCACCTCCGCAACAATAAAAACCAACAGAGACACAGAAAGAAATGCCAAAACTATACGCTTCATAATCAAGTCTCCTATTCGTTCGCGTCGTCACTGGAAAGCGTATCTTCCAGAACGACTCGAAGTGCGCCCTTGGGCGGATTGAAAGTGAATGCAGCATCGTTGAAAGAGGGTGCAAGATCCCACTGATACTCCGCGGTGTGTTGTGGTCTGGCATCGTCAGTCTTGGTCGTGATAACCACCTTGCGTGGCAGCGGATAATCACCTTTTTGAATCCATATCTGCCAGTCGATATCATCCTGCCGAAATGCGTAATGCTGGCAGGTGGTGCCGTTAATGACCGCCGGACCAACATTTATTGCGCCAATTATGGCTGCCGTATCCATTTTGGCTGTGCCCCAGCGAAAAAGATCGATCTCGGGCAGGTCCATCCCATACTTGTCTTCAAGCATGTCTGCCAGCTTGCCAATGGTGTCTGGGGCATCTATCGTCGCATAGTAGTCCATACGCTGGCCCCACAAGGTAAATGCTTTTCCATCATATAAAAACAAACGTTCATGGCGATCGTTGTCTGTATGGATTCTCAAACCCTTTGGTACGTTGGCCAAGATATCTGCAGAGCCCTCATGTTGAATTTTCTGCCCGTCTTCCAGCACGGTGTCGTTGGTGGTGATTGCCTCCACGCGAAATGCCTTTAATGTCCGCAGGTACCCCCCCATTTTTTCCAGTGCTGCTATCGCCCCTGGGTCGATGGCAGGCTCATCTGGCTGGGCAAATGCGGTCGTCAAAAATAGGCTGGCTAGTAATGCCACCACAATCTTGGGGACTTTATTCATATTTTTTCTCCGTGTGTGGTATCTGGCTGCGGCCAAGTGATTCTTGCTTCATGGGCCTTTTCGGCTCGCTCTCAGCAGATTGAACACTGCACGCCTGAGCCGTGTATCTGCAGACGGGTTTCGCTAAAACGTTACTGAAGTATAGGTAGTGTATTGCCATAGCACCAATGTTTTTTACAACGGTGGCCTATATCCAGTATCTTAGCAAGATTGGACACACCCTAAAGCAGGCGTTACCCACAAGCTATGCCCAATTTCGCTCCGGTCTAGTCACTTTAGGCGCCAGCGTTAATGTTAAATTTGACCTGAGACTCTTTTCGGTACGACACGCTGCCATGTAAGCAGGGCAAGCAGAATCCCCATCGGCAGCAAGCAAAATAAAAGTAGCGCATGCCAACTCACCGTGCTGATCGCCAGACCCGCAGAAAGAGAGGCGATGGCCTGACTTGAAAAAATCACAGTATCATTCAGCGCCTGAGCCCTGAACTGCTCGCCATCCTTATAGGCCATCGGTAACAGTGCGGTGCCCGATACAAACAGGAAGTTCCAGCCAATGCCTAACAGCACTAATTGTCCCCAATAGCCCATCACCGACGCATCCACCAAGCCAATCACTATTGTTACGCAGTAGCAGGCCAGGCCAGCCAGCATAAGTCCGCGAATATTAAAGAAGCGAAATAGCCAGGGCGTAAACAGTGATGGCAGGTACATCGCCGCAATATGCGATTGAATGACCCACTTGGTGTCAGTCAGGCTATATCCTTGATGTAAATGCATACTGATGGGCGTCGCTGTCATTACAAATGACATCACCATGAAGGCACTGGCACCGGCGATAATCGCAAGTAAGAGGGTAGGGCTGCATAATAGCGCCAGAGTAGAGCGACCACCTGAAGTGGAATGTGTTTGATGCTGTGCAGCCGGCACGTAAAACAGCAGCAGGATTCCGCCAACGAATAGACACCCGGCACCAAGCCAGAAGGACCCCTGGTAGTCAACCGACGTTAGATGCTGCCCCGCCAGTGCCAACTCAGGTCCGAGAAACGCTGCCACAATACCAGCGCACATAATGATGGATGCGGCGGTCGGGCCATCTGCCAGTGGCACGCATTCCATGGCCGCGAAGCGAATTTGTTGTAGCGCGGCGATTGTGGCACCCAGCACGCCAGCGCCAAAACAGAATAAGGAAAAGCTGCTGCGAACCATTGATTCGCCCAGAGTGAGGCAGGCGCATATGCCCAGTAGCACGAACAGTAGTAAGGCCCGCTTTCTGCCCAAGTGTTGCATGCTGCGCGTTGCCGGTATTACCCCGAGTGCGGTGCCGATGACCATCATTGCGATGGGCAAGGTTGCCCACTCTTCGTCCGGTGCCAGCTCTGCGCCTATTATGCTGCCGATTAGCATCATCATAGGCACACTGCACATGGCAATAGCATTGATCGCAGAGAGCAGCCACACTTCCTTAAAGTTTCTTACCATTGGCTTGTTCACATGGCGGCACGTCAGATACTCTACAGCTCCTGCACTGTTAGATTCAACTCCTCTCTTAGCAATGCCGTAGCCTCTAGCTGTCCAGAGTTTGTGACAATCGCGGTACTCGCCAGATCGGGTTTGAGGTATGTTTCTGTGACTCGGCGCAAGTCATCCAGACTGACGCCCAATATGTTTTCGCGAAACCTTTCGCGTGTTTCATGATTGCGGCCGAACAAGCGGTTATGGAAGTGCTGTTTGGCTTCTCCTGCCGGCGACCCTGGCTTGTCCATGCTGCCGATGACACCGAGGATCGCTTCTTCGAGTGATCGATCGTCATGAGGTGTGTCCAATAGCCAAGATACTGATGCGTCAAAGTCTTGCAGCGTCTCGACAAGGCGCGGATCCCTGTAGGAGTAGAACCGAAAGGCTGCAATGCCCGAATCATGTGAGGCGCCACCGCCGTAAGCGCCACCTTGTTCGCGTATTGCACGGTGCAGAAATCCGTTGCGTAAAAATCCCCCCAGTACGGTCAGGGCTGCCGCGTCAGGATGCTGTTCTGTCACTGTGGGATAGGCGCGCGCGCAGAAGTTTACCTGCGTATTCGTTAGCCATATTTCGCCGCGTTGCTCGCGGATAGGGGTCATCTGAAAGCGCGGACGGTCCTCTCCAGTGCTGACCTGTGACCATAGGGTGCTGATGTCGCGAGCAACGTCCGTAACCTTATGATCTTCAGCTATTACAAGAAATTGCATAGGAGTACTGATAAGGGTTTCATGGAGTTTTTTGACTTCCAGAGCAAAGGCTTCGAGCCGCGTATCGTCTGCTAGACTGTCATCAAGAATACGCAGCTGGCGGATGCCTGCTAAGCCTGATTGGTGGTGATGCATGCTAGCCAGTGGGCTCATACCGGCGGAGGCCGCCGCCATTGCTAGACTGTGTCCACTGCCGGTGATCGACTGATCACGCCGTGCGCGCTGTTGATTGACTAGATCGCGAATTCTGCTGGTTTCGGAGAATTTTACCCGATGTAAGGTGTCGCTCATCAGCTGCGCTTGATCGCAAGCGTTACGCAGTAGTGCTTTGGAAGAGAGGGTGAAATTTGCGCTAACACGCTGTTCATCATCGGCATGTCCACGCATGGAGACAAACCCCGCTATCGAGCCCACGGTCGCTGCCTGACGCTCTTGCACCTCCATATAGGATTGGTCTCCCAGCCCCACATCCGTCAGGATGTTGGTGTACAAGGGCAGTATCTGTAATTGTTCCTCACTTAGGGCGGGCAGGGGGGCAGTGCCCTGTTGGTAGACGATACCGTTAGTGCCCTGGCCATACGTGGTAAATGGCATGCCGTGCAGCTCAGTCTTTATAAATGTAGGTTCGGGGAGCGTGGCGGGCACGTCGCTCAGCTCGACTTTCGGGAGAATACTGTCATCGTCGACCTGCGCTTGACGGGCACTCAGGTCCGCTGCCAGCTGCACGGTAGCGCTGCGCTGCGCGTCGCTCATTGCGGCTTTGATGTCGGCTAAGCGTGCCGTTTCCTGTGCCAGCCGGTGGGCTGACAACTCCGTATCCGGTGTCATAACGAGCGTCACGCGATGCGGGTTGTCCAGCAATAGTCGGCGTGCAAGTTGGCGGATATAATCCGGATCCTGAATTTTCTGTTGCAGCTCAACAATCACCGGCTCCAGGTTGAGCACCGCGATGGGATCGCTGTAATGTGTGGCGCAGCCCAGTGCCTGTAAAATAAGTTGTAGACCGAAGGGGTATCCGTCACCCGTCACTTCGCGCTGGTGTAGTTCCAGCTGATGGAGCACCGCCTCGAGACGCTGTTGGCTGACACCCTCGAGAGCGACTCGCTCTAATACAGCCAGCACCATGTCTTCGAGGGCATCGGCGTGTTCCGCTTCACTGCCTTCAATGCCGCAACTGAACACCAGTTCGCGCATGGAGTCCTCCAGGCCGCACAAGGGCGATGGTGCGCGGCCCAGCTCAGTGGTTTCCAGCGCGTGTTGCAAAGGAGACGCGCTGTTGTCTAGCAGCACGCTGGATAGCAACTGCGCTTCCAGCAGCTGCTTCAGATCTGAGCTTTCTCCCAGCATCCAGCCTATAACCAGGTGTGTTTTGTGCTCTGTGGTGTCATTTTCGTCAAAAATGTAAGGGCTCTGCACACGTTGCGGCCTTAATAGGCGCTGTTCGGGTTGCACCTGAATTTTTTCCGATAATTTTTCAAAATGACACAGTGCTTTTTCTTCAAACACGCTCTGGTGCACACTTGCCTCAATATCGCCAAACGTCATAAAGATAGCATTGGTAGGGTGATAGTGGCTGCGGTAGAACGCCTGCAATTGCGCGTAAGTCAGGTCCGGAATATGCTGTGGATCGCCGCCACTGTTGTAGTGGTAGGTGCTGGTCGGAAAAAGGTTTTCGCACAGTGTGCTCCACAGCGTACTGCTAATGGAACTCATCGCGCCTTTCATTTCGTTGAACACCACCCCCTTAAAGACTAGATCACTGTCGGGGTTTTCCGGTTCAGAAAATTCTACTCGGTGTCCTTCCTGCGCAAAATCCAGCGGATCTAATCGAGAGAAAAATACCGCATCAAGATAGACCTGCAGCAGATTATTGAAATCCTTATGGTTCTGACTGGCGAAGGGGTAGGCGGTCCAGTCAGAGCTGGTAAATGCGTTCATAAAAGTATTCAGCGAGCGACGAAGCATCATGAAGAATGGATCGCGCACCGGATAGTGCTCACTGCCGCACAACGCCGTGTGTTCCAGAATATGTGCAACGCCAGTTGAGTCGTGGGGAACAGTACGCAAGGCGACAAGAAAGACGTTTTCGGTATTGTCTGAGGCGAGGTGGTAGTGCACGGCGCCGGTTTTCTTGTGTTCGTAGTGTTCCACTCGAATATTGAGAGAATCGATGGTTTGTTGCCTGATGGCCTCGAAGGCGGGGTGGGCGCTGGAAAACGAGGTGTTGCTATTACTCATAGTGAATCTCTGTAGGCGTTGGAAATAATAAGGGACGCTATTCTAGCGCGAATCGCTGGTGTTTTTCTGTGTTTCTCGACCATCAACTGTCGGCACCAGCTCAATCTGATAGAGCCAGGGCCAGCGCTTTCCCGTGACCCAGATAGAGCCGTCGGCGGGGTCTCGCGCGATGCCATTGAGTACATCGGTACCCCGGCGGTACTCTTGGGGAGGAAGTAACCCCTGTAGATCGATACTGGCCGTGACCTCACCGTTGGCAGGGTTGATAACCACGATGCGATTGCTTTGCCAGACGTTGGCCCAGATAGCCCCGTCTACCCATTCAAGTTCGTTGAGTCGTTTAACCGGTCGGCCCTGCTGTGTTACCGCGATGGTACGCGTGATACGTGCTGTGTCTGGTGACATAAAGTACAGATTGTCACTGCCGTCGCCGTAAATCAATTCTGTACGGTTATGCGTGAGCCCCCAACCCTCGCCTTTGAGAGGAAGCGTACGCAGGAGCGTAAGGTCGGATTTACGATAAACCAACATGACCTTATTCTGCCAGGAAAGCTGGTAAATGTTATCGCCAAGTACCGTGAGGCCCTCGGCGAAAATTCGCACATCCAGTTTCCAGCCCTCGTCCAATGTGCCATCCGCGAAACGGTAACGTAGCAAATGGGACGCGCCATAGTTGCCCGTACTGACATAAAGGTAGCCATCAAGAATTTCCAGTCCTTGTACGAAATTCTCCCGCGGCTGAGGTTTTTGGTCGATGACCCGCACCGTATAGTGCTGCAGAGACCAAGCTGTCATGGGGAGGTAGGCGATGAGAAAAAGTATAATACGCAGCTGTCTCATCGTTACATCCGATTACGTGAAAGGTCACGAATAATAAAACGCGCGGGCGAGAGTGCACGAGACAGTGTTCGGCTGAAAGGAAGTGGTTCTTGACAGATCATGCTGGCTAATAGTTCTGCTGCAATCGGTGTGGAGGTCAATCCTCGTGAGCCATGTGCAGCGTTGAGATAGAGACCCGGTAAATAGCTTCCTCGCCTTTCGATAAGATGCTTGGCATTTTTTCGCAGGGCGCCAAAATCGTTGAGGAACTGGTCTGCATCGGGTGCTGGGCCGACAGTCGGTAGGTAGTCAGGACTGGCGCAGCGAAATCCAACGCGGCCTTTCAACGCGCCTGCATCAAATGACTGCAACTCGTCTCGACAGCTCGGCACAGCATCGGCCAGCTTGGCTAGGTTGTCGCTATGGTCGCTGGTGCGCAGCGCAGGATCGTCGTCGCCAATATTAAAAGTCGCGCCAATACTGTGGGTGCCTTCCCAGGCAGGCGCGATATAGCCTTGATGGCACAGAGCGGCGCGCAAGGTGCTAAAAGCTCGCGCTGTCGGCAGCTGAGTAATCTGCCCTCTGATGGTTTGCAAGGGCAGCCAATTAAGCTGTGGCATTGAGGTTGTCTCTGTGCCGGCAGCCACGACAGCGCAACTTGCACTGGCAAGCGTTTGCCCTTTGGCTAACGCCAGCCACTGGTCTCCTTCGGGGTGCAGTGTGACTTCACCACAATTCTCCATTACCTTAATATTGTCGTGCATAAGCAGGGACCTGCACACGGCGCCCGGACGCAGCCAGCCAGAACCAGGATACCAGTAGCCTGCACTCGGCTGATCAATGCCTAACAGGCCGCTCGCCTCGGTGGCATCCAGTATCTGCGCCAGTTCTTCCAGTCCTGTCAGTGCGTCACTCAGTGCTGCCATCTCTTTTGCATCGTCACTTTGTTGAAAGCTGCCACAGAGGTCTCCATCGCGCTGCGGTATGAGTTCTCCCATTAAGAACATGCGACGATAAAAAGTCGAAGCAAATTGAAAACTTTGCAAGGCGAAGTCCGCCAGAGCTGAATGTTTACGGGATAGTCGGGTATATAAAACACCCTGATCATTACCGGATCCTGCGCCGGCCAGTGTGCTCCGTTCGAGCAGCGTGACGGATATTCCACGCCTCGCCAACGCAGCTGCCGTTGCACAGCCGGCCAATCCACCGCCGAGTACTATAACGTGTTTCGGTCGCACCAGTGTTTTGTCAGGAATGTCCCAGGGCGAGCGCTTGGTGTCTGATGGTAATGCCGCTTTCACGTCTATTACGCCACGCAAACAGTCTCGTTTGCGACCGTAGCCGGCCACCTTGTCCACCGTGAACCCTGCATCGGTGAGCTTGCGACGAACGTCTCCTGCCGCAGTGAATGTCCCAAAACTGGCCCCGGGCCGACACAGAGTCGCCGCCGCCTGTAATAGTTGGGTGGTCCACATGCTGGGGTTGCATGAGGGCGAAAACCCGTCTAGATACCATGCATCGAATAGCGGTTGTGCACGACTGGCTAGATCTGGAAGAGCGGTAGCGGCATCCTCCCACCACAGGTCCAGTCTCACCCGACCATCGTCTAGCAGCACTCTATGCTGTCCGGCCAGCAGAGCTGGATAGGCGGCCAACAGGGGTTGGGCCAATGTTGCGAGAGCCGGCCAGCCATTTAGGGCTCTGGCGAGATCCTGTCTCGTGAGTGGGTGCTTTTCGATCGAGAGGTAATGTAAGTCGGGGCGTGGTTCCGGTGATTCTCGCCAGGCTTGCCAGGTCACCAGAAAATTGAGGCCGGTACCAAATCCTGTCTCACCAATACAAAAGTGATTCCTTGGGTGGCGTTGCCACCGTTGAGGAAGTCCATTGCCCTGTAGATAAACATGCCGACTTTCATCCACGCCATTATCTTGCGAATAATATATGTCGTCGAAAGTGTCAGACAGGGGTAATCCGCTCTCGCTCCAATGCAAAGCGGCTGGCGTGACGCCTCGCCAAGGCGAATTATCGCGATTCATTGCGCTGCAGTCTTTATGCGAACGCGCATAGCACTGTGTCACTGATAGTGGGTTTATGGGAGTCGTTGTCGGTTCGATAATGCATGAATAACACAGCTGATGTGTCCTGTGCGAATTCGCAGGAGTTAGCCACGCATGATAGCAGATCAGGCGGCCGGCAAACGAACTTGCTGCCTTTTATTGAGGCCCGTATGACATGCTAGCTATCTACAAATGACGATAACGGTTGTTTACGGTGCTTGAATTCGTTGATCACAGCATCTGCGGGTATTAAACTGATACTTCTTTAATACTCGAGGTTGCTATGACGAGCTCTCAAATTCAGGCTATGCCCCAGGAAAAATTTCTCTTGGTGGCGGTCAATTTATTGCATACAGCCTTTATCGAGGCCGCACGCACCGAGGCTAAAAAATTGTATAACGAGATCTCTCAGGGCAGCATTGTGCATCTGACGAGTGTGAAATTGGCCGATGATTCGATCGCCCGTTTCGATTTGTCTCTGGCACATGGCGAGTATTTGGGCAGCCTTAATTACGGGGCTTTTCGTGCCAGTTTGACTACCTTAATAGGCAATATTTCCAAGGCGCTGAGTGAGGAAAAGGAACTCAGAGTGTTTAGTGCTCTGAATGGCGGCAACGCTATGATTTTTGGGATCACCGCTGTTACGCATGAAGACGACAAACCCAATGTGATGGTGCTAGCTGCAGACACGGGTCAGGAGGGAGGAGGGACGACTCTGCAGTTGATGTATCTCAACCCGGAGCAGTTTATGGGCAGCAAGACGGCTGCGGAGGCGGACGAAGAAAATTAGTCGCCGATGCGCACTGTCGGCAGAGTGGGCCTCTCCAATACCAGTTTCTCTTTGGGGGCCATGACCTCGGCAGTGCCGGTAACCACCAACTGTTCATTTTGGTTAAAGACGTTACAATCGAGGGTCACAAACTTGCGCTTGTCTGTTTTGTCGATGACTTCCAAGTGAACGGTGATGGTGTCCCCCAGTTTTACCGGGAGGCGAAAGCGCAGGGATTGACCCAGATAGATGGTGCCGGGCCCTGGTAGTTCCATGGCGATGGCCGCTGAAATAATAGCGCCGCTTAACATGCCGTGAGCGATACAGCTTTTGAACTGTGTCGTGGCCGCAAACGCTGCATCGAGGTGTACCGGGTTGACGTCGCCAGATACCGCCGCGAAAAGCTGAACGTCCCGCTCCTCTATCAGCTTGGAATACGTCGCAGTTTGCCCTATGGTGATCTCGTCGTAAGTATAGTTGCTGATTTTTGGCATGTATCTCGGCTCGTAATGTAGTAGATCCCTCGAATGATAACCTACTTTTTCGCATCGTAGTGTGAAAAACTTGATTGGCAGAAATGGTGTATGCAGGACATTACCGGACGCGAAAGGTGCGTCCCGGACATCACTTATCCGGAAGACCTTCCGATTGCTGCCAGCCGCGGCGAGATTGCCCGTGCGATCGCAGAGCACCAAGTTGTGATTATCGCCGGGGAGACGGGTTCTGGTAAAACCACTCAGCTGCCTAAAATCTGTCTGGAAATGGGCCGTGGCGATACGAAGCTCATTGGGCACACCCAGCCACGTCGATTGGCGGCAAGAACGGTTGCAGGACGCATCGCGCAGGAGTTAGGGACGGAGTTGGGCGATCTGGTGGGCTATCAGGTGCGTTTCAATGATCAGGTTTCAGAGAACACGGCCATAAAGTTGATGACCGACGGTATCTTATTGGCAGAGATGCGCCGTGACAGGCTGCTGCGAAAATACGATACGCTGATTATCGACGAGGCTCACGAACGCAGTCTTAATATCGACTTCCTGCTGGGATATCTCAAACGCATCCTACCGCAACGGCCGGATCTCAAGCTTATTGTCACCTCTGCCACTATCGACCTAGAGCGATTTTCTCAACACTTTGATAACGCACCGATTATAGAAGTTTCGGGTCGCTCTTTTCCCGTGGAAACCGTCTATAGAGGCCGCGACGGCGCAGAAAACGACGGCGTCGAAGCACAGGTCGCCTCATTGGTGGAGGAGGTTGACGCAGGTCAGTTAGGTCCGCGCGGTGATATTCTGGTGTTCCTGCCTGGCGAGCGAGATATACGCGAACTTGCGCGAGCGCTGCGTCACCAAACGACAGTGGATGTACTCCCGTTATACGCGAGGCTCAGTCAGGCGGAACAAAACAGGGTGTTTGACAATTCCCGGCGCCAGGCCGGCATCAGGGTGGTGCTGGCCACCAACGTGGCAGAAACCTCATTGACCGTTCCCGGTATCCGCTATGTGATCGATCCCGGGGAGGCGCGCATTAGTCGCTATAGCCACCGTACCAAACTACAGCGTCTGCCTGTGGAGCCTATTTCTCAGGCGAGTGCTAACCAGCGGCAGGGCCGATGTGGGCGCGTTGGTCCAGGTGTGTGTATTCGTCTTTACAGTGAGGAGGACTATCTCGGTCGTCCGGAGTTTACTGACCCGGAAATCCAGCGCACTAATTTGGCTGCCGTGGTATTGCAAATGCTGACCTTGGGCCTCGGGGACGTAGAACAATTCCCGTTTATTGATCCACCGGACTCGCGCATGGTGCGAGATGGCTATAAGTTGCTCGAAGAACTGGGCGCGGTCAGTTCTGCGGGCGTGCTGAATGATTTAGGCAAGCGCATGGCGCGATTGCCGGTGGACCCTCGGTTGGCGCGTATGGTGCTAGCCGCCGCTGAGCAGGGCTGTCTCGAAGAAATCTTGGTGATAGCAAGTGCTTTAGCAGCGCAGGACCCTCGCGATCGCCCGCCGGAAAAGCAACAGCAGGCCGATCAGATGCACGCCCGCTTTCGCCATCCGCGCTCGGACTTTATGGCTCGGCTCAATCTCTGGCGCTACTATGAAGAACAGCGTCAGACCTTGAGCCAGAATCAGTTACGCAAACTGTGCCAGCGAGAGTTCCTGTCTTTTCCGCGAATGCGGGACTGGCGTGATATTCATACCCAGCTCAGCATCGCATGTCGTCAACAGTCGCTGAAACCGGACTCAGGCTTACCCGAAGAAGAAAATTATCAAGGTGTCCATACCGCTTTGCTGAGTGGACTTCTCACGAATATTGCTCAGCATGACGAAGGGCGAGATTATCTCGGCAGTCGCAATCGTAAGCTACAGATTTTTCCCGGCTCCTCGCAGGTACGTAAATCGCCCAAGTGGTTGGTCGCGGCGGAGATCGTCGAAACCTCCCGGGTATTTGCCCGTGATGTAGCAGCCATTGATCCGGCCTGGGCCCTGAACATCAATCCGGACCTACTGAAGCTGCACTACTACCAGCCTCGCTGGCAATCTCGACGGGGGCAGGTGGTGGCCTACGAGCGCGTTAGTTTGTATGGCCTTACATTAGCCGACAAACGTGTGGTGCATTATGGGCCGTTGGCGCCAGCGGAGTGTCGGGAACTTCTGATTCGCGAAGGCCTAATCGCATGGAATTTCCCCCAGCCCCCCAAGTTTCTCAAGCATAATCGGCGACTTGTTCAGGAACTGGAAGAGCTGGAATCACGTACGCGCCGGCGTGATATTCTGGTGGACGAACATGCATTATTTGATTTTTACAATGAGCGCCTTCCCAGCGATATATACACGGTCGCGAGCCTGCAATCCTGGTTGAAGCGTCATCCGGATGCGAATCACACACTGTCTATGACACGTGAGGTGGTGATCGCGCGGGACCCTGGACTCGAAGTGAGTGCGCAGTTCCCTGACCATCTGGTTTGGGAGGATATGCACTTAAAGCTTAGCTACCAGTTTGAGCCCGGGCAGGCTTCAGATGGGGTGTCGGTAACCGTGCCGGTCGCATTGCTTAATCGTGCTCCGCGTCACCTATTTGAATGGTTGGTCCCAGGAATGTTGCGGGAAAAGTGTATCCAGTTGGTAAAGGGCCTCCCTAAGGAACAGCGCAAACATCTGGTGCCCGTCCCGGATTTTGTCGGCAGGGCATTGGAGGAACTGCAGTCAGACAATGTTGATTTGCTGACTATCCTGGCCAGTCGTCTGTCTGGTTTGGGCGGCATCAAGCTCGACCGCAGCGATTTGGCGCGCGACAAGCTGGATGATTACTACCTGATGAATGTGCGGGTGGTGGATGCGCAGGGTCGCCTGTTAGAGCAGGGCCGAGATCTGGGCGCGTTGGTGAAGCGCTTTCGTTCAGATACGCGTCAAAGTATTAGCGCCAATCAGGCGGCTTCCCCAGCGCGTGAGGGAATGACGCGATGGGATTTTGGCGATGTGCCACAGGAGTGGCGCTTTCGTCAGGCCGGTATTGATATTGTTGCCTACCCAGCACTGGTAGACAGAGGGGACACGGTGGCCATTGCGCTGTGCGATTACCCTCGTGAGGCAAGGATTCAACATCGACTAGGTGTCCTGCGTTTGTTGAGACTCAAGGGGGCGCAGCAGGTTAAGTTCCTACGCAAGCAGCTGTTGCGCGGCAACGCGTTCAATCTGGTGTTGGCTGGCGCGCAGTTAGACCGCAGCGTGCTAGTGGAAGATCTGATTGACGGTGCCTACCTGCAGGCTATGAGTTTAGACAAAGACCTACCCTACACCGAGGCAGAGTTTCAAACGCTGGAAGCGGGTGGTCAAGGTGCAGTGATAGGACGGGCCAATGAAATGGAGACGACACTTCTCACGGTACTTAAGCTGCTGGCAGACATGCGTCAAAAGCTCACTGCTCTGGGCTCAATAAAGTGGCCCGATACCCGTGAAGATGTCAGGGTTCAGCTGTCGCACTTACTTGGCGGCCCATTCCAGCGCGACACTCCGGCTGAATGGTTGGCTCAGTACCCTCGCTATGTAAAAGCTGTGTTACAACGGATAGAGCGTGTGACCGGCCAGTACCCCAAAGATCAGAAGTATACTGTGAGCCTGCAGGGTTTAACGCAGCCACTGCTTAGCGCGCAGGCAGAGCATCCTCAGTTATTGCTCATGAGTACCGAAGCCACCACGTATCGCTGGATGCTGGAAGAGTTTCGCGTGTCTTTGTTCGCACAAAATCTCGGTACGCGGCAGGCCGTATCAGTGAAGCGATTGGCAGAGCAGTGGAGCCTGGTCGCTAGGTGGCTGGAGCAAAACCCTCATTGATAGATGGCTATGGTCCCTGCGTTTCTTGGCCCTTGGCCCAGTCGCCCACTGGCCTGCTGGAGAGGGCAGTACCCGCCACCCTCAATGATCTGCTGGTCTCAAGTCACTGAATGTGTCGAGAATCTGAGGTTGATCCTCATACTGCCTGCGCGTACCATTCACATTTGAGATATATGCTACCCACTTAATGAACTTATTGCGCAACCTACTGCTCATTTTTACGACATTTGCCGGATTCTCCGCGTGGGGAATGGAACCGGTGAACGATGTCGATCCTTGGGAGCCAATGAATCGCCGCATATTCGCATTTAACGAAACTCTGGATAACTATGCGCTGCTGCCTATAGCGAGGGGTTACAAGTTTGTGATGCCCGACTCCGCTGAGCGCGGCGTCAGTAACTTTATCCTTAATATTTACGAAGTGAATTCCGTCTTCAATTCTCTGATGCAGGGCCGCCCCACAAATGCATTGCAAACTGGGGGCCGCTTCTTGGTGAACACGGCGCTGGGGTTCGGAGGCCTGTTTGATGTCGCTACCCTGATGGGCATTAAGCCCAGTCCTGCGGACTTCGGCCAGACCCTATACACATGGGGGTTTGAAGAGGGCCCCTTTGTCATGCTGCCCCTGATTGGGCCAAAAACGATTCGTAGCGGCACGGGCTTTTTCTTTGATACCTATACTTCAATCCCGGCCTTTTTGGACTGGAAGACCGCGTATCTGTTCTGGACATTGGAAGTGGTTGATATTCGTGCGAACCTCATCAAAGCCGACGATCTGATTACGGGTGATCGCTATATTTTCATACGAAACGCTTATATGCAGCGACGCGAATACTTTGTGACGGGTGGTAAAGTGACGGATACCTTCTCTGAATTTGAGGAAGGGGACGAATACGAAGACTTTTGATTGCGGCCTGGCGTCCCCGCCTGGGCCAAACCCGCGATAAAATGCAGTAAAAGTGTAAAATCCTGCCACATCCACAACCCCCTATATTGCCTGCACTCAACGATGGGCGTACTGTCACGTCCACTCCACCATCAAAGCTAGTTATGATCGTGTCAAACGGCAAAGTCCTTATTGTTGATGATCAAGTTGCCCGTGCTGAAGCACTGGCAGATTTTCTCGCGGATAAAGGTTTTCAGGTTCAGATGGTTGCCGATGTCAGCAGTTATACGCACTCGGTTGGCGAGGATAGTGAACTGGACGTCATTTTGTGTGAGCTCGATCTCAAGGACTTTTCTTGGATCGATGCTCGTCACTCGCTGAGGGCGATGGATGTGCAGGTCCCTTTGATCATGTTCTGTGACGTTGCCGAAGTCGACAAAATCATGACTGCCCTGAAATTAGGTGCGCGTGATTTTTTTCTGCGCCCTGTGGAAGATAAATCGTCACTGATCAAATCCATTGAACGCTGTGTGCGAGAGCGCACTATGCGCCGGGATTTGCAGGTGTCGCGTGAACGGCTGGAGGCCGCTAATATCGAACTGCATGGCACGGTAAAAATTCTGGAGCAAGATCAGCAGGCAGGACGCCAGGTTCAGCTGCGTATGCTGCCTGTGACTCCGATGGCGCTCAACGATTATGTCTTTAGTCATACGGTGATGCCTTCTCTCTACCTCAGCGGTGATTTTACTGATTACTTCACAGTCGGGAAAAGCCATGTCATATTCTTTATGGCCGATGTGTCGGGCCATGGGAGTTCGTCTGCTTTTGCGACGGTGCTGTTGAAAAATCTGTTTGCGCGCAAGCGATCCGATTATATGCGGCGCGACGATGATGCCATTATGAATCCCCTTGTTATGCTGCATCACGCGAATAAAGAACTGTTGGACCTTGGGCTTGATAAGTTCGCGACCATGGTAGTGGGGTTATTGGATATGGACGCCAATACGCTGCGCTACAGTATTGCAGGGCATCTGCCATTGCCCGTGCTAGTGTGTGATGCTGGAGCACGCTATCTCGAGGGTGAAGGCTCCACCGTGGGCATGATGGAGGATGTCGAGTATGAAGAGCACCTGCTGCAACTCCCGGATAGTTTTACACTTGGCGTTTTCTCGGATGGAATCCTTGAGATTTTGCCACCCGATAATCTTATCGAAAAAGAAAAATATTTTCTTAACGTATTTGAACAGAAGGCAGATTCACCGGAGCAACTAGTGACGTACTTAGGTCTTGATCGTGTGGAGCCGGCGCCGGATGACATCGCGGCGCTGTTTGTGACCAAAGGTGGCTGATATGCAAGAAGGGCGCATATTGGCAGCGAGTCACGACGGTTCTTATGTCATTCGGTTAGTAGGTGATGTGCGTTTGACGCTCTGCAACAGCATGGATGATTTTTTTGATCACATTTTTGCAGATCCTAATTTTGTTAGCGTCTGGGTGGATCTGTGTGAGGCGCAGGGAATTGACAGTACGACGCTTGGTTTGCTGGCCAAGTTGGCGCTGAGAGTTAAAGAAAAGTTTGGCTTCAAGCCCGCCATATATTCATGTGAGCCTGGCATTAATCGTCTGCTGAAGAGTATGGGGTTTCATCGTCTGTTCGAGCTGCATGAAGAGGCCTGCAATAATCCTGCGGATATTACAGAAATTCCGCGAGTACAGGGAAGCGAAGAGTCAGTGAAGCAAAAAGTAATTGAGGCTCATTGTATTTTAATGGGTCTCTCTGATGAAAACCGCCATCGTTTCAAAGATTTGCTTACTGCTCTGCAGCGCGACTGACTCACCCGTTCGCGGCAAGTTTACAGTGAATATAGTCTGCGTGGGGGACGTAGGTCAGATCTGCTACCTGGCGAATAAGGTGCTCCTCATACTTGCTCAGATCACCGTCGGCATAGGCAACAGCCCACATAGCACTAATCAGTTCTAGCTTTTGATCTGCGCTGCAGTGATCGTTGATGACTTTGGTGAGCTCGTAGAGTGAAGTGGCCTCTTCGACACGTTCCCGAGCGTTCAGTACCAATGCATCAACTTCCTCCTGTTCTAACTTAAGCGATGTCTTAAGTAGTTGAGACAGCCTGTTGAGCTCGATTTCATCTTCCGTAAAATCAGCTCGCGCGGTTTCAACCAGCAAAGCTGCGGCTGCCAGCCGCAGATCGGGCTCTAGGGATTCACGGTTTTCACTCTGGGGACTTTCAAACAGTGCTTTTAGCGTTCGAATCATTTTCCACCTATTATCTGTTCTAGTTTTATCTGGTCGGCGACGAAGGTTCTGATACCCTCTGCCAGCTTCTCGGTTGTCATGGCATCCTCGTTGATGTCATAGCGGAATTCGGCCTCGGTGAGGCTGGTTTTGTCTTCGTCAGAACGAGCGTTTTCAGCGCAAAGCTGCTGCGGCAGATCACCCTCATCGGCCTCCAGCTCTGCCAAGAGTGCCGGACTGATCGTCAGACGGTCACAGCCTGCCAGTGCCTCAATTTCGTCGGTGTTGCGAAAACTAGCCCCCATCACCACAGTCTTATAGCTGTGACATTTGTAGTAGTTGTAGATCTTGGTGACAGACTGCACACCTGGATCGTCTAACCCATTTTCAATCACCATGTTGGTGTTAGCCTTGTACCAATCTAGAATACGGCCGACAAAAGGTGAAATTAGAAAGACGCCGGCATCGGCGCAGGCAGCGGCTTGGCTAAAACTGAACAGCAGCGTCAGATTGCAGTTGATGCCCTCGAGCTCGAGTTGTCTGGCGGCACAGATACCTTCCCAAGTCGACGCGAGTTTGATCAGAATACGATCACGGCCGAAGCCAGCCTCTTCATAAAGACCAATGAGCTTTTTGGCTTGTTCGATAGAGGCGTCGGTATCGAAGGACAGGCGAGCATCAACTTCAGTGGAAATACGGCCAGGAATAATGCCAAGAATCTCCGAGCCGACATCCACCGCGAAGCGGTCATTACAGTGAGTCAGTTGCTCTGCTTCTGTGCCGCCCAGATCGTAGGCAAAGACTCTGGCATTTTCCAGTAAGGTCCTGTAGCGGGGTAGGGCGGCTGCTTTAAGCAGTAAAGAGGGGTTAGTGGTGGCGTCAATAGGCTTAAAACGGCGCATCGCGTCGATGTCCCCCGTGTCGGCGACCACAGTGGTTATGGCTTTTAGTTGCTCAAGTTTGTTGGTCATGGTTATCACTTACCAGTGCGTGGGCCTCGGCTAAAATACTAATTCCCGCCTCTTTTTTATAGGCATTTTCGCTCAGATGTCGCCTGAACTTGCGGGCACCTGGAATGCCTTGATAGAGGCCAAGAATATGGCGGGTAATATGGTTAAGTTGTCCGCCTTGCGCAAGATGCTGCTCGGCGAACGGCAGCAGTTTTAGAATGACATCATCTCGAGATTTTAGTGGGCTGTCCATCCCAAATAGTGCCTCATCAACCTGTGCCAGCATCCACGGGTTTTGGTAGGCCTCCCTGCCCAGCATCACCCCGTCCACATGTTCGAGATGGTCCTGGCATTCCTCAATAGTCTGGATGCCACCGTTAACCACAATGGTTAAATGCGGAAAGTCCTTCTTCAATTGATAGACCCAGGGATAGTTGAGCGGAGGGATTTCGCGATTCTCCTTCGGCGACAGCCCCTGTAACCAGGCTTTTCGTGCGTGAACGATAAACACAGAACAGCCCGCTGCCGCCACGGGCTCAATAAACGCCAACAACTGTTCGTACGATTCCATGTGGTCGATACCAATGCGGTGCTTCACAGTTACCGGAATGTCGCAACTGTCCATCATGGCCTTGACGCAATCTGCTACGAGGTTGGGTTTGCCCATGAGGCAGGCGCCAAACATGCCCGATTGCACACGGTCGGAAGGGCATCCGCAATTGATGTTGACCTCGTCATAGCCCCATTCCTGAGCCCATCGCGCACAACGTGCGAGATCCTTCGGATCGCTGCCGCCCAACTGCAGCGCCACTGGGTGTTCCTCACGGTTAAAGTGTAAGAAGCGCTTCCTGTCACCATGTATTAACGCACCGGTGGTGACCATTTCCGTATAGAGCAGAGCTTGTTTAGTCAGCAGTCGCCAGAAATAGCGGCAATTATGATCTGACCAGTCCATCATCGGCGCGATGCTAAAGCGGTGGTTATAACTGCCTGATTTCATTGTATATTATCAACATCCCTCAAGGTATTCCGTTTCCATTAAAACAATCAATCAACATAACAGAGACAGACATCGGACATGTGCCTCGCAATGTCCCCATTCGATAGAGCTCAGGTTGCACGCAGGACTTCTTGCGCGCAATCATCCAGCGGTAAGAATTGGCTGTATGTTCGTGTGGATACCCAGTATAAAGGTGAAAACTTCACCCGCAAAGCGGCGGCACCTCGCGGGGCAGCCAACTCAGACCGATAGTTGGGCAATTGAGCAGCAGGCTGGCGACTTTTGTTGCGATTAACGCGGCTGTAAACGCAGCAGTTTATCGTCCTGGTCGATTTCAAAGCGATAGTTTCGAAGTACATTCATGCCTAGCAAGCCGTCTACATTGGAGCCTGACGGGTAGTCGATTACGGCGATATCAATATCATTAAGTTGCATCTCACCTAGTTCGATAGATGACGCGCGATAGATATTTCCGCGCGTCAGGCCGCCTGCTGTGTTGAACATACGTGAGCCACGGTAATTCAAATTGGCCTGAGGAAGGTCAGCAAAACTGCTATGGGAAAGGGTCGTCAACGAAGCGCCGGTGTCGATCAGTAATTTCACAGTGCTCATGCGATTCAAGGTGACCTCTACTAGAAAATGATCGCCACGCGCTATGACCGCGACAGCGTGGCCAGGCCTGTCGGGTTTTTCCAGCTGGGGCGAAATACGTGACAACTCTTGGTCCAGCGTTGCGGTCCAAACCGTGTTCGACTTGTTATCACGTTGCTGCAATGTCAGTAGCAATTTTTGACTGCGCTGGGTTTCGCCCAATACCCGATAAAGAATCGCTTCGCGTAATAGAAACTCTCGTGTGCCGAGATCGATGGTCTCTAGATACTCATAGAAACCCAGTAGCTCAACCCAGCTTTCCTGCCGAGAGAGCGTGTCATCCGTGACCTGGACCAGGCGCAGCACTGCGACGTTTACAGCGTCCTCGTGTTCGGTCTGATAGGCATAAGTAGCGGCCAACTGGAGTGTGCTGGCCGCCTCTTCAGGCTGGCGCTGTAAGCGCTGATGCTCAGCAAGTAGCAATAAAACTGGAATGTCTTGATAGTAAGTGCCTAACCAGACATTCACCACCTCGACAAATACTCCGTTGCTGCACTGCTCCAAACAGAACATCAAATATTGTTCCAGTATCGGCTTCAGCGCCAGCTGATACGCGTCGTCCAGAGATAGTGCCCGTTCGTAGTAGGATAAGGCCACTTCAAATTTTTTCTCCACAAGCAACTGGCGGAAACGGTCTGCACTGGGTGGCGCAGCAGGTTCGGACACTTGGGAGGGCGATTGCTCTCGCAGGCTTGGAGAATCTGCCTGCGGGCTTGCGCTGAAATATCGCGAGGGCAATATCGCCGGTACAGGGGCAGCTGTCGATATCGATGATGCCGGATTCAGTACAAGGCTACCTGTCGGAATGGCATCATGTAGCAACCACCCTAGAGCCACGCCTACCATTAATAGGCAAAAATTTTTCGCTAGCGACATCATCTCTGTATTGTAATGAGCTATGCCTCACAGATAAAGCGAGTGCGCGGCAATTTCCCCGTTCAGGTGGTTCATACTCGATATGGGGAATGCTCGCATTGAACACTGGGGCATCATCGGGGCAAGGGGACATCGGCTACCGTAGCTGTCCTGGGTTGCTTTGGCGATGTCTAGGACAGCTTCCAGTAATTCCTGGCGATAATAATCAGTACTGCTACCCCGCGCCGCTGATAGCTATAATAACCACCGCGGGTAACGCCCAGAAGTCGACACATCAGGTCAACTGGCCAGGTCTTCTTGTGTTGGGCAATATCGGTGAGGTATCGGCTCGCCCCGGGCTTTTCACTGGCGAGGTTCTGGGTTAAACGACTACCAAACACTTGCTCAGTCATCGGTTGAACGCGGCACAGATTTGGGAAAATGTTCGTGCAACCGGTGGTTTAGCGCTATTTGCGCTCCACAAGCGCAGTCTGCGTATCGTTGCACTATGGTTCTATTGGACCTGATCGCAAGCCCCACCGTATAATTGTCAGTCACGTTTCCCATATCCCGGAACCTCATGACTGTACGTACCCGTGTTGCGCCATCGCCTACCGGCGACCCCCACGTTGGCACCGCCTACATTGCGTTGTTCAATATGTGTTTTGCTCGTGCGCACGGTGGACAGTTTTTGTTGCGTATAGAAGATACAGACCAAGCTCGCAGTACACCAGAATCAGAACAGGCCATTCTCGATTCGCTGCGCTGGCTCGGTATCGAGTGGGACGAAGGCCCCGATGTGGGGGGTGACTGCGGGCCTTACCGGCAGAGCGAACGAATGGCGCTTTATGGGCAGTATGCACAGCAATTGGTTAAAGAAGGCAAAGCCTTTGTGTGCTATCGCACGGCTGCTGAATTGAACGAGTTGCGCGAAGCGCGCCGCGCCGCAGGAAACAGCACCGCACTGAAGCCCTCTGATCTGCAACTGGCTGAATCAGACATTCAAAAACGCCAT
>TARA_B110000503_G_scaffold143799_1_pt1 | contig 38490 bp, 42 predicted proteins | sample TARA_B110000503 | Tara Oceans TARA_B110000503 (sample SAMEA4397472) | marine metagenome | biome: Polar Biome; feature: [SRF] surface water layer (ENVO:00010504); material: water (ENVO:00002006), including particulate matter (ENVO:01000060) such as... | depth 5 m | reverse complement strand
TGAACCACAATCAGGCGTTCTAACCAACTGAACTACAACCACCATTTGAAAATAGATCGCAAATTTATACTATTAGCCTAAATAAGAAATGTTTTAACGATTAAAAGATAGTCTGTCCCCCTTTATTTTTTCATCAAATAGACCTGAGGCAAAAGCCATGTGCCCTGAAACGAAGGTTTTTTCTATGCTAGATTGGAATAATTGACCTTCAAATGGGCTCCACCCACATTTTGCGAGAATATTTTCTTTTGAAACGGTCCATGGGTTATTGAGGTTGATAATAGCCAAATCGGCAAAATAACCTTCTCGGATGTAGCCTCTATTATGAACCTGAAAGCATGTCGCGACTGAATGGCTCATTTTTTCAGCAATTTGCTCTAAGGATATTTTTCCTTGATGATAAAATTCAAGCATCGTTACCAAGCTGTGCTGAACCAATGGGCCACCGGATGGAGCGTTCCCATAAGTATTCATTTTTTCAGCGAGAGTATGAGGCGCGTGATCGGTAGCGATCACGTCGATTCTGTTTGAAAGGAGGGCGTCCCATATTTGATCTTTGTCCGCATGATTTTTTACGGCAGGATTCCATTTGATGAAAGCCCCTTTCGAATCATAGTCTTCTTGAGTGAACCAAAGATGGTGAATACAGGCTTCTGCGGTTATTTTTTTGTCTCTTAAAGGGAGATTGTTTTCAAAAAGTAACGTTTCTTTTCCAGTTGAGATATGAAGGATATGTAGTCGGGTTCCAAACTTTTTTGCCATGGAAATAGCACGAGAAGAGGAAAGGAAACACGCTTCTTCGGAACGAATCACTGGATGTTGATCAAAAGGGATGTCCTGGCCATATTTAAGAATAGCGGCATCCATATTTTTTCTTATGGTTGCTTCGTCTTCGCAATGCGTAGCAATGAGCATCGGAACCTGACTAAAGATCCCTTCCAAAACCTTTTCGTCATCCACCAACATATCACCCGTTGAAGACCCCATAAAGACTTTTACCCCGCAGACTTGTTTCGAATCTGTTTTTAAGACTTCCTCGATATTGTCATTAGAGGCACCCATATAAAAAGAATAATTGGCTAAACTGTTCTTCTTTCCAATGTCATACTTATCTGACAGTAAGGTCTGTGTTAAGGTCTGAGGAACGACATTGGGCATTTCCATGAAAGAAGTCACACCACCGGCAACCGCCGCTTTGGACTCTGTGTATATATTGCCCTTTTGCGTCAATCCGGGCTCCCTAAAATGTACTTGGTCATCAATGACTCCTGGAAAGATGTATTGCCCTTCCGCCCGAATCTCATTATAATTTATTTGAGGCGATAATGAAGTCCCGATCTGACTGATGTAACCGTTCCTTATGAGTAAATCTTGATGACTGATGGTCCCCTCATTGACGATAGTGCCTCCTTTGATCAAATAAGTCTCTTTCATAGCTCTTCTACTTTAATACTTGCAACCTCGTCACAAACTTACGACATACCGCAAATAACAACGAATGGATAGTGACAAATGCCTAATGAACACCGCTATTTTTTTATTTTTCACAAATTGAATAACCAAAAAAAGGGAGGATAGCTAAGGGAGGTTGTGCTGCTCAAGATCGTTTTGAAAAAAGTATAAATTGTTGAGAGAACGAATCTAGGCATTGGAGACTTTTTATAGACAAGCAAAAACAATAGTGGCTTATTCCTTTCTAGAACTGTTTTCATTTTAACTTTGAACATTAAAATATTCAAAGCCCATATTTACGAAAAAATGAACGTTGATTTAAACTACCGAGACGCGTTTCAACAGCGCCATAATAGTCCATCTGAAATCGAAATTAGCCAAATGTTAGCAGCGGTTGGCGTCCAATCCCTTGGGGAGTTGATTGATCAAACGATTCCTAATTCTATTCGTTCAAAGAAGTCATTGGCCTTACCGAAAGCTAAGAGCGAATATGATTATATCAAAAATTTGCGCGTCATCGCCGAGAAAAATACTGTGGCACATTCATTTATTGGTCAAGGTTATTATGATACCATTGTTCCTCCTGTAATTCAAAGAAATATACTAGAAAATCCAGGATGGTATACCGCTTATACCCCCTATCAAGCAGAGATTGCTCAGGGCCGACTAGAGGCCTTAATCAATTTCCAAACGATGGTTATCGATCTTACCGGGATGGAAATTGCCAATGCATCGTTGCTTGATGAGGCAACGGCCGCAGCAGAAGCCGTATCGATGTTGGCTCAAATGAGGTCTAAGGAAAAAAAAGGGGCTCATAAATTTTTGGTGGATCAATATGTTTATCCACAGACGATTGAGGTACTAAAAACGCGGATGGAGCCGATAGGTATCGAAATACAAGTAGTTGATTTGACTTATGCAGATTTGTCTGATCCTCAAGTTTTCGGAATTTTCGTTCAATATCCCAATGATCATGGGTATTTGGTGGATTGGCAGGCATTTGGTCAAAGAGCGAAGCGCAGTGATGTGACCATCGCCGTAAGTACTGATTTGTTGGCCCTAACGTTGTTTGCTTCACCGGGTTCTTGGGGAGCGGATGTGGTAGTCGGAACTTCTCAGCGCTTTGGTGTGCCGATGGGTTATGGAGGCCCACATGCTGCCTTTTATGCTACTAAGGAGGCGTTTAAGCGGAGCGTTCCGGGAAGGATTATTGGAGTTTCTAAGGATAGAGAAGGCAACAGTGCTTACAGAATGGCTTTACAAACCCGTGAGCAGCATATCAAGAGGGAAAAAGCAACCTCTAATATTTGTACGGCGCAGGTCTTACTTTCAGTAATGGCCGGAATGTACGCCGTTTATCATGGTCCAATAGGACTTAAAAAAATAGCACTCAAGGTTCATGGATTGGCAAAATCTTTTGAAAAGGGCCTTCGGGCCATGGGAATTGACCCGAAGGAAGGCCAATTCTTTGACACGGTATTTTTTACCGTCACGGATAGTCAAAATCTTCAACATTTGGCCCTGGCCAAAAACATCAATTTTAGGTATCACAAAAACAATGGGGTGAGTGTTTCTTTTGATGAAACTCATGATTACCAAGACCTGATGTTGGCACTAGGGATTATAGCGGATTATTATCAAATGGAAGTACCCATAATTCCTGAAAATATTGAGTTGAACATCGCAGGAGCGCTCCAAAGGAAAGATCTTTATTTAGTACATGAAGTGTTTAATAGACATCACTCAGAGCATGAAATGCTACGTTATATGAAGCGACTAGAAAATAAGGATTTATCATTGGTGCACTCCATGATTTCTTTAGGCTCTTGCACCATGAAGTTAAATGCTACGACTGAAATGCTGCCTGTTACATGGCCCGAATTCGGTCAAATTCATCCGTTTGCCCCCGATAGCCAAACACAGGGGTATAAGGAATTGATCAATGAGTTGAGTGACTGGTTGTCAGAAATAACAGGCTTTTCCGGAATATCATTTCAACCAAATAGCGGCGCTCAGGGAGAATATGCGGGACTTATGGTTATTAGGGAATATCACCTGGATAATGGTAATGGACATCGAAAAGTTGCACTAATTCCATCTTCGGCTCATGGGACGAATCCGGCAAGTGCGGTAATGGCAGGGATGACTGTAGTGATCGTACAATGCGATGAAAATGGCAATATTGACTTAGCTGATTTGGAAGAAAAAGCAAAACTTCATCAAGAAAATTTGGCAGTATTGATGGTTACGTATCCTTCAACCCATGGGGTATTTGAGCAGTCCATAATACAAATCTGTGCGCTTATTCATCAGTACGGTGGTCAAGTCTACATGGACGGGGCCAATATGAATGCCCAAGTGGGACTTACTTCACCTGGCATGATCGGTGCAGATGTTTGTCACCTTAACTTGCACAAGACGTTTTGTATTCCTCATGGTGGAGGAGGCCCTGGTATGGGCCCTATCGGAGTGGCTCAACATTTGGTTCCTTTTTTACCTCAACAAGGAAAGAAGGGAATCAAGGCCATATCAGCAGCAAAATATGGTAGCGCGAGTATTTTACCTATCTCCCATGCATATATCTCAATGATGGGTAGCGAGGGCTTGACTAATGCGACGCAACTGGCGATTCTTAACGCCAATTATATAGGTAAAAGATTGGCAGACCATTATCCGATTCTCTATAAAGGTAACAATGATCGTAATGCTCACGAATTAATCATTGATTGCCGCAATTTCAAGGATGCGGGCATAGAGGTTGAAGATATTGCAAAACGATTGATGGATTATGGTTACCATGCCCCAACGGTATCATTTCCTGTCGCAGGAACCATGATGATTGAACCTACAGAAAGCGAATCAAAAAGAGAGCTAGATAAATTTTGCGAGGTGATGATTTCGATACGCTTGGAAATAGCGGAGGTAGCGGAGGGACTTGTCGATATCCACGATAATGTACTTAAGAATGCTCCTCATACTCAAAGAGAGGCATTGAATGAGCAATGGAGTCATGGTTATACGCGGGAAAAAGCGGTTTTTCCAATGCCAGAACAGCGCTTCAATAAATTTTGGCCGTCAGTCAGTCGAATTGATAGCGCCTTTGGGGATCGTAACTTGGTCTGTAGTTGTATTCCTATTGAAGCCTATGAAGAATTAATTTCTTAATCACCCTTTTGATGATAGCTATTAAGGATTAATAGCAGAGGTCAATAATAAAAGTACCTCTGACAGTATTTTCCGTGTTGTAATTTGCTTCTAGATATACATTCATTCGACCCAAGTTCATATCGATAACCTCCAAAAATCCAGAGGTGGCTTGATAGCTTTCATCTGCGATTCCGGGTTGTTGAAAAGTGATGGCTAAATCGCTAGGAATTTGATAAAATCCAATTGTTGACGGGATTTCCAAGGAGATATAGCTCGATGAAGAGGCATAAATTAAACAAGGGTCTTCGTCCTCCTGGTCTTGACCATACAATTCAGCGATATAGCCATCGATCAGTCCATTTTGATTGGCTTTACCATATTTATAAGTAAACGCTTTGCTACCGACCATGCCCTGTAAAATGGTCGTTTCAGTAAGGTCACCTTGGCATCCATGGAGAAGTAGGACCTGAAAAATGAATAATTTTTTAAAGATTTGAATCAACATGGAAGCTTATTATTTTTTGCGTGAGTCATTTCTAATAACTAAGTAATTTCTTGGACCATGATTTCAATGGACCGGATGCTGCAGGTGACATAATCAGGTACCTCTATTAAAATTACCGAAAAATTTGTAATGAAATTCAAAGGGATTCTTGTTTTGGGAGGTAACCCATCTTGAGGGATTGAGGCATCAAGTATCAATAGTAAATGGTTATCGAGGGGAAAATCTTTTTCTATGCGGGCACCAAATCGGGCCTCAAGTAAGTCAACTTTTGACCAAGAGGGATTCAATGTGGTATGGCTAATGTTACCAACAAACGGTGCTATATTGGTTATTTTCGCTTGCGAATTATTAAAATGGTCCATATATCCAATCTCTCTTGTGAATAAATAAAAACTTTGATAAATATCGGTATTTTGCTTGAAGGCATCGAGAAAAAGATCTTGTAACTTTAGTCCTGCAAGAGAGTCAATGGGATATGGTGGAGATTTTTTACTCGTTTGAGAGTCAGTTTGGTGACAGGTGCAAAATCGCCACTTGTATGTAGTGTCATCCGCCGGGAGGTCTTCATCTCCCAGTATATTGGTCAGGGTAGCCCAAGACTGAGCCAAGAGCCGCTAAATGTTTTTATCCTAGTGGCAACTAATAAAAACAGATAATTTGGATGTGCGTGATAGATAAAAACAATCGAGCACATATATTTAAGGATATTTATGAGACAACTCATTCAATACATTGTTGATTATCAGCGCAAATACTTTGATTTCAAATTGTATGTAAGCCTAGCACTTTTTTTGTCTGGAAGCATTTTAATCAATTACATTTTTGATTTTGAAGACCAATTTATCGACCCTATTCCAAATCTATGGGTTAAGAGTATTGCCTTTGCTTTTTTCCAGGCGATACCATTTTTAGTGACAGGTTTTTTGCTTGCAGCTTTTGACAAAAAACGAGCATGGCTGACGGAGTCAACTTTTTGGATCATATTTATTTTAGGTTTTTTGATTATCGGAAGTTCAAGAGCGATTCATTGGGGAGTGTTATTGAAGCCAATGATGGCGCCGGAAGATTATTTGTTACTAAGATCCACCTTTAATTGGTCTCTTAAGCTCTTAATGATACTGCTCTTTTTCGGTGGGTTATATTGGATTTATGACAGACCCCTAAGGAATTTTTATGGATTTACCTTTCATAAATTTGACTTGAGCCCTTATTTAATATTATTGGGTGTAGCCGTTCTGTTCATTCTGGTTGGCTCCTTTTTCGCAGATATTCAGGCGTATTACCCTCGTTATAAACCTCCGTATGGACTTTCATTCGCGACACATCATGAACTGCCCAATTGGGTTTCTTTGTTGATCTATGAAAGTTCATATGCTACTAGCTTTATAGCTGTTGAGTTTATTTTCAGGGGATTTTTAATTTATGCATTCATCAAATATTTTGGTGAATATGCGGTACTGCCTATGGTGGCTACTTATTGTTTTTTGCATTTTGGAAAACCGGCAACAGAAACGATTAGCTCTATTTTTGGTGGTTATATCTTAGGTATTGTGGCCCTGAAAAATAAAAATATTTGGGGTGGAGTAATTGTCCACATAGGTGTGGCTTGGTCGATGGAATTATTTGGTTATTTACAGGCACGATTCTAGACTTCTCGTTAAATTTGAATTATGGAAAATGGGATGATTTTATTTTTACTAATTGGCATAGTAGTCGGAGGAGCTATGGGATATTTGATCGCAATTGTTTTGGGTAAGAAAACAATAGATCCAGCATCTCAAGAACTTCATTTGACACTTAAGATGGAGCAAGAGCGCTCCGTCAGCCTGCAAGGTGATTTAGAATTGCTCAACGCAACAGTTAAAGAAGAACGTGAAAATACCTTGAGATTAAATGGACAGAATGCAACGTTGACAGCCAATCTTCTCAATCTGAAAGAAAAGCTTGAGGATCAGAAAAAAGAGGTTTTGGAGCTTCAAAATAAATTCTCAATGGAATTCAAAAACTTGGCCAATGATATATTTGAAGAAAAGACAAAAAAATTCACTGAACAGAATAAAACCAATTTAGGAGAAATTTTGACCCCGTTAAAAGAAAGAATCGAGAAATTCGAGCACCAAGTTGAGCGCAATAATAAGGAGAGTATTCAATGGAATACAGCACTAAAAACTCAGCTGGATCATATCAAAGAGCTCAATAAGCAAATGACGGTAGATACGGAAAACTTGACCCGTGCTTTAAAGGGGGATGCCAAAACGCAAGGCAATTGGGGGGAAATTCTACTAGAATCTATTTTGGAAAAGGTAGGGCTGACCAAGAATGTTCATTATTTTAAGGAACAAAATTTCAAGGCGGAGGATGGCAATAATCAACGTTTAGATTATATTTTAAAACTTCCCGACGATAAATGTTTGGTGATTGACTCGAAGGTTTCTTTAACTGCTTATACCCGTTATAATGAGGAGGATGTCAAGGAAAAAAAGGCAGAGCAACTCAAGTTGCACATGGACAGTATCCTTACGCACATTAAAACATTAAGTGCCCGTAATTATCAAAATCTCTACCAGATCAAACAGCCGGATTATGTGCTGATGTTCGTCGCCAATGAACCCGCTCTGTCAGTGGCGTTTCAAGAAGATGATCAGTTGTATGAAAAGGCACTTGATAAAAACATTGTTTTGGTTTCCACTAGTACGCTTTTGGCTACATTGAGGACGGTTTCTTATATCTGGAAGCAAGATGCACAGACCAAGAACGCCGTTGAAATTGCGCGTCAAGCAGGGGCCATGTATGATAAGTTTACAGGATTTGTAGAAGATCTCTTGAAGTTGGGTAGCAATCTGAAAACCACTCAAGGTTATTATGAGGAAGCCATGAAAAAGCTCATAGATGGTAAAGGTAACTTAATCAAGCGGGCAGAGGATCTTAAAAAATTGGGGGCCAAAGCCACCAAACAATTGGATTCAAGAATTGTAGATCGTTCGGGGGATGATTCAGACCCCTTACACGTTGGCGCAGCCCCTAAAAACTAATTTATTTATTAAGCCTTAGTTTCTTTAATTTTGCCTTATTGAAATATGGAATTAACAGCCGAAAATAAATTAAGAAAGCTCATTGTCGTAGGAGACCGTGTGTTGATCAAACCTCTAAAAGAGTCTGAAAAAACAGAAAGTGGTATCTTATTGCCTCCGGGTGTAAGGGAGAAAGAAAAAATCCAAACAGGATTTATTGTCAAGGTAGGTCCAGGCTATCCGATTCCGATTCCAATGGATGAGGAAGATTCCTGGAAGGACGAGGAGGATCAAATGAAATATGTCCGCTTGCAAGCCAAGGAGGGGGACAAAGCCATCTTCCTTCAAAGTGGTGCTTTTGAGGTGATTTATGAAAAAGAAAAATATTTCATTGTTTCACAAGCTTCTATACTTATGCTTGAGCGCGAAGAAGATTTGTTTTAATCATCAAATCACCCAAGAATGCGGCTGATTTAATGGTTTTGTTCAGCTTTATTTTTGATTAGAGCATCTGAAAAAAGCCATATTAGTATACTTATCATTAATATCAAGGCACCATATAGGGTCGTTATCATTGAGACTTTTAATCCCCCAGCAAGCATGGCGGGTGAAATCCCACCCATATGTTCTATGGCAACAAAGGCAGAATAGAGTCCGATAAGTTGTCCAAAGATACCGAAAACAAAGGCTAGAAAGCCGATTGATTTGATATAAGTTAGATTGTGCTGGGCGGTTGAAACATCCCATTGATGGATTGAAAATTTTACCCAAGTTCGAATGGTCATAGTCAAAATCACAAAGAGAATAAGGGTCAAGATCCCCATAAATAGGGATCCTCCCATGTAGAATAGCTCAAGCATATAATTGTGCATTTTGGTGAAATTAATACTGCACAAAGTTATTTTTAATAGCATCATCGGGCAATGTCAAATCCCTACCAAAAAGGGTAGTTTATCGATGAAATCGTTTTTTTCTTAAAAAACATTCACTTTTGTCTAAGTGAATATCAAACAGCAACTTTTATTTTGGTTCAGTGTTCTAGTTATTTTGGTACTGATCTTTGGATTGGCAAATGGTAATTTTGTCCATGCCTTTTATTTTGTTTGCATGCTCCTGCCAGTGGCCGTTGGTACTTCTTGGTATTTTAATGAGGTATTAGTCCCAAGGTACTTGCTTTACGGTCGATATGTTAAGTTCGGTCTTTATTTTATATATGCCATGATTATATCCCTCTGGCTAGAAATAATTATCATGACGCTTTCATTGATCATTTTGGCCAAGTATGATATAGAAAAAATGAATCCACTTACGACCAATGTGGCATCCTTGGGTTTTGTCCTTTATTTAGTGGTATTTATACAAGCATTTATCCAATTCTTCCATGAGTTACAGTATGCAAAAAAGGAATTGGAAGTTTATAATAGGGTGCGGGAAGAGCGGTCATCGAAATATCTATTGATCAGGGCAGACCGGAAATACCGTCAATTACTTATGGACGACATTCTTTACATTGAGAGTCTCTCAGATTACTTAAAAATTTTTGTCAAAGGAAATGAATGCATAATTACCCGAGAAACGATTTCTAAAATAAGTAATCGCCTGTCTGACGATTACATCAGAATCCATAGATCCTTTATCGTATCAAAGAAAGAAATTAGGTCTTTTAACAAAGAGGAATTGTGGATGGGAGCACGCAAACTACCTATAGGCAGAACATACAAACAAGGGGTAATGAAAATTATAAAGCCCAATCAGGATGAGGTAAATGCTAATTTATTCTAAATTGGTTCAAATTATGTAAGCGTGCTAAATGAACTATTTAAATCCGGCTTTTATCATTCCTATCCTCTGTGGCGCTGTATTTCTATTAGCTGGGGGGATCACGCAGGAGCCCTCTTCAAAACAGATCAATCATTTATTCGGTTATCGGACAATTAATTCTATGAAATCGAAGGATAGGTGGGATTTGGCACAGCAATACTCATCCAAAATGATGATGCGCTTGGGAGGATTGGCTACGGGGTTGAGTTTTTTTAGTTTATTCATTACGGTAGATGTATGGACAGGAACCCTCATAGGATTGAGCCTATTGATGGCAATAATAGGGATCCTTTTGATTAAAACCGAGCGGATGTTGATGATGAGATTTGGGGATCAGAAGTCATAAGAAAAAGTTCTATGTAAAGGAAGAATGAAAAATGTAATGATGCGAATGTGTCGAATTGGGCTTAAGTTTTTTCTTGGGTTTATTCTCTTGAGTGTGGTATTGATTCTTTTTTTCAGGTGGGTTCCTGTGCCTATTACACCTTTAATGGTGATCAGATGCATTGAGCAAAAGGCCGATGGAAAGGAAATAAAATTGAGTAAGTCATGGAAACCCCTCGCAGAGATTTCACCTAATCTTCAGCTGGCAGTGGTTTGTACCGAAGATCAAAATTTTCTAAAACATAGGGGCTTTGATTTTGAGGCTATAGAAAAGGCTTGGATTCAAAATGAAAAAAGTAAAAATAAAAAGGGGGCGAGTACCATCAGTCAGCAGGTGGCAAAAAACATTTTTTTATGGTCAGGGAGGAATTGGTTGAGAAAAGGATTTGAAGTTTACTTCACTTTGTTAATTGAGACTTTTTGGAGTAAAGAGCGCATTATGGAAGTGTATTTAAATGTCATAGAAATGGGGGATGGCATCTATGGAGCAGAAGCAGCTAGTCAAGCCTATTTCAATAAATCAGCTTTAAAACTGAATAAGCGTCAGGCAGCTAGCCTTGCTGTGATTTTGCCAAGCCCACTTAGTTATAAAATCAGTAAGGCCAGTGCTTATTTGGATGGTCGAATTAATTGGACTTTGAGACAGATGGATCATTGGGGTGGGAATATCGAATATCCATAATTCAGTTCTATTAAGATTATCTAGAATGTTTCGTCCATGCTTGATTATGTGTGATCTATAAAGCTCACTTTTTTCATTTGACTTAAGTGATGAGGCAGCAGGACTTACCTTCACACTGAGCACGGCCTACTTTATCACCAAACTAAGCGAGCGGGTACTTTTTAATCGATTTCAAAAAGAGTTGGATTGCGGGGTTTTTTCAGGTTTGTCAAGGTTCTACCCCGTATGGTTGATTGTTTTAAAGACCCCCGTGATAGGAGTGCTTTTTCGTTTAATCCGGTTGATTGACATGCGGATATATCTTATTCAACACCAATAATGTGGGATTCATCACAAATAACAGCGAGCTTAAATCAATTTAATTTTTTAACAAAGGGAATTACTTCAACTCTGAATCATGGTTTTGGAGCATCTGCTCCAAATGGTTGGTTGTTAAAGGCACTCTGTGGTGAGAGTGCCTTTTTTATTTATTTTTTAAACAGTCAATTTGTAGCCGTAGGTGAGATGACATCTCAAAGAGATTAAATAAAAAAACCCTATGGAGGTATCAATTTACAGCCATCTTTTCCACATTTGCTTTGTGCTTAATTTTTTGTGTTAACTAAAAAACTCCGTAATGAAATGCTTGTTACTTACTTGTCTAATTTCTAGTACTGCCGTATTGGGTCAAAATCTTTTGTTTGAGACGAGCAATAGATACATACTTGGAGTAGGTAAGGAAAAATCGGCATCAATGAGCGCCGCTGATATTGACCAAGATGGAGATCTTGATTTGGTTGTGGCAAATGGGAGGCATTGGCCAGAGCAGAATCGGGTTTTTTATAATAATGGTTTTGGGATTTTTACCGTTTCGAAATCGCTTGATGACATGAGTGAGACGAGCTACGCCACAGAATTAGCCGATTTCGATGGAGATGGTGACATAGATATTGCTGTTGGGAATGATATGGCGCCCAATGTAATTTATGTCAATGACGGATTCGGATATTTTACGAGGGGCGCTAATTTTGGCAGCCCCTATGCCCCAACAAGAAATTTAACGATCGCAGATATTGATCAAGATGGGGATATGGATATTTTAATTACCAATCGAGGAGCCGAAAATGAAATATGTCTAAATAACGGTCAAGGAGTGTTTGAGGAAATTCAGATTTTTGGTGAAAAGGACGATGCGACTATTGATGTGGAGGTGGCGGATATGGATGCCGATGGTGATTTTGATTTGATTTTAGCCAATCGAGATGGACAACAAAATTACGTTTACTTAAATTCAGGTAATTTATCCTTCGAGAAAAGAATTGCTTTTGGTTCTGGAAATGATGAAACTAGAGGAGTAGCCATAGCGGATTTAAATCGTGATGGTCTACTGGACATTGTCACTGCGAATATCGGTGCTCCTAATTATATTTATTTTGGCGATCTTGAGATGAGCTATAAGATGGAATTAATGTTTGATAAAAGTTCAGATCACTCCTATTCATTGGCATTAGCGGACTTAGATTTGGATGGAAATCTTGATATTGTCATTGCTAATGAGGCGGAACCAAATGCCTTCTTTATCAATGGAGCTAGCGGGACCATTTGGCAGAAAACCACCCTCAGTGAGAAAAAATTCAGAACCTATGATATCATTACTGGTGATCTTAATGGAGATAATCGCCCAGATATTATCGAAAGTAATTCGGATGAGGTAAATCTATATTACTTCAATCGCTTTCATACCAAATAAGCAAGTTTGGAATAGAGATAATCGATTAATTCCATGTATCTTCATCAGTTTCAATTTCCGTTGATTGAAATGTGGAAAGATATTATACAACACAAATAATGTTGGATTCATCACAACAAGTTGCTGGTTTAGATCAATTTAATTTTTTAATAAAAGCGATTTTTTCACCTTTGGAACATGATTAAAGGGCGTCTGCTCCAAATGGTTGGTTGTTTAAGGCACTCTGTGGTGAGAGTGCCTTTTTTTTATTATGAAAGCTAAGTCCGATTTTATTTATTCTGAATGCGCGTTCATGATATTTTTATTGGAATCATACAAGTGTAGACGTAGCCTGTTAGAAATAATTAAGCAGGAGCATCCTCAAATATGACAAAGGCTAAAATTAGCCTTTCTGACCCTCTGCAAATTCCTTGGCAAAATAGGTGAAGATAATATCGGCCCCAGCTCGTTTAATCGAGGTCAATGTTTCGAGCATGGCACCGAATCCATCGATCCATCCTTTTTGTGAAGCTGCCTTGATCATGGCGTATTCGCCAGAAACATTGTAGGCGGCGATAGGAACAGGAAAATTATCCCTAAGATCACTAATGATGTCTAAATATGCCAGGGCTGGTTTGACCATCAACACATCGGCGCCTTCCTTATAATCCAATTGCGCTTCTAATAAAGCTTCTTTACGGTTGGCGGGATCCATTTGATAGGTTTTTTTATCTCCAAACTTTGGTGTCGAAGTAAGGGCATCGCGAAATGGGCCATAAAATGCGGATGCATATTTGGCCGTATAGGACATGATGCCTACGTCTTGATAGCCATTCTTATCAAGGAGTTTGCGCAAGTAGCCTACGCGCCCATCCATCATATCGGAGGGGCCTATCATGTCAATACCTGTTGCCGCCTGCGCAAGTGCCATCTTGCCTAGAATCTCAAGCGTTGCGTCGTTTAGGATGGTACCTCCTGAGACCAGGCCGTCGTGACCGTCACTGCTGTAAGGATCCATAGCAATGTCTGTGATGATGTGTGCATCAGGAAATTTGACCTTTATTTCCCTTAGGGCCCTGAGGTAAAAAAAATCTTCTTGATAGCTTTTGGTTGCTTGAGCGTCTTTATGGGCGTCATCGACCACGGGAAATATATCAAAAGATCGAATCCCAATACTCATGCAATATTCAATTTCTTTAAGTATCAAATCTGTAGTAAGCCGGTAAATTCCAGGCATGGCTGCTATCGCACTTTTCTGATTGTATCCTTCCATTAGGAACAATGGAAATACCAAATCATTGGTAGAAACGTGGGTTTCTCTGATCAGGGATCTCATTACTGGATGATTTCTGTTTCTTCTGGGTCTGCGCAACATATCACAAAGGTAGGTGATGGATTTGTACTAAGAAAATTATCTAGAAATCTAATAGGCCGAATACTCTTTTCTTTGCTGATATGGCGTGTTAAGTAAGCATAAACAGGGCGGCCAAGCCAGTCATTAAAATGATAAATGCACGATAGATGCTTTCTGGAATTCTTTTGACAATTTGGACACCCAAGAAGGCGCCCAGTGCAATGATTGGGAGTACTGTCAAATCAAGGAGGATGGAATTCAGTGTAATAGTACGCCATACGTAAATGTGAAAAGGTACTTTGAATAGATTGATGATCAAGAAAAACCAAGCAGTCGTACCTATGAATTCATTTTTGAGCATTTTCATTGATAAAAAATAAATTGCCATAACGGACCCAGCCAAATTACCAACCATCGTCGTAAATCCCCCCGCGATACCCAAAATGATTGTAAACCATATACTTTTTGGGGGTTGTTGTGCTTTAAACTTTTCCATCCATAGCATAATGGCAAGACTTACGAAAATGATAATTGCCATCATTTGACGAAATAGGTCATCAGGTAAGTAGGTGCCATAATACGTTCCAAAAAGAACGCCAAAGAGGGCAAATGGTATTAATTTTTTCAGATACTTCCATTCAGCATGGCGATGATAATGATAGACACCCATGATGTCGGCCAGAATTAAAATAGGCAATAAAATGCCGCTAGAGACCTTACCTCCAAAGGCGATCGCCAGAAGAGGTACGGCAATCATCCCAGCTCCATGAACACCTGTTTTGGCAATTCCTACCAATAGCCCTACCAATCCCAACAATAAAAGGGATTGCAACGTCAACTGGTAGCCCAATAAGTCTATCATGACTGAATCATTGGATAGCGTCGTGCGAGGTGTAATATATGTGAAGAAGTAAGCACCTCATGTAAGATCACCTATGACTCTTGTCTAAGCTTCAAATTGAAGAATGGTGTGCTCAATGATGTCACAGCATTCCAGTAGCTGATCTTTTGTAATGACTAGTGGGGGAGCAAATCGAATGATATTGCCATGTGTAGGTTTGGCAATCAGGCCATTGTCTTTCAGCGCTACACAAATATCCCAAGCCATCGAACTTTCCTCGTCATCATTGATGATAATTGCATTCAATAATCCTCTGCCTCTAACCAATTTTACGAGTTGAGATTTCTTGATCAGTTGCTGCATACGCTCCCTGAAAATATCACCTAAATATCTAGCATTTTGCGCAAGGCGCTCATCTAATACTACGTCTAAGGCTGCAATGGCCACTTTACATCCCAATGGATTGCCTCCATAGGTTGAGCCATGTGTGCCGGGGGTGATAACCTCCATGACGTGGTTATCGGCCAATACTGCCGACACAGGATATACGCCCCCTGAAACCGCCTTTCCCAAAATAAGTACATCAGGCTTCACGTAGCTAGACTGCCGCTCACAAGCGCCTTTGCAGGAGCAATTTCCGCATACAGCTAACAAACTCCCCGTGCGGGCAATACCCGTCTGAATTTCATCAGCCATCAGCAATATTTCATGTTGTTTACACAACTTGGATAGTCCCGCAATAAATTGCTCATCGGGAACGTACACCCCCGCTTCGCCTTGGATAGGCTCAACCAGCACACCTACAATATTGGAGTTTTCAGAAAGTGCGGTGCGGACGGCGTCTAGGTCATTATAGGGAACTTTGACGAATCCGCCAGTATACGGACCAAAATTCTTTTTGGCAGTAGGATCGCTACTGAATGAAATAATGGTGGTTGTTCTACCATGAAAGTTTTCATCGAAGACTAAAATCTGACCATGATTTTCAGTGATATTTTTCTTTTCGTAACCCCACTTCCGACAAATTTTAATGGCTGTTTCAACCGCTTCGGCGCCGGTATTCATGGGAAGTACTTTTTCAAAGCCAAAATAATCGGTAATATATTGCTCATACTGTCCCAATGTGTCAGAATAAAATGCACGAGAGGTGAGGGTCAAGGTTTGGGCTTGTGCTATGAGTGCACCTATGATGCGGGGATGACAATGGCCTTGATTTACGGCCGAATAAGCTGATAGGAAGTCAAAATATTTTTTTCCTTCGGTATCCCAAACAAAGACACCTTGACCCTTTGCCAGTACCACGGGAAGCGGATGATAATTATGAGCACCATATTGATTCTCAAGATTCATTAAATCCTTACTACTTAATGCGATTTCTGCCATATTTTTGAGCCTTAGAATGAAAATACAATGAATACCATCATTGATGGTGGTAAAAATAGCACATTTAAGAAAATTTAACCTTGAATAAGTCAAAGAAGCACGTATCATCAGGTTCTGAAAAGGCAGATTTTTATTTTAACGAACAGGGATTAATGGTTTTTACAGCCGAATACCATCTAAAAAGAGGCTATTGCTGTGATTCTGGCTGCAAACATTGTCCATATTCAGAAAAAACTAAATAAAATGCGCGGATAGCATTTGCTAATAAAACTATTATGGGCATATTTGCACTCCGTTTTCGAAAAGCGTTAAAGATTATGTCAAAAGTTTGCGATATTACAGGTAAAAGAGCAAGGAGTGGAAATAATGTTTCTCATGCCAATAACAAGACCAAGAGAAAATTTTATCCAAATCTGCACAAGAAGAGGTTCTACGTCCCAGAGACGGATACGTGGATCACGTTGAAGGTTTCATCGACAGCCTTACGTACTATTAATAAGAATGGTATATATGCTGTTTTACAGAAAGCAAGAGCCAACGGAAACGAATTGGTTTAAAAGATTTAGATAATGGCTAAGAAAGGAAATAGAATTCAAGTGATAATGGAATGTACTGAGCACAAGGCTACGGGTCTTCCAGGAACTTCTCGTTACATCACCACCAAAAACAGGAAGAATACACCTGAGAGATTACAGATGAAGAAGTATAATCCGATTTTGAGAAAACAAACTGTTCACAAGGAAATTAAATAATCATGGCTAAGAAAGTAGTAGCAACGTTAAAGCAGGCAGGTGGCGCAAAATACGCCAAAGTAATTAGAGCCATCAAAACACCAGGTGGGGCATATTCCTTCAGAGAGGAAATGGTATCAGAGGCAGAGGTAAAAAACACCTTGGCCAAATAACAAGAGATTTAAATTTTAATGAGGGAGTCGGTATTAATACCGATTTTTTTTTTAACTTTTGCTAATAGGTTTGAAAAGTATATTTTGAAATGGGATTGTTTGATATTTTTTCAAAGGAGAAAAAGGAAAAGCTGGGAAAAGATCTTGAAAAGTCTAAAGAGAGCTTTTTTAATAAATTGGGAAAAGCTGTTATCGGAAAATCGACCATCGATGATGAAGTGCTGGATGAATTAGAAGAGGTATTAATTACCTCAGATGTTGGCATTGAAACAACCTTAAAAATTATAGGTAGGATTGAGGAACGCGTGTCTCGTGAAAAATATTTAAATGCCTCAGAGCTCAATCAAATTCTCAAGGAAGAAATAGCTGGCTTGCTATCTGAAAATAACACCACTGACCTGGATAGTTTTGAGATCCCAAAAGTTGAGGGCCCCTATGTGATTTTAGTAGTGGGCGTCAATGGGGTGGGCAAAACGACTACAATAGGCAAACTCGCGGCACAATTTAAGGCGATGAATAAAAAAGTCATTCTAGGTGCAGCCGATACCTTCCGAGCGGCAGCGGTTGATCAATTGTTGCTATGGGGTGAGCGCATAGGTGTGCCAGTAGTTTCCAAAGGGATGAATACAGACCCGGCGGCAGTCGCATTTGAAGCAGTTAAACGAGCCCAAGAGGAGTATGCGGATGTGGTCATTATTGATACGGCAGGTCGATTGCATACGAAGGTAAATTTGATGAATGAGCTCAGTAAAATTAAAAAAGTCATTCAAAGATTTGTACCACAGGCTCCTCATGAGGTATTATTGGTTTTGGATGGCAGTACTGGTCAGAATGCCTTTATTCAGGCCACTGAGTTTACCAAAGCTACTGAAGTTACTGCATTGGCGGTGACCAAATTAGATGGTACTGCAAAAGGGGGTGTGGTGATTGGTATATCAGATCAATTTAAGATACCAGTGAAATACATAGGAGTCGGGGAAGCTATTGGAGACTTGCAGGTCTTTAATAAAGTTTCTTTTGTTGATTCCTTTTTTGAAAAATAAGAAATTTATGATTTCGAGGCATTATAAGTTAATGCCCTAAACCCATAACACCCTATCCAAACAAAGCAAGCAGCAGGGAGTACAAATGAAAAATTGACCTCTGTCACGCCCATAATGATGATATCGTCACCTCGTGTACCTCCGATATCTAAGATCATCCCCTGAAAAGTAGGCATAAGAGCACCTCCAACAATGGCCATTACTAGTCCAGCAGCGCCTACTTTAGATTCTTCTTCAGTGAGCCCGTCAAGGGCCAGACTATAGATGGTTGGAAACATTAAGGACATGCAAAAGGAGATCATTATCAAGCAATACATACCCAAAATACCCGGTGTTAAAATGGTGCCAAGAGTAGCCAGGATCGCTAAAACAGAAAAAAACATAAGTAGGGTGCCAGAGTATACATAGCGCAATAAAAATGTGCAAATGAATCGACCGACAAAGAAGAATACAAATGCTGCAAATTGATAATTACCAGCCGTAACCGAATCAATTCCTTTGGCTTCAGCATATTGATAAATATAGGTCCAGCACATGATTTGGGCACCAACATAGAATACTTGCGACAATACGCCCAAAAAATAACTGCGTTTTATTACGAGTCGTTTAGTGATCTGCCACATGGTTTCATGGTTCTTTAAGTTTTGATACGAGGGCATTTTACTCATTGAAATGATTATTAGCACCAAGATGACCAGGAGACCTAAAGCAACGTAAGGATCTCTGATTACCATTAAATCTGATTGACGTATGACTTCTTTTGCAGAAGGGGTAAGCGAAGAAAAATCCACATCATCCGATTGGAGTTTTTTAAATACAAATTGTTGGGCGATGATTAGGCCGCCCAAAAGGCCCAATGGATTGAAGGATTGCGCTAGATTGAGTCTTTGAGTTGCTGTTTTTTTGTCGCCCATTGCTAATATGTAAGGGTTAGCGGTGGTTTCTAGAAATGCGAGCCCAAAGGTTAAAATATAAAGACCCAGTAAAAAGAAAGCAAAATGCCCCGTTACAGCTGCAGGATAAAATAGCAATGCCCCTGCGGCATATAAGAATAGTCCAACGGTGATACCGGTCTTATATGAATATCGTCTGATGAGAAAGGAAGCTGGGATGGCCATGGTAAAATAACCGCCATAAAAAGCCATTTGGACCAATGAGGCCTTGAAATTACTGAGTTCAAGTACTTTTTTAAAGGCAGTTACCATCGGATCAGTTACCGCGTTTGCAAACCCCCATAGGGTAAAAAGAGAAGTGATTAGGATAAAAGGTAAAAGGAGATGTTTCGGAACTAAGGCAGTCTTCATTTGTTCAGATTAGTTGGGTTACGCCATGCGGTGATAAAAGGTAATTAATACAATTACTTGTTTCTTAAGGAATCAGGAGTGTTCACAATGACATAGCTTTCCGGTTTCAGGTTAAAATTGAGGGTGCCGAAATCCCTAATGACGGTTATCTCAGTACAAATCCCGTTTACATATCGATAAAAGTTTTCACCTGCTGACGAAAGTAATCGATAATAATGAGCACTCACTTCTTCCAATTTCAAGTACCTTCCGAAATGTTGAGAAAAAAGCCGTTGATTATTCTTGGGTTCATTAAAATAGATAGTTGTCGCGCTAAGGGTAATTACATGATCATCAATTACACTGTGAGTATTGTTTAGGACCAATTCATAACTATTCCCATTTCTTTGAATTTCGTAGGCATTTTGAATGGATCCATTGATCGTGCTAGATCCTTGGCCTTTTGTCAGAATACCATTTTCAAATACTTCATTTAATGAATAGTTCACCAAAAGCTCTAGAATGACTCGATAACGAACTTCTGTGGAGATATCATAACTAACAACACTGCCTGCCATATTTTGTGACCTTTCTATGGTCATTTGTCCAATCGATTTTTTGCCTTTGTAGACTTGGTAATACAACGTTTGGCCAAATACAGAAGACAAGGATAACCAAAGAAGAGCTGTCAAGAAGGGTTTCAAAGTGATCAGTTAGGATAGTTATGTGTTCTCAAATTTTTTTAAATCTAATTCTTTTGAATTTTATATCACTAAATTTTACCGGATGTTTTTTGGCTTGTAACCACTTTTACTGAAAATATCATGATGATTTCGATTGGCCATTAATTGCTGCATAGTACTTCCCGTTTCATCCATATAATTTTTAACGACTTGCCAGCCAATCCAAGCGCCAATTCGTCCAGGGCATTCATCACCTAGCTCAATGGCATTGGGACGTTCACCAATAAATTTCCTTTTGGTGAATTCATCCGTAGCATAAAGAATATCCTGCTCAATGATTCGAGACCAGATTAATTCTTGAAATGCCGACACGTCCATAATTTCTTTTGGGGTATATCCGATAATTAAGCGGTCTGGAGTACAAGGCATAATATTTCCTAATAAATAATAAATTTTTCCATAATCGATCATTTCTGACAACAAGGTCTCTTCATCTCCGCTACTCACATAGTCGGCTACATAAAACTTTAATATGGAGGGAACAAGGTATCGCTGATCATATCGATTTAAGATGTATTGAGGAATATCCAATGGTCTAAATGTCGCATTTTCACCGATAAAAAAATCCAGCCCAATAATGATTTTTTCTTTACTGATGACTAAATCATTGTAAAAACCCGTGACGACTGTTTCTACCATAGGAATGCTGGCGTTAGGAAAATAATACTTTAACCAAGACAGCGATAGATTCATCTGTTTTTCAAAAGCAGGTTGATCAAAGGCTTTATCGGCTTCTTGATATAAGGTATCTATGGCTTCATTTTGAATTAGCATAAAAATTTGATTTGCTAAAATTTCCTGATTAGGATATTCTTCTTGGTGAAACATTGATTGTGCCATGTCCTCATTTTCTTCTAAAAAGCGAGCTACGTCCTCAGGGTTACTACTACGGAATAATGATTTTTCTAGTCTATTTACTTCTATATTAATTTCAAGTAAATTTGAATTTGGTTGATCGGAACAGATTTGTTTCTGACAGCCAGCGAGCAAAAGAAAAATAAAAACTAGGGAAACTACTTTCATAAATATTATTTTTGGAGAAATTTAATCTAAATCATATGAGAAACTATATTCTATTGGTATCAATTATTTTGGTTTATGCGACCTCTAGCGTAGCTCAGCCAAAGTTGGGCCTGAAATTTTCTCCATTATTTACATCGAATCTAATCAACTTAGACAACGATACTATTGACGTAACTTCTGGTAAAACTAGCACTAGGTTCTCTATTGGCTTAATTATTGATCATCCCATTACCGACATGTATTATGCCAGTTCAGGATTAATTTATCTTCCCAAAAGAATAAATGTCAATTTTGAGGCAGAAAATGGAGGGTCGGCACCAGTCAATTCTTTTGAATCCTATGATCTTAATTATTTACAAATCCCTGTTTCTTTAAAATTCTTCACTAATGAAGTTGCTCTGGATTTAAGTATTTATTTTCAGATTGGGGTTGCTGCAGAAATCAAAATTTATGAACAAAAACTGCAGGAAGAATACGATTATATATCAAAGTTTAATCTTTTAGATGTTTCTGGCTTGATTGGAGGCGGATTGGAGTATCGCATAGGGGATAACACTGCATTAATTACGGGATTGAGCCTACAAAAAGGTTTGATTAACGTCGTTAATCAAACCTTTGATAATAGTGATCTTATTATTCGTAATAAAGTGATCTGTATCGATCTAGCGTTGAAATTCTAAAGTTGAATTACCTCACCATTTTCATTTAAAAAATTATATTCATTTAGGGCCAACGATGAGTCAGCGATGACATTCACCCATTTGAAATGATTCATAAACCACTTCATTCTTTTAGAGATGACCCCTTCAGTAAAATAGGCGCTTAAGTAAGGGTGTACAATCAAGGTTAACTTTTTCTCGTTTTGCTTATTAAAGAAGTATAGAAGTGTTTCCTCAATCTGATCAGCAACTAAAATTGATGCTGTTATCTGACCTGTCCCCGCACATGAGGGGCACTGTTCTTTAGTGGCAATATTTACTTCCGGACGTACTCTTTGTCTAGTGATTTGCATCAGTCCAAATTTTGACAAGGGTAGAATCGTATGCTTAGAGCGATCAGTGGCCATCTCTTCAACCATGGTATTATAGATTGTCCGCTTGTTTTCAATCTTACGCATGTCTATAAAATCCACCACAATAATGCCTCCCATATCTCTTAATCGTAATTGACGGGCGATTTCTATTGCCGCTTCAACATTTACCGTTAAGGCAGTAGTCTCTTGGTCTTCTTCGCGATTTGATTTATTACCGCTGTTGACGTCAATCACATGGAGCGCCTCCGTATGTTCGATGATCAAATAACCGCCATTGGCTACCGTTACGGATTTCCCGAAGGAGGTTTTTAATTGCTTCTCGACACCAAAAATCTCGAAAATCTTGACTTTAGACTGATGAAGGCGTAATAATTTCTCCTTATCTGGTGCAATTTTTGTGATATAGCTTCTTACCTCTTCAAACAAATCTTTGTCATCAATGGTGATACTATCAAAAGTCTCATTTAAGATGTCCCTAAGAATGGAGTTTGTTCTGCTTACTTCACCAATGACTTTATCTGTCGATTTTGATAATCGTAAACTTTCCATACCTCTATGCCAAATCTGTACTAGATTCTGGAGGTCAGTATCCAACTCTTTTACATCCTTCCCAGTTGCAACCGTTCGGATGATTACACCAAAATTTTCTGGTTTAATAGAGCTTATTAGTCTTGCTAGACGTTTGCGCTCATTGGAATCTCCAATCTTTTTTGAAACATTCACCGCTTGGGAAAACGGCACTAATACTAAATAGCGTCCTGCTATTGACAACTCACAAGATAATCGCGGGCCTTTTGTTGATATTGGTTCCTTTACTACTTGAACTAGGATTTTCTGATTCTTTGTAAGAACCTGTCCTATCTTACCAAACTTATTAATATCCGGTTCATTATTGAATCCGGTAAGCTTAGTGCTGGTTTCCTTTTTTGTCTGGATCAGCTTCGTAAATTTGTTCATCGACTGGATTTGTGGTCCAAGGTCGAGATAGTGCAAAAAAGCATCTTTTTCATATCCAATATCAATGAACGCAGCATTGAGTCCTTGGACTACTTTTTTTACAGTACCTAAGTAAATATCACCGACATTAAATTGAGTTCCTCCATCTTGCTGATGGAACTCAATTAATTTTCTATCTTTTAAAAGAGCTATTCGACATCCTGTTTGAGTTGAATTGATTACTAATTCATTACTCACAATTTCTCAGATTAAATGGCTATTTCTTTTTATGTCTATTTTTTCTTAATCTTTTCTTTCGCTTGTGTGTAGCGATCTTATGTCGTTTTCTTTTCTTACCGCAAGGCATAATTTTTCTGTTTTATATAATAAATTAATTTTTTAAATACTCTTCTGCTGCAACTTTCAATGACGGATCGGCATTTTCGGCAGCCTTAATATTTGCAAAAAGTAGTTTTGCTTTATCTTTTTTATTTGTTTCTAAATAACAAACACCTAAATAGAGCATCGCTTCATAATCATTCGCTTCCAAATCCAGCAGTTTTTCAAATCTTTCAAGGGCTTTATCGTATTGACCTGATTGTATTGATAAAAGCCCTAAACTTAAAAGGGCCTCTCTATTAATAGGGTCAACATCAATGACTTCCCGTAACATCATAATCCCTGACATTGGATTTTCAGTTGTTACTAAAGTCATTGCTAACTTTGTTTTGACCGACAAGTTGTCGGTTTCTTTTTCCAAGATAGCCACTAAAACTTTCCTTGCCTCACGGGCATAAGCATTAGCATCTTTCATATTGGAAGCCCTTTCAAAAGAAGCGTATAATATTTCAGCTGCTTTTTTCTGTCTTTGCAATGAACTATCCCTTAACAAAATCTTTAAAGTAACATCGTTGGCACTATCCAAAAAGCCATACCTTAAATAAAGACTTGCTAAAGAGTCTGCGAAGTTAAAGTAATTTTCTGATACTTCCTCTTTAACGAGTCTCTTCAATGAGGTTATCGCCCCAGCATCCTCTTTAGTTATGTCAAAAGAATGTGAAGATAGGTCATTAGGTTCTTCGTTATTTACTGCCGTTCTGGGCAATTGATATAATAAAACGACCAAAAAAATACCTGCTAGTGTAAGCGCAATATGGTATTTATTCATATATGTGATAGTTAATTGCCCATAGGCTTAGTGCTTTTCTTAATTTTTTCAAGAAAAAGCTTGGAAGGTTTAAAACTGGGCACGTAATGTTCTTCGATGACTATAGCTGTATTTGTTGAAATATTTCTAGCGATTTTTTTGGCCCGTTTTTTATTAATAAAACTACCAAATCCCCTCACATATATATTTTGGCCATCGGCCATAGATGTTTTCACTACTGAAAAAAAGGCTTCAACCGTTGCTTGAACATCTGATTTATCTATGCCTGTCTTTTTATTTATTTCATTTATTACATCAGCTTTTGTCACGATTCTTTAATTTAGTTGATAACTATTATTTAATTAGGAACTTCAAATTTAAATTTGGCATTCTTAAATGCAAAGGTATCCTCAACTATTTCAAAAAAAGCATCCAACTACATCGAAATTCAACTAGCAGCTACATTAATTCATTGGTACTCAAGGGAAAAACGCATACTTCCTTGGAGAGAATCGCGCAATCCTTACTCAGTGTGGTTATCTGAAATCATTTTGCAGCAGACTAGGGTGGCACAAGGAACACCCTATTTTAATAATTTTATTAAAAAATTTCCTACAATAAGGGATCTTGCCAATGCTTCTGAGCAAGAGGTATTGAAATTATGGGAGGGATTGGGCTATTATAGTCGGGCTAGAAATTTGTTAGCTGCGGCTCGTCAAGTTTCAGATGAATATGGAGGCAACTTTCCCAGTACCTATAAAGAATTGTTAAAGCTAAAAGGAATAGGGCCCTATACGGCCGCGGCTATTGCATCTATTTGTTTTGATGAAAGAGTTCCTGTCATCGATGGGAATGTGTTTAGACTCATTGCAAGAATTTTTGGCATTACTGCTGATATCAGCCAGGCACCGTCTAGGAAGGAATTTGAAGTCGCCGCTCAGAAAATCCTGCCAATTGAAGCTCCTGGTGATTTTAATCAGGCTATGATGGAGTTTGGAGCCCTTGTATGTAAGCCCTTTAACCCAGACTGCCAGAGATGCGAGTTAAGTTCTTTTTGCTATGCTTTTAAAGAAAATGCCCAGCATTTGCTACCAGTCAAACGAAAAAAAATAAAGGCGCAAGAGCGGGTATTAAATTATCATGTATTCACTCATAAAGAGCTTGTCTGTATGAATAAAAGAGCTAAAGGAGATATTTGGCAAGGTCTGTGGGATTTTTTTTTAGATGAGCGGTCAGATTCAAATTACTTTGCTCATGAATATAAAGGTGAAGTCAAGGCCGTGTACGGGCCCATTAGCCATAAATTAACGCATCAAAATCTAAATGTTTGGTTTCATCAAATTGAAATAGCGAATCTCACCAAATTTCAGGAATTGGCGAATAAATTGGAATTAACTATCTTCAGCATTCATGAATTGGTAACTTTACCAAAATCGAAACTAATCGTCAATTATTTGACTCGAGTGAAATTTTAATTATTTTTATGTAATGGCTGGAGTAAATAAAGTAATACTTGTAGGAAATTTGGGAAAAGATCCTGAGGTGAGATATCTAGATAATAACAAGGTAGTGGCCAATTTAACCCTTGCCACTACTGAGAGTTATAAAGACCGAAACGGTAATCGGGTGGAAAACACAGAATGGCACGACCTAGAGTTGTGGGATGGATTAGCAAAAATCGCCGAACAATACCTTACCAAAGGGAAGAGTATCTATGTCGAGGGTAAAATTAAGACGGATAGTTGGCAAGATGACCAAGGTAATAACAAATACAGAACCCGTATTCGTGTTCAAAATATGACCATGCTTGGTGGCCCCCAAGGGAATAGTGGGTCGGATCAAGCCGGTTCTTTTAATGAGCAAGCAGCGGCACCTAAAGCTTCAGACTCGATTAATGTCACTGAGACAGAATCAGATGATTTACCATTTTAATCTTAATGAATATATCATAATTGGAAACTTCTTTAGATGACCCTCCATCGATTTTTCTGATCGATTTGATTTCTTTCCCTAGCTATTTTTATATTGGCTATTTCTTCTTTATAGCTGTTTTATTGGCACTTTCAGGACTAGTTTCGGGAGCCGAAGTCGCTTTTTTTTCCTTGAAAGAGGAGCATCATAATGAAAATGATGAAAGTATATTGGACCATAAGATCAAAGAATTGCTAAAAGCACCCCGCCATTTGCTGGCTACTATATTGATTTTAAATAATTTAATTAACGTCTTTATAGTTACTATTTCAACTTACGCCACCGCCCAGCTAGTGGGGGAAAATAATTCAGATGGGCTAATTATTGTGGTTTTGACGATTGTCATTTCAATATTAATTATTTTCTTCGGAGAGATTGTTCCCAAGATTTCAGCCACACATCATCCGCTTAAATTCGCGCGGTTTATGGTAAGGTTTATTTGGTTTTTTGATCGGGTTTTTAGTCCACTCTCTTGGTTTCTGATGAGTCTCAGTAATCTGATCGAAAGTCGTGTTAAAAGCAAAGGATATTATCTTTCTGTTGAAGAATTGAATCAGGCTTTGGACATTACTTCGGAGGAAAATGTGAGTAAGGAAGAGAAAGATATTTTAAAAGGTATTGTCAATTTCGGAACCTTATCGGCCAAACAAATTATGCGATCGAGGATGGATATTTTTGCCATTGACAGTGCGATTGATTTTCATGAATTGATGGATCAAATCAATAAAAATGGATTTTCAAGAATTCCTGTTTTTTCAGAAAGTATAGATAAGATTGAAGGCGTTTTGTATATAAAAGATATGTTACCTTATTTACATCAACCTGATGATTTTAAATGGCAATCATTTTTGAGACCGGTTTATTTTATCCCAGAGAGTAAGAAAATCGACGCCCTCTTTAAGGATTTTCAGGAGAAGCAAGTTCATATGGCCGTGGTAATAGATGAATATGGTGGTACTGAGGGTCTTATTACAATGGAAGACATCATCGAAGAGATTGTAGGGGAGATCAACGACGAATTTGATGAAGCATTGGACATAGGTTATAAACGGATTGATATTGATACGGTGATTTTTGAGGGAAAAACGTCACTAAATGATTTTTGTAAGGTTATGGATGAAGATCCTGCCGTCTTCGAAGGAATAAAAGGTGAAAGTGAGAGTTTGGGAGGTCTGTTATTGGAGATTAATAAAAATTTGCCAGGGTCGGGTGAAAAAATACAAGTTGGAAAGTTTTTATTTGAAGTGGAAGCGGTAGATAGAAAAAAAATCAAAAGAGTAAAGGTTTTTCGTTCGATATGAACAGATTGTATTTTCTGCCATTTGTAATGTTTTTTTGGTCGTGTGGATCTAGCTTTCTGCCTAAGCCTAAAGGTTATAATCGCATTGTGTTACCTGCGGTCTCTTACCAAATGTTGGATGATCACGGGCCATATTCTTTTGAATATTCTTCTAGCGCTCAGATTTCACAAGACACGAGTTGGATAGCCGAACCCAATTGGATCAATATTTATTATCCTTATTTTGGGGCCAATGTTCAATTGACCTACAAGCCTATTAATAGAGATTCGTTGGTGGAGGATTATCTCAATGATAGTTTCAGGCTAACAGGAAAACATCAGGTAAAGGCGTCGGCCATTGATGAAAAAATTTTATTTCTTAAAAATGGTAACGTCGCCTCTGTTAGTGAATTGAGCGGGGAGGTCCCAAGCCCTTTTCAATTTCACATTACCGACAGCACTAGGCATTTTCTGCGTGGCGCAGTATACTTTGAAACCAGCACAAAAAATGATTCATTGGCCCCGTCAATTGAATTTATCAAAAATGACATGGTGCATTTACTGAACACGCTAGAGTGGAATTAATCGTTTATCATTTTAGTCTTGCAAAATAGCCGTTATCTTTTCAGGATAATTAACAAGTTTAAATGGCCGGAGTTTTTCATAAACCGATTGAATTTTTAAAAGGGATTGGTCCTGAAAAGGCTGTTTTGTTGAATAAAGAGTTAGGCATTTTTACTTATGCGGACCTTATTCAACATTTTCCTTTTCGCTATGAGGATCGTACGACGTTCCATAAAATAGCAATGCTCAGTGCTGATTTAACCACCGTACAAGTCATTGGCAAAATCGTAAACTTTGAAAATATAGGTACGGGGCATAATTCAAGATTGGTCGCTAAGTTTCAAGATACTACAGGGGAAATTGATCTTATTTGGTTTCAAGGCGCCAAGTGGGTGCAACGGCGACTTAGATTGGGTATTGACTATGTGGTGTTTGGCAAACCAGTTCGGTATGGTCAAAAATACAATATCTCTCATCCGGAAGTTGAAGTATATGGTGCAAATTCTGAAAAGAGCAGTTTTTTGCAGCCCGTATACCATACCTCGGAAAAACTTAAAAAAAGGTTTATAGATTCTAGGGCGTTAAGCAAAGCCATGAAAATGCTATTGGCCGAATCAATTGCTCATATTCAAGACAAATTACCTCAGTCGGTCATAGAAAAATATGTCTTGATGGATAAAAAGGCGGCCTTGATAAATATTCATTTCCCTAAAAATCATCAGGCCTTAAAAAAGGCGCAGTTTAGGCTAAAATTCGAAGAATTATTTTTTGTTCAGTTAAGACTCATCACGCTTAAACTAGCAAGAATAGATAAGTTCAAGGGTATATTATTTAAAAACAGTAAACTGCTCAATGATTTTTATGCTAATTACTTACCTTTTGATTTAACACGGGCGCAAAAAAAAGTCATTAAAGAAATCTATGCAGATTTCCGGTCTGGGAAACAGATGAATAGGTTGGTGCAGGGGGATGTGGGCAGTGGCAAAACTATTGTTGCATTTATGTGTATGCTTATCGCCATTGGCAATGATTCACAATGCGCATTGATGGCGCCAACCGAAATTTTAGCGACGCAGCATTTTAATAGTTTGGCGGAATTTGCCGATCCTCTTGGCATTAAAATGGCCTGTCTGACAGGATCAACTAAAAAAGCAGTCCGTAAGGTGATTCATGAGGATTTAGCGGCAGGAACGTTAAAGATATTGATAGGAACGCATGCATTAATAGAAGATAACGTCAAATTCAAAAATCTAGCCTTGGCGGTGATTGATGAACAGCACCGTTTTGGCGTCGCACAACGAGCCAAGCTTTGGAACAAAAATAAGGGGACGTACCCCCATATATTGGTGATGACGGCAACGCCAATTCCTAGAACTCTGGCAATGACACTCTATGGTGATTTGGATATTTCCACTATTGATGAACTACCTGCTGGAAGAAAACCTATCTTGACCATGCACATGCGAGATGCTCAAAGAATCAGATTGTTTTCAATGCTTGAGAAGGAGATACAGAAAGGCAGGCAAGTATATGTGGTATATCCATTGATTGAAGAATCCGCAACCATGGACTATAAAGATTTAATGGATGGCTATCAGAGTATGGTACGTCGCTTTCCTCATTTACATCTTTCGATTTGTCATGGAAAGATGAAATCTGAAGATAAGGATTTCGAGATGAAACGTTTCGCAAAAGGGGAGACACAAATTATGATCGCGACCACGGTAATAGAAGTAGGCGTGAATGTACCTAATGCCAGTGTTATGGTCATCGAGAGCGCTGAACGCTTTGGGCTATCTCAGTTACATCAGTTGAGAGGACGAGTAGGGCGTGGCGCTGAACAATCCTACTGCGTGTTGATGAGCGGGCATAAATTGACCAAGGAGGCTAAGACAAGGATCGAGATTATGGTTGAAACCAATGATGGGTTTAGAATTGCTGAAACCGATTTGAAATTGAGGGGCCCTGGAGATCTTATGGGCACCCAACAAAGCGGTGCCTTAGATTTGATGATTGCTGATTTAGCTACGGATGGGGCATTATTGGTGCTGGCTCGAAATGCGGCAGTTGATTTACTAAATATGGATACAAATTTGACAGCTATCGAAAATCAATCCTTGAAAAATCATATAAATTCTTTCACTAAAAACATTGTTAATTGGAGTCGGATTAGCTAAAATTATCTTGTGAAGAAATTTTGTTTAAGCGTCCTCATATTAGTAGTTACGATTTCAGGAGTGTTTGCTAAGCCTATTTGGGGATTTATTTATTATCAAGATGGGACCGTCAAAAAAGTGCTACTCAGGGTGCCTTGGGTCGAAATTCGAGACCGCCCAGATTTTCACAAATTGCAAAAAAAAATCTCATACCAGCATAATTTCAGATCCTCTAGTCTCTATCCCTGGGAAGCGACGGGGTTTTTATTTGTAGATGAAATTGATACGATTCGTATGGTTTCTTTTACCCCAATGTTGGGTTTCGAGGATCCTTTTTTTGCGAAACTAGAAAACGAAGGTCGTTTGATGTTGTTTAAATATTTTTTACCTGCCGACCCAGAGCCTGTTTACCTTATCCAGGACCGCAATTCTGTTCTAATGGTTGACAAAATAAATTTTAAAAATTTCATTGAAGATTACGCGCAAACATGTCCTCAATATTTCGAAGGACTTCAGGTAGGCCAAAACATTAATGAGGAGCTTTCGCTATTTATATCGAATTACAATCAAAATTGCGTTTATGAATAAGTTGTTTTTTTTGAGATTACAAACGGCCTATTGGTTGATTTTATTGGTAACCGTTGACGGGATTTCTCAATCGAGACTACCTAATGGATTCGTTGATCTCTCTGATCAAATTCCAGCGTTAATTTGTGATTTGAGATACTACTCTGAAAACAATTTCATGGGGACAGTCGCTGATGGGTACCATGCCCAAAAGTGTATTATTTCTGTGGAGGCGGCAAGGGCCTTGGTTTCTGTGCAGGTGGCTTTGAGGAAAGAGGCATTACAATTAATGATTTTTGATGCTTACCGACCGCAGCGTGCTGTAAACCATTTTGTCAGATGGGCGAAAGATTCGAGGGATACAACGATGAAATTTCACTATTATCCCGAGGTGAGAAAAAGTGAACTCTTTAAGTTGGGTTATATTGCTTCAAAATCTGGACATACAAGAGGAAGTACCGTTGATCTGACGGTTGCGGATTTAATGGGTAATGAGTTAGATATGGGTACTTCTTGGGATTTTTTCAGTCAAAAATCCTGGCCATCTAATAAAGAAATCTCTATTGGCGCGCAGGCCAACAGAGGCCTTCTCAGAAAGATCATGATCCAAAATGGATTTGTGCCCTATGAAGCCGAATGGTGGCATTTTACCTTGGTCAATGAACCCTTTCCAGATACCTATTTTGATTTTGTAATTGAGTAAGGACTTCTCAAAAATGAAAGTAAAATACCTAGCTATTTTTTTATGGTATGTCAAGGCGTCCGCTGTAACCGTGAGTACAGCTAAAGTCCCTTTATTTTGACTAGATGAAAACTAAGGAATGCCCTTCATGTGCGATGGAAATAGTAGCCATGGCCAATAGTTGTCCAATTTGTCAATATGAGTTCACTAGGGCACATTCAAATCTGGTCGTTGGCACTGCCATTTTGCTGTTATTGGTATTTTTATTTTACTTAGTTTTTTGACGATATTAGACTATGAGATGGAAAATATTGTGGTTCTTGGTTATTTTAAATACCCTACCGGCATCGGCGACTAGTATAGACACGCTGCTTATTTTTAGTAAAGCCATGAATAAGGAGGTACCAAATATTGTCATTTATCCCTCTAAAATGAACCCCGAGCAAGAAAAACCTCTTTCCGTTATCTATTTATTGCACGGAGCAGATGGGAGCTATACTGACTGGGTGACGAAGGTTCCAGAACTTCTTGAATATGCGGACCGTTACCATCTCATCATCGTCTGTCCAGATGGCGGTCATAATAGCTGGTATTTTGACAGTCCGTTTGATAAAGAGATGCAGTATGAAACTTATATTTCCAAGGAGCTGATTGACTTTATTGATCTAAATTATCCTACCATCAATGATAGGAAGGGACGAGCGATTGCTGGACTTAGTATGGGGGGCCATGGTGCCTTTTATCTAGCCTTTAGACATCAGGAAGTTTACGGGGCGGCCGGAAGTATGAGTGGGGGCTTAGATTTAATACCATATCCAGATGGTTGGGATATAAAAAAGCGACTTGGTGAGTACGCACTATATCCAGAAAACTGGGAGAAGAATACCTTGATTAATATGGTGTCCTATTTGGAGAATGATTTTTTGAAATTAATAATGGATTGCGGGATTGATGATTTCTTTTTTGACAGTAATCAGCGAATGCATAAAGCCTTAGTTGATAATAAAATCCCTCATGATTATATCGAACGATCTGGAGCCCATAATTGGGAGTATTGGGCAAACTCAATTCAATATCAAACGGTTTTTTGATCAACAAGAATGAATCACGGCTCTTTAAAGGCGTCAATTTGATTTAATAGGGAGTCTAGGAAGTAGAGGGTAGAGGTTCAGCTTATTTATCTAGGCGCTCTAAAATTCCGAGAACCAATCGGGCTGAATTATCGAAGGCAACTTCGACAAATTCCTTGAAATTGATGCGGGTATTGCTGTTGGCATTGTCACTGCGAATGATCAACAAATGAATCTCAAGAGATGCGCAAATTTGCACGATGGTAGCTCCCTTTATTTCCGTAGCGATGGCGTGAAAGGTTTGATAGAGCCAGATAGCTTTAGCGCTGTCACTTACAAATGTATTGCCCCTAGCAATTAAACCCTATAAATGATTGGTTTAAAGGGCGATGCTATGACTGTCAGATGATGGTTTTATAGATAAAAGAGGCCGATAGAAATAAATTCTATGGCCTCTTTTGCAAGATTATTAAGTTATTTGATTTCATTTTTTACCATCACTTTAACCCTTGGTTCAACTCCTGAGAGCAGCGTGTCAAGTTCAACATGAATCGAGTCAATATCAATTTTAATCAACCCATCTTCACCGAACATCATCGCATCTCTAGATTCAAAAATGAACCCATCTGATCCATTTATTTGTTGTCCAGTAATTGGACCATGAGGCCCTCGCATCACACTAGGACCTTTATGATTATTTTGGGGACCCAGCAAGTAACCTAATAAACCAAAAACTACTGAGGTCAGGGTTATTAAAAACCAATTTTCATTCAAAGATTTCATCGTTTACAATTTTAAGTTAAAAAAAAGGTCACGGCTGAAGTTTAAAAGTTTAAATGTATGTGTTTTAAGAGAACCCCTGTGTTGTTAACATAGTTTAACATCCCTTATGGTGCTTAGCTGGGCGGTAAGTGCCCATGAAACCCAAAGAGTAATAAGTGCCCCCAAAATAATTTTTTTCATAGGTGACAAGTCAACTTTTGTGGTTGACTAAATAAGTTCTTTTGATCATGCTCAAAGTGAAAGAAGTAGTAATTGATTACAAAACGCTGATAGGGGTACTATTGGGGATTTTTGAGGGTCATCTAAAGCATTCTGCTTTCCCAATATTCTTGACTATATCGGTGAAACCTATGCCGAACTTCCTTTTGCACCATATTATGAATACCATCGTTTTGTAAAAACATATGTATCATTACAGCAATAGAAATGTATTGTAGGAAGTCTTGAACGATGACATCAAACTAAAATCAAATATGATGGTCATGTGGGAACAGCTTCAAAACATCAAAAATAATCGCTAAATGGAATTTACAAATAAAACGGTAGTAATTACAGGAGCAGGTTCTGGAATAGGCGCCGCTGCTGCCATTTTGTTTGCACAGAAGGGCGCTCACGTCGTTGTTTCCGATATTTTAATCGAAAGTGCTCAGCAGATAGCTACCCAAATTGGACAAATGGCATTGGCCCAACAGACGGATGTAACGGATTTTGAACAAGTACAACAATTGATGCAGCTGGGTTTTGGGATTAATGGGCGCCTTGATGTGCTTGTTAATAATGCAGGAATAGGCCCTAAACAATTGCTCAAAACAGCGGATCATACCCTTGATGACTGGCAAAATGTGGTTGCGGTGAATCAGACTGGGGTGTTTTATGGGATGAAAAGTGCGTTGTCAATCATGGCAAAACAGGGGATAGGCAATATCGTTAATGTAGCCTCACTCGCAGGATTAAAGGCATCAGGAAATAATATTTCCTATGCGGCTAGCAAATTTGCGGTGGTAGGGATGACAAAATCGGCGGCACTTGAGTATGCCAAGAAAAATATTCGTATCAATGCGGTTTGTCCCGCGTATACAGAGACAGCATTGCTCAATCAGTTGTGGGAATTAAAACCTGAAATGAGGGAACTCCTAAGGGCACAGATTCCAATGGGCAGGTTTGGCGGGGTTCAGGAAATGGCCGAAGCTATTTGCTGGTTGGCATCAGATCAAACGGGATTTATCACTGGTCAAACGTTGACTTTAGACGGGGGAGCATCCCTATGATAGTGAATCAGGGCACAAAGTCAAGGGATTTAATTGCGATTGAAGCGCAGGAGGCCGATATAAAGGATAAAAGACCTACCCAAGAGAAAATATAGCTACTCTTTTTCATGCTTTTGGATAGTCTATTCTTTCTTTGTTTAGGAATTCATAATTGGGCTCGCTTATGAAAAGGTCTTATGAGTCGGTCTAGCCAATGGTTTGTGATCAGTGATCGCTTACGGGCGCATCTTTACAATTGTTGTAAGAAGGTTGCGTGGCTTAGGTGCCATAGGAAGTCTTCTAACCCGAGGTAATGTCCCGAAACATAATAGCGTATACATAGAATAGTAGTTTAATGGTAATGGAAACACTAAAAATAACGAGGCGAGATCAATATGCCGTAGTTCAATTAAATAGGGGAAAGGCCAATCCCGTTAATCATCAAATGGTAAATGAGTTGCAGCTGACTTTTGAGGCGATAGAGAATGATGTTGAGATCGGAGGCGTAATTCTTACGGGGACACCCAATTTTTTCTCGGCTGGCCTTGATGTCATTGAGTTGTACAGTTATAATGAAGACCAGATTAGGTCATTCATGCTTGATTTCGGCGCTATGCATGTCCAGCTGTCGCGTTTTAGCAAACCTTTTATTTGCGCCATTCCGGGTCATTGTCCAGCGGGAGGTACTGTAATTGCTATTACCGCTGACTATAGGGTCATGAATGATGATCCAGCCTTTAGTTTGGGCCTGAATGAAATGAAGGTAAATGTCCAAATAACCACCAATCTAATCGAGGCTTATTCCTATTGGATAGGTACGAGTTTGGCTAATCGGTTTATCTTAGAGGGTAAGTTATTGACACCGTCGCAGGCCTTGCAAGTTCATTTGGTTGACGAAATTTGTAAATCAGATCAGGTCATGTTGCGTGCGGAGGCGAAGATGGCAGAATATTTGAAGGCCGACAAGGATATTTTTGCTTATACCAAATCGAAATTACGCAAAAGGTGGCATGAAGTACAGGACTTGGGTGGAGGAGAAGAATTAGAACAAACGTTAAAGGTTTGGTGGAAGCCAGAAATTAGGGCTAAAATAGCCGCCTTGATTGCACAATTTTCAAATAAAAAGAAATGAATAAACAATTACTATTTGTTAATCGTCCTTCGGGATTTCCACAGCAGGATGCTTGGAACTTGGTGGAGACCGAGGTGCCCGAATTGTCCGAAGGGGAAGTACTTATTCGACAGCATTTTGTAAGCCTAGATCCAGCGATGCGGGGGTGGATGAATGCAAACAGATCGTATGTGCCACCAATGGAATTGGGGGAGGTCATGCGTGCTGGTACTGTTGGAGAAGTTGTAAAGGCCAATGGGCCACATAAGTTTCAGGTCGGCGATATGGTTTCAGGTTGGGGAGGTGTGCAACAATATACTTGTACCAACGGGAAAGGATACCACAAACTGAATACTCAAAAGGTGCCAGCACCTCTGTACCTCAGCACTTTGGGCATGCCCGGTATGACAGCTTATTTTGGTATATTAGATGTAGGAAAGATTAAACCTGGCGAGGTGGTCGTAGTATCTGGTGCTGCTGGTGCTGTGGGATCGGTGGTAGGACAGATTGCCAAGATAACCGGATGTAGGGTGGTAGGTATCGCGGGGGGAGCCGAAAATTGCCGTTATTTAACTGAGGAATTGGGATTCGATGCGGCTATTGATTACAAGGCGGGTAATCTTAGAAAAGACTTAAAAATGACATGTCCAGAAGGGATTGATGTCTATTTTGATAATGTTGGAGGAGAAATATTGGACTGGGTACTTACCCGCATCAGGATGAATGCACGGATTGTCATCTGTGGCGCTATTTCTCAGTACAACGAAACAATTGCCAAAGGGCCGGCCAACTACTTATCGCTGTTGGTAAATCGGGCGAGAATGGAAGGAATGGTGGTTTTTGATTATGCCAGAAGTTATGGTGACGCGGTTGCTCAGCTTGCAGAATGGATGCAAGCGGGAAAATTACAATCTCGTGAAGACATTTATGTCGGTATTGAAAATTTTTATGAAACATTTTCTCGTCTTTTTAATGACCAAAAAACGGGAAAATTAATATTGGATATCAGATAATAAGCCTAAATAGTAAATTAATGAAAGAAGCATTTATTGTATCAACAGCCAGAACACCTATCGGCAAGGCCTATAGAGGGTGCTTGAACATGACTCAGGGAGCCACTTTAGGAGGCTTAGCGATTAAAGAGGCCGTAAAAAAGGCAGGAATTGATCCAAGTGAAGTGGATGACGTGATCATGGGCTGCGCCATGCAGCAGGGAACTACAGGAGGGAATATCGCCCGGCAGGCAGCGTTGGCCGCAGACCTTCCCGTGACGGTAAGTGGGATGAGCATTGACCGTCAATGTTCATCCGGCATGATGGCCATCGCTGTAGCGGCAAGGCAAATTCTTTATGATGGAATGGAAATTGCAGTGGGAGGAGGTCTTGAATCAATAAGCTTGGTGCAAAATGAGAAGGCAAATACGCATATGGCAATAGATAAAGCGTTGGTCGCCAAACATAAAGATATTTATATGCCCATGCTGCAAACCGCTGAAATTGTGGCTAAACGTTATGGGATTAGTCGCGCAGAGCAGGATGAATATGGTCTTTTGAGTCAAATGAGAACCGCAGCCGCCCAATCTGCGGGGCGGTTTGATGATGAGTTGTTTAGTGTCAAGACGACTAAGGCCAACTTTAATAAGGAGACCAAGGAATATACTTTTGAAGAAGTAATTTTAATCAAAGATGAGGGGAATAGAGCATCTACGACACTGGAGGGGCTTCAAGGATTGAATGCCGTTATTGAAGGAGGGTGCATTACCGCGGGAAATGCGAGCCAACTCTCAGATGGGGCAGCGGCCTGCGTACTCATGGATAGTAATTTAGCTGCCAAACGAGGGATTGCCCCGTTAGGGGCTTACAGAGGAATGGCGGTAGCTGGTTGTAGTCCAGATGAAATGGGCATAGGTCCTATTTTTGCCATTCCCAAGTTATTGAAGTACCACGGATTGAATATCCAAGACATAGGTCTTTGGGAGTTGAATGAGGCATTTGCCGTCCAAGTCCTGTATTGTCAGCAAAAATTGGGGATTCCGATGGAGCTTATGAATGTAAATGGAGGAGCTGTTTCCATTGGGCATCCCTATGGGATGAGTGGTGCTCGTATGGTCGGGCATTCCTTGATTGAAGGTAAAAGAAGAGGCGCCAAATATGTTGTAAGCACGATGTGTATAGGAGGGGGAATGGGTGCTGCCGGATTATTTGAAGTACTTTAAATCTAATATTATGAGTAAAGCAGCCTTTATTAGCGACCTCAGCCTACCAGTTGTCACGGCGCCTATGTTTTTGATTTCAGGACCGAAATTGGTAATTGAATCTTGTAAAAATGGCATTGTCGGTACCTTCCCAGCCTTAAATAATCGAACGACGGCGGGATTTGAAGAATGGATCATTGAAATCAAGGATACCTTAGTTCGGTGGGAGAAGGAATCCGGGAAGAGGGCGGCCCCTTTTGGGGTTAATCTCATCGTTCATAAAACCAATTCTCGACTGCAGGCAGACTTAGCGGTTGTAATCAAGCATCAGGTGCCACTGGTCATTACTTCTTTGGGGGCCGTTTCCGAATTGATCAATTCGGTTCACAGCTATGGCGGGTTGGTGTTCCATGATGTAATCATGAAAAGGCACGCTGAAAAGGCACGCTGAAAAGGCAGCAGGTGC
>TARA_B110000503_G_scaffold10172_3_pt1 | contig 38644 bp, 36 predicted proteins | sample TARA_B110000503 | Tara Oceans TARA_B110000503 (sample SAMEA4397472) | marine metagenome | biome: Polar Biome; feature: [SRF] surface water layer (ENVO:00010504); material: water (ENVO:00002006), including particulate matter (ENVO:01000060) such as... | depth 5 m | reverse complement strand
CAGAGGCAGAGGCAGAGGCAGAGGCAGAGGCAGAGCGGATGAACGTGTTATTGGTAGAAGACGACAAACAGGTTGGCGATTTTATTGTCAGCGAGTTGTGCGCGGCCGGTCATAGCTGCGTGCACACAGGCGACGGTGAAGCGGGACATGTAGCGGCTACCAATGGGTCTTTTGATGTAATGGTGATCGACCGAATGATGCCTCGAATGGACGGCCTGACGCTGATCACCACCCTGCGTGAGTCTGGAGACAATACGCCGGTACTGGTGTTGAGTGCACTGGGCGATGTTGATGACCGGGTACAGGGCCTGAGATGTGGCGCGGATGATTACCTGGTAAAGCCGTTTGCGATTGCGGAGTTACTGGCGCGACTGGAGGTGCTGTATCGCCGCGTCTCAACGCCGGGCGCTGATGCACAGACAAAACGGGTGGTGGGGGACCTGACCATGGACTTGCTGTGCCAGCATGTGCAACGCGGGGAGACTGTCATCAGTTTGCAGCCCCGCGAATACAAGCTGCTGGAGTACCTGATGCGACACTCTGGGCAGGTGGTCACGCGGGCCATGTTGCTGGAGCACGTATGGGGTTACCATTTTGATCCTCAGACCAATGTCATCGACGTTCACGTGTCGCGGTTGCGACAAAAAATTGATAAAGACTTCGAGCCGCCTTTGCTTACTACGGTGCGGGGCACGGGCTATCGCCTGGGCGCTGAATTAGGCGACTGAGCGCGACGCTGTGCAAATCAGGGAGGTGGCCAGTAGTCTAACGTTTCGTTTCATAGTCAAGTATGTAGCGGTACTCAGTGCCACCGTATTCCTCGTGCTGGGCGCTTTTTATCTGTATTTCAGCTATAGCTCTTTTAAGGCACTCGGCGAAAATGTGGTGGAAGAACTGGATACCCTGGAGCTGGTTTATCGTGGACAGGGATTGTCAGGACTTGAACAGTACATCGCCGATCAAACGGTATCGCCGTCAGTGCATCGTTTTTATTATCTGGTAACCGATGAGTCTGGCGCAAAAGTGGCGGGTGATTTGCCCGCTGCACCCCGTTATCAGGAATTCGACGATGGCTGGCTGGGTTTCGAGATGGACCTCCAGAGTTGGGGACAGGCCATTGATGTGGATTTTTTGGCGCGCCCTATCGCTCTGGGTGGGGGCTACCGTGCGATGGTCGCCAGCGACTATGCAGACATTGTGGAACGCGCCAGGCTGGTGTTTCACACGCTGTTCAGGGTCATGGTCGCGACTCTGATTCTGGGCGTTATTGGCGGTTTTTTCAGTGCAGCACGAGCGCTCGATCAGGTGGAATTACTGAATAGTGAGATCTCGCGAGTGGTCCGGGGTGGCCTCGGTCAGCGTATCAGGATAGATGCAGGAGCCGGTTATTTTCGTACCCTAGCCATCGTGCTGAATCAGGTGCTGGAGCAAATGGAAGTGCTGATGCAGGGGGTGCGGCGTGTCTCTGACAATATTGCCCATGATCTGCGCACACCTCTGACACGTATGCGCAATGATCTTAGCCAGTTACGCGACAGAAAGACGCCGGTAGAAGGGCGTCAGCTGGAGGGCCTCATTGAAGAATGCGATGACTTGTTGTCAACGTTTAACGCGCTGTTGCGCATTTCAGCGCTGGAGTCGGGCAGTCGCCTGGCTAGCGACAGCGAGGTTGAACTGAGCGCCCTGCTGCGCGACGTGGTGGAGTTGTATGAACCGCTTGCTCATGAGCAGAACATTGAGCTGGTGCTGGATGTCCCGCCTTCGCAAGCGTGTAAGGGAGAGGCTGATTTACTGTTTCAGATGTTCGCCAATTTACTGGACAATGCACTTAAGTATACGTCTGAGAAGGGGCACATCAGCGTTCAGCTGCGTTCGGGCCTCGACGGTGTCGGACATGGCGTGATTATCGCTGACTCGGGGCCAGGTATTCCGGTGGTGGAGCGAAAGAATGTCTTTCGGCGCTTCTACCGTGTGGAGTCCAGTCGTACGGAGCATCCGGGGCACGGCCTTGGGTTGAGTCTGGTGCAGGCAATCGCCCAGTATCACCACGGCGCAGTTGAACTGAGCAGTAATGGCCCCGGCTTGCAGGTCCGGGTAACGCTACCCTAGTTGGAGTTGCAACTAGCGTCAGTGCCGTTCGCCCGGCTACTGGCTAACCTTCCAGAGAAATGTGATCGATACTGGGTGTGGCGACGGGAATGGGCCTGCGGTCTTGCTCTTCGGGTGGCATATCCCCCGGTGCTAGCGCCGCCAGATGAGTGAGATCCAGGGGCAGAGCTGCGGGTTCAGGCCGCACGCAATCGCTGAAATCAGTGCCTGCTGTGGATAGCGCCAGCCCATCTAGATTGGGGAATAGCGGGGCGAAAGAAGACGTCAGGTTGGGAATGGTTTCGCCCACGCCGCCCATGCTCAGGTGGTCGGTATCTGGCGCCGCTGGGGGTGGCGGCGCTTCTTCTGAAAGACGTTCTGCGCTGGCATCAATGGCGTATCCCGATGTGTCTACGTCACGGATGACAGGCTCTGCGCGTTCATTCTCGCGCAGTACTTCGGTGCCGGGTGGCGCCAGTACAATACGGCCACTGTCGGTGACAGCCTCTTTTTGGCTGTCTGCAGGGGCGGGGGGGGCAGCGCTTTTCTGGTAGCTGGTTTCATCGGGAGCGGCGGCCATGGCGGCGATTTTTTCTGCCGCCGTCATGGCGTGGACGGGAGCGGTATTCGCAGTGACGCCTAGCGGTTCGGCACGCTTGATGAGGGGAATTGCGCCAGCGCGCTCCAAGGCCTGCTTATACTTCAAGGCGGTGGCCTTATCGCAGTTACGCTTGATTAACTGGGGCTTACCGCAGAAGAGCTTATCCAGCGTGGGCTGGTCTGCGTTGAAGACCTTGGCCAGTTTGTCGCGGACGGTATTCAATTCAAACCCATCCATTACCCGGCCGGCAAAATATACATTGTAGTGCTCTTCCAATGGGCTGCCCCGTCGTATTGTCGCCGCCAGTATACCGCTTACCTGCCTCGGGGTCTTGTTCACCCAGTCGACTTATGCACAGTCCAGAAATCGCCGCTGTTCAACCCTGAACACTTGCGGGAGCTTCTGTTAAGATGGTGGCCCTATCGTTGTGACTTCACTACTCTATGAGCGACCGCGTCCCCACCCGATTTGTCAACACCTTGCTGCGTATGGTGGACGACCGGGGCTACGATTTCAGTACTATGCTGGATGAAGCGGGACTGGATTTTGACCCGTTAGATATCACTGATCCGGCCTACCGAGATGAGATCAGTGCCATGCAGTATTCCCGCGTTTACCAGGGCGTTCTCAGCGTGCTGCAGGATGAAACCTTTGGTACTACGAGCAGTGAACTGGTGGCACCCGGAGCGTTTCGTATGATGTGCTACTGCATCATCTCCTGTCGCAATCTAGGGCAGGCGATTCAGCGAGCCTCCGAGTTCTACCGTACGTTTTTTGATGAGCGCAGTCAGCTCTACGCCAACTTCAGCGACCAATTTGCGCGTGTGGGCTATCGCACCATCTCGCGCGTCGAGCGGCCACGTGTTGAGGTTGCGGACGCCTACGGCCTGTCCTTGTGGCATCGTTTTTTTGGCTGGTTGTGTGGTCGGCCACTAGAGTTGAAGCGGGTGGATTTTAGCGGTGACTCGCCAGAGCGTCTGGAAAAATATGAAGATTTATTTGGCTGCCCGCTCTATTTTAACCAGGTCAATGACTTACTTTATTTTGATAGCGCCTGCCTGGCCTGGCCGCTTGTGCATACCGAGCACTCCCTGCGGGAGTTTTTGCGTACCGCGCCCTACCAGTTGTTGCTGATGGAGAGTAATCCGCAGAGTAATAACCTGTCGGCGCAGGTAAAAGCCATGATCGGGCATGAATTCAGTGAAGGATTTCCGGGCTTCGATACGATTAGTCGTGCCCTGAACATGTCCGCGCCTACGTTGAGACGCAAACTGAAGCGTGAGGGCACGACGTTTCAACAACTGAAGGACGAGGCGCGCTGTCAGGCGGCCAAGCTGTGCCTTGATCGTCCGGAATTATCGATTAACGAAGTGGCCTTGCAGATGGGGTTCACTGACCCTAGCGCATTTCACCGCTCTTTCAAGAAATGGACACAGCAGACACCGGGACAGTTTCGCGCCAGCCGACGTGCGCGCTAAAGCTGAACGGGGCGCTGTCCCCACCTTCACCGCTTGGTTATAATTCACCTTCTATATTTTTTCCCAATTTCGCAGGTATCTTCATGACAGTGCAGCAGGACATTGAACAGCAGCTCCAGGACAATTTTTCGCCGGTTGCGATGGAAGTGGCCAATGAAAGCCATATGCACAGCGTGCCCGCCAATTCGGAAACGCATTTTCGCGTAGTACTGGTTAGCGCGCGCTTCGACGGGTGCGCTCGCGTTGCGCGCCACCAGCAGGTTTATGCAGCGCTCAGCGCACAGCTGGCAGGGCCGGTTCACGCACTGGCACTGCACACGTATTCTCCGCACGAGTGGCTGCAGCGTGAGCAGCCAGCACCGGCTTCACCCGCCTGTCGGGGCGGAAGTAAAGTGCAGCAGCAGTAAGGTCCGATTATGAATACCGTTGTCGTAGCCGCACTGTACAAATTTGTCACTCTGGATGACTACCGTGCCTTGCGCGAGCCTCTGCTCGATGTCTGTATGGCAGCGGATACTCGCGGCACGCTATTGCTCGCCGTTGAGGGGATCAACGGCACGATCGCTGGCACGCGCGCTGGCGTCGATAAGGTGCTCGGCTACCTGCGCAGTGATTCTCGCCTAGCGGACCTTGAACACAAGGAATCGCACGATGATCACCTGCCTTTTCACCGTATGAAGGTAAAGTTGAAGAAGGAGATCGTCACCATGGGGGTGGCTGGCGTTGATCCCAATGTGCGTGTCGGCACCTATGTGCGGCCCGCACAGTGGAACGATCTGGTCAATGATCCCGAGGTTTTGTTGATCGATACTCGTAATGATTATGAATGCGATATTGGTAGTTTCAAGGGCGCTCTGGATCCGCGTACGGTCAACTTTCGGGAATTTCCCGAGTATGTGCGCGCCAATCTCAATCCGGGGGTGCATAAAAAAGTGGCGATGTTCTGTACTGGCGGAATCCGCTGTGAAAAAGCCTCGGCATTTATGCTCAACGAGGGCTTTGACGAGGTTTATCACTTGCAGGGCGGTATTTTGAAGTACCTGGAAGAAGTGCCGCCTCAGGAGAGTACCTGGGAGGGCGAGTGTTTTGTATTCGACAACCGGGTGGCAGTTGACCACCACTTGGAGAAGGGACAGTACGATCAGTGCCACGGCTGCCGTCATCCCATTACGGAGGGTGACAAACGCTCCAGTGATTACGAGTCGGGTGTTTGTTGCCCACACTGTTTTGATACGCTGACATCCGATCAAAAAATGCGCTTCAGGGAACGCCAGAAACAGGTCGAATTGGCTGGTCAACGCGGGGAACCGCATGTTGGTGCGCCGCCGCCGGCCAGGCAGAAGAATGGTGCCAAAGCGGGCGTTGGAGATACGTAAGTCGCAGCGAGTGGCGTGGAGCATGTGATGCACCGCTATCACATTCGCACGGATTACCGTGGTTTAGTCCAGATAAATAGTAAGTGCTTTCCTGAAGTCACTCACTGGCACGAAGGTACTGCGACCCTCGCCATTACCCTGTGAAATAACGCCACACATCCAGGGCTTGCCCGCACTTGAAAGTTGCACCACCGCGCCCCCCGAGGCGCCTTTGAAGGCGGTACAATCGGTGTCGCCGAGATACCGGTCTTGTCCTGTAATGGCGCAGCCGGGATCGAAGGTCAGTACTAGCCCGTCGGCGCCTATGCCGTCGTCGCCGGAGTACCCCGCCATAGTCACTAGCTGCGTGGGGTCGGCCACCTGTGGGTGTATCAGCAGAGCGCTGACCTGTTCGTCCTGTATGGTGTTACGCAGGCGTAGAATTGCCCAGTCGGCCTGCATGCCACCGCCATCTTTTAAGCGGTAGGCCTCTCGCTGCAGCAGTTCTCCCGAAGCGTCCATAACCGTGAAGGTGATGGGTTTACTCAGGTCGCTGTACCATTCGAGGCAGTGCCATGCCGTGACGATGATGTCGGCATGATTGCGCGCGGCTCGCGCTACCAGTGTGGCGCTGCACTCTTCCACATAGTGAGATTTACGGCCCTCGTGGTAGCGCTGCCCCGGCACCTGCAATTTGCCCACCGCGCGCAGCCAGCTGTGTGTATCACCGGAAAAAACCTGTCGGGCGTCCGTTGCGCTGGCCGTTACTACCCACGCTGCTAGCAGGCAGATGCTGAGTCGCCGCAGTCTGCCGATGATAAGTGGGCGGGTTGTCATTTTTTTGTGATTGGCATAATTAAGTGGCCAGCGTACTGGTAATGCCACTTGGCCCACCGCGCCCCTGGCCTTAGGATGGTGCATCGATACTAGATAACTACTACTCTCAGGTAAAGGAATAGCGTATGGGCCTCTTGCGAGACCGGATTGTCGTCGTCACTGGAGCCAGTCGCGGTGCGGGTAAAGGTATCGCCCTTGCGCTGGGTGCGAGTGGTGCCACTGTGTATGTTACCGGGCGCACACACAACGAGGGGGATGCTGCGCTGCCGGGCACCGTGCAGGCGACTGCGGATGCGGTGACTGCGGCCGGCGGCAAGGGTGTTGCTGTCTATTGTGACCATGCGGATGACGCTCAGGTGCAAACGTTGTTCGAACAGGTGGCCGATGAACACGGGCGTCTCGATATCCTGGTGAACAACGCCACCAGCTTGCACGACGCGCTGACGCAAACCGGCCCCTTCTGGGAAAAACCGCTGGCGCTGACTGATATCTGGGAGGTAGGTATGCGCTCCCATTACACCGCCGCCTGGCACGCTGCGCCGCTACTATTGGCGAATGGCGAGGGCCTGATTGTGAACACCTCTTCGTTCGGCGGACGTATCTATATGCACGGTCCGGCCTATGGCGCCGGGAAAGCCGCAGTGGACAAAATGGCGCACGATATGGCCGTCGATTTTCGTCCACACAATGTTACCGTCGTCTCGATTTGGATGGGGCTGCTGCTGACAGATCGCTCCCGGCAAGTATTTGATGCGGAGCCTGAGAAGTATGCCGATTTAGTCGCCACCGCAGAAACGCCCGAATTTACAGGTCGGGTCATTGATGCACTGGCACTTGATCTACAGCGAATGGAAAAAAGTGGCAAGGTGCTGATCGGTGCGGAGCTGGGTGCCGAGTATGGAGTTGCGGATGCCAATGGCAGTATTCCCCTGTCACATCGGGCTTTCTTCGGCGATCCAACTGCGTATGGCGACGCAGTAGTGGAATAGGTTTGATACCCCAAATGGAGGATGCATCGTCGGTCACAGATCACCTACGGTACTATGTCCGCGACGACCTGATCTCAGGCGGTTGCAGCAACAGATTGTCACCGCGGTTCGACACCCCTGATGGGGCCACAGCAATGAGGCAAAAAATATGAATAACTATGGATTGGATAGCCCACGCGCGCAGGAGTTGATCAACGCTGCCTCAGCGATGGGCCCGGCGTTGACAGGACGTCGAGTGCGTTGCAAAGCAGAGGTGCAGGTGCCAGACGAAACGGTGGCTGAATTCGCCGCAGCCGGGTTCTTCAAAATTCTGCAGCCCGAGCAGTGGGGCGGATACGCAATGGACCCCCAAGTGTTCTATGCTGTCGGTCTCGAAATTGGCCGTTACTGTCCCTCCAGCGCCTGGATTCTTGGTGTGATCGCGGTGCACAACTGGCAGCTCGCCGTATTTGATGATCAGGCGGCGCAGGACGTGTGGGCAGAAGACCCCACGACTCTGATTTCGTCCTCTTACGCGCCTGTTGGCAAGGTAAAAGTTGTCGATGGCGGTTTTCGCCTCAGCGGTCGCTGGAGCTTTTCCAGCGGCTCGGCGCACTGCAAATGGGCATTTTTGGGAGCGGTTGTACCAACACCTGACGCGCCGTTCGATATGGCCAATTATCGCACCTTTCTGGTGCCGATCAGTGATTACGAAATCGCACAAAACTGGGATGTGGTGGGTCTGCAGGGCACCGGCAGCCACGATATCATCGTCAACGATGCGTTCGTGCCGGAACACCGTACCCACAAATCCATGGACGGCTTTCTGTGTGACAACCCCGGCAACGCCGTGAACACCGCACCGTTGTACCGCTTGCCTTTCATGCAGGTGTTTGTGCGGGCCGTGTGTACGGCTACATTGGGTGCCTGTGATGGCGCGTTGGATGCGTTTATCGAAGTGGCCAAAACGCGGCAGGTTGGGCCGAATAAAATGAAGAATGATCCCTTTGCCCGTGTTATCGCGACAGAGGTAAAGGCCTCTATCGAGGAGATGAAATTGACGCTGATTCGCAATTTTGATGCGATGATGGAGTGCTGCCGCAATGGCGTGTCCATCCCTATTGAGGATCGCGTGCGTTACCGCTACGATTCAGCGATAGTCGCCGATCGCTGTCTGGCACTTTCCGGTAGAATGCTCAAGGCAGCGGGCAGTGGTGGTATCCGTGGAGGCAGCGACTTGTTGTCCTTCCACCTGGATATTCTGGCCAGCCAGGCGCATGTGGCGAACAATTCCACACCCTTCGCGGTCAATATGGGTGGCGTTTTATTTGGTGAACCCAACGCAGACTTTGCCCTCTAGGGGGTGGTGTCCATAGCAGGAGGTAGTATGAAGATGCAAGGCCGATTACCCGAAGGCAGTTATGCTGATTGTGCGAACGGTTACCGTATCCATTATCTGGATGAAGGGGAGGGCGAGGTCGTGGTGTTCCTGCATGGTTCTGGCCCTGGCGCCAGTGGCTACAGTAATTTTAAGAGCAACTACCGCCAGTTGGTTGATGCCGGTTACCGCTGCATTATTTCCGACCATATCGGTTACGGCTTCTCCGACAAGCCCGACGATGTCGATCACCCGCTGTCTTTTTTTGTTGAGTGCATTAAACAGACTCTCGATGTCGCAGGCGTTGAACACTGCACCGTGGTGGGCAATTCACTGGGCGGCGCGATTGCTCTGGGGTTGGCGCTGGAGTATCCGAAACTGGTGGATAAACTCATCCTGATGGCACCGGGCGGGCTCAGCGATCTCCCCGACTATCAGCAAATGCCGGGCATGCAAAAGGTCTTTCAGGTATTCGGCTCGGGAGAGCCCGTCACACCTGCAGTGATGAAAGATTTGTTCGCCACGGGCCTGATGTACGATTCCAAATTCGCCACCGATGAACTGGTGGAAGAGCGCATGCAGATCATGCAGATTATGAACGGCCATGTCATGGCGACCATGCAGGTGCCCAATCTGGTCGGTCGCTTGCATGAGTTGCAGTGTCCCGTGCTGGCCTTTTGGGGCATGGACGAGAAGATGATGCCAGAGAACGGTATCATGGCCATGGCCAAGAATATCCCGCACCTGCGACTGATTTTGGTTACCGAGTGTGGCCATTGGGTCATGGTAGAACACGAGGCAATGTTCAATCGCGCCTGCCTGGACTTTCTGCAGCACGGTTAATCTACTTTGCGCAGGGCAGACAATCTGAGGAATACGAACACATGATGGACAAGGATAGGATTAACGCGCTGGGCGAGGAATTGTATACCGCCCTGCGTAGTCAATCGACCCGCGCACCGTTGACGGAGCGCGAGGCCGATATCACCATCGAGGATGCCTACCATATTTCCTTACACATGGTGAACCTGCGCCTTGAGCGCGACGGCGAACGTATCGTAGGCAAAAAAATCGGCGTCACCAGCAAACCGGTGCAGGACATGCTCGGTGTTTACCAACCTGACTTTGGCTTCCTCACTAACACGATGGAATACCCTGATGGTGCTGATATTCCTATCGTGGGTAATATGATCCAGCCGCGGGCCGAGGGCGAAATCGCCTTCCGACTTAAAAGTGATCTGATCGGTCCCGGTGTCACCGAGCAGGATGTCCTCGATGCCACTGCGACCATCATGCCGTGTTTCGAAATTGTCGACTCCCGAATTCACGACTGGAAAATCAAGATTCAGGACACAGTCGCGGACAACGCCTCCTGTGGCGTCTACGTGCTGGGCAAAAACGAGGTAGATCCACGGGATTTTGATCTACCCAACCTGAAAATGACAGTAAAGAAGAATGGCGAGTTTAACTCCGAGGGCCTCGGCAGTGCCGTACAGGGGAATCCGCTGACGGCGGTGGCGTGGTTGGCGAATACGCTAGGTGAATTCAAGATACCCTTTAAGGCGGGCGAGGTGATACTGTCCGGGTCGCTGGTGCCGTTGATTCCGGTGGTCGCCGGGGATGAGATGTCGTTGGAAATTGAGGGCCTTGGCGGATGCAGTTGCCGGTTTGTTTGAGTACGGGTTCCCGGTTAGTTGGGTCCCCTCTGAAAAGCGCCAGGATCTTAGTACAATACAGGTCTTTGGAGAAAAGTAGACGGAATGAGCCCTCACTGGGAATGGAACAGTGGAAAGCATAGGGACTCGCGCGGATTTGAGACGTTGGATTGTGGCGCCGGATCAAGAAACTGAATGATCGGGTCAGCTGCCAATAGGCTCGAATATGCAACGGACATGAATTAGCAACAAGAGAATCAACATGAGTAAAAAAGTAAAAGCAGCAATCATAGGTCCCGGAAACATCGGGACAGACCTGTTGATGAAAGCCATGCGCAGCGAGTTGATCGAGCCCGTGTGGATGGTCGGCGTAGTGTCTGATTCCCCCGGCCTTGCCAGAGCCGCCGAGCTGGGCTTGAAGACGACTGCGGAGGGCGTCGAGGGCATGTTGCCGACTATGCGTGCCGATGGCGTACAAATTTGTTTTGATGCCACGTCGGCCTACGTACACGCCGAGAATAGCCGCAAAGTTAACGAAATGGGCGCAGTGATGATCGACCTGACGCCGGCAGCTATCGGCCCATTCTGCGTGCCGCCAGTGAATCTCTCCGAGGCCGTTGAAGCCAAAGCCATGAACGTGAACATGGTGACCTGCGGCGGGCAGGCGACCATTCCGATGGTGGCCGCCGTCAGTCGGGTGCAGGCTGTCGCCTACGGTGAGATCGTGGCCACCGTGAGCAGCAAATCGGCGGGGCCGGGCACACGCAAGAATATCGATGAGTTTACCCGGACCACTGCCAGTGGCATCGAGAAAGTGGGTGGTGCAAAAAGTGGTAAAGCCATTATTATTATCAATCCGGCAGAACCTCCTTTGATGATGCGTGACACAATTCACTGTCTTACCGTGGATGAACCCGATCAGACAGCTATTACCAAGTCAGTGCATGAAATGATCGCCGAGGTGCAAAAATATGTGCCAGGTTATACCCTCAAAAATGGGCCAGTGTTTGATGGCAAGCGTGTATCCATCTATATGGAAGTCGAGGGACTGGGAGATTTTCTACCCAAATACGCCGGTAATCTGGATATTATGACGGCCGCCGGCCTGCGCACTGCCGAGATGTACGCACAGGAAATTCTGGCCGGTAATTTTGTGCCGACAGCAGGCTGAGCATTACCGATACAAGCAATCGTTAGCGAATACGAGAGAGCGAGACAATGAACCTTTCCGGAAAGAAAATTACCGTACACGATATGTGCCTGCGGGATGGTATGCACCCCAAGCAACATCAGATCACGGTGGAGCAGATGGTCACGATAGCCAAGGCTATGGACAAGGCGGGTATACCGCTGATCGAAGTCACACACGGCGATGGCCTGGGCGGTGCTTCGGTGAATTATGGTTTCCCTGCCGCGAGTGACGAGGAGTACCTCACGGCCGTGTGCAAGGAAATGAAAAATACCAAAGTATCGGCGTTGTTGTTGCCCGGCATTGGGACCGTGGATCATCTGAAAATGGCGGTGGACTGCGGCATATCCACGATTCGTGTTGCCACTCATTGTACCGAGGCAGATGTCTCGGAACAGCATCTGACGATGGCTGCCAAGTACGATGATCTGGATACGGTGGGTTTTTTGATGATGGCCCATATGATTGGGCCTGAAGAACTGGTGACACAATTGAAGATGATGGAAGACTTTGGTGCCAACTGTGTCTACATCACGGATTCAGCCGGTTACATGCTGCCCGATCATGTCACGGAACGGGTCGCGTTGGCGCGGGCAGAGTTGCGCCCTGAAACAGAGCTCGGATTTCACGGCCATCACAATATGGCCATGGGTATCGCCAATTCCCTGGCGGCCGTAGAAGCGGGTGCGAACCGCATTGATGGCTCATTGGCGGGTTTGGGTGCCGGCGCCGGCAACACGCCACTTGAGGTGTTTCTGGCTGTATGTGACCGTATGGGTGTGGAGACCGGGGTAGATCTGTTCAAAGCAATGGACATTGCCGAAGACCTGATTGTGCCGATGATGGATCACATGATTCGTATAGACCGCGACGCCTTGACTCTCGGCTACGCCGGGGTGTATTCATCCTTCCTGCTGTTCGCCAAGCGCAGTGCGCAGAAATACGGCCTGTCCAGTCGTGACATCCTTGTAGAATTGGGGCGTCGTAGAACCGTGGGCGGCCAGGAAGATATGATTGAAGATCTGGCGCTGGATATGGCCAGAGCGTAAGGGCGTTGATCGCGCTCAGCGTTTACCCGGTGCCAGCGCGCTAGTGCTGGCTACTCGTTCAGCCAGCCGTCCCCGGTGTTGAGGTAATCGTCAGGAGCGCTTTTTTCTGTGTCCTTTAGTCTCGCGCGGGCCTCGACGGCCTGCAAACCGATGTCGTTCTTGGTTGCTATGTTGTGATAGTACACTTTGCGCTGGCTGTTAATGCTCATCACTAGTGCGTCGATCTCCGCCGAAGTTTTGACTGCCGCGATATATCCCATATTGGTTTCACCCTCCAGAGTGCTACGAGCCTGTATATCTGCGCCGCTTTGTAATGCGACTAGTTCGCTCCGTTGCCTACAAACCAATGTTGAGTTTTGCCAGGGAAATAACCAGTGGCTTTAGCGTTTTTCAGCGTGTTGTACCGGACCAGTCTGCGCTCCGTGCAAGTTCTTCGAAGCTGTAGTCGTTGATGCCACCCGTTACGTTCTCAACCGTGAGCTGTGAGCGTTGTTCCCAGTCCGCGATGTCAAAGCTCCTGCTTTTAAATAGGGTATCGAGGCGGATAGCCCCGGAGCGTATTGTCACGATGTCCTCGAGCAATTTGAAATACTCCAGCAGCGGCGTGACGGCCTCGGTGAAATAGGGCAGGTCGGAAATTTTCGCGTCCAGCTGGTATTCGCCGCTGCCACTGGCCAGATTAATATCGCCTTGCAGCCCTGTGTGCATACTCTCGGCAGTGTCGGCCACGTGTACCTGACCCTGTAAGTTCCACTCCCACGTCTGGTCACTCGACGTGGCACGTGTCAGGCTGGTAGAAAGTGTGGCGATGTCGGATTCATTTTCCCTCAGGGCAAGATCCAGGTTCAGGTTCTCATCGTTCAGGTCTGATCACAGCGCCGCCTTTAGTTTGCGACCTGCCAGTGCGCGATTGCCCGCGACTGCAGCGGCAGCTGCTCGATCAAATGCCGCGGCAGCATCTGTTCCACGTTGATCACACCGGTACTCTGGTTGGCGCCGGTGCCGATTTGTGTAACGGAAATACCCAGGGATGTCAGTAACAGTGAATCCACTTCGCCAGTGAATAAGGTACGCCAGTTATAACGCGCTTCGCGCCAGGTCAGCCTGAGTCGATACGCGAAGTTTTCGTACTCTCCGCGCAGCATCAGGGTGTCGACGCTGGCGTCAGTGTGAGCAACGCGCAGTCCCTCAAACTTAAATTCGTCGACGCCAGATTGCTGCAGATAGTGTTCGACCTGCTGACGCAGCAGTTCTGGAAAATTTTGATAAAGGTATACGCCAGCGCCCACAGCACTTAGCAATACGAGGCCGAGGCCAAAGAGAAAAAAGCGGGAGCGGTTCATGGCGCAGAGTTTAATTCAGCTGCATGCAGTAGCAACTGTTCATTTTTGGCGTCAGCGCCTGTAATCTGTGCAGCTCGTGTAGCCTGAATTCTAAACTGACACCTGCGGAGTTTTCATGAATAGTAATCGTTTGGGCAAGAGCGGCATTGTGGTGTCGGACATCTGTATGGGGACCATGACGTTTGGTAATCAGGCCGATGAAAAAACAGCGTTTCGGATTATGGATATGGCCTATGACGCCGGGGTAGATTTTTATGACACGGCCGAGATGTATCCAGTGCCGCCCGATGCCAAATACGTGGGCGCCACCGAGGAGATCGTCGGGCGCTGGCTGAAAACCAAGGATCGCGACTCTGTGATTATCGCCTCCAAGGTCGCAGGCCCCAGCCACGGATGGCTCACAGCTCCGCTGCGCGGCGCCAAGACCGGGCTGGATCGCCACCACATCGTGCGCGCGATTGAAACCAGTTTACAGCGCCTGGATACGGACTACATCGACCTGTACCAGACTCACTGGCCTGATGCGGATTTCCCTCTGGAAGAAACCATGATGGCACTGGATGAACTGGTGCAGTCGGGCAAGGTGCGGATTCTCGGCTGTAGTAATGAAACAACCTGGGGGTTGACGAAAAGTCTGTGGGCGTCGGATGCTCACGGCTTGGCGCGGCATCACACTATCCAGAATAATTTCAGTCTGAATAATCGTCGCTTTGAGCATGAACTGGCCCAGGCCTGTCGGCAGGAGGGCGTTAGCCTGATTCCCTATTCGCCGCTGGGTGGCGGCGTACTGAGTGGGAAATACAACGGCGGTGCGTTTCCAGAGGGTTCGCGCTTCTCTCTCTACCAACATGCTCCCAAGCGCCAGCAGGCGATTTTGCACCGATTTGTGAACGACAAAACACTGGAATCAACTCGTCGTTATCAGGCGATCGCGGCTGAGTTGGAAATGTCTGTGGTAACTATGGCGATCGCCTGGAGCAAGCAGCACGACTTTGTAGCGTCCACCATAATTGGGGCTACCACCGCAGAGCAGATGCCGGAGTTGTTGGCAGCGGCGGATGTGGTGCTGGCGCCAGAGACACTTAAGAAAATTGACGCTGTCTCGCGGGATATCGTTTATCCCATGGGCTAGTACGTCTCTTACAATGCATCTTTGCTGCAATAGCTAGAGGAGCTCAATGAGCGAATTGTTGCTCGTGCCTATCGCTTTGGTGACTTCCTGCCTGGCCGGAGTCATGGGTAGGGGCGGGGATATTCTGCTGATCGCGCTGATACCCGGCCTGGTGCCTGCGTCGGTGATTCTCCCGCTGCTCAACTTTCAACGCCTGTTTGGGTGGATGGTGACGCTATTGGCCGTGCGTATGATGGTACTTCCAGTGCTGGCGCAGGGGTAGGAGCATAGGCCCCTTGCGTCATCCTGGTCCCGACTTGTGCAGGGATCACGGTATACTGCGTGTTTTCTCGAACTCACCGTCAATGCCGTGCTGCGATTTTGCAACCGCAGCGTACCCGTATTTCCATTGGAGGAATCCAACTGATGCCGTTGCGCATTTGTGTGCTGATGTGTTTACTGCTTGCCGCGTGTGGCGGTAGTAATCCCATCCAGAGTTTTGCCGGGGACGGTGGCGATTTCCATCCCGACGAACGCCCGCTGGCGACCACCCTCGTCTACGACTGTAACGGCTACGACTTTGTTGCCCGTCTCGGTCTTAGTGAGATGGCAATGTGGTTACCCGACGGGTATGTCATCCTCTCCCAGGTGCGCAGCGCATCTGGCACGCTGTATGAAGAGGATGATATTGCATTCTGGAGTAAAGGCGATGAGGCAATCCTGACAGTGGCGGATCAAAGCTTTCAAAATTGTCAGCTGCAGCCAGAGCGGGTGCCGTGGGAGGATGCGCGGCGCAGAACTTCCCAACCGCGTTGTAGTGACATACAACCATTTGCACTACGAGGGTCGCGGGCAGAATTTGGAGTATCCGTGGGAAGATATTGATTAGCATCAATGTCCGGCCTGTAGCGTTTTTTTTATTATAGCCTCTGATTGGCGAGCGTATTGCCATCACAGACCATTAAGAGTGGAACAGGCGTAAAAAGAGCACTAACGATTACCGCGGCAGTCGCATTGGCGGGTGCAAGCACTGTAGGAAACGTGGTATCCCCGGGCCGCCACAGGTGTAGCGGTTATTTTGCTGTCGTCTGCGCTCGCCACTGTTGTGGTGCCCATGTAATGATAGCGTCTGCATCTTCCTGCAATAAGAATTCCGCGGTGACGGCTGCATTAGTGGCGTTTGTTACTGCATCTACGAAGCCAGCTTCATCGCCATACAGGCTGGCCATTTGCGCCGGGCTGAACAACGCAGTGGTACCAAACAGGCGACAAAAACTGTTGCCTTCATTGGGCTCACCACGCAGGACCGCTGAGGGTGCATCCACATACGGGGTGCGAATGCCACCCAGCGCATTGCCCAGATCGTCGTACAGGTAGTCGGAGCCGTCATCATTCGCTTCAAGCAGCGGTGACTCGGCGGGCGGTGTTCCGGTAGCTACCCAATGATTCAGGGCGCGTACCGCCGCGTTAAACACGTAGTGTTGCGGCCCATTATTCATCGGCTTATCGCAGGTGATGAAACCGAGCACTGAGTTCTCTTCAATGACTGACGCAAACACCGGAGCTCCCACCGTATCATCGCGGCCAGAGACAAACGTGTAGTAGTCGCCGTGCGCTGTCCCCGCCACTTCCCATGCGCGAAACAGGTCAGTATCGGGCTGTCGTGCGTTCAGGTATTCGAGGAAGACGACGTCAGTTTCTGTTTCAAAGGTCATTACCGGCACGTTAAGGTCGGTGCGCACCAAGGGCGATTCGGGCGTGGGAATTAGGGCTTGTGGTTCCTGCGCCAGCGGTGAACTGCCATCGCCGCGGCTGTGTATCATATAGCCATCGTACGGATTATAGCGTGGGTGGATTGCGTTGACGTAGGTTGTCAACCGTTGGCCCGACTGTGATTCGCCATAGGCGATAAGGTGCTCTGCCACCAGGCCATCTAGCGGGTCGATACCCAACGGGTTGCGAATTGCCTGGGCAACCTGGGTAAACATATCATACGAGAAGCTGTCTCCCGGGTGTGCCAGAGAACCGTAGCGGTCAGGGTTGACCGCCTTCAGATAAAGCGGCAACAAGCCTCTCGGGCTGCCTTCGATACCGACGATCTGGGCCGACACGCCGACCCATACGGAGCCGCTGCGGCGCATTTCCAGCTGCCCGGTGCCCCAGCTTGGCGGAGTCTCGAAGCCCGCCGTTACGTTCAGCCACTCCACGAGCACATTGCCATTGAAGTCGGCCGGATCGGTGGGACGATACACCACAATACGGGTTTTATAGGCAGCTTGCTCACCGGGTTCAGCAGCCCACATACCATCCGGACCTAACTCGTTCACATTGGTAAAGGCGGACGCTGTGCCTTCAAGAAAGTATTCCGCCTGTTCGTACCCGACGCTACCCAGATCATAGTTTTGCGAGAGCAGGTTGATTGAACCCACATCTGGCGGCATTGACATCACAGGATTCGGAATGGGCAGATACTCGGGCTCGATCACAGCGTTGGAGTTGTCGCTGTTGGAGCACGCCAGTAGGGCGATGCTGGCGGTGACAACAAGCAGTGATTGCAGAAACTTGAATTGGGTGCGCGGCATGCCAAAGTATCTCTTAGTGTTATTGATGTCGAGATATTACCCAGATCTCGAGGCCGCTGTCGAGCGCTCTGTGGTGATCTCTGAAAGACTTGCTGCTGTAATAAAAAGTATACTCACACTCAACGTTGGAAGTGGCGACCGGCAGACCGGAGACAGTTTCTCTTAATGTTGAGCGTGTGCATGCTACGCATGACCCGAGTGACTGGAGTGACCGGCATGCGCCGCAGTGCTATACAGCATCCACAATCCCGAGCCGATCATTAGTAAAACGATTACAATTTTCAATCCACACCGTCGCAACAGCGAGGATATAATCGCCCAAAAACCACTTCGACACGCAGATATGGGTTGTTTTTCGTTTCGAGATGGTGCCGAAGAAGACGAACGCTTAGACCATCCAGACGATCGTGATGAGTATATCGATCGGCCATTCCCGTTCCGCGTATTCCCTGCTGGTGATAACACCCGTTGGCAGAGTAATCGCGACAATGCAAGTGAGCATGGTCATGTAGAAAAGAATACAGATTTGCCGGGCGCTTTCGTGAGTGAGGCGAATGGTTTCGCCGTGATCGCCGACAATCCAGCCCAATTTCGTGGTGCCATAGTACCAGACGAACGCTGGGAGAATGGCGAGCAGGCAGGGATAGATGAGCAGCGTGCGCATAGTGCTCTCTTCCAATGCCGCAATTGCTCGCCACTGTTTACTGGGCTGGACCAGCGGGCCAAAGGGATATTGAATCATTTGGAACAGTTCTCCCCGATTTGTGACTACGCCAACGCTGCCGTGCTGGATTGCCGGGTGTCACGGGTATAGGTATGAGAGATAAATGTCGCTACTGGAAATATCAGGTTCACGTCAGATTAGTCGGTGTTTTTACTGATGCCATCCCTGCCAAGTATTTCCCCTGGTTGACCTCTATCGAGTACCCCCAGTGCATCTGGGTCATGGTGAATTCAGCATGTCATATTATCAGGTAATAATAACAAGGAGCCTGGCCTGTTGCTTTGGCTCAGATCAATGCTCTGTGGTTTTGGATTACTCGCTGGACAATATAGGCCCATGGCGTAAGAATATGCGTAAGTTAACAGGGCCTAATAGGTTTTAGCCATGCTCAAACGACTAAACTTGTATTGCGATAATTTACTCAACAGGGACAAATACCTGTCGAGACTTAGAGACAGAATTTTTTATTTTAAGGAAATAGATGCCGTTCCCTCTAAAAGAGTTATTGATGAGCCAGTAGATTTCTCAGTTGATATCCCTTTTACCGTACCCGAAATAGACGCAGCTGATTTCACAGTTGAGTTTCTAAAAAAGTCGATTCGCGAAAACGGCTGCGGAATCGTTCGAAATTTTTTCGATGCGAATGAAGTAGAGACGATGACAGCCTATGTGGACCATTCGTTTGCGGTGAATGGTAACCCCGATAGCTGGTTGCACAAGTACCTGTCCAAGTCGCTCGACGTGAAGCCCGTACTGGAGAAAACCAGGCAAAATATCAAAGAAAAGCAAAAGGTGAACGCCACCTATGCAAATACAGCGATGTTTGGTGCCAAATTAGCTCAGTCTCTCGCTAAAAATGAAACATTTCTGATGGTGAAGACACCTATCTTGGCGGAAAAGTTTTTGCAGATGTTTGAGCGGAAAAAACTGAAAACGATGCTCCATGACTATTTTGGCAATGAACCTTGTGTTTCAGTGTATAAATGGGTTTTAAGGAGGTCCCAACCGCCGGCCAAGCCCATCGATTTTCATCAGGATGGTGCGTTTATGGGAGATGAAATCTCGAGTTTGAATTGCTGGATACCACTCACAGACTGCGGGGCTGGTTATGATGTGCACGGTCTCGATATTGTTCCCGTGAGAATAATGGAATCCTTCAAAAAGGGTTCGGGGATGTTGGATTGGACCATCTCTGCCAATGCCGTTGTCGACCAGCATACGCAGCAGGCTATTGTCACCCCAGCCTTTAAGAAAGGGGATATGCTGTTTTTTGATCACCTTCTCGTGCACCGATCGCAGTCGATTCCAAACTTTTCACAACAAAGATATGCGATTGAAACCTGGTTCTTCGACTCCGTCAATTTTCCCAAGAATCAAATGCCCATTAAATGGTAGTGGATTATAGATCAGGTATTTCGCAGGTCACACCGATGGCAACTACGACAGGGTTTATGCGGTGTCACCAGCCGGGTGGTGATCACCCCAGAGAGGCAACACTCTTTAGTACCAACCGCACCAGTTCGGCCTGCCGGGATACGCCAGTCTTGGCGAAAATAGACTTTAACTGAGCTCTGGCTGTGTGGTGAGAGATATTTTGAGCACTGGACACTTGCGCCAGACTCAGGCCGCGGGCCAGCAGGATGGCCAGATTGGCCTCAGCCGGGGTCAAGTCAAACAAATCTCCCAGAATTTGGCCCGAGGTGGATTCCTGTAAATCCGGATCACTGATAAAAACCGCTGCAGAGGGACTGGATTGACCCTCACTCCACTGTGAGGTCGGAACGGGGCGGACGACCAGGCCGAGGTCGGAGCGTCCGGAAGGACGCGGCACCCGCAGCGCCCGCACCACGGACGTTTCTCCCTGTAACTGAGCCCTGATAATAGTGGCCAGCGCCTGCTGCAATTCCTTGTTGATATCCCTGCCCTCGATGTGTAGACAGCCGTCGCGCAGACTGAGCCCTTCACCCTCGTCGAGCAGCGCCTGGCCGATCGCATTGGTGGTTAGCAACCGGCCTCTCTCATCCAGAATAATGCTGGCAACGGATAATTGGTTAACCGCGCCGGCATAGACATCCCGCTCCGACGTCATTCTATTGAACTTGGCGTAAACTTCTATGGCCAAGCGCAGATGAGGGGTGAGTAGGGCCAGCAGTGTTCGTTCGCGCGTCTTGAAATGCGGTTCACTGGCGCGACGCGAAAAACGCAGCCTGGCCTGCATGCCACCCGGCTCAGCGGTATCGACTCCGAGGATTCTGAACAGGTCGATAGGTTTGAGGTAGTGGAGGTAGTAATCGGAGCTGATCAGATCTGCATCTGACAATATGTCTTCCAGTGCAATCACTTTGTCCAGCGGCAGATTGACGAACGGGTCCAGCGAGAAAAACTGTTCGCGATACGCACTGACTTTCCAGTCATTGGGGTCCGCAAGATTTGCATCCGTATCAATATGCGCTGAGTCGGGGCGTACGCTATTGAGTATGACCCCCTGATCGTCTGCTGTCGGCGGGCGCAGTACCAGGGAAACCACCTGTACATTCATCGCCTCGCGCAATGCGGGCAGGGCGTTTTGCCAAGGTTGCTGCTCGAGTGCACCGTGATAAATGAGCTCAATCAGGTGGCTGAAGTCTTTGTCAATCCGGCCGGGTTTTATCACCGGTAATTCAGCTTATGTCTCGAGATTCGAGAGGTCGGCTGTGACTTTTTCCAGTAACTTGGGCCTACCTATGCCCCAGCCCTGAAGATAATCGACACCTAATTCCTCGAGCTTGACGATGATTTGATCATTTTCAACCGATTCGGCAATGGTTTCCTGGCCTAAAAAGTGCGCAAGATCATTGATGGAACGCGCCATGGCGTAGTCATTGCGATTGGTGTGAATCGCAGTAATAAAGCTGCCGTCGATTTTTACATAGTCGACGGGTAATTCGCGCAAGTAGTTATGGCTGGCTGGTCCGGTGCCAAAGTCGTCAATGGAGAATTTGCAGCCAATATTCCGGAAGGCGCGCACAAAGTCTGACGCCTTGATCAGGTTGGAAATGGTGCCTGTCTCCGTGATTTCAAAGCACAGGCGGCTGGTACCCACGCCGAATTCAGAAATTTGTTCCAGCAGGTATTCCATAAAACTGTCGTCCGTCACACTTGCCCCGGACAGGTTGATAGCCAAATTAGGCACCACTTTTTGCTCGTCCATCAGCCGGCTAATCCAGGTGAAGGCCTCCCGCACTACCCAACGGTCTACCAGCGTCATGAAACCGTAGCGCTCTGCCGATTGGATAAACTCTTCGGGCGAGGATATCGATCCATCCTTGTTGAGTAAGCCCAGTAGCAGCTCGTAATGCAGTGTTGAGCTGTTTCGATCGGCAATAGCCGTTTGTACGATGGGTTGTGCGCGCAGTACAAAACGCTCCGACGCCAAAGCGCTTTCCAGATCCTGCCGTGTTTGGCTTTTCTGGAGTCTGTAGTCGTTGATCCGGCTCTGCTCTTCCTCGAAAGCGACAACTCGGTTGCGCCCCTGCTGTTTGGCGTGTCGCATAGCAGATCGAGCATCCTCGATAACATCTTCCACAGTGGCGCTGTGCTCGCGAACTGCCGCTACGCCAATGGAGACGGTAAAACTCACATTCTCGCCTTCAATATCTATCGAGCTCGCTTCGATGTCGCTGCGGATTTTTTCCGCGATCTGCGTGGCTTGATCCATGGAACGATCGATGAACAGGATTGCGAACTCATCTTCTTCCATTCTTGCTGAAGAGGCTTTCTTGCCGTGCAACTGTGCCAGAAGCTTGGCGAACTCCAGCAGTACCTGGTCGCCACTGATGCGGTCGTACACTTCATTCACCAGTTTGAACTGGTCGATGTTTAGATAAAGTATCGCGTGTTGGGAAAGCTTCGACTGACTGTGACGGAGGGCGCGTTGCATCTGGCCGACGAAGGCATTGCGATTAATAAGCTTGGTTAGTGAATCGTGGTTGCGGGTGAAGCTGAGTGACTTTTGCACGTGCTCCAGAGTGTGGTACATACTCTGGTCGACAACGGAGAGGTTGTCGGCTGGCGCTGGGGGCTGGGCACCTCGACTTAATTGTCTGGCCAGCTTAACGGCACTGAGATCCCCTACTTTTTGTCCACGTTCGTTGACGAATATAAATCGATCACGTGTCGGGCTGATCCAGGCGAGTTGCATACGCTTTTTGTTGTCATTTATATCGTGGTAAGTCAGCCAGCTGCCACTATCCAACTGCTCGACGCGTCTGACCCATCGGCGCAGGCGGGGGAGGTCCTCAATCTTTGCGCGGACCACAGCGGGCTCGGGGCCAATATTTAACTGCTCCGGCTGGATTGAGACAGATTCGTTCTCGGTATTTCCGGCCAGAATATCGCGCAGTTTCTCCAGCACCTCTTCGTGGCCGATGTTGGTCGGCAAAGTACTGGAAATCTGTTGTTTTATAAGGTCAATGAGCGGTTCTGCTTCGAGGCTGCGCTGTACGCGCATGTCATCGCCACCGTCATTGTGCGTTTGCTCGTTCAACCACAGGCTAAGAACATCCAGTGTTCGCACCTGTTCTACCCAGGCCGCGCTCTCGGCGCCGTCCCTGACATGGGTGAGAACCAGTAGGTCGCGCCACCCGTTGTTAATGAGGTCTTGCAACACCCTCGGAGCAGTCGGTGGTTGCATCCTTTCATTGATGATTCTTCCGACTTCGAGTCTGGCCTCCGCCAGTTTTTGTTGCCCTTCCTGGGTGCGTACCACGCGGTCAACATTGCGCGAAAGTGCGCGTTCCTGCTGTGCTACCAGTTTGTCGATCTTCTCTAGTGCCGTATTGAATACAGAGTCGTCGTTCTCATAGTCCGAGAGAATATCATCGACAATACTGTTGATGCGGCCCTCCAGAGCTTTGTTGGGAAAGTTTGCCGAGGAGGCTAGTCGGGACAGCTTGTTAACCACATTTCGAGCGCTGTTGGTGTGATCGACGAAGAACCGGGGGTCTAACAATGCGAGCTTGGCCAGCGGGATTTGCAGATTACCCAGCGCGGGTTTCATCTCGGTGCTGACATCCAGTTTGGATTTGATGGTCCCGAACAGGTTGTCCACCATATCCAGTTGATTGAGGCTGTCAGCCGTTAGACCACTGCTGTGTTGCAAGCCGCCGATAGTGTCTTTGTTGCTGGCGAGGTAGGAGCGCAAGGAATCGCTTTGTTGGACTGCTTCTCGCACCTGCGAATTGCGTTGCAGCGCGCTCAGTACCTTGGCAATGGATTGGGCATCTGCTAGCCGACTCTGGTCGAGATCGGTGCTCGCTACCGTGGCACCCTCCCAGGTGCCGCTCATGGCCGTACCTTTGGCTAACACCCGGCCCTCGGTAAGCCCCTCGGCCTCACGTTTGAAGTTGAGGGCGTCAATTACCGAGCGGTAGAGGTTGGCAGGATTTACGTTGTTGCCGAATGCTCCACCGAATTGTTCCCCAAGGTGGCGCTGGGCATCCAGTTGCGCCTCGGATAGATAGTGTGGCTGTGGTTCAGACAGTGCCTGTGGTTTTGTTTCTGTTGAGGCGACGTGTTTCGGCGCGCGAATTATTGGTTTCGGTCTACTTTCGAGTGGACTGTGTTTGAGTAGCGAGCCCTTCTTCTCAATTTCGGTTTCTATCTCCGGTAGTATCCCGTTCTCGGCCAGTAAGGTATTCAAGGGGCCATAGTAGCCGGCCATCTGCTTGATGAAGTTTTTGTCGAAGAAATCGTAGACAAGCGGAAGTACATTATGCGGGACATGTTCATCCAACAGGGCGCGCTGGAAGGCGCGACAAATCTGTCGAATGTGAATCGGTAGTCGCACGCTGTTGGGATCTACGTCGATAAGCGCCGCCATGCGCAACGTCAGTGCCTCCAAAGCGACTCTGTGCAAACCCTCGCCCAACATTACCATACGATCTATCGCGAGAAAATCTTCATACTCCTGCTGGTCTATCATACCTAGTTCGTCTGCGTTGCCAATTTGACAGCGCCATAGGTGGTCTTCGGTGTGCTCCGGGGTTAGATCGCGAAAGTAGCTTAAAACCTGCGCAGCAATCCGATCGACGATGCTGTCAGATCTGCGGCGCAGGAAGCTTGCGGCTTCAAAGTGGAAATTCTTCTCGCCCTCAGCTGGCCTGACGCGGGAGGCACATTCGTACAGATAGGCTGTCAGTTCGACGAAAAAAGGTGTCAGGGCCGTTTGCAGAGATTCCAGGCTGAGTTGTTGCGTATTGTTCAGTAGCACGGTGTATTCGGCAGTGGCAGCCTCTATTGCAGGCCTCTTGTCGGGCTTGGCGAATGGCACGGCACCTGGACTTGGTGGTGCTACTGAGTTGAGCGCGGTGGTGGCTGGCGAGTCGGCAGCGGCGATGGCGTCAGTGGTTGTAAGGGAGGTGGATGATTGCGCCTGTGCAATCGCGCCCTCATAAAGCGCAGCCAACTCAGCGTCCGCTGCGGCGAATTCCAGCGTAATACTGTCGTGGTAGAGCCTCGCGATTTTGACTTTTGCATCCGCGGGGCGGTGTCGCACCACATCTGTCTCGATGATGGACAGTGTTACCAAAGCATCTACCGGGAGATTAAAAAGCGCGGCCGAACCAGCGGCATCCAGCACCGTGTCTAACTGCAGGCGGCCGTCGAGTAGCGACGACAAATGACCCGACAGTTGCACCGCATGGTCGAGTGCGAGAATGGCGGATAGTTTGGTTGGTTGTGTCAGCGGGTTGGACATTGGACCTCTTGTCGTGTGCTGTTATGGCCACCGTAGTGAGATTGCAAGAAGTATACCTTGATCTGCTGGTGCCACAAGAACCCGTGGGCGCTCATACCCTCTCACAGGATATGGTGCTTTGGCGATCAGCGACAGCTGCCATAGACCGCTTACGATTTGGCATTGGCCGCATCGAGAAATGCTGGCTTTTCGCCCCCGCCATGGACGGCGAAATTGGTACCACTGACATACGAAGCCAATGGTGAAGCCAGGAACAGACAGGCATTGCCGACATCGGCTGGTACCGCCATCCGTCCGAGAGGAATCGTGGCGCCGACAGCTGTAATGCCCTCCTCGTCGCCATAGTGCAAATGCGCTTGTTCGGTCTGCGTGAGTCCCACGACGAGGGCGTTGACGCGCACTTTGGGCGCCCATTCCACAGCCAGCGAAGTCCCCAGATTCACCAGGCCTGCCTTGGCAGCGCCGTAGGCGGCGGTGCCCGGCGATGGACGAATCGTGCTGACACTGGCGATGTTGATGATGCAGCCACCTTCATCCTGTTGTTGCATCACTCGATTTGCCACCTGGCTGAAATTCAGTGGTGCGATAAGGTTCAGCTTAATGATGGACTCTGAGAATCGCGGTGACACTGTAGCCGCCTTGGCAAAAGGCGCCCCCCCGGCATTGTTGACCAGCACATCAACGCGGCCATACTCCTGCACCGCGAAGGACACGCAAGCCTCGATTTGCTCGTAGTCTCGTACATCGCAGGCTATGAAAAGCGCGTCGCGCCCATTATGGTGCGGAAGGGTCTCCGGTGCTGACCTGCCACAAATGAGCACCTCGGCACCGGCTGCGAGGAAGCATTCGGTAATTCCTTTACCGACACCTTTGCCGCCACCAGTGACGATAACTACCTTGCCGCTAAAGTTCAGTGCGTTTTCCATACAGTTGCTCCTGATGACAGCTTTATAGTGCGGGGTGGGGCCGAAGATTCACCGTGCTTGAGATCGGCCCGTGATTTACATAATATGCTCGGGCTGCGCGTATCCTAACCGAATTTCCAATGACTGGAAATTTTTGGCGGGTGCTTCTAACCCAGGTGCGCAGTACAACTTATAAGCGGTTGCAAATGCTGTACTAGCCAGCAGTCGCACTTCATCGGGGATATATGTAATGACAATTGAAAGCTTACCTGTGCTCGCCATTCTGGGCGGCACCGGGGATTTGGGAACGGGGCTCGCCCGTCGTTGGGCGCAGGCCGGCTATCAGGTGATTATCGGTTCGCGCACTCAGGAAAAGGCAGAGGCCGCTGTTGCGGACCTGCGCGAGGTCATGGCAGAGCGTGGCGTTTCTGAAGTGGGCGTGCGCGCGATGGAAAATTTGGCTGCTGCTGAGGCCGCCGATATCGTCACGCTGACTGTGCCGTTCAGCCATCAGGCGAGTACGCTCGAGCTGGTAAGGCCGGCCTTGCAGGGTAAGATTCTGATTGATGTGACAGTGCCGTTGGTGCCACCAAAGGTGGCACGCGTGCAACTGCCCGCGCAGGGTAGTGCGGGTCAGATCGCTCAGGAGTTACTGGGTGAGGAGGTAAATGTGGTGTCGGCGTTCCAGAATGTCGCTGCTGCACACCTGCAGGAGGGCCATGGGATTGATTGCGACGTGCTGGTGTGCGGCAACAAGAAGGATGCGCGTGAAGAGGTGATCAAATTGGTGGAAGCCGCTGGAATGCGCGGTTTTCACGCCGGTATGATTAACAACGCCGCCGCCGCAGAGGCCCTGACTTCAGTTTTGATAACCATCAACAAGCAGTACGGTCGTCATGCGGGCATTAAAATCAGCGGTCTGGATTAAGCCTGTTAACGCCACGCGTTACGCCCTGTGGATCTTGAGAGCTTCGGTGTAGATGTCTAGCCGGCTAGAATTGATTCCCCTCATGAACTTCCCTCTGGTGGAGCCGGGAGACGATCTCGTGCAACTCATTGTTGCTGCGCTGTGCGAGAATGCATTGACGCTGCAGGCGGGTGATGTGCTGGTGGTTGCGCAGAAAATCGTGTCCAAAGCGGAGAATCGCTACGTGCGCCTGGCGGATGTGAGCGTCAGTGCCGAGGCTAATGAGCTGGCGGAGCGTGCGGGCAAGGATCCGCGCCAGGTACAGTTGATTTTGCAGGAGAGCAGGGCGGTGCTGCGTGTTCGGCCCGGTGTGATTATCGTCGAACACCGCAACGGCTACGTGCACGCCAATGCGGGTATCGATAAATCCAATATTGTCAGGGATGCCAATGATCCCCGCGTGCTGTTATTGCCAGAAGATCCCGACGCCTCGGCGCAGGCGCTGCGTGTTGGTCTCGAAGAGCACACAGGCGTTGCACCGCAGGTGATCATCAACGACAGCATGGGTCGAGCCTGGCGCAATGGCACAGTAGGCCTGGCGATAGGGACGGCGGGACTAGAGCCACTGTATAACCAGATAGGTCACATGGATATGTTTGGCAATGTACTGGAGGTGACAGAGCCTGCTGTCGCCGATGAACTGGCCGCTGGCGCTTCGCTGGTGATGGGGCAGGCAGCAGAGGCCTGCCCGGTAGTATTGGCCCGCGGTGCCGGTCTAAAGGCTGCCGAAGTGGGATCAGGCGGATTACTGCGTGATAGATCACTCGATATGTTTCGCTGATGAGATCAACTGAGCCTACAGTATTGGCGCTGTCCGGCGGCGTCGGTGGTGCGAAACTCGCACTGGGTCTGGCTGATGTGCTGCATCCCGGGCAACTCCATGTCATGGTGAATACTGGAGATGACTTTCAGCACCTTGGGCTGCACATTTGTCCCGACATCGACACGCTCCTCTACACCCTGTCCGACAATGCCAATACCTTGCAGGGATGGGGTCTGGAAGGTGAGAGCTGGAATGCGATGGAAGCGCTGCAGCGTTTGGATGGCGACACCTGGTTTCGTCTGGGCGACAAGGATCTGGCCACCCATTTGTGGCGCACTGGCTTATTGGCGCAAGGCGAAAGCCTGCTGCAGGTCACTGATTTGCTTGCAAAAAAGCTAGGTATTTCCAGTCACATTCACCCGATGAGCAGTGCAGCGGTGCGCACCATCGTGCATTGCGAAGGGCGCGATCTACCTTTCCAGCACTATTTTGTGAAGGAACAGTGTGTGCCCGCCGTCACCGGCTTCAGTTTTGAGGGCATAGCCGAAGCCCGGCCCAATGAAAATGTCATAGACCTGTTAAAGGGCACTGCCGTTTCCGCAATCGTGGTGTGTCCCTCCAATCCCTTTGTTAGTATTGATCCCATCCTGCAGATTCCCGGTTTTTGGCAAGCCCTGCGTGACGCTGCGGCGCCGCTGGTACTGGTCTCTCCCATTGTGGCGGGTATGGCCCTCAAAGGTCCCGCCGCTAAAATGATGGCGGAGATGGCTGTGCCGGTGACCGCGCTGGGCGTGGCGCAGCACTACAGCAAATACTACCCTGATCTGTTGGACTATTTCGTGATCGATGAGACTGACGCTACACTGGCTGGGGATATCGCCGCTTTGGGCCTGAAGGTTGTGGTGACGGCCACCGTCATGAAAGATCGGGAAGACAAACAGCGCCTGGCCCAGTTCATCTTGTCATTGGTTGGAGATTGATGCCTATGGCACAGGCACTGCTGCCGCTGAAGGATCTGGTGCAGGCCAAGACACGTCTCAGCGGCTTGCTGCGTCCCTATGAGCGCCGTGCTCTGGCTCAGGCCATGGCCGAGGATGTGCTTACCGTGTTGGCAGATCATCCGAGGATCACGCAAATTACGCTGGTATCGGATGACCCCGGCGCAGACATGCTGGCACGGAAGTACGATTCCGATTGTTGGTCGGAGAGTTCGCTGGGCTGCCGCGGCCTCAACCCCTTGATTCAGCGCGCCACGGAACGACTGACCATCCGCGATGAGGAACCGTTGTTGGTACTGCACTGTGACTTGCCGCTGTTGACAGCAGAGGATGTGAGCGCAGTGTTGGCGTCCCAGCGGGCATTGGATGGGCTTATTGTCGGCTGCGATCGACAGGGTAGCGGTACCAATCTGCTGGCGTTTGGCGCGGGTACCGTGCCGGATTTCTGCTTTGGGATAGATAGCTGTGCCGGTCACGTGGCAAGCGCCCACAGCGCTGGCTTTCCAGTCCAGATATTGCAAAGATTAGGGATCGCAGTGGATGTGGACGAACCGGCAGATTTAAAATGCGTGATGGATCACTTGCTTGCAAGCGCAACCAGCCACACCGCTGCGTTGCTTTACGATACTGAACTGGGTACTCGCATCGCGTTGGCCCTGGCCACGGTGATAGACAATTCGGCGACTGTCGATGATGTAAATAGGGGATTGGTTAGCTGATGTCAGATTGGCAGGTACTACAGGCGCACCTGTTGCAGGGTGTTGCCCCCAGCGATCAGCAAGCGTCGTCGTTGGCGGACGTGGAAGATACCTCTGCACTGCTAAAACTAGCCGCCGAACTGCGCGACCGCGGACACCACAATGTGATCACATATTCGCGCAAAGTGTTTATTCCCCTCACACATTTGTGCCGCGACGTTTGCCACTACTGCACTTTTGCACGCACCCCCAAAAAAATTAAACAGCCCTATATGCCAGTGGAAGAAGTGCTGGCGCTGTGCCGTGAGGGCGCGAGCATGGGCTGCCAGGAGGCGCTGTTTACTCTCGGTGAGAAACCAGAGCTGCGCTACAGCGCTGCACGACAAGCGCTGGAGGCTATGGGTTTTGCCAGCACACTGGATTATGTGAAAGAGGTCGCGCGCCGGGTTTTACTGGAGACCGGGCTGCTGCCCCATATTAATGCTGGCTGCATGGATGACCGGGAGATAGCCGGATTGCGCGAGGTGAGCGCTTCGATGGGTATCATGCTGGAATCTGTCTCTGAGCGTTTATGCCAGAAAGGTATGCCGCACTACGGTTCCCCCGACAAGGAGCCTGCACGGCGTCTAAAAACAATCGAGCTGGCTGGTCAAGCGGCTGTTCCATTTACCTCAGGGATACTCATCGGCATCGGGGAAACACGCTGCGAACGGATTGACTCATTGCTCGCACTGCGTCAGCTGCACGAGAAATATGGCCACCTGCAGGAAGTTATCATCCAGAATTTCCGCGCCAAGCCCGGCACGCTAATGTCGGCCGCACCCGAGCCGGATTTGAACGAGCTGCTGTGGACTATTGCGGTTGCACGTATTGTATTTGGACCATCGATGAATATTCAGGCGCCACCCAACCTCAGTCCCGGTGTGTTGCCACAGTTGGTTGCGGCGGGTATCAACGATTGGGGCGGCGTTTCGCCACTGACACCGGATTACGTCAACCCCGAAGCCCCCTGGCCCCATCTAGAGAAGCTGGCGATTGAAACGGCTGCCGCCGGAAAATTTCTGGAGCAGCGGCTCACCATCTATCCGGCTTATGCCAGTGAGGGCAAGCGCTGGTTGGATGAGGGCGTACAAACAGCGGTGATGCGATTGGCGGATGCGGAAGGCTTCGCGCGGCGTGACAATTGGGTGCCGGGTGAGGACCATGCCGTTCCCACTATTGATGCGCAACTGCTGGCCCGTGTGCCCTGGGAAGCAGCCGTTTCTGCCGATGTGCGCGATATTGTCAGTCGCTGTTACGAGACTGGCCAGCTAACTGAAGCGGATGTAACACGTCTGTTCAATACGCGTGGGCTGGACTTCTCTTTCGTGGTCGCCCAAGCTAACAAGCTGCGGCAGGAGGTCAACGGCGATACCGTCAGCTACGTCGTCAATCGCAATATCAACTACACCAACGTCTGCTATTTCAAATGCCAGTTCTGTGCTTTTTCCAAGGGCAAGCAAAGCGAAAACCTGCGCGGCAGGCCTTACGATATTAGTGGTGAGGATATCGCGCAGCGCTGTAACGAAGCCTGGGAGCGCGGTGCTACCGAGGTCTGTATGCAGGGCGGGATACACCCGGATTATACTGGCCAGACTTACCTCGATATTGTGCACACAGTGCGCAGCGTGACGCCAAATATGCATATTCATGCATTTTCGCCGTTGGAAGTCTGGCAGGGCGCCGTCACACTGGGCGTTAGCGTGCCGGTATTCTTGCGCCAGTTGCGCGAGGCCGGACTGAATACGCTGCCCGGTACCGCAGCAGAAATCCTGCACGACGAGGTTCGCGCCGACCTCTGTCCGGACAAACTCAATACCGCGCAATGGTTGGAAGTAATGGCGGCAGCACACGCGCAAGGTTTACGTACCACCGCCACTATTATGTACGGGCATATTGATAAGCCGCGGCACTGGGCCAGCCATCTTTTGCATATCAGGGCTTTGCAGCAGCGTACTGGCGGTTTCACAGAATTTGTGCCACTACCTTTTGTGCACATGGAAGCACCGATGTATCTCAAGGGTAGGGCGCGACGCGGACCGAGTTTTCGCGAGGCCGTGTTAATGCACGCGGTGGCCCGACTGGTGTTCCACGGACTGATAGATAATATTCAGGCCTCCTGGGTGAAGATGGGGCGAGAGGGTGTTGCCGCCTGTCTGAATGCCGGCGTCAATGATCTCGGCGGTTCACTGATGAATGAAAGTATTACGCGCGCCGCCGGTTCCGGCCACGGGCAGGAGTGGACGCCGCCACAGATGGAAGCTCAAATCCGCGCAGCGGGACGCCACCCACGGATGCGGACCACGCTATACGCCAACGCCAGCCCACAGCGGCGAGAAGCGGCCTTTGCGGCGGCGCCGCTGGCCGAGGTGTACGGTGCCTCCGCGCGGAAACTACAGCGCAGTAAGCGTATTGATCAAGTCGTCCATGCAGAAGTGGCAGCACAGGGCTTGCCACTGACATGGGTGCAGGCGGCCACGATGTATGAAAGTGTGGTGTTGATGGCGGCCTGTAACTGACTTGTGTCCGCCCCGGATGAATAAGGACATCAGGCCCAGCGATCTCGAGCCGAGTTGGCAGATACCGTTGTCGGCGGAGTTTGATCAAGCCTATATGCAGGAGTTGCGTGCGTTTTTGTTGGCCCAAAAAACCGCTGGCAAGCGTGTTTCCCCTCACAGCAGTGAATTCTTTAACGCCTTGCGTCACACACCGCTGGATAAAGTTAAAGTGGTTATTCTGGGACAGGATCCCTATCACGGCGAGGGTCAGGCACATGGCCTGTGTTTTTCGGTGAAACCCGGTGTGGCCGTGCCGCCCTCCCTGAAGAATATTTACAAAGAGTTGCACGCCGAGCTGGGTTTACCGATACCGGCCCACGGCCACCTTGCCGCCTGGGCCGACCAGGGAGTGCTGTTGCTCAACAGTGTATTGTCAGTGGAGTGCGCTCACGCAGCGTCTCATCATGGCAAGGGTTGGGAGAAATTTACTGATCGGGTTATCGAGGTGATCAATCAGCAGCGGGAAGGCGTCATCTTCCTGCTGTGGGGCAACTACGCCCAGCGCAAGGGCGCTATTATTGATAGCCAACGTCACTGTGTCCTCAAGGGGCCTCACCCCTCACCGCTGAGTGCTCACCGGGGATTTTTCGGGTGCGGACATTTTGTCGCAGCGAATCGCTATTTGCAGGGCAGGGGAGAATCACCCGTCGACTGGCGCTTGCCGGAACAACCCTGAGCACCGTGGTTGCCATCTGCCATTTTTAGTCGGGCTCCACCTGATAGGGTAATTCAAGCATCGTGAGCGCAGGGCCATCGGCTGCGCCCAGCCGCAGACCGTTGGTCACTCCAGTGGCAGTAGCGGCCACTAGCAGCTGCGTCCTCCCCTGTGCGCTACCGCTGTTAATTACATTGCCGACGTTCTGGTTGGAGGACGCGTCAAAAAGTGCCGTACCAGCCGCACATTCAGGGTGCCCGGTAAGTTCTGCCGCATAGGCACGTCGTTTGGATTTGCCCCGATAATGCAAGCGCGCGACGACTTCCTGGCCCGTATAACAACCTTTTTTGAAGCTAATATGGCCGGTGAGATCGTAGTTAAGTACCTGTGGCACGAATTCCCCGACAGTTGCCGCCTCGATGCGAGCGATGCCACTGGTAATTTGCTGGCTCTGCCACTCGGGCTCAGTGCCCCGTTGCATCAGGGCTTCCATGCGCCCCAGGTAATCCTGACTGCTGGTTTGTTGTAGAAAGCACTCAAATTGATGGCCTTGTTCATCCAGCTGCACCAGCACGAAGTTCTGGGCACACCGCGCGCCAAAGCGCTCAGTAGGCAGCTCACCGAAAATGTCTGACAGAGCAACACCTGCCTCCGTGCCCCAGACCGAGACCGTTATCCAGTCTTCCCTGGCAGCATCAATTTTGGCTTTTGAAAAAATAATGTACTTGCCGAAGGCTATTGCGCTATCGGCTCTGATATGACGCCGCAGGCGTAGCGCAAAATGCTCGGGAGCCAGTTCGAGCAACAGGAAATCGCAAACGACTCTACCCTGCGGAGTGCAGAATGCGCCCGGCACTGCATGTTGGGGATCTACCTTGCGCGTGTCGCAAGTCGTCTGCCCCTGCAGGAATTTCAATGTGTCGGGTCCGACAATGTGTAGCAGGGCTTCGTGTTCCAGTGGTGCGTAATGGCAATTCAAGTGCGATAACCTCAGCGTTGGTTCGGATATGATAGCCCCTGTCCATGCCTGTGTCAGCAAAGAGCCTTAGCAAGTAGCGTTTTATAAATGCAAAGCCCTGGTCGCCCAATGGCTGCGATGATGACTTGTGTTCATCACAGGTAGCGGTTGTTCAGTTGGTCAGGCTGACGTAACTATCGCTCGATTGAAGGCGTAATACTTCTACCACCACCGTTTCGAGTTGCAGCGTTCGATTTTTCAGCGCGGCGATCTCGGCATCTTTCTGCGATATTTCCTGCGCCAACTTACTTTGCTGATCTTTGGTTACCATCGCCAACACCGCCACGATATCCATCGGCGACAGCGACTTGTGATCGCTCGTTGCCACTAATTTGGGTAGGTCTTTGGCGATAGCGAAGAAAGGCCCGTGGCCGAAAATTTAGCGCGCATACGCGCATATAAAGCGCGAGTAAACTCGAGTTACTGCAGTTAGGAGACCACCTGGATCGCTGTCGAGGATGCAAATTCGGCCGCGCAGTGAGGGAATTTAGACGATATACTGGTCACAACCGATGACCCTCCCGGATAAGTTTACTGGCATGATTGAACGAGAAGAAGTTAACCGTATGCGCTGGGCCGCAAGGCGCGGCATGTTGGAGCTGGATTTGGTGCTGGAGCCGTTCGTGGCATCGCAATACGAACTGCTCAGCGAGTCAGATCGACACTGCTTTCAACAGTTAATGCTGAGCGAAGATCAGGATCTGTTTGCCTGGTTTATGCAGCGCGCAAAACCGGACGATGAGGCGTTAGCGCAGATTGTCAGCAAGATACTCCAGTTCGCCCACACTGCGCCTGAAGATAGGTAGTTCGCGGCTGCGCGCCGCACTGTTCACCGCCCTTTGTCTGACCACCGCGTATGCCCTGTGGGGGATTTATGCCCGCGGCCATGCGGTTCCTGTAGCAGTTCTTGCTCCGCTAGCATCTGGCCTGTTGTGGCATTTGCGGCACAATCCGTTAGTGGGCGCTGAACTGAGCTGGCGACAGGGCTGCTGGGTTTTGCAGCGGGGCATGCAGCAGCGTGTGATTTCCCCAACCCGGCGCAGTACCGCCACACGGTGGGTCATAGTTCTGGCGTTTCGTGAGCAGCCCTCGGGTCACAGTGGGCAGCTCTGGGTCTACGCCGACAGCGCATCCGCAGAGCAGCTGCGTCGGCTGCGGGTGCGAGTGGCACTATTATAATGAGGTGCTTCCCGTTTGCATCGCTGGCCTCACTAAAGTGGGCTGTTTTCGGGCTGCAGGACAGTGTCGAGAGCCTCAGGCAGTAGGTCCGGGTAGTCCAGCGTGTAATGCAGGCCGCGACTTTCCTTGCGCGATATTGCGCATCGGATCATCAGTTCGGCAACCATGGCGAGGTTGCGCAGTTCCAGTAAATCGTTGCTGACTTTGTAATTGCCATAGTAGTCGGCAATCTCTGTCTGCAGCAGTTGCACTCTATGGAGGGCGCGTTGCAGGCGTTTATTGGTGCGCACAATGCCCACGTAATCCCACATGAAACGACGCAACTCATCCCAGTTGTGGGAAATGACGACGTCTTCATCTGAGTCGGTGACCTGGCTTTCGTCCCAGGGTTGTGCGGTGACGGGCGCAGGCAGGTGATCCAGATTATCCACGATGTGGTTGGCGGCGGATTCGGCGTAGACGATACATTCGAGCAGTGAGTTGCTCGCCATACGGTTGGCGCCATGCAGCCCGGTACAGGAGGCCTCGCCTACGACGTATAAGCCAGCGACATCGGTGTGGCTATGTTGGTCGACCAGAATACCTCCGCAGGTGTAATGCGCCGCAGGCACTACCGGAATAGGTTCGGCGCTAATATCAATGCCAAACTCTTCGCACTGCGCCATGACTGTGGGGAAGTGCGCTTGCAGGAAGTCGCGGGGTTTGTGCGAGATATCAAGAAATACGCAGTCGGCGCCAAGGCGTTTCATTTCGTGGTCGATCGCCCGCGCCACCACGTCGCGTGGCGCCAGTTCGCCCCGCTTATCAAAATTGTGCATGAAGCGCTGTCCATCTGGCAACAATAGATGGCCGCCCTCTCCGCGTATGGCTTCGGTAATCAGGAAGGATTTGGCCTTGGGGTGGTACAGACAGGTCGGATGGAATTGGTTGAACTCCAGATTGGCCACCCGGCAACCGGCGCGCCACGCCATCGCAATACCGTCGCCACTGGCACCATCTGGGTTGCTGGTATACAGGTAGGCTTTGCTCGCACCGCCAGTTGCCAGAACTACCGCAGAGGCTTGAAACAGATCAACATGCCCGGTGCGTTGGTCCAGAATATAGGCCCCCTGACAGCGCCCATTGTTTACCACCAGATCCACTGCCATGCGGTGTGTAAAAATTTCGATATTGTCGGCGGCAATGGCGCTCTCGGTGAGCACCTCCGAGATAGCCTGGCCGGTGCGATCAGCCGCGTGTATAATTCGTCGGTGGCTGTGACCACCCTCCATTGTCAGGTGAAATTCGCGGTCCTGGTGGCCGTCGTTCTCTTCTCGCAGATCAAAACCCACGCCCTGTTCCACCAGCCATTCAACACAGCGCCGGCTGTTGCTGACGGTGAACTCCACTGCGTCTCGACGACACAGGCCCGCGCCTGCCACCAGAGTGTCCGCCACGTGGGAGTCGACGGTATCCCGATTGTGCAATACCGCCGCCATGCCACCCTGCGCCCAATAGGTTGAGCCCTGATTCAGGTCTGCTTTTGATAGCAGAGCAACCCGGCAGTTACTGGGAAGTCGCAGGGCAAGACTGAGGCCGGCGGCACCGCTGCCGATAACCAGAACATCGTGTTGGTAACTAGTGGTCATATCGCTCAGTGCTTGCTGCTTTAAAAGGTGAAATATATGATGCGTCTCAAACACTTAGCTCGGCTAAAGACATGTGATGGGAGTATATACGACCTCGTGGTGAATACGAAAACAATCCTAAACGGAACTTTATCAGCATCGGGTTCGCTTATTCCGGGCAATCGGAGGTTAGCGCGAACTAAGTTGAACCCTTGTTGTCCATTACTACCGTGGATTGCATCAATTGGCCGAGTCGCGTCAGGTGCCAGGGAGGGAAATCAGACGTGACAGCTGCTGTGACGGATCAGCAACTTGTTGCCAGGGTGCAAAAAGGTGACTCGCGGGCTTTTGACCTGCTTGTGTTGAAGTATCAACACAAGATTTTTAGTCTGATAAGTCGTTACGTGCGTGATGCGGATGAAGTTCAGGACGTCGCGCAGGAGGCTTTTATCAAGGCTTACAAGGCGCTGCCGAATTTCAGAGGAGACAGCGCTTTTTATACGTGGTTATACCGTATCGCTATTAACACGGCCAAGAATTATCTTGTTTCGCGTTCGCGGAGGCCCCCTGGATCAGACATTGAGCTCGAGGATGCGGAATATCTGGAAGGCGGTGGCGGGTTGCGCGAGATTGAGAACCCTGAAAACGCGTTGTTTGGAGCGGAGTTAAAGGCCGTTGTGGAGGGCGCAATCAGTGCGCTGCCTGAAGATTTGCGCACGGCGATAACTTTGCGTGAGTTTGAGGGTCTTAGCTACGAGGATATCGCCGATATTATGGATTGCCCGATAGGTACTGTTCGGTCGAGGATATTCAGGGCGCGGGAGGCGATTGATGCAGTGGTGGGAGAGCAATTGCATGGCGAGGTCTGAGTCGGAATATTTGATCGAAAACTACGTGGGGATAATACCCTCGCAATGCGCGGTATAGTGGGAAGGTGGTAACTATGAACCAGAGAATGCGTGAATCACTTTCGGCTCTTATGGATGACGAAGGCAATGAATTGGAATTAGAACGGGTACTGTCTCAGGTCAGCGGTAACGTCGAGTTGCGCCAAACTTGGTCGCGCTACAACCTGGTGCGCAGTGCGGTGCAAGGTGATCAGCTGTCACATCTGGATTGGGATATTGCGGCGCGGGTGCAAGCCGCGCTTTCAGGGTCTGAAGCCGCTAGCGCTTCATCGGCGCACGCCGGTTTTAAACAGCGTTTGCTGCGGCCTTTGATCAGCGTAGGTGTGGCGGCGTCTGTCGCGCTTACCGTGGTTGTCGGAGGGCAGCAACTTGCCCGGATTGACGAAAGTGACCGCTACAGTAATGATCAGTTTGTCTCCGCCCCATCCCCTGTCGGGATTATAAATATCCCAGGCGCCACCGCGCTGCAGGCGAGTTATGGAATGCATCCCGGTCCCCAATTGTTGCCTGCAACGCGCACTGCATATCAGGATCTTGCACAACTGCGTCTGCTTAAATACATGCAGCAACACGCCGAGCAGGCGGCACTCAATTCGCCCCAGGGTTTGGTGCCTTTTGCCCGTGTCCCTGAGATACGCGAATAGGCTTGCAGACGTGTTACCCGGACAAATAAAGCGCATGCATCAACTTCATTGGCTGGTCTTGCTATTGTTATTCGTGACGATGGGCCAGTTGGCGAGTGCGTCGGTGAGCGACTGTCCTGAGGCTGATAGAGCTGCACTGGAATGGTTGGATAAAATGTCAAGAAGCCTTCGGCTGGTCAGCTATCAGGGTGTGGTGACATTGCAACGGGGCGACGAGATGCAAATGATGCAAGTCTCCCATTCTGTAGATGGTGGTAGTAGTTTCGAACGCCTCACGGAACTGACCGGGCAGGGCGCGCAAGTTGAGCGAGTCTCCCATCCGATAGATTGCGTTCATCCGGGTGACAGGATGCTGCGCATGGAATCTCTGTTGGAGACAGATCGCTGTGGCATTGCCCAACGGTATCGTTTCAGTGTGGCTGACGGCGAGCGGGTGGCCGGGCGCAACGCTGTACGTATTAAAATTAAGCCTCGTGATATGTACCGCTTTGGCTATGTGATGGCGCTGGATCGTGACACCGGTCTGCTGCTCAAATCGCAGACAATTAGTCATGGACACACGATTTTGGAAACGATGCAGTTTGCACATCTGTCTGTTTCTGACGTTATTT
>TARA_B110000503_G_scaffold21110_1_pt1 | contig 38662 bp, 39 predicted proteins | sample TARA_B110000503 | Tara Oceans TARA_B110000503 (sample SAMEA4397472) | marine metagenome | biome: Polar Biome; feature: [SRF] surface water layer (ENVO:00010504); material: water (ENVO:00002006), including particulate matter (ENVO:01000060) such as... | depth 5 m | reverse complement strand
TTCTGTGCCCTCCAGGACTTCTCCACCAATCTGCCCCAGAAGACTGCCGTTCAGAGCGGTGGCGACATCCGACAGTTGTAAATGTGCCAGTCGTAGTTTGTCTTCCTGTAACGCAAACACCAATTTTGGTGCGCCACCCGACAGGCCGCTACTGGTGTGAGTGACATACGGGGTAGCGTCCATGCGCCGCCTGAACTCGGTGCCAAGTTCCTGCAGTACAGACAGATTTGGCCCCGTCACTTCGATTTCCAACGGTGCTGACACGGGGGGGCCCTGATCGATGCCCCTGACAATAATTTGTGCGGAGGGAAATTCCAGATCGAGTTCTGTTTGCAACTTCCGGATCAGGTCGTCAGTGAGATTTTCATCCCGGGTAAGGACCAGCGCTTCGGCCCAGGAGGGAATGCCCTCCTTGAAACGGAACATATTGTAATAGAAGGGGGGGGCACTCTCGCCAATACTCCAGTCGACCCGGCGAATCAGTGGGTGACCGCGCAACTTTTCATCGATGCGTTTTACCGTCTCAGCAGTATTGAAAATGGATCGCCCGTCAGCCTCTTTGACCTGAATGTATAACTGGTCCCTGTCAGTGCCCGGGAAAAACTGCGCTGTCAGTGTAGGAAATACCAGGAAACCCGTGATCGGTAGCGAGAGTGCCAGCGCGATGGCGGCAGCTGGATGGGCCAGGCTCCAGTCCAGAGATCGCACCAGCGCGTCGCCCGTGCGGCCGCTGCTGGCTCCGCCAATCCACCAGTGGGCCTCTTTGGCTAGTTTTTTTGGCAGCAGCCAGCTGGCCAGGACAGGAGTGATACTTAGCGCGAGCACGGTAGACGTCGCCAGCATGATGATAACTGCGGAGGCGATGGCGCCGACGAAGTCACCGGCAGGGCCGGGTAAAATGGCCATCGGCATAAAAGCCAGTACGGTGGTCAATGCCGATGATATCAGCGGTACACGCAGGCGATCGACAGAGCCACTGATGGCGTCCAGTTTACTCTGGCCCTGCAATAGACGTTTGCGCACTTCATCAGTCATGACGATAGAGCCGTCCACCAGCAGACCCAGTGCCACGATCAGTCCGCTTATCGACGTCTGGTGCAGGGCCATGCCCATACGCTCCATCACGGTGATCGAGATCAGTGCGCACAGCGGCAGGATACAGGCAACTACGAAGGCCGCTCGCCAGCCCAGTGTGAACAGCAGCACCAGAATGACCAAAATGATCCCAATAGCCAGATTGGTCGTGACATCAATCAGTCGCGATGTCGCGTAGTTATTCTGATCATAGGTGATTTCGAGTTTCAGTCCCGCCGGTGAATCCTGACGGTAGTCCTTCACCAGCTTGTTGAATGCCTTGCTCCATACGTCTACCTGATTCCCGGATTCCATAATGACCCCTACCAGTATGGCTGTGCGCCCCTGTGCGAGCGCCATTGCCGGGGGAGGGGTCACGCCAGCCTTATAGACTCTGGCGAGATCAGAGATACGGGTGGCGCTGCCATTGACAGAGGTGTTTACCACCACTTCCCGGATGCGTGCCATGGAATCAAAGTCACCCGCCAACTCAATAACCATATCGCTGGTAGCACCGGAGGCTCGGCCTGAAGATACTCTGGCGTCTGCAGCCTGCAGCGCACTGGCGACCTGTTGCAGGTTGAGGCCGCGTGAGATGAGTGCCGATTCATTTATTTCTACGCGAATCTCCTCCACCGGTTCACCAATCACGTCCACCAGTTTGGTATTCGCCTGGTTCCTGGCGTGAGAGGCGAAGTCCTGAGCCAGGCGATTCAGCAGAGATAGTGGCATGTCCTCGGGTGTCGCTGAAGATAGCGCCACAATGGTGGTGAAAGATGACAGCCGGTCACTGTCAAAATAGGGGTCGCCCACGCCGGCAGGGAAGTCGCTGGCGGCATCCGCCATAGCATCGCGCACTTCCGACCAGGCGCGTTCCAGTGCATCGTCCGGCAGGGTATCGAGGAGTTTGATAGTGATATACGAGACGCCGCCACTGGACGTGGACCGCAACTCGTCAATCTCTGAAATTGTACGAAGCTCGTCCTCCAGTGGCCGGGTGACCAGCGCTTCCACCCGGTCAGGCGTAGCGCCAGGATAGAACGTGGTGATCGTGCCAATAAAGTTCATCAACGTCGGGTCTTCCTGCCGCGCGATGGAGCGAAAGCTGGTAATGCCAACGGCAATCACGCACAGGATTATGAGCGTGAAGTAGCGGGAGTGGGTAGATATGTAGCGTGCCAGCACCTCAGTTCACTCCCGGGGCGCTGACCAGTGCTCCCGGACTGATGCGATGCATACCACTGGCGACCACCGATACTCCGGATTCCAGCGTGCCACGCACAAAGGCGCGATCGCCTTTCACCTCCAATACCTCTACGGCTTCGCTCACGGTGCGCAGGTGCTCACCCTCGGGTTCGAGCCTGAGTACTGTCCATACACCCCGACTGCCTTCCAGCAAGGCCGCAATAGGCAGCCAGCCGCCGGTCTCTATGATCCTTTCTTGCATTTTTAGAGTGACAGCTTCGCCATCGAGCGATTCTATCTCGGGGGGAAGCGCAAATACGGCAGTGGCGGTGCGTGTGTAGCGGTCGACATCCGGGCGCACCGAGAGCAGTGTTGCCTGGAAGGTGCGGTCGCGCAGTTTAAGGCTATACGCTCTGCCCGGCTGCAGCGCTGCCGCTCGTTCTGCACTCACACCGATAAGGGACTCCTGTGCTGCAGTCTCCAATATTTTCAGCACGGGCACGCCTGGGTTTACGATGGCCCCCTGTTGCACATAGCGGTCTGCCACAATACCGTCGTAGGGCGCTATCAGCTGGGATTTTTCCAGTTCGATATCAAGGCTGGCGAGGCGGGCGGACTCGGCGTCCACACGGGATTGCAGCGCCAGGGCACGCAAGCGTGTTTCGTCGTAAGCGTCCTTGGACACTGCGCCAGTTTTGATCAGGTCGGCCTGCCGGCGCGCTTTTAATTGCCCCAGATCGAGTTCTACACGCACCTGCTGAAGATCGGCTGCGGTTGCCCGACGTCTGGCGTGTAGCGCGGTATCGTCCAGTTTGGCCAGAATATCGCCCTGTTTGACGGGCGTACCCGGGCGTGGCGGAGGCGTCACAATTAGACCGGGTATTTCAAAACCCAGATCAGCTTTGCGGCCGGCAACAACCACCCCAAGGTAGGAAGCGGTCCTGTTGTAACTGTCCTGCATCTGGAAAACGGTGGTGGCAACCGGCAGAGGTGATCGCGGACTGGGGTTCGCCGACAGCGCCGCACGGAAATTTATCAGGGCTGTTAGCAGGATGACAATCGTAACGGCCGCGGCAAGGCCGACAATATTGGTGCGCCAGCGAGGAGATTGTCCGGGATGGTGGTCTTTTAAAGACGTCATATGGGCTTTTAATGTAAGACAGATTAACATTTATGTTATACCTTCTTACATAGGTGTCAAGTATAGATCGGGATCATTACTTGCAGCGACCACTCTATTGACGCAAAATATGCGCCGTCTGCAGGGGGGATTCTATCTCAGCGCAGATGTTATGGTGATCCAGGTGGTCCCCTCGCAATGATAGGTAGTGAACTCCGCCAGGCCCGGAAGGGAGCAACGGTAGTTACCGACTCGTGTGCCGGGGTGTGGCTGTCTGGGTCGCCTCCATTTTTAAATTCCGGCCGCCCGCTGTTTCTGTGACTCTCGTGCTGGTGTATTCTGTTTCTCTTTTCGAGAAAGTAAGGCAATCCAGGGATGTCCTATCAGGTTTTAGCGCGTAAATGGCGACCCAGATCCTTTCGAGAGATGGTCGGCCAGGAGCACGTGCTCCAGGCGTTGATTAATGCGCTGGATCGCGATCGGCTCCATCACGCCTATCTGTTTACAGGCACCCGAGGAGTGGGCAAAACCACCATCGCCCGCATTCTTGCCAAATGTCTCAATTGCGACGTCGGAGTGAGCTCCGAGCCCTGCGGTAGTTGCTCTTCCTGCCTGGAGATCGCGGAGGGGCGCAGTGTCGACTTGCTCGAAGTCGATGCGGCATCGCGTACCAAGGTCGAGGATACGCGGGAATTGCTGGACAACGTGCAGTACGCGCCCACCCGCTCGCGCTATAAGATCTATCTGATTGACGAAGTTCACATGCTCTCTGCGCACAGTTTTAACGCCTTGCTGAAGACACTCGAAGAGCCGCCACCTCACGTCAAATTCTTGCTGGCCACCACAGACCCGCAAAAGCTGCCGGCCACGGTGCTGTCCCGCTGCCTGCAGTTCAATCTCAAAAACATGCCGCCCGAGCAGATTGTCGGGCATTTGGGTATGGTATTGGATCAGGAGATGGTCGGGTTCGAGGAGCCCGCATTGTGGCTGTTGGGGAGAGCCGCATCCGGCAGTATGCGCGATGCACTGAGCCTGACGGACCAGGCCATTGCCTTCGGGTCCGGAAAAGTCAATGAAGCCGATGTACGCAGCATGCTTGGTAGCGTGGATCTGGGGTATGTATTTGAGCTGTTAGAGGCTATCAGCGAGGGAGACCCGGCGACGGTGCTGGGCGTGGTGCAGCGCATGTCGGAATTTGCACCGGATTTTGCCGGCAGCCTCGACGAACTTCTATCACTGATTCACCGCGTCGCCACCGCCCAGGTAGTGCCCAACGCCATCGATAACAGCTGGGGAGATGCCGAGCGAGTAGCTCAGATTGCGCGTGCCATCACAGCCGAAGACACCCAATTGTTTTACCAGATGGCGCTGAATGGCAAACGTGATTTTGCGCTGTCTCCGGATCCACGCCGGGGCTTTGAAATGATACTGCTGCGCATGTTGGCCTTTCGTCCCGCCGCTGTGATCGATGACAGCGTGCGACCGGAAGATTTACAGAATGTGGAGTCGTCTCCTGTCGCTGGCAGGGAGGACAGCGCCCCCGTAAAAAAGTCACCTGAGGTACTCAGCGCGCCGGTCGTGAGGAGTTCCGCAAGCGATATCGATACCAGCGTAAAGGTCGAAACCAGAGTAGTAGAGGCGGCAATTGTTCCGGCGATACCGACCGAGCAAGCAGCAGCCAGCGCTGACTCAATAGTGAGCCCCGCCGGGGGCGTAACACTGGATGCCCTCATTATCGGCAACTGGTGGCAACTGCTCGAGTTACTCGGTCTAACGGGCATGATGTACAACATTGCCTCTCACTGTGAGGTGAGGCAGCGCAGCGGCAATGACCTGGAATTTGTGCTGGATAGTGGTCATGCAGCGCTGTTCAACGATAGCCACAGCGACAAATTGCGGCTGGCGCTGCAAAATTATTTCGGTCACCCGCTAACGGTTGCTGTAGTGCTGGGTAAGCCGACGGCGGAGACGCCCGCTATGCGGCTGAAGCGGCTGGCGCAAGCAAGACAGGCCGAGGCGGTGGTGGCAATTGAGACTGATCCGCAATTGCAGGCACTGATTGCGCGCTTCGATGGCGAACTGGATCATTCATCAATCCATCCAACGGATGTTTGAGTAGGAGTGAGGAAGACATATGAAGGGTAATATTTCAGACCTGATGCAACAGGCGCAGAGTATGCAGGCCGAGTTTCAGAAGGCGCAGGAAGAATTGGCCAAGGCCGAGGTGCTGGGTGAGGCGGGTGCCGGTCTGGTATCTGTGTTGATGACAGGACGGCATGACGTTAAGCGGGTATCGATCGACGATTCAGTATTTGCGGAAGATAAGGAAGTGCTCGAGGATTTGTTGGCTGGTGCAGTCAATGACGCGGTGAGAAAAATAGAGGTTCGTAATCGGGAAGCAATGTCGGGTATGGCCTCGGGGATGAATCTCCCTGCCGGCTTCAAAATGCCGTTTTGATACCAGGTTTGTACTGCTAAAATGAAATTTAGTCCCTCACTTCAAAACTTGATTGATGCACTGCGCTGCCTGCCGAGCGTGGGTCCCAAGTCTGCCCAGCGTATGACGCTGCATCTGCTTGAGCGTGATCGGGACGCCGCACTGGAGTTGGCAGCGGCACTGCGCGATGCGGTAGAGAAGGTGGGTCATTGCACCTTGTGTCGCAATTTTACCGAATTGGAGATCTGCGAAATCTGTTGCGACCCCCGGCGCGATAAAACGATGGTATGTGTGGTAGAGACACCAGGCGATTTACTGGCAATAGAGCAGAGCGCGAGTTTCCGTGGTGTGTACTTTGTGCTGATGGGGCATTTGTCACCGATAGACGGTATTGGCCCTGCGGAAATCGGCCTGGAGGCCTTCCAACAGCGGGTAATCGATGAGGGTATAGAGGAAGTTATTTTGGCGACTAATCCCACCGTTGAAGGCGAGGCGACGGCCTACTACCTTACCGAGATGTTGCTGCCAGTCGGGGTCCGCGTATCGCGTATCGCGCACGGCGTGCCCTTGGGTGGGGAGCTGGAGTATGTCGATGGCTCCACTCTGGCGCACGCTTTGTCTGGGCGACGGCCGGTAAAAGACCGATGAAATGGCAACTGATCGAGTCTGATGAAGCGCTGCAGCAGCTGTTGCAGCAGGCGTGCGCCTGTGAGACGGTCATTGTCGATACAGAGTTTATGCGCCGCAATACCTTTTATCCGGAAGTTGCTCTGGTGCAGCTGTGTTTTGTGTCCGACGATGCACTCAGTGAAATAGCCTGGCTGGTCGATCCACTTCAAATCAGCGATCCCACACCTTTGGCGGCATTGTTCACTAATCCTGAGGTGCTCAAGGTTTTGCACTCCGCCAGCGAAGATCTCGAGGTCTTCCAGCGCTGGTTGGGCGTGCTGCCGCAGCCCCTGTTTGACACACAGCGCGCCGCGGCCGTGTTGAATATTGGATTTGGGATAGGATACCGGGCATTGGTGCAGGATATCTGCGGCGTTGATCTGCCCAAGGGCGAAACGCGGTCCGATTGGTTGCAGCGGCCGCTTACTGAGTCGCAATGCGAATACGCGGGGCTGGATGTCACCTGGTTGCTGCCAGTATGGCGTGAACTGCACGAGCAGTGTGTGCGTCAGGATAAGCTGCAGTGGGTGCTGGCGGATGGGCAGGATGCCACCAGCGCACTGGGCACAGAAGTTGATGAATTTTACAAACGGATCAAAACCGCGTGGAAACTCAATCGGCGGCAGCTCGGTATTCTGGTAGCTGTTTGCAGTTGGCGTGAAGTGACAGCGCGGAGCCGGGATAAGCCGCGCGGCTGGATTATTGATGACCCAACTTGTTTACGCCTGGCACGCCTGGATCCCAATTCCATCGACGCGCTCAGTGACAGTGCGGAAATGCCATCCCAGTTGGTACGCCGTTACGGTGAGGAACTACTGACGGTGTTAAACGCGCAGCGCGCGGTGTCTGAGGCGGATTTGCCCGCTGTGCTGCCAGCGCCGCTCAATGCAGCCCAGCGGGATCAGGTGAAGCGATTGAAATTTCTGGTGCAGCGTATCGCCGAGAAACTGTCCGTTGCGCCCCAGGTGCTGGTGCCCAGTAAAGACTACGAGCTGCTATTACGCGAAGCGTCGGGCGAGGTGTTCAAGCCGCCCGTGCATTGGCAGGGCTGGCGTCAGCAAGCGGTATTGGAAGCGCTGCGGCAATCATTGACGGGTCCAAAAAAATGACTGTGGTGTGTCAGGTTTTTAAAAGTTTGCGGCAGCAGGAAATGTATCTGTATGTCGAGAAATTACGCGGTGTCGAAGATGTACCGGAGGATTTGATGGCCAGGTTTGGTGAGCCGAGACCGGTGATGGTGCTACTGCTTTCGCCCGAGCGCAAACTGGCTCGGGTAGATGTGGTAGCGGTGCTCGCCAGCATTGAGAAGCAGGGCTTTTACCTGCAGATGCCTCCGACAATGGCAGAACTGCTGGCGAGGGAGCGTGACAGTGGTTGAATGGTGGCATGAAAAGTCGCTGGAGGAACTCAACGCCAGTGAGTGGGAAGCGCTGTGTGATGGTTGTGCAAAATGTTGTCTGCATAAATTGGAGGATGAGGACACCGGAAAGGTGTTTTATACCAAGGTTCGCTGTCGTTATCTGAAGGAGCAGACCTGCCGCTGTTCAGACTACGATAACCGTTCCACGCTGGTGCCAATTTGTGTTGACCTGCGCTCATCCGATTGGAAAAACATTGATTGGTTGCCCAGTACTTGTGCGTATCGTTTGCGTGCCCACGGCGAACCGTTGCCGCAATGGCATTACCTGATAAGCGGCAGCAAAGAATCGGTGCACCACGACGGAATATCAATTCGCGGTCGCGCAGTGTCAGATGAGTACGTGCATCCGGACGGATTCGATGAGCATATTGTGCACTGGGTAGAATAGGAGAAATCTTGTGTTAGATGAAAGTTCTTACCTCACAGCCATCTACGTGTATGTTGGTTCGGCGGTAATCATGCTGATGTATCTGACCTGGTGGCTGAGTCGCCACTGGCGCGCTAGTTGGGTAGCGCTGGTGGTGCTAGTGCTGGCCGCACTATTATTGACGCCCGCTTATCCAAAGGCGGGTGTGACCACCATGGCGCCAGCGCTTATCGTGGCCGCTTTTCAGTTTGCGAACAATGGCGTTGAAGCGGCGACTCACGCATTACGCCCTCTGGTTTTTATGTCTGGTATGGGCGTTGTCATTGCTTTGTTGCTCAATATGACAATTTTTCGCCGACGGCGAGTTAGCAAAGCACCAGCACAAAAGGCCGGGGCAAAAGCATGACGGGTGGCTTGCAGTATTGATCTGCCCGCCGCCAATCTGTACCCTGTTTTTTTTTAGAATTTAACTGAGTGAAGCAAAATATGAAATTTGAAGGTACTGAGCGATATGTCGCAACAGATGATTTACGGATCGCGGTCAATGCAGCAGTGACGCTCGAACGGCCGCTGTTAATCAAAGGCGAGCCCGGCACAGGCAAAACCATGTTGGCCGAGGAAGTGGCTTTGGGACTGGGAAAACGCCTGATCCAGTGGCACATCAAGTCGACCACCAAAGCACAACAGGGTCTGTATGAGTACGATGCAGTCTCCCGCTTGCGCGATTCTCAGCTCGGCGATGAGAAAGTCCACGATATTGGCAATTACATCAAGCGCGGGAAGTTGTGGGAGGCGTTTGATACAGACGAACAAGTGGTGCTGTTGATCGACGAAGTCGATAAGGCCGACATTGAATTCCCCAACGATTTGTTGGTAGAACTGGATCGCATGGAGTTTTTCGTCTACGAGACAGGCGAGACGATTAAAGCCAAGAAACGCCCCATTATTATCATCACCAGCAACAATGAAAAGGAACTGCCAGACGCCTTCTTGCGCCGCTGCTTTTTCCACTTCATCAATTTCCCTGACCGCGACACCATGCGCGAAATTGTCGACGTCCACTACCCCGACATTGCCAATACCCTGGTGCAGGAGGCGATGGAAGTCTTCTTCGACGTGCGTTCAATTCCAGGTTTGAAGAAGAAGCCCTCAACCTCCGAGTTGATTGACTGGTTGAAGTTGTTGATGGCGGATGATATTCCCGACGAGATTCTCAAAAACCGGGATCATAGCAAGGCTATACCGCCCCTTTACGGCGCGCTGCTGAAGAACGAGCAGGATGTTCATCTGCTGGAACGGCTGGCCTTCATGCACCGTCGAGAGACCCGCTAAGGGGTCTCAGCGATAGCGCTTTGGAGCAAACATGCTGATCAATTTTTTTCATGGACTCAAAGATGCCGGCGTTCCCGTTTCGATACGGGAGTTGCTCGATCTGATGGAGGGTCTAAAACAACACGTCGTATTCGCTGATGTCGATGAGTTTTATTATTTTAGCCGTACCTGCATGGTCAAGGACGAGAAATATTTCGATCGCTTTGATCGGGCGTTCGGTTTGCACTTCAAGGAGCTGGAGGCGCTCGACGATATCATCGAAGCGCTGATTCCCGACGACTGGTTGCGTTCCGAGTTTATGAAAAACCTTTCCGATGAGGAAAAAGCGCAGATCGAGTCACTGGGCGGTTTGGAAAAACTGATCGAGGAGTTCAAGAAGCGCCTCGAAGAGCAGAAGGAGCGACACGAGGGCGGCAACAAGTGGGTTGGCACCGGAGGCACCTCGCCTTTTGGGCAGGAGGGTTATCACCCTGAAGGTATCCGTGTCGGTCCCAACGGGCGCAACAAAAAAGCGGTAAAAGTTTGGGACAAACGCGAGTTTAAAAACCTGGATGACAGTGTTCAGTTGGGAACGCGTAATATCAAGGTCGCCATGCGGCGTCTGCGCAAGTTTGCCCGCACCGGTGCAGCAGATGAACTGGATCTCGATGACACCATCAGCTCTACCGCGCGCAATGCGGGACTGCTGGACATAAAAATGGTGCCGGAGCGTCACAATGCTGTGAAAGTCCTGTTGTTTCTGGATGTGGGCGGTTCCATGGATCCGCATGTGAAGGTGTGTGAGGAATTGTTCTCGGCTGCGCGTACCGAATTCAAGCACATGAGCAGTTTTTACTTCCATAACTTCCTGTATGAAAGTGTTTGGAGCAATAATTCCCGCCGTCACAACGAACGCACGCAAGTGCTGGATATTTTGCACAAGTACAGCCATGACTACAAAATCGTGTTTGTGGGCGACGCCTCTATGTCGCCCTATGAAATTGTCCAGCCCGGCGGTTCGGTGGAGCATTGGAATGAAGAGGCCGGCGAGATGTGGATGCGGCGCGTCCAGGACGTCTACGACCGGGTGATCTGGCTAAATCCGGTGCCTGAGGAGGATTGGCAGTACACACAATCGGTGGCAATCACCCATCAGTTGATGGAGGGGCATATGTACCCGCTTACCCTCAGGGGTATGGAAGAGGGCATGGCCTACCTTTCCAAATAAGTACCGTAGGCGATCAGGCTCGCGGTGACGGCAACATTCAGCGACTCGACCCCGTTGCGCATCGGAATAGACAGGCGAGTATCCGCGATGGCGCTGACTTGCGCACTGACCCCCTCGGTTTCATTTCCCAGCACGTAAACACAAAACCCGCGAGCCTCGTGCTGGAACAGTGAAAGCGGCGCATAAGATTCCAGCGTACAGACTTGTGCGCCGTGCTCCTGGCACTGTCTGAGGGCCTCTGGCAGGCCAGCACACAGCAATAGCGGCGCGCGATACAGTGTGCCAGCACTGGCCTTTATCACCAGCGGGCCGAGGGCGGCGCTGCCCTTGCGTGGCAGGAGGATGCCATCCACGGCGCCAGCGGCTGCGGAGCGAATAATCATTCCCAGGTTTTGTGGATTGGTGATGCCGTCCAGCGCCAGTAATCGGCACAGTTGGTCCGTGCGCTTGGCAAGGAAGTCTTCCAGATTGCTAAAAGAGGGGCACAAGACATCCACGGCCACACCCTGATCCTGCTTGCCACTTTTGGAAATACGTGCAAGTTCTTCTCGGCTGTGGATTTTGACAGGGATGCCCAGGAGCTGCGCGCGCTGCCTGATGTCTGCGACGATGCCTGCTTCCCGATTACTGTGTGCGAGATGGAGGGCATGGCACACCAGCGTTTCATTTTGCAGAGTTTCGAGCACCGCTTTGCGGCCATAGACGGTCAACACTTTATCGAAAAATGACTTTTTTTCGCTGTAATCGGATGATTCAGTCATGGGTTGTTGGCGTAGTGTAAAAGTGCGGCGACTGTCTGCGGCTTCACCGCGTCAGTTGACACTTTCCCGGCCCAGGGCGAGTGCGGCCACCCGGCTTGCGGATTCTTTCATGCGTGCGGCAATCTCTTCTATCTGTGTACCGCTTATTGATTTCTCTAGCGACCCTGCGACGAAGCACATCACCGGGAGCTGCTTGTTCACGAAGACTGGCACAGTGATGGTGCTAACATCATAGCGTGCCTTGGGGTCGACTCTGTCGAGATGGTAGTGCTCATCGCACAAATCGTGCTGGTACTTAGTTGTGGCCTCGTCTAATTCAACCAGGCTCCACGAATTGTGAATACGAGACAGTTCAACCCACAACGCTGCTTCTGTCTGGGTTTTCAGACTGACTTCAAAGCCCCGTGCGCGGATAGCAATTAGCGATACACGCAGTTTCTGGTCAAGTTTTTCATTGTATCCGCCACGTGACTCGTGCGCTCTGGTTAGCCACTCTTCCAGATATTTAGCATCGGAAAATGCGGTAAAACAGGCTGCTACAGGTGCTGTGTTGGGTAGTCGCAAGCCGAGCTGGAACGAGTCAATAAGTGGTGTGGCGCGACCGTAAAGGGCCAGTAATACCTGGTGTAATTTGGAGCGCCCGGTGACTGCGAAGCCAATACCGAGATCATTCTGCAGCGCTTCCAGTTCTGGTCGTGCATATTCCAAAACAGGGAATTGGGCGAAGGCGGCGTTGCCCGCAGCTATGATAGATGGCCCCAGACGATAGGCCTTGGTTTTGGGGTGCTGCACCAAAAAACCGTAGTTTGCCATAGTGGTGAGAATGGCATGGCAGGTCGCCTTGTTCAGGTTCAACCTTCGCGTCATTTCAGTTAGCCCGAAAGCTTGGTGTGGATTGGCCATGAGCAAATCCAGAATCGCCAGTGCTCGTGCGGTCGGTTGGGAAAAAAGTGCCACTTTGTTACTCCAGGGGTCTTGTTAAGGTCGCTCTAGCCCCAGGGTGGTGCTACGGTACATGGATATTTTGTTTTACTTTGTTGGGCATCTTACAGCCTGCTGGTAGGATTGTTCAAGTCTTACTGCGGCGCTCGGACTTATTGTGGTGTAGCGGGGGCTGACGATTGGGGAATAAGGTCGATGGATGGGGCGATTGTGAAAGTATTCAGACTCTACGGTACCAGTGCTTGTCATCTTTGCGAGTTGGCAGCGAGCATGATAATGCCCCAGCTTGTCGCGCTCGAGGATATCGCTGTGGAGGAGACGGACATTGGCGAGTCGGATGAGCTATTTGAACGGCATGGCCTGCGAATTCCGGTATTGCAACATCCGGATGGGCGGGAATTGAACTGGCCTTTTACTGCGCCCCAAATACAGGCCTTCCTGACATCCTGACAATGGCCGGCGTTTTATTTCCCGACGCGAACAGCGAGCACATCGCAGAAGGCACCATGCAAGACACCGTTGGCAGTGGAGCCCATTAGCAGGGCCAGACCGTGACGACCATGGCTACCGATGACAATCAAATCCACTCCCAGCTCCTTTGCTGCGGCGTGTATTTCGACTTCCGGCTTGCCCAGTACAATGGATTGGTGCTGCGCATCAACAATGTGCTTTTCGGCGAAGCGGTGCATTTGCAGTGTGGCTTGCTGGTGGATTTCCTCCTGAATACCAGAGAAATCCATCGGGATATCTCCGCCGTAGGCGAAGCTAAGTGGCTCGATCACATGGATAAGATGCAGTTGTGCACCACTGGCGTCGGCGAGGACTCGCGCCCGCTGCACGACGGGTATTGAATCATCGCTCAGATCAATTGCAACCAGGATTTTTTTGTATTGGGACATAGCCGTGCTCCATTGCGTAAACTCTGCTGCCGTTTATAGCATAGTATGCTCGCAGGACAACCTTATTGCTTGGGGGGTTGTTATAAACATGCCCTTGGGTTGACCTGAATTAGGTGATCGGATGCTGACTTATCTATTTATTGTGTTTGTCATCGCTTTGGCTATCGCGCCGCTGACACACTTCCTTCCCAGTAAGCGGCAGCGTAAGGTCACTGGGTTGCGTGAATATGCTGCGGTGCACGGTCTGTTTGTAGAGTTCCGCCACGCGCCCTCCCGTATCAAAGTGTCTGCGCCGCTGCGGGATGTCATTTATTATGGCAAGCGATTGCCGACCAGTCGCGCAGCCACAGTAGAGTCTGCGTCCTGGACAAGGGATGCGCAGGGGTGGCTCAGCGTCGGCCCCCGGCGTCCTCTGCCCGCGGCACTGGAGGATTTACCGACTGAGGTTTTTGCCGCAAGCGTTGATCAATTCAGTTGTGGCGTGTACTGGCGAGAGACCGAAGGTGAGGAGTGTGTGGAGCAAATACGGCAGATATTGGAATGCTGGTGCAAGCTGTTAATGCAGTAACAGTTGCTCTTTTTCCTTGACCCGAGCGGCGCGGCGACTTATATATGCCCCTTTTTTGCGCACTTTGGCGGCGCAATCGACGCTTTTTCGCATGTTTGTAAGGAGTTTATGGGTAAATCACTGGTTATCGTGGAGTCGCCGGCAAAGGCCAAAACTATTAACAAGTATCTCGGTCCGGACTTCATTGTAAGATCTAGTATCGGCCATATCCGGGATCTACCAACATCCGGGAGTGGCACTAACAATTCCGATCCTAAGGAGCGGGCTGCACAGGCCGCACGCACCCGCAAAATGGCGCCGAAGCAGAAAGCCGAGTACAAGAAAAAGAATGCGCGTAAGCAGCTGGTGCGCAGAATGGGGATCGATCCAGATAACGGCTGGGCAGCGACCTATCAAATCCTTCCTGGCAAGGAAAAAGTCGTCAATGAACTGGCCAAACTGGCGGCGAATTCCGACGCCATCTATCTCGCGACCGACCTTGACCGCGAGGGAGAGGCTATTGCGTGGCACTTGAAAGAAGCCATCGGCGGCGATCCGGCCCGTTACCAGCGGGTGGTGTTCAATGAGATTACCAAGAAGGCCATTACCGAGGCATTTAAACAGCCGTCGAAACTGGATATGGATCGGGTCAATGCGCAACAGGCACGTCGCTTTCTGGACCGGGTGGTTGGATTCATGGTGTCTCCTTTGTTGTGGGCCAAGGTTGCCAGAGGACTCTCTGCCGGACGGGTGCAATCGGTTGCCGCGCGCCTGATCGTTGAGCGGGAGCGTGAGATACGCGCCTTTGTCCCCGAGGAATACTGGGAGATACATGCCGATCTGACTAGCGCAAAAGGCGAGGAAATTCGTTTTCAGGTACGCAGGGAAAGTGGCAAGGAATTTCGTCCCGGCGAGGAAGTCGCAGCCATGGCCGCTGTCGCTGCGCTACAGAAGTTGCCGTATGTCGTAAGCAAACGGGAAGACAAACCGACCCGCTCCAAGGCCCCGACCCCATTTATCACTTCTACGTTGCAGCAGGCCGCCAGTACCCGCCTTGGTTTCAGTGTCAAAAAGACTATGATGATGGCGCAGCGCTTGTACGAGGCGGGCTACATCACCTATATGCGTACCGACTCGACCAACCTCAGTGTTGACGCGGTGGCGGCCTGTCGCGGCTACATTGGGAAGAACTATCCCAAAGAGTACCTGCTCGGCCAACCGCGGACGTTCTCCTCCAAGGAGGGCGCCCAGGAAGCCCACGAGGCGATACGTCCCTCTGATGTGAATGTGCTGCAGTCTGCTCTGAATGGTATGGAGCGAGACGCTGAGCGCCTCTATGAGCTGATCTGGCGACAATTCGTGGCAGGACAAATGCCCGATGCTGAGTACACCTCAACGGTGGTGACGACTGCGGCGGGCGACTACGAGCTCAATGCCAAGGGCCGTATTATTCGTTTCGACGGGTATACCCGTGTGCTGGTGCCTGCGGCGCGCAAGAAGGAAGACGCTGTCCTGCCCGACGTCAAGCAAGGCGAGTTGCTCAATCTTCAAAAACTGGATCCGGCGCAGCACTTTACCAAACCGTCCTCCCGCTACGGTGAGGCCAGTCTGGTACGTGAGTTGGAGAAGCGGGGCATCGGCCGACCATCGACCTATGCCTCAATTATTTCGACCATCCAGGACCGCGGTTATGTTCGGCTGGAGAACAAACGGTTCTACGCTGAGAAAATGGGAGATATTGTCACCCAGCGTCTGCAAACCAGTTTCACAGAGTTACTCGATTACGGATTTACCGCATCCATGGAGAAGCGCCTCGACGAGGTCGCTCAGGGTAGTCTGGAATGGCACGCGCTGTTGGACGATTTTTATGCCGAGTTCAGTGGGCTGTTGGAAAAAGCCGAAGAGGCAGAGCCCGACGGTATGCAGCTCAATGAGCCGACAATGACGGATATCGCGTGCGCGAGCTGCGGGCGACCAATGCAGGTGCGAACCGCCAGTACCGGGGTGTTTCTCGGCTGTTCCGGGTATGCGTTGCCACCTAAAGAGCGCTGTAAGACCACCCTCAACCTGACGTCTGGTGACGAGGCTATCAGGGAGGATGCGGATGATGAGGCTGAATCACGCCTGCTGCGTAGCAAGCACCGTTGCCTCTTATGCAATACGGCGATGGACAGCTATTTGATCGACGAGCAGCGTAAGTTGCACGTATGTGGGAACAACCCCGATTGCCCCGGCTTTGAAGTGGAGGAGGGTAAGTTTAAGATCAAGGGCTATGATGGACCCTCGTTAGAGTGCGATAAATGTGCCGCCGAAATGCAGCTCAAAACCGGCCGCTTCGGTAAATACTTTGGTTGTACGTCCGCAGATTGTAAGAACACCCGCAAGTTACTGCGCAGCGGTGAAGCAGCTCCGCCGAAAATGGATCCAGTGCCAATGCCCGAGTTGGAGTGCGTGAAAGTAGAGGATCACTACATACTGCGCGACGGTGCGGCTGGCTTGTTCCTGGCAGCCAGTCAGTTTCCTCGCAACAGGGAGACACGTGCGCCGCTAGTTAGTGAGATACTGCCGCACAAATCGGAGATCGATCCCAAGTACAATTTCCTGTTCAGCGCACCAACAGCGGATGATGACGACAACCCCACGCAGATTCGGTTCAGTCGCAAGACTAAAGAGCAGTATGTAATGACCGAAATCGAAGGTAAGGCCACCGGTTGGAAGGCTTTTTATAGCAGGGGCAAATGGCAGGTAGAAAGTGCTGTCAGCAAGCGTGCCGCTAAAAAGGGCTGATACTTCACCGAGGGAATGGGCAAATCGTTGGACGTGTGTCGCAACTAAACGATTGTGATTGGTCGCCTCGTCGCTCAGCTGTTAAACTATTTTTGAATGCTAACTGAATAGAGGTTAATTTAGTGACCACATCCCTTCTGGAAATTGTCGATCGTGGCGATGGAGAAATTGTCTTGCAACGTGCGGATAGCGACTCCGAACCACTGGTTACCGTCAGCTTTTCCGATGAAGCGCGCATCTACATCATGGACAATGGCCTTGAAGTCGCAAAGGCGATGATTCAGGCGGGAATCCAGGCAGCCGCAGTGATTTCCGAGCAGGGAGAGGGTGATGGTGAGGGGTCAAGGGTTGCGTCGCGGGTGTTGCACTAGAGTCCTCGGCGCAACACTCCCACGCTGAGCCCCTCAATAGCGAAGTCTTTTTCCCGTAAATCAACTGTGATCGGCTGGTAGTCCTCGTTCTCCGGCAGCAATAACAGCAGGTGTTTCTTGTTGGTGTGCTGTAGACGCTTGACGGTGACCTCATCGTCGATGCGTGCCACAACGATATCGCCATTTTTGGCCTCCGGGGTGCTGTGCACTGCCAGCAGGTCACCATCGAAAATCCCCACATCAATCATACTGTCGCCCTGTACTCTGAGGAAAAAGTCGGCATGGGGCTTGAAAAAGCTCGCCGGCAGGGCGCAATAGTCCTCAATGTGTGCCTCGGCGAGGATAGGGTTGCCCGCGGCAACCCGCCCAATGATCGGGATGCCGGCACTTTCCGGCAACCGTATGCCGCGGGAAGCACCGGCTATCATTTCTATCGCCCCTTTGCGGGCGAGTGCTTTGAGGTGCTCCTCGGCAGCGTTGGCAGACTTGAAACCGAGCTTTTGCGCTATGTCGGCACGGGTCGGTGGATAGCCTGTGTCGTTGATATGTTGGCGCACGATATCGAGTACTTGCTGTTGCCGGTGGGTAAGCTTTTCCATCCTGGGTACTCTCTGTGTATATATACAGTTACTGTGATTATATACAGCACGATGGCTAATGCAACGCCGGCGAGCAGGTAGATGCTCTCGCGACTGATTGACGCAGCCAGTACCTGCCCATTTGAGGCAACAAAATCGATTGTCAGACCCAAGTTCAGAAGGGTGATCGCACCCATAATAAATAGCACGTTCATATTGACGTGTTTTACTCCAACCCTGTCTGCCTCTGGATTCCCTCAAAGCTCTCTTTTGAGACAAGGCAAGCCGACACTGTCACCAGAAATGGGTGAGAGGCGAGGGCTGCCGAGCTGATGTAAATCTCAGAGGGCAGTCGTCTCCTTGGCGGCCTTTATCTGCAGCGCCTGTCCCCGCTGCGCCTGCTGAATGACATACGACCGAATGGCCTGGGCTTGCTCCACGCTGATGTTGTCGGCAAATGACGCCATACCGCGGTCCTTAAGCTGTCCACCGCGCACCACCGCCTCCCAACCCTTGCCGTCCCACAGGTACGCCGAGCCGCGCAGATCGGGTATTATCAGGCCGGATACCGCATTCAGACCGTGACAGCCCATGCAGACATCCTGATAGGTGACAAATCCGAGCTCAATGGTCTCCGGACTGGCGGCCAACTCCGGTGGGTTGAAGACCACGGCAGGATTCCAGGTTACGGGTGGGAGTTCTGCCTTTGCGCCGAGTTTGAACGTCAGAACCCGACTGACATTGGGCAGGCTCGCGGCTTGCACATACTCACCAAATACCAGCGCAAAAGCGCCGCCCCAGCCCACATTGACAGAAATGTATTGTTCGCCATCAATTTCATAGCTGATCGGCGGTGCGACGACGCCTGTCTGGGTGGCGAAGTCCCAGAGTTTATCGCCGTTATTGGCGCGATAGGCCACCAATTTGCCATCTGCCGTCCCCTGGAAAACCAGGTTTCCCGCTGTGGCGAGTGTGCCGCCATTCCAGGGTCCCTGATACTCGACACGCCAAGCCTCCCGTTGCTTGACCGGGTCCCAGGCTAGCAAGCGACCTTTTACCAGTGCACCGATGGCATCCCGTTCGGCCTGGTCATCGGGCAGGCTACCAAGCACACCGTTGGTACCTGTATTGCCGACACCCGGATTGTATTTGAAGTTTTCAGGCTGCGCGTACACTGCCGGGATATCGAGCACAGGAATATAGACCAATCCAGTTTTGGGACTAAATGACATGGGGTGCCAGTTGTGGCCACCGAGGTAGGAGGGAAATAGCGTGAACGGGGCGTCTTGATAGCGCGCCTCCGGTACTTCCACCGGACGCCCGGTTTCCATGTCGACGTGCGTGGCCCAGGTGATATTGATGTAGTTGTCAGCCGACAGCAACTCCCCGGTCTTGCGATCCAACACGTAAAAGAAGCCATTTTTGGGGGCCTGCATCAGTACTTGTCGAGGTTCGCCATTCAGTTTGATGTTGGCCAGAATGATACTCTGGGTTGCTGTGTAGTCCCAGCTTTCGCCGGGTGTTGTCTGGTAGTGCCAGACGTATTCCCCGGTGTCTGGGCGAACGGCTACTATGGACGACAAAAAGAGGTTGTCGCCGCCGCCCGGAGAGCGAATTTCCTGATTCCAGGGAGTGCCATTGCCGACGCCAAAATAGAGTAAGTCCAACTTGGGGTCATAGGCCATGGAGTCCCAGACGGTGCCGCCACCGCCACCGAGTTTCCACCATTCCCCGTTCCAGGTTCTGGCCGCCATTTTCATAGCATCGTTTTCAAAGCCGAGGGCCGGGTCGCCTGGCACTGTATAAAAACGCCAGGCCAGGGAGCCATCCTTGACGTTGTAGGCGCCGAGAAATCCGCGCACGCCAAATTCCGCGCCGCCGTTACCAATCAGGACCTTGTCCTTGACCACACGTGGCGCGCCGGTGATGGTGTAGGGCAGAGCGGGGTCAAAGGTCGACACTTCCCACTTTACTGTGCCGTTCAGGGCGTTGAGTGCAAATAAGCGGCCGTCCAGCGAGCCAAAGAAAACCTGGCCTTTCCAGACAGCAACGCCCCGGTTTACCACGTCGCAGCAGGCGTGCTTGGCCTTTTCTTTGGGCACTTTGGGATCAAACGTCCATAGGAGTTTCCCCGTGCGTGCATCGAGGGCGCGAACGATACTCCAGGCGGAAGTGGTGTACATCACACCGTCCACTACCAGTGATGTGGCTTCAATACCGCGCTGCGTTTCCATATCGTATGACCACGTCAAACCGAGGGAGGAGACGTTCTTGGCGTTGATCTGCGAAAGCGGGCTGAAGCGTTGTTCGCTATATGTTCGCCCGTGGGACATCCAGTTGCCGGGTTCCTTGTCTGCCGCTCGCAGGCGTTGGGCGTTCACGGAGGCAGTGGCGGCTATGGGGGCTGGCTTTGTCGTAGGTTTTGGCTCGGTGCTCACCAGCGCTGTGACTGGCAGCGATTCATTTGACGCGGCCACCTGACCCTGACGCTCACAGGCGATGAGCGCGGCGCTTAGAAAGGAGAGAAGACTGAGAGTTGCAAAGTGCCTGATCATGATTATCTGACCCCAAAGAAGGAAATGTTAGTAGATTAGAATTAGCTGGAGCGGTCAGCATATCTCGTTTGACTATTGAGGAGAATTAATGAGCAGTTCAAGTATAGACCACGGAGAATTCCTCGATAGCACCGTCGTGTCCTCGGCGAGTGAATCGCGCTACCGATCGTCGTACGCCTAAAAAGTCATTACCTGCAACAGAAGGGCGGCAGTTGATAGTTATACCCATCCGGCGCAGGGAGAGTGCTAGAGCGCGATCTCGGCCATCTGGCGCAACAGGTTGATGTCGCCGTTAACGAGTAGTGAAGTCACAGGCGAATTTTCCCAGTCCTTCAGTTTTTCCTTGATGCGATCCCGCGGACCCGACAGCGAGATTTCGTCGGCGAACTGGTCGGGGACGGCGGCGATGGCCTCATCACGCTTGCCTTCCAGAAAGAGTTTTTGGATCGCGTCGGCCTCATCGGGGAAGCCCATGCGTGCCATTAATTCCTTGTGAAAATTGCGCTTGGCGGAGCCCATGCCGCCAATATAAAAGCCCAGCATGGCTTTGGTGGGATACAGCGCCTGCTCCATGTCGTCGTTGATATTCACCATCACCAGCGGTGTTATCTCAAATCCGGGTTTGGCAGCTACCAATTCGTCCGCGTAAACGCCCTGTCGGTAGGGAGAGTAGTACAGTGGCAACCAGCCATCAGCTATCTCGGCTGTCTGTGTGACATTTTTGGGACCTTCGGCGCCGATAAAGATTGGTACATCCGCGCGCAGTGGATGCGTGATCGATTTTAGCGGCTTACCCATGCCCCAGGACCCGGGCCCTTTGTAGGGGAGGGGGTAGAACTCCCCGTCATTGGTGACGGGTGCTTCGCGCGCCAATACCTGGCGGACAATACTCACGTACTCGCGTGTGCGAGTCACCGGCTTGCTATAGGGTTGGCCATACCAGCCTTCCACTACCTGCGGGCCCGAAACACCCAGACCGAGAATCATGCGTCCACCCGAGAGGTGATCCAGTGCCAATGTGGCCATCGCGCAGGCCGTAGGCGTACGCGCCGATAACTGGGCTACGGAGGTGCCCAGCCGTATAGTGCTGGTATGTGCGCCTATCCAGGCAAGTGGTGTAAAGCAATCGTTGCCCCAGGATTCGGCCATCCACACGGAGTCGAAGCCAAGACGCTCTGCTTCTTGTGCCATCTCCACGTGTGCATTGCCCGGCGCCATTGCGCCCCAGTAGCCCAGTTGTAGGCCGAGTGAAAGTGTTGCCATGGTGTATCTCCTTGAGTTTACGCGTAACTGTACGTCATCAATGGGGTGGATCGTAAGTGCTATCGGGCCAATTTATCTGACTTCGCCGCTCATTGGTGTTTTCAATCGGCAGCTACATTGGATAGACTCTGCCTCCTGATTTGCCGCACCCATGGAGTAATGTATGAGCCCACTCACCCACCTAGATGACCGCGGTGCAGCCCGTATGGTGGATGTGGGAGATAAGGCCGTCACGGAGCGAGTCGCCGTGGCCGCTGCTGCCGTATTCATGCAACCAGAGACTATGGTCCTGCTGGAGCAGGGTGCGTGCAAGAAAGGTGACGTTTTAGCTGTTGCCCGTATAGCGGGCATTCAGGCCGCGAAAAAATGCGCCGACCTGATTCCCCTGTGTCACCCCCTGATGCTGACCTCTGTAGAAGTCAATTTCAGCCTGGAGCCAGGCAGGAACCGGGTCAACATTGAGGCGCGCTGCAAGGTGTCGGGCAAGACCGGCGTGGAGATGGAAGCGCTGACCGCAGCCTCCATCGCTGCTCTGACAATATACGATATGTGTAAAGCGGTGGACCGCGGGATTGAGATTGGCAGCATTACGCTGTTGCATAAAGAAGGTGGAAAATCGGGCGTGTGGCGACGCGCACAGGAGGACGACTCGCAATGCTGACAGTGTTATTTTTTGCCAGAGTGCGAGAAGAACTAGGTTGTGCTTCACTGGAGCTGGCCTGGGCCGAGGCTGGCCTGGATCTCGATCGCCTGCAGGAGCAATTATGCTGCGAGCACGGCGATGGCTGGCGTGACGTTTTGACACAGGACAATATGGTTCGAGCGATTAACCAGATCGTCGTGACAGGAAACAGCGCACTGCGCGATGGCGATGAGATCGCTTTTTTTCCACCGGTTACAGGCGGCTGACGTGACGACAACCAAGGCGGCTCAGCCTGGTATTACAGTGAAAGTGCAGGCGGCAGATTTCGATGTGGCGCAATTGCAAAAGTCGCTATTGTTCGGTTCAGCCCGGGAGGGCGCTATCACGACGTTTACCGGCTATGTGCGACGTGATAATGAGAACCGACAAGTGAATGTGCTGGAGCTGGAGCACTACCCCGGCATGACGGAACGGCGCATCACGGAGATAGTCACGCGGGCCACCGCGCGTTGGCCAGTGCTTGCAGCCTCTGTGGTACATCGCGTGGGAAAACTTGCACCGGGTGACCAGATTGTGTGGGTAGGCGTGGCGTCTTCGCATCGCGAAGCCGCTTTCAGTGCCTGTGAATTTATTATGGACTACCTGAAAACTCGGGCACCGTTCTGGAAAAAAGAGCAGGGCGACAAGGGTGAGAGCTGGGTGTCCGCCAGGCAAAGCGATAACAAGCGGGCCGCGCGTTGGCAGGAAGAGGGTGCTGAATAGCCTGAATAGGGGATGTATCGCGTCAAGTGTCTGGTGTCTAATGCAGGGCGCGGTATACAGTGTGGCAAACAATCCGTTAGATAAGAACAATTTTAAGCTTGGGGAGATCATTGAATGAGTTTAGATAGTCGGACACTGAGAGATGCGCTGGGTCGTTTTGCGACGGGTGTTTGTGTGATCACCGCCATAACAGACAAACAGCAGGCTGTGGGTATGACGGCCAATTCGTTTTCCTCCGTCTCGCTGGATCCGCCGCTGGTGCTGTGGGCGCTACAGAATAATTCTGATGCGTACGAGGCATTCGCCACACCACGCTATTTTGCCGTTAACATTCTGAGCAGCGAGCAGCAGGCCTACTCCAACCAATATGCCAAAAAGAGCCAGCATGATCTGGACCCTACCCACTATCGATTGGGTAAATACGGAGCCCCCATTATTCGCCAGGCTCTGGCCACATTTGAGTGTGAATTGCACGCCACTCATGAGGGCGGCGATCATCTCATCATCGTAGGAAAGGTCATCGATATGCAGCAGCGGCCTACCGGTGAGCCACTGTTGTTTTATTGCGGTCGTTACAACGAATTGCACTAGCGCGGTAATCCCGACGATACATTCCACTGGTCTTGGGCTATTTTATTGTTCGCTTAAGTCTTTATACTTGGCCCGCTCAAAGCGCAAGAGTCCGTCTTTTATGAAGTTTTGTACCCATTGTGGCAACACCGTTATCCTGCGAGTTCCGTCAGGAGACGATCGCGAGAGATTTGTCTGCAGTAGCTGTGAACTGATCCACTACACCAATCCACGCGTTATCGTCGGCTGTGTGCCGGTGTACGAGGGCAAAGTACTGCTGTGCAAACGTGCGATCGAGCCGCGCAAACACTATTGGACCCTGCCCGCAGGGTTTATGGAGAACGGCGAAACCTCGGTGCAGGGTGCCGCCCGGGAGACCTGGGAGGAAGCCCGGGCAAAAGTCAGTAATATTGATCTCTATCGCATATTTGATGTGCCGTATATCAGCCAGATTTACATGTTCTATCGCTGTGACCTGAACGGTGGAGACCATGCTGCGGGGCCCGAGAGCCTGGAAACCGGTCTCTACGATGAGAGTAGCGTGCCCTGGGATAACATTGCTTTCCCTGTTATTTCACAGACGCTCAAGGAATATTTCGCCGACGCAGCAGTAGGACACTTTCCAGTGAGGGTGTCCGCAATTGAATATCGCCCGCGCCACCAATCATTAGACAATCAGGAGTAGTGACCCATGGCATTTCCAAAAATCGGCTTAGTGGCGCCAGCGTTTACGCTGTTGGATCAGGATGGCACCAAGGTCAGCCTTAAGCAGTTCAAGGGTGAGAAGAATGTCGTGCTGTATTTTTATCCCAAGGCGATGACACCGGGCTGCACAGTGCAGGCTTGTGGCATCCGCGACAGTAAAAAAGCGCTGGCCAAACTCGACACCGTGGTGCTGGGTATCAGCCCGGATCCTGTCGCCCGATTAGGGCGTTTCATCGAGAAGCAGGATCTCAATTTCACGCTGTTGTCAGATGAGGATCAGGCCATCACTGAAAAGTACGGCTGCTGGGATCTGAAGAAATTCATGGGCCGCGAATTTATGGGTGTATTGCGCACCACATTCATCATAGGCAAGGACAGCCGCGTGAAACATGTGATGAATAAGGTGAAAACAAAGTCGCACCACGACGACGTCATCGCGCTGATCAAGGAATTGGGGCTTTAGCCCTGGGTATGCTGAATTATCTGTTCGATGACGTGCCAGAGACTGGGCAGCTACGAGAGATCGTACCAGGCGTGTACTGGTTGCGTATGCCGCTGCCGATGGCGCTGGATCATATTAATCTCTACCTGCTCGAGGATGCCGATGGCTGGTGGATAATTGATACCGGAATAGCGTTAGGGCCCACACAGGCGTTGTGGGAGACGGTGTTTAAACAACATTTAAAGGGTAAGCCGGTCAAAGCGGTGGTGTCCACGCATCACCATCCCGACCATACAGGCATGGCGGGATGGCTGTGTGAGCGGTGGCAGGTGCCGTATTACATTACTGAGGCTGAATACTTCACCGGACTGTCCTTCAGCAGGACGCTGCCAGAGCACTACAGCTGGACGGTTGAAGAGCACATGGTGCGGTCGGGGTATTTCCCGCAGCAAATAGAAGCTGCGCGTGCACAGTTCAGTGGTTTTGGCAGCATTATTACTCCCATGCCCACGTCTTATCGCCGTCTGGTAGATGGCGCTTTCCTGTCGATCAACGGCAACCGCTGGCAGGTGGTGGTGGGAAGGGGGCATTCGCCGGAACACGCCTGCCTCTACTCCAGTGCACTGAATATTCTCATCTCTGGTGACCAGGTGATTCCCCGAATTACGTCCAATGTCAGTGTTTCGGCCGCTGAGCCCGAAGGCAATCCACTCAAAGAGTGGCTCAATTCTCATGAGCGCTTTCTGGATGTATTGCCGGATGATGCACTTGTGCTGCCAGCGCACAATACCCCCTTTTACGGTCTACATGAGCGGTTGCGCTATTTGATTGAGCACCACGAAGAGCACCTGTTGGCGCTGGAAGAGGCCTGTCTCGATGCCTCGTGTTCCGCGATGGAGCTGTTGCCTGTACTATTCAAGAGACCCTTGGATGGGCACCACCTCAGTCTGGCGCTGGGTGAGTGCATCGCGCACCTGAACTACCTGCACCAGCGCGGGCAAGTCTCACGGTCGGTGGATGAGCAGGGCCGGTACTGCTACCAGTCTATTGACTCTACCCTGCCGAAACGGTTGCGTCAGCAGCGTCATGCCGCCGAAGATAGTTCGCCAATGCAGGTATAAAAATGATTAAATACAAAATCTTAAATCGTAATATTAAAGTTATAAATAGAATAGAGTAGCGCACTGATGTACGCAGGCTACTACCCAATGGGCCTGTCGCTGGAGCGCAGTTTCAAAAAGATACCAGATGTGCCTTTGCGCCATGGAGTCTGGCTGAAGTTGCTGCGTGACAACGCCATCAAGGCTTTAAACGGGATCAGTAAAACAACGCTATGGAATATATTTCAGTAGAAGCCGCTATCGCCATCGGGGGTTTTCGTCTGGTGCTGACCGCAGGTGTGCCGGGGCCATGGGGCGAGGCCGCCAAGTCTATCCTCGCCTACAAGGGTATTGAATACACGCCTGTCTATCAGGAAGGTGCCGGCGAAAATGAAGCACTGCGGCAGTGGACCGGACAAACCTCTGCTCCCGTCGCGGTCTACGATGACCTGCCGCCAGCCTGTCACTGGTTCGATCTGTTGATGTTGGCGGAGCGCCTTGCGCCCGAAAAACCGCTGGTGCCGATGGATTGCGCGGAACGCATTGCGGTGCTGGGTCTATCTGCCCTGATTGTGGGAATGGATGGATTTGGCTGGCATCGTCGACTGCAATTATTGGCACCTATGATGATGCTGGATGAACCACCACCAATGGCCGTGCGGCTGGGCCAAAAGTATGGATGGACGAAACAGGCCCATGTCGCCGCCATTCATCGACTGCAGGCAATTAGTGCAGAATTGGATGGCAGATTGGCACGGCAGCGGGAGGAGGGCAGTGAGTATCTGGTGGGTGACTCCGTTTCAGCGGCGGACTTTTACTGGGCGAATATCGCCGGCCTGCTCAAGCCACTGCCGCACAAGGATAATCCCATGCCGGACTATATGCGCTCTACCTACGAATCGGCTGATGTGGATACACTGGCCTGCCTGACGCCGCGGTTGGAAGCGCACCGCGACACAATGTACGAGCGTCACATCGCTCTCCCTCTCAACTTCTAACACGAGGAATCACCATGCTTTCGCAACAGGCACTCTCAGACCGCTTCGAAATACAGGATTTGGTGTTTCACTACTCTCATCTTATCGATAACAAAGAGATTGACCGGCTGCGCGAGGAGATTTTTACGGCCGATGTGCATATCGACTACAGCGCATTCGGTGGTAGTGTCGGCGATCTGGACGAGACGCTGACATTTCTGAAGGCCTCGTTGACTAATGAATTATTTCCCCATAGCCAGCATTTGAATGCCAATGTCCAGATCCAGTTAAATGGTGACACGGCGACGGGACGAGTGATGTGCTTTAATCCGATGCAGATGGTCCTGCCCGACAGCGAGAACCAGACCTTCTTCCTCGGTTTATGGTACGTGGATGAGTACCGTCGCACGGATAAGGGCTGGCGTATTACGCGCCGTGAAGAAGTCAAAAGCTGGACGTTCAACACGCCCGATTTTATGAATTTCTAGGCCTTCCCTGTGCCGATTCAGCCCAGGATTCCAGTAGGTAATCCAGCTGAAGTTTCTGTACCACATCACGCAGGCTCGCTTCCAGGGCGTTTACAGCCTGGACGCCGCCAGTGCCATGCCGCGCTGGAGAGCGATAACTTCGCGCACGAATTGGTCGTGGTGAGACGCTTCCGTTACACTGCGGCGCTTTTCGGAACACAGGAAACAGGCAATGGCAAAGATAATTACTTGCAATACCAATGGCATCCGGTCAGCCGCTTCGAAAGGCTTTTTCGACTGGTTGAATGCCCAGCAGGCTGATGTCGTTTGTATTCAGGAAACCAAAGCGCAGGTCGAGCAACTGTCCGATCTGGTGTTTTCCCCGGCGGGTTATCACTGCTTTTACAACGACGCTATTAAAAAGGGGTATAGCGGCACGGCAGTGTACTGCAAGCTGAAACCGCAGCGCGTGATAACCCGTCTGGGTTGGGATCCTGCAGACTCCGAGGGACGTTACACACAAGTCGACTTCAAAGGTCTCAGTGTTGTCTCTCTCTACATGCCATCAGGATCCAGCAGCGAGGCAGCGCTGGAAAAAAAGTTCCGCTTCATGGATGAATTTCTGGAGCACCTCAAAACCCTGCGCCGCGCGCGGCGCGAGGTGATTCTGTGTGCAGACTGGAATATCTGCCACAAAGAAATCGATTTAAAAAACTGGCGCCCCAACCGGAAAAATTCCGGCTTCCTGCCCGAGGAGCGGGCCTGGTTGGACATCCTCTACGACGAGGTGGGTTATGTGGATTCCTTTCGTCTGGTCAACCAGGAAGCCGAACAGTACACCTGGTGGTCGAACCGCGGGCAGGCCAGAGCCAATAACGTGGGATGGCGCCTGGACTACCAGGTGATAACGCCCAAGCTGGTCGACAAGGTAACCGCGGCCTCGATTTACACACAAGAGCGCTTTTCTGACCACGCCCCACAAATCATGGAATATGACTTCGAGATAACGGTCTAATCCTGTTGAGAGGTCTAGTGACGGCGTTTTGGAACGGTGGTATTGCTACAGACACGTTTCACCTTCCGCTACTTGGTTAATTCCAAATCGAGACGGTTCCCAGCCTGCTTGATAATTGCGAGATGCAGGAAAACCCTGTAAATTACTCGGGTTTTCCATGCTCTTTCCAGAGCCCTCGCACAAGAGAATATATTGATGAGTCTGTTTATAGCCAGTGCCCACGCGCAGGATGCCGGAGCCGCTGTCCCCGGTGGTGACATGTTCCAGATCCTGTTCCTAGTCGGACTGTTCGTCCTTTTCTACTTTATCGCCATACGCCCGCAGCGCAAACGCCAAAAAGAACACACGGCCATGGTGGGACAACTGGGTAAGGGTGATGAAGTCGTTACCAGTTCCGGCATTCTTGGCAAGGTCACTGGGTTGGACGACAACTATATGGTGCTGAACGTGGCACCTAACGTTGAAATGAAGTTTCAGCGCGTTCACCTGCACGCCATACTGCCCAAAGGCACCTTGAAGTCTATCGCCTGACAATGGCATTGGTCTACCCCCGCAAGATAGATCTGGCGCAGACGCCAACCCCTTTGCAGTACCTCGAACGCGCATCCCAGAAATGGGGGCGCGGCCACCGCCTGTGGGTAAAGCGCGACGACCTGACCGGGTGTACCCTCAGTGGTAACAAAGTCCGTAAGCTGGAATTTATTACCGCACACGCTATCGATAATGGCTATGACACCCTGCTCACGTGCGGCGGTGTGCAGAGCAATCACTGCCGCGCGACCGCGCTGTCCGGTGCACAACTGGGGCTGGGTGTACATCTGCTGTTGCGCGGCGACGAACCTGCAGAGCGTGATGGTAACTTCTTGCTGGGTCATCTGGGGGGTGCCGCGGTCAATTGCTATCCGTCGGATTATTTTGTCAGAGAGATAGACGCACTTTTTCGCCAGTGGCAGCAGCACTACGCAGCGCAAGGGCACAAGGCCATGGTAGTGCCCACCGGCGGCAGCGACGGCATTGGCGCATGGGGCTATATTGCCGCGTGTGAGGAGTTGGCCAGTGACTTTCACGCCGTCGGGATAGAGCAGGCGCACATCGTCACGGCTACCGGCTCAGGGGGTACACAGACAGGCTTGACCCTCGGCGCCGCGTTACATCAATTACCCGCCACCGTCTGGGGTGTCAATGTCTGCGACAATGCACAGTACTTCCTCGATAAGGTTGCCAGCGACGCGGCAGATTGGCAGCGCGTTTATCCTAATGCTCCTGCTGTGACCATAGAGCCCCGGGTATTGGATGGTTACGTCGGTCAGGGCTATGCGGTCGCCTCGCCAGAGGTGTTTGATCTCATTGCGCAATTGAGCCGCCTGGAAGGGTTGGTGCTGGACCCCGTGTATACCGGTAAAGCCTTTGCCGGTATGTTGGCGGAAATTGCCGCGGGTCGCTTCGACGGCTGTCGCGACATCGTGTTTGTCCACACCGGTGGAATTTTCGGTGTGTTCCCGCAGCGATCTGGTTTCAACGGGGCGACACCGGCAGGCTTGGATACATAATAACAAGGAGCTGCCCCATACCATGACAGCAGTGGTTACCGTCATAAACGATTGGGCCTGGGGGCCTTTGATGCTAGCCCTGTTGCTGGGTACCGGTATCTTCCTGACTATCGGCTTGCGCTGTATGCCAATCCTCAAGATACCCGCAGCATTCCGCCTGATGATGCAGGGACGCAAGAGCACGGCGGAGGGCGACATCTCTCCCTTTGGCGCGCTGATGACGGCGCTGTCGGCCACTGTCGGTACGGGTAATATCGCCGGGGTGGCCACTGCGATCGCTCTGGGTGGGCCCGGTGCACTGTTCTGGATGTGGATGACCGCTTTATTCGGGATGGCCACCAAGTATGCCGAGGCCGTTCTTGCGGTGCGCTTTCGCGAGCAGGATGAAAAGGGCAATTACAGCGGTGGGCCTATGTACTACATCAAAAATGGCCTGCACAAACGGTGGCACTGGCTGGGAGTTGCCTTTGCTATCTTCGGCAGTCTCGCCGGATTTGGTATCGCCAATACGGTGCAGTCGAACTCGGTGTCCCAAGTGCTGCACGATTCCTTTGCAGTGCCGCCCCTGGTGACAGGTTTGGTACTGATGGTGTTGGTTGGTGCGGTGGTCCTTGGTGGCATCAAACGCATCTCCGTCGTCGCTAGTTGGCTGTTGCCCTTTATGGCACTGGGGTATGCGGGAGCGGCACTGATCATCATCGGACTTAACGCAGAGCGGGTACCGGCCGCGATTGCCACCATCGTCACCAGTGCATTTACCCCAACAGCGGCCACGGGCGGTTTCGCGGGCGCCACAGTGTGGGCGGCGTTGCGCTTTGGCGTGGCACGGGGAATTTTCTCCAATGAGGCAGGGCTCGGCAGTGCACCCATTGCCCATGCCGCAGCGCGCACCAACCAGCCTGTGCAGCAGGGGATGATCGCCATGTTGGGCACGTTAATCGATACACTGATCATCTGTACCATGACAGGTCTTGTCATTGTCATTACGGATGTGTGGCCCAGCGGTGTTAGTGGCGCGAGCCTGACCACGAGTGCTTTCTCGAGTGCGTTGCCGGGAGGAGAATATATTGTCGTGGCGAGCCTGTGTCTGTTCGCCTTCACGACCATGATCGGCTGGTCGTTTTACGGCGAGCGCTGCATGGTGTTCCTGTTTGGCGCCCGAGCTGTCACGCCGTTTCGGGTGGCCTGGGTGCTGGTAGTGCCGGTGGGTACGGTGTTTCATCTGGACACAGTGTGGTTGATTGCCGATACTCTCAACGCTTTCATGGCACTTCCGAATCTTATTGCACTACTGTTATTGGCGCCGCTGGTGTTCAAGATCACGCGGGACTATTTTGCCCGCGCTGAACCACAGCGGGGCTGATGATCGATAATTTTTGTGAACTTTTATCTCGCTGGTGGATGCCAGGATATGTGAGTATGCTAGCGGCATGCTAAAGCCACCCAACGACAAGCTCATCATCGCGATTTCATCTCGAGCGTTGTTCAATCTTGATGAAAGCCATGAGGTCTACGAAAAAGAGGGCCTGCAAGCCTACTCCCAATACCAGGTTGACCGAGAAGATGACCCACTGGACCCCGGCGAGGCATTTCCACTGGTGAAGAAACTGCTCAGGCTGAATGACAGTCTGGCTGAAGATGCGCAGGTGCAGGTCGTTTTGTTGTCGCGCAACAGTGCTGATACCGGTCTGCGAGTGTTCAATTCCATACAGCACTACGAACTCGATATCAGCCGTGCAGCGTTTTGTGGAGGTCAGAGTCCCTGGCGCTACATTAATGCTTTTGGCTGTAAACTGTTTCTCTCCAACGAAGCGGAGGATGTGCGTCATGCACTCGAATGCGGGGTCGCAGCGGCCACGCTGGTATCACGCAGAGGCGGCGCCACTGACAGTGAGCAATTGCGTTTTGCGTTTGACGGGGACGCCGTGTTGTTCTCCGATGAAGCGGAGCAGGTGTACAAACGCGACGGGCTGGAAGCTTTTACCGCCAGTGAAAAGGCCGCTGCGAGGGAGCCACTGGCAGGCGGCCCTTTCAAGCCATTTCTCTCCGCTCTGCATCATCTGCAACAGGCTTTTCCTCCCACTGAGGCCCCTATCAGAACCGCATTGGTGACTGCGCGTTCGGCACCGGCACATGAGCGTGTGATCCGAACGCTGCGGGCCTGGGACATTCGTATCGATGAATCCATTTTCCTGGGCGGGCTGAATAAAACCGAGTTCCTTCGGGCGTATCAGGCCGACGTCTTTTTTGATGACCAGCCGGCACATTGTGCCTCTGCCAGTCCTCATGTGGCCACCGGGCATGTGCCCCATGGTGTAGCGAACCCCTGATGCCCATTGGGACGGGTTATTTCCTATTTGTTTGGCAAACCAACGTTTTAGTGGCTATTGTGCATATGAATAGAGTGCGCGTACACAACGGATTGTCCCGGTTCACTTGGAGGTTAGCATGAAGCTTCAGCAGTTGCGGTATATCTGGGAGGTGGCACATCATGATCTCAACGTTTCGGCCACCGCACAAAGCCTCTATACGTCACAACCGGGTATCAGTAAGCAGATTCGATTGCTGGAGGATGAACTGGGTGTCGAGATTTTTGCGCGCAGTGGCAAGCATCTCACCCACGTAACACCAGCTGGCGAAGCTATCCTCAAGGCGGCGGAGGAAGTGCTGTTCAAGGTGAAAAGTATTCGCCAGGTGGCAGAGGAGTACGCCGACGAGAAGAAGGGCAGTCTCTCCATCGCCACCACCCACACCCAGGCACGTTACGTGCTGCCGAATACCATCAAATCTTTTATCGAGCGCTATCCCGACGTCTCCTTGCATATGCATCAGGGTACGCCCCTGCAGATTTCCGAGATGGCGTCAGATGGGACGGTAGACTTTGCCATTGCAACCGAAGCGCTGGAATTGTTTTCTAACCTGATTATGATGCCGTGTTATCGCTGGAACCGCTGTATTTTGGTGCCCAGGGACCACGCTCTGACACAGGTGTCCAGGCTGACTCTGGAAGACGTCGCCGCGCAGCCCATTGTGACTTATGTGTTTGGGTTTACCGGGCGCTCCAAACTGGATGATGCATTTCTGGACAAAGGCCTGGTGCCCAGAGTCGTGTTCACCGCAACCGATGCGGATGTCATCAAAACGTATGTCAGGCTTGGTCTGGGTATCGGTATTATCGCGGCGATGGCCTATGATGAAATTATCGACAGCGACCTGGTAGCCCTCGATGCCAGACACCTATTTTCGAGCAGTGTTACCCAGATCGGCTGTCGCAAGGACACCTTCCTGCGCGGCTATATGTTTGAGTTTATCGAGGACTTTGCCCCCCACCTGTCGCGCGATCTCATCGCCGACGCCTTTGGGTGTCACAACAAGGCAGAGCTGGCGGATCTTTTCTCACATCTGGAACTGCCAGTTTACTGAAGTTTGGCCCCAGCATTTTGCCACAGGGACTTGTGTCAGCAGTCCCGCAGTGTTTAGACTATGCGCTGAAATACCAACGCATCCCACCAACGCATCTCACCAAAGGAGAACGACACGTGGAACTGGCCTGCCTGGACCTGGAAGGGGTGCTTGTACCGGAAATCTGGATAGCCTTCGCCGAGCGCACCGGTATCGAGGAATTGCGCGCAACTACCCGTGATATCCCGGATTACAATGTATTGATGAAACAGCGTCTGGCTCTGTTGGATGAGCACGGGTTGAAGATTGACGATATACAGGAAGTGATCGCGACGCTGGAACCCCTGCCGGGTGCTATCGAGTTTGTCGACTGGCTACGTGAGCGCTTTCAGGTGATTATTCTCTCTGACACCTTCTATGAATTCTCCCAGCCACTGATGCGTCAATTACACTGGCCAACTCTGCTCTGTCACCGTCTGGTTATCGACGATGCCGGTAGGGTAGTGGATTACAAGCTGCGCCAGGAAGACCCCAAACGGGCGTCAGTAAAAGCATTGCACACCCTCAACTACCGTGTACTCGCCGCTGGTGACTCCTACAATGACACCACGATGCTCTCTGAAGCCGATGTCGGCTTCCTGATTCACGCGCCGCAAAACGTGATTGACGAGTTCCCGCAGTTTAAATCTGTGGCGACGCTGGCGGAACTGAAGGTCGCTTTTGTGCAGGCCAGTGACCGCAGCCTAGAACTCTGACGGCACTGACTGCTCCAGCGCTGCGAGAAATTGTCCTACTTTGTCGTAGGATTCCTGATACTCCTGCTGACAGTCGGAATCCGCGACAATCCCGCCACCGCCCCAGCAGCGCACAACACCGCTATCACATAGTAGGCTGCGGATAGCGATATTGCTGTCCATACGGCCGTCCGCGCTGACATAGAGTACTGAACCACAATAGACATCGCGTTCATGGGTTTCCAGCTCAGCGATGATCTCCATTGCGCGCCGTTTTGGTGCGCCGGTGATTGAACCCCCGGGGAAGCTGTCGCGCAGCAGTTCCCAGGCGCTGCAATCGGCGCGCAGTTCGCCGCTGATGGTGCTCACCAGATGATGCACGGTGGGAAAACTCTGTACGTCAAAAAGCCGATCGACATGAATGCTACCAGTTATACAACTGCGGCCGAGATCATTGCGCAGCAGGTCTACGATCATCAGATTCTCTGCACGGTCTTTTTGGGAAGTGCGCAGTTCCCGTTTTGTCAGTTCATCCAGATGGGGATCGCTGTAGCGTGGCCGAGTGCCTTTGATGGGAGAGGTTTCTACGTGATGGCCGTGCAGCGACAGGAAGCGCTCTGGCGAAAGGCACATGAGTGTTGCGTCCTGGGCCAGGTTGAGATACGCGGAAAAAGGGGCGGCGGCCAACTCGCGCAGCGCTTTATAGGCGTGCCAGGGGTCGCCGCTATACGCTGCACTGAAACACTGCGTAAGATTGACCTGATAACAATCGCCGGCTTCGATATAACGTTTAATACGATCAAATGCCTCCTGGTACTGCGTTGCGGTGACGTTGGACACGAAGCGTTTGCCGAGTGCAAAGTCGGCGTTGATGCGGTGGGGCGGTTGGCGTAACCGGGCTAATAAATCATTGCGTTCAGCGAGTCCGACGCGGGGTTGCAATACCAGCGTTGCGCGCTGCAGCAGGTGATCCTGCACGACGCACCAGTCATATGCACACAATTGTACGGCGGGGAAAGTGCTCGCCGTCGATACGCCCTGAATGTTGTGCAGCCCTTTCCCGACATCGTAGCCCAGATAGCCTAGCAGTCCGCCGCAAAAAGGAATGTCTGACGATACGGGTTGAATAACCTGATAGTGCTCGTGGTGGAAGTGATTCAGTTCGCTAAAAAACGCCTGGCACTGCGTCTCATCGGCGCCCGGTATCAGCCGGGGCACATCGGTGCGCCAGGGCTGCGCGGTCAAAATATCGTAGCGGCCAGCGCTGGTGTGAGGAAAGCTGCTGTCCAGCAGTGCCGCGCGTGGCAAATCCCGAATCCGATCAAATAGCTCGCAGCTATCTGCCAAATAGGGGATTTCCTCCAGATGGATGGACTTACTCATCGGCTTACGTCCACTCTGTAGAGGACGGTAATCCCGGTTGGATGGCCTGCTGTGTCAGGATGACGCATAGAGCGTAAAATTCCGTTGCGATGGCGGGAAGGGAGACGCAGTTTAAAGTTGAAACTTGCATTGAAATAACCGGCATCTGCGCTGAAAAGCCAGAAATGTCGCCCCAGCTCAATTGACTTTGTAGGCTCGGCAAATTAATGTAACAGCCCGCAATTTGGACAGCTTTGCATCCTAAGCCCGACTGCCACGAGTTGCAACCAACGCGTCTTTTGTAAAGCGTAATTCGAATACTCCATCACCCTGTGGGAAATCTTTGGACCAAGGAATATGACGACGAAGAACAGCAATAATCTTATCGCCACGCTGAATAATCCCTTTGCCGAGAGTAAGGAGCGCGAGTTTCGCGTGCCTGGTCAGGTAGCTTCGGCGCCGGGGCTCTACGAAGAGGCCCTCAAATCGGGCTGGGACTTACAGCAACGGCCGCAGCAGGCCGCCGGTGTCAAGAACATACAGCGCCAGCACCAGAAGAACCGCATGACGATCTGGGAGCGCATTCGCTACCTCAGTGATGAGCCGCCGACGGTATTATACCAGAACTGGGGGCCCAATCTCGATGGTGCATCGCTGGTGACGGCTATCATCAAGATCAATGGCCGGGACGTCGCGCTTTACGGCCACGACTTTACGGTGCGGGCCGGCTCTATGGATGCCACTAATGGCGCGAAACTCGCCCGCCTGTTTGAACTTGCGGCCAAGCAGCGCATTCCGGTGATAGGTATCAATGATAGCGCCGGTGCTTTCATCCCGGCCGGTGTTGGTGGTCTGGATGGCTACTCCGAAGCCTTCGCCGCGCTGCGCCGTATCAGCGGTATCGTGCCGAGTATCATGTGTATGTTTGGCTTTAACGCCGGTGGTGGCTCCTACCTGCCGCGGCAGGGCAGTTTTTTGATTCAGCCCAATGAAACATTTTTCGGCCTGACCGGGCCGGGTGTGGTCAAATCTGTACTGGGGGAGGACGTCACACCGGACGAACTGGGTGGCCCCGGCGTACACAGTCAGTCCGGGGTCACGGATTTCGTGGTCAGGGACGAAGTGGAAGCGCTGCGCAAGGTGCGAGCGTTACTCAATTACTTACCCGACCACAACGGCGAGCTAGCGCCATTTCAGGCCAGCTCTGACCCGGTTGATCGCAAAACCTGGGATATCGATATCCTGCTGAAAAAAGCTCTCAATTCTCCCACCGGTTTCAACACGCCGATCGATATCACAATACTGATCCAGCAACTGTGTGATCACGGCGACTTTCTGGAAATCCAACCCGACCGGGCGCGCAATACTGTCACCGCGCTGGGCCGCATGGGCGGCAATGTGATCGGCTTCGTTGCCAATAACTCGGCAGTAGCCTCTGGTCAGATCGATATCGACGCTGCCTATAAAAACGCCCGTTTTATTCGCTTTTGCAATTTGTACAATATTCCTGTCGTGTTCCTCGAAGACACGACAGGCTTTTTGCCCGGCAAAGAGCAGGAGAGCCGCGGCATTATTCAGGCCGGGCGCGCCATGCTGGACGCCATTGTGGATTTGCGTACACCGCGCTTTCTGGTGCTGGTGCGCAATGCCTTTGGTGGCGCCTACGCCGCATTTAACAGCTTTTCAGTAGGGGCGGATTTCGTTGTCGCACTGCCCACCACGCGCGTGGCCGTAATGGGCCCGGCGGGTGTTGAATATGTGTACAAGACTGAGCTACGCAAGATTCGGGCTTGTGTCGCAGAAAAAGTTGAGGCCGAGACCATGGCCCAAGTTGCTGCCGGTCTTTCAGACGCACAGGCTAAAGAAGCTGCGCAGGAGCTGGTCGCCGCATGGGTCAAGTCAGAAGAGGCTCTGCTGGCAGAGCGCTATGCTCGCGAGTTGATGAATCCTAATGAAGCACTCAGCCTGGGATCAATCTCGCAGATCGTCATGCCCTCGGACCTACGCCAGGTAATAACAGAAAACATGGCATTCTATCTGCGCAGATACCAGCCCGAGCCGTTGCAGTCGGTGCAGCGCGAATTCCACTAGACCGAATCCCGGCTAACTCACTTTAAAGGAAGACAGGCGTGTCCAACGAATTTTACCTGAGTAACCCGCTTATCCATCGCGATCGCAAACTGGGAGACGGGACCACGGAATGGGAACGGCAGTTCGACTGCACACACATCCGGCCACTGATTATCTGCCGCGGCCCAATTCGCAAAGAAGCGATGGACGTGTTCACCGAGATGGGAATTACACACTTTGGTATTTTGTTGTCCGAAAAAGATTCCATTGTTTACCGCAATGCTATCGCGCCGGAACTGCGTTCGCTGACGAATCCGGACCGGGTCCATCGGGTGCCGGATTACAGCGGTGCTGACAAGGAAGAGCGGGGGCAGCGCATTGACCAGATCATCAATATTGCGCGGGAAAACAACTACAACGCGATCTTTGCCGGTTACGGTTTCATGGCTGAGGACGAGACTATGGTGGCTGCCATGGAAGCTGCCGGGCTGAATTTTATCGGCCCTTGCTCCCGCACCGTGCACGACGCTGGCTTGAAGGATGAAGCCAAACGCACCGCACTCAAATGCGGTGTGTCTGTCACCCCAGGTATCGACAACGGCACGGCACTGACCCTGCTCAAAAAACATCCGGATGTCTCTGCGTTGCAGGCGCTGGTGGATGAGTACGGCCTCACCGTGGAGAGCGCCACGCTGGCCAATGAATCAATCACCCTCGAAGACAAGGCCGATACAGTTCTTGCAGCGTCTTATAAAAAGGGCCTGGATCTTTATACGGTTGATGAACTCTGCATCTCGCTTACGGAAGCCGTGGAGAAGATGACAGCCGACTATCCTCAAAACCGTGTGCGCCTCAAAGCGATCGGTGGCGGTGGCGGTAAGGGGCAGCGAATTCTTGGTATCGGCGAATGCGCCCGTACCGCTGAAATGGTGCGTGAAATCCTCAATGAGGTAAAAACTACAGGCGTTGGCGATAACAAGAATGTCCTCGTCGAGTTGAATATTGAAACCACCCGCCACCAGGAAATTCAGGTCATAGGTAACGGCCACTGGTCCCTGTCCATGGGCGGGCGAGATTGCTCCCTGCAAATGCATGAGCAGAAACTGCTGGAAGTGTCGGTCACGGTAGAGTCACTGCAAAGAGCACTGGCCCAGGCAGAGACGGGCGGACATGCAGAGGAAGTCCGGGTGCTGAGGCAGGATCTTGTGACTCTGAAGGCCATGGAGCAGGAGGCTGAACGCTTCGGCGAAGCGGTTGGTTTGGATTCAGTGTCAACCTTCGAATGTATCGTAGACCGCGACAAGCATTTCTTTATGGAAATGAATACCCGTATCCAGGTAGAGCACCGT
>TARA_B110000503_G_scaffold34630_1_pt1 | contig 38836 bp, 30 predicted proteins | sample TARA_B110000503 | Tara Oceans TARA_B110000503 (sample SAMEA4397472) | marine metagenome | biome: Polar Biome; feature: [SRF] surface water layer (ENVO:00010504); material: water (ENVO:00002006), including particulate matter (ENVO:01000060) such as... | depth 5 m | reverse complement strand
TTTATAAACCTTACCTTATCAGACCCATAATTTAATGTTCTTGAAGTGTTGTTTATCTTAGCGTTTTGAGCTGCCAGCATTGGCAGCAAAGACAACATAAAGTATCCATGAGCAATAGTTTTCCCTTCGGGCATTTCCTTTTTAGCTCTTTCTATATCTATATGGATCCATTGATGGTCTGAAGTAGATTCTGCAAAACTATTAATCTTGTCTTGTGTTACATGATACCACTCACTTGGTGTTAAAGGTTGATTAATAAAATTTACAATTTCAGATGGGCTATCAATAATTATCATTTAATACTCACTTATTTTATATTATTTATTTTAAAATATTTTTTTATATCTTAACAAATTTTTATAAATAATAATGTATTTTTATTTATATGGAGAGTTATATGTCATTAAAAAATCAAATTAAGTTACAAGGAGTGATCCCAGCAACATTATTAGCATTTGATACTGATTTTGAAATAGATGAAAAATCAAGCAGAAAACATATTAAAGAATGCGCTCTAACAGAAGGTATATCTGCGATCACTGTTAATGGCCATTCTTCAGAAGTTCATGCATGTAGCTTTGATGAACAAAAAAGAATTTTAAATTTCTCCATAGAGGAAGCTAGTGGTATTACTCATGTTATTAATGGAGTTTATGCTGATGGCAGTATAGAAGCTGCTAGAATAGCTAAAATGTCAGCACAAAATGGAGCTTCAGCGTTATTATGTTTTCCTCCTCAAAGCATGTCTATGGGAGGGCATTTAAGACCCGAAATGGCTTTAGAACATTTTAAAAGAATTGCAGATGTCACAGATTTACCTTTGATTTGTTTTAATTATCCTTCCGCTGGAAATCTAACTTATCCTTTTGAAACATTGTTAAAGTTATTTGAAACTGTTCCTACTATAAAGGCAATTAAAGATTGGTCTAATGATCCAATGCTTCATGAAAAACATATAAAAACATTCCAAAATCTTAAAAATCCAGTAAACGTTCTTACCACGCATAGTTCTTGGTTAATGTCTTCTTTAGTGATGGGAGCAAACGGACTTTTATCTGGAGCAGGAAGTGTAATAGCTAGTTTACAAGTTTCTTTATTTAATGCTATTAAAAACAAAGATTTAAATACCGCTCAAGAAATAAATAATAAAATTTTTCCTTTAGCTCAAGCGTTCTATAAACCACCTTTTTTAGATATGCATAATCGCATGAAAGAAGTTCTAGTTTTAATGGGAAAAATGGAAAAAGCTATTGTTAGGCCTCCTTTAATGAAGCTCAATTTTACTGAGCTTCATAATTTAAAGAAAGCTCTTAAACAATCTGGAATATAAAAAAATACTTTATTAACTTTTAGTTTATTTAAAAAAATATATTTTATGAATCATGAATTTTAACATACTCAAAATCTCCAGGTTTATTATCAATACTTAAATCAGGAGGTGATATCCAATCAGCATATTTGCCAGGTTCTGAAACAGGTTTCATCAGAGATTCAATAAATACATTATCATCTTTTGAAGGTAAAAAATTATTGGTTTCTTTATCCCATATTTCATCAGTCAAAAGTTCACCTAATGGTGAAATGTTGGCATTCATAAAAGTACCAATTTTTCTGTTAAAACCTTCAAAAGGTAACTTCATTTCAAAATTTATTTCAAAATTTTCAATGGTTCTGTTCCATCTTTTAATACTAACAGCTGTATCTTTTGTATAATCATCTCGAAGTCTCATATTAAGTGACAATAGAGCTGATGCTTGTTTTTTTAAAATTTTTCCATCTGAATATTCTAATATAGGGTATGTATCATTTTTAAGAATATGATCATCTTTGATTTTTGTTTCCCAAAATCTACCTTTTATTCCGGCTGTATAAGTGTTGGCCGCATTAGTAGAAATTTCTGAACCAAACAAATCAAGTGACAAAGAATAATGAAGGTTAATTTTTTTCTGAATTGTTGGTAAATCAATTACACCTAACTTTCTTATCTTATTAATATCATATGGATCTGATATTTCAGCTTTAATCATCATTTCACATGTTTTTTTTATAACTCTTCTTACTCCGTTTTCACCGACAAACATATGATGAGCCTCTTCTGTAAGCATAAATCTACACGTACGAGATAATGGATCAAACCCAGATTGAGCTAAAGCTTCTAGTTGCATTTTACCATCTCTATCCGTAAATGCAGTGAACATAAAAAAAGAAAGCCAATCGGGAGTTGATTCATTAAAAGCTCCTAACATTCTTGGAGCATCCTGAGATCCTGACTGACGTTTTAATAGTTGATTAGCTTCTTCTCTACCATCTGATCCAAAGTATTTTTGAAGAAGATAAACCATGGCCCATAAATGTCTTCCTTCTTCAACATTTACTTGAAATAAATTTCTCATATCATACAAAGATGGAGCAGTACGACCTAGAAACCTTTGTTGTTCAATTGACGCTGGTTCAGTATCACCTTGAATAACAATTAATCTTCTAAGCATAGATCGATATTCCCCTGGAACTTCTTGCCATACAGGTTCTCCTTTATGATCTCCAAAAGGAATAGTTCGGCCTTCTTTTTTAGGAGCTAACAGAATACCCCATCTATATTCAGGCATTTTAACATAATCAAATGTCGCCCATCCATCCTTATCTACATTTATTGCAGTTCTTAAATAAACAAGCATGTCTTGAAATCCAACTGGCCCAAGGTCTTTCCACCAGTCAATATAACCAGGATGCCATTTTTCTAAAGCTTTAAGAACCTTTTTGTCTGAAGACAAATTCACATTGTTAGGAATTATCGTATCATATTCTACCTGAGTACTATTCATTATTTTACCCTTAATTATGTTCTTTCTTTAGTATACTGACCTTTGTTTCCAGTACCATATTTTTTTAGTGCTCCATTTTCTCCAACAGCGCTTGGTCTTTGAAATATCCAATTCTGCCATGCAGATAATCTTCCAAAAATCTTTGTTTCCATTGTTTCTTGACCAGGGAATCTTAAGTTAGCTTCTAAGCCAACCATTGAATCAGGTGAAAAGCTGGATCTTTCTTCAAGGAACAATCTTATCTCATCATCCCAATCAATATCATCTAATATGAAAGTAATTAAACCTAACTCGAATGCTTCTTTGGCTAAAAGAGTTTTATTTAAATTTTGTTCAGTAAGGACTAGGTTTTCAGGAAGTCCAATGAATCGAGTATTTAATCTTGTCATGTCATTAGACATTAAAAAATTTCCAAAATTAGTATTTGATAAAATAATTACTGCTTCTTGATCGTTATAATCTTCAAATTCTCCTTCAGCCATATAACTTCTATCAGCACAGAAAATTAATTCAGCTAGAAACCCTGCATAACATGAGCCTGGTTCTATTAAAGTAGTTAAAGTTCTAGAAGTAAGATCAATTCTTTTAAATATTCTTGTCCAATAGAATGAGATTTCTTTAATTAGCCAATTATTCTTATGTGTATCAAATAATTCATCATAACTTAGAACATTTGATATTTCACCAATAGTTTTGAATAAAATAATTCCAATCTCTAATTCATTAAATCTTAAATAAAGTATAGCATCATCTAATTCACGTGCACATTTTAATAACCAAAATTGATCGCCTTGGGAGTATATTTCTAAGATTTCGTTGGGCGCTGAGCTTTTAGGCCCTAAAATAGAGATTGTGGCAATTTTTTTTATTCTATCTATTTCTATGCTTATAGAAGAGTATTTAATTATATTATTGTTAATTATATTTTTTTTAATTTTATTTAATTTAACTCCATTCAAGGTATAATTATGATTTTTTTTAATTGATTTCTTTTCAATTAATTTATCCAGTTCTTCATTAAGGGAAGATTTTTTTGTTATTGTATCTACTAGACGCCACTCTTTTGCTTTTTTTGCGCGTACACCTTCTTCCATTGTACAAAAAACATCAGCTAAATCTCGTCTTATTTTTCTTTTATCAGTAAGTCTTGTTAATCCGCCCGTTCCAGGTAGAACAGCAAGGAGAGGGACTTCAGGTAAAGAAATGCTTGATGATCCATCATCTGTCAAAATAATATGATCACATGCTAAAGCTAATTCGTAACCTCCTCCAGCACATACACCTTCTATTAGACAGATATAAAATTGATTAGATTCGATTTGAGATTTCTCTAGAAAATTTCTTGTTTCATTAGTAAATTTACAAAAATTTACTTTATGTGCATGGTTAGATAATGCTAGCATTTTAATATTTGCACCTGCACAAAATGCTTTTTCATTGCCAGATTTAATAATTACCGAAGCAACGTTAGGGTATTCAAACCTTAATCGTTGAACGGCGTCAGCAAGTTCTATATCAACCCCGATATCATAGCTATTCAGTTTTAATTTATATCCATCAAAAAAACCTTCGTTTTCATCAACTTTCATTATCAAATAGGCTATGTTGTTTTCAACTTTTAATTCCCAATGTTTATAAAGAGTTGGATTGGTTTCAAAGTCTATATTTTGTTTCATAAAATCCCCAATTTTTAGTTATTAATTATTAGAACAAATTTATTATTTTCATAAAGCACAATTTATAAAATTTTTGTAATAAATTTATTAATGTTTTCCAATGTAACATCAAGATGTTCATGAAATGGGTTATGACCGCAATTCTTTATAGTTATCTTTGTAAAAGGAACGGTTAGTTTTTTTTCTAAAATATCTAATTGTGCGATTGATCCATAAGGATCATTTAGACCTTGTATTCCAATAATAGGAACTTTTATGTTTGATAAAATATTTGTTATATCCCAATTGCTAAATTCTTCATTTAACCAAACGTTACTCCACCCCAAAAATGCATTATCAACGTTATCATGATATTTTTTTAATTTAGTTCTTAGTGCACCTTTGTTGTATTGATGTGTGGTATTTTTAATAGCTATAATATTATCTTGTTCAACAAAGAAATGGGGAGCTATTAATACTGTACCTAATAAATTGTTATTTACAGATTTTAAAGAGCCCAGCGCTGCAATAGTTGCGCCGTCGCTATGTCCAATTAAAAAATATTTTCTAATGGATAATTTTTTTAAAATCATTGGTAAATACTTTTCTGCTTCGACAGTCATATAATCCAATGGTCTTGGTAAATCAGTTTTAGAAGATTTTCCATATCCAAACCTAGAATACGTTAGTATATTTAACTTTATATTTTCATGAATTAATTTAGGTATTTCTTTCCACATAGAAATAGATCCAAGCCCTTCATGTAATAAGACTAAAACCGGGGTTTGATCTAAGAAATCTCCAATAGTTAGAATTTCTATTAATTTATCTTCTATAGGCAAATAAGAAAGTTTTATATTCTTTTTCATAATTTTTAACGTAGTTTAAATCTTTGTACTTTCCCAGTTGCTGTTTTGGGAAGTTCGGTGACAAAATTGATCCATCTTGGATATTTCCATTTTCCTACTTTATTTTTAACGTGATCTTTTAAAATGTCTTCTGCACCATCATGATTTACATTTTCATTTAAAATAACAAATGCACATGGTTTATCTAATCCTTCTTCATCATGTTTGGCTACTACGGCAGCCTCAAGAACAATTTCATGAGATACTAGTGCTTGTTCAACTTCAAAAGGTGAAATCCAAATTCCACTAACTTTAAACATATCATCAGTTCTACCACTATAAATATATCTACCATGTTCTATTTTTTCATATTTATCACCAGTTCTTGTCCATTCTCCTTCAAAAGTTTGTCTTGATTTAGAAAGTTTATTCCAATATCCACTTGCGGCAGATTCACCTTTTACAAGTAACTCTCCAATTTCACCAACTGATACTTCTTTATTATTTTCATTCACTAACCTTAAATCATAACCTGGAACGGCACTTCCAGAAGTGCCGTAAATAATATTATCTGGATTATTTGATAAGAAAATATGAAGCATTTCCGTAGATCCAACTCCATCTAAAATATCAACACCAGTTATTTTTTTCCAATCGTCACCTATTTGAAAAGGGAGTGCTTCTCCTGCTGATACACATCTCCTTAAATTATTAAATTCGATATTCTTTTCTTTTTTTAGATTGACTAATATTGCTGCATAAATGGTTGGTACAGCAAATAAAATACTTGGCTTGACTAACTTTATAACTTCTTGAACAGTTGCTGGTGTAGGTCTATTTGGAAAAAGAGCTGCAGTAGCTCCAATTCCCATAGGAAATGTCATTGCATTACCTAAACCATAAGCAAAGAAAAGTTTAGCTACAGAAAAAACAATGTCATTTTCTTTAATACCCAAAACATGTGTAGCATAGGTTTCAAAAGTTTTTAATAAACTACCATGAACATGAATTACACCTTTAGGTTCACCAGTTGATCCAGATGAATATAACCAAAATGCAGTTTCATCTTTAGAAACTTTAACAACTTCTTTTTCAACACTAATAGATAACTCATGTTTAAAATTTTTAAAACTTGAAGTTTTATTTTGATCATCAATGATAAAAATATTTTCTAGGTCATCAATTATATTTATGGATTCAATTATTAAGTTTTGAACTTCTTTAGAGATAAAAATCGTTTCAGCTTTACTATCCTTAATTATAGATTCAATAATTTCTTTAGATAGCAAGGTATTGATAGGGACTGGAATAACTCCTGCCTTAAGGCATCCCCAAAAAATTATAGGAAATTCAATTTGATCAAGAACCAACATTAATACTCTTTGTTCTCTTTTGATATTATTTCTACTTAATAAATTGACCATTTTATTAGTTTCGATGGATAGTTCTTTATAAGTAATGCTTTTGCCATAAGGGATGGCCTCTACAAATGCTATTTTATTTTTAATGGGTGATTTTAGGTGTCTATCTATAAAATATGATGCCGCATTTTCTTGTGCCATTAATGGTTTTTTTAACATAACAGACCTCTTCATAAATATAAATTTAGATAAATGCGCTAATTTAATATTATTCTATCTATTGCTGCTTTTATAGTATTCAAACCGGTATGTCTTATCAAGTCCCTCTTATGTCTGGCAGATGTGTATTGATCAGTTATTGTTTCTAAATCCCAAGCAAAATCATTAAGTAAATCTTTTAATTCTTTTAAATCATGTGTTGACCATTCTATAGCAGTAGGTATTTCACAAACACCACCAACAACTAATCTAATTTTTTTTTCTTCGGCTATCACAGCAAATGAAGCTAAAGCAAAGTCTCCATGTTTTTCTGATATTTCATTAAAAGCATATCCAGTATTTTTTTTTGCTTTTGGTATTACAACTGAAGTAACAATTTCATTATTTTTTCGAGAAGTTAAAAGCGGGCCTAAAAAGAAATCTTCAGCTTTAACTAATCTTTCATTCTTATAACTATTTAATTTTAATATGCCTTTAAGAGCGATGAAACACAAAGGCAGCTCTGAGCTTGGGTCAGCATGACATAATGAACCAACAATAGTGCCTCTTGCACGGTGTTGTTGGTGACCTATATATGGTAATGCCTCATAAATTAAAGGAAGATCATTTTTTGTTTCTTTCCTTTTCTGAAGTTGAAGTTGCCTATACAAGGCACTGATCTCTATAGTATCTTTTGAACTTATTATATTGTTTTCTTCTTTGATTGTATTGATATCAATTAAAACTTTTGGTTTAGCAATACGCATGTTTAGCATTGCAACTAAAGATTGTCCGCCAGCAAGAACTTGAGCGTCTTCTTCAAATTTTCTCATACCATCAAGAGCTTGTTTCCAATTAATAGGTTGCAGCAAATCAAAAGAGGATGGTTTCATTTTGTTTTTCCAAAAAGTTTAAAAAAATAAAATAAAATATTAAATCTTTTTTTATGAGGGGATGTTTGTTTAGCTAAGGCTTCAAAAAATTGTTTTATAATAATTTTAGACACAGCATTTAAAAATCGTCCTCCAACGGCAGCAATTTTTCCAGAAATTTGGACTTGGTAGTTATATGTTAAATCAGTACCTTCAATTTTATTGGGCATCAGTTTTATATTTCCTTTACCAACAGCGCTTCCTAAAGCTCCACTTGCTTTTCCAGATAACGTAATTTGACTAGGTATAATAAGATCACTTAACTGTACTGAAAATTCATATTCGCCTCTAATTGGTCCAAAGCCAATTTTTATTTTTCCTACATATAAATTATTTTCTTGTACTACTAATCTTTCGCATCCTGGTAATAATTTTGATAGCGTCTCTGGTTTTAGTAATATTTCCCATGTATTGTCAGGGCTTAGAGTGATAGTGGTGTATCCTGTTCCATTAATTGAATTGTTTTCATTAGCATTTAAATTTTTAATTGAAATATTAGAGGTTTTTCTTTTTTCTTCTTTTTTATTTAAGACTAAATATGAATGAACTTTTGAATGAGTTAAAGGTAATTTTACATTGTCAATTTTAAGAGCATCACATGCTGCGTTTGCAATAGCTACGGGCGTAGACATACAATTACCTTCTCCTAAACCTTTGGATCCTAAAGGAGTAAACGGACTAGGTGTCTCTATATGAATTATAGTAGGAGTAATTATTTCATAACTTGATGGAAGTAGATAGTCGGCAAAAGTCCCAGATAAAAAAGATCCATCATCATCATATCTGAATTCTTCAAAAAGAGCAGAACCAACTCCATGGGCAAAAGCTCCATAAATTTGTCCATTTGCTAATAAAGGATTAAGAATTTTTCCTGCATCATGACCAGTAATATATCTGTCCACTCTGGTTTTGCCAGTTTCAGGATTAATTTCTAATCCACAAACATCAAATACAAAACCGTATGCAAGTGATCCATTAATTTGATCTTTTTTATTTGGAGGAGATAATTGTGGAGGTGACCAATGAACAACTTCTTTTAAACCATATTCAGAGTTTTCAGGAAGTTCTTCAGGAGACCAATGTGAGGCACCAGCTAGTCTGCTAAATGAAATATTATTATCTAGGTTATTTTTGTCTAATATTAAATTATTTTTAAAAATCACATTATCTATTTTACAGTTTAATTTTGTTGCTGCTATTTTAATTAATCTCATTTTTAGTTTTTCTGCTGCTAAAGACGTGGCTCCAGCAACTGCACCGGCAAAACGACTTGAGTAGTTTCCTGCCGCAATTGACCAGCTATCCTTTTGTGTATCCAGTTCTGCATTCACTATAACTTTTTCAAAACTTAACCCAAATATTTCAGCTACAATTTGTGCAAGAACTGTTTTATGCCCTTGACCTTGAGGAACACTGTCGCATGTCACATAAACTCCTCCTGTAGGCCCAATTGAAACACTCGCACTCGTAATAGCACCCCCTTTATGCCCTGTTTTTTCTCTTTCACCGTAAGGAAGGGCAGTTGTTATATAACCCATATTTGAAATAGAAGGTTCCACTATAGCCGCGTAACCAATTCCATATAATTTTCCTGCTTTTAAAGCTTCTTTTTTTCGAATTTGTATTTCAGCAAAAGCGTCTGAAGTTACTACCTTGTCTACTAGCTTTTTATACTGCCCTGAGTCTAATAAAGCTCCAGAAGCTGATTGATAGGGAAAATCTTTATTATTTACTAAATTTATATTTATTACATCCAGACGATTTAGTTTTAAACTGTCAGCAATATTATGAATTAAACGTTCGAGAGCGAAATAATGCTGAGGGCCTCCAAAACCTCTGTTTAATCCAGTAGGGGTTTTATTAGTTAAAACCACTCTATTTCTACATAAAATATTTTTAATTAAGTAGGCACCTGACAAATTACCGTGCATTCTATATAATGATGCAGGTTCTGGAGCTCTAAGATAAGCGCCTACATCGTCAATTTGGTCATAATCCAAGGCAAGAATTTTTCCATTTTTTTTTACAGCTGCTTTAATATTTGTTACTCTATTAGTAGCAGAAGAGGCTGCTGTTAAATGTTCCAGTCTATCTTCAGTCCACATAATGGTTTTGCCAGAAATACGAGAGGCTAAACAAGTCAATACAATCATTGGTAGTATGGCTTGTTTGATTCCGAAACTACCTCCAGAATCCTGATTGGAGATTAATCTCAATCGACTTTCATTGACACCTAAAGATCTTGCAATAACAGAATGAAGACTGAAAGGTCCTTGGAAGTTAGATTTTACAGTATAAGTAAAATCATGTTTGTTATAATCGCTTTGAATTACAAAACCTTCAAGAGGAGTACAACTATTTCTTGGAAATTCAATTTTTAAATCAATTATTTTATATGCATTTTCAAATGCTTTTTTAGGATTTCCATAGCTAAATTTTCTGTCACTTACAATGTTATTATCAAGTTGAACATGCACCTTTGGAGCATCTCCAAACGTTGCTTTAACGGTGTCAATTACTGGTTCATATTTATCGTAACTTATCTTAATATTTTCAATGGCATCTTCAGCTATATATCTATTTTGAGCGAGAACTAATGCTACAGGTTCTCCTACATATCGAACATAATCTACTGCGCATGGCCATACTTCAATGTTAATTCTGAGAACAGATAATAAAGGTTTGGATAATTTTGCAAACATTTTACCATCTATTATTGAATGAACACCTTGTATTGAAAGGGCATCAGATGTGTCTATATTTAAGATTTTTCCAGAAGCATGCGATGATCTTAAGACAGCAATATGTAATGTGCCTGGAGGAAAACCTACGTCATCTCCATATTTCCCTTTTCCAGATAGAAGAGAATTATCTTCAGATCTTTCTACTTCAATTCCAATCCCACAATCGGTTATATTTTGATTAACCATTTTATCCATTTATAAAATTAAATAATTTTTAACTACCAGTATAGTTTGGTTTTCTTTTTTCAACAAAACTTTGGACTCCTTCTTTGAAATCGTTAGAACTTCTAAGTCTTCCATAAGTTTCACCTTCTAACTCGATTGCTACATGAAGAGGAGCATCTTGAGAAGCATTTAAAACAGTTTTAACAGCCCTTTGTGCTAAAGGTGAAACTGAACACAATTCACTTACTAATGTTTCTGTCATTGTCTCAAGTTGATTAATATCCACAATTTCTGCAGCTATCCCCCATGTAAAAGCTTGATCGCCTGAGATACGTTTTCCTCTCATAATCATATCTTTAACTCTTGATAGTCCTATCATTCGAGCTAATCTTACAGATCCTCCAGATCCTGGGATCATGCCTATCTTCATTTCAGGCAAAGATAATTGAGCATTTTTAGTAACTATTCTAAAATCACAAGCTAGAGCAAACTCTAAGCCAACTCCAAAACAATAACCTTGTATAGCAGCTATTACTGGCTTTCTAATTTTTTCTGGGGTCATTACATTTTGAGCTAACATAGTTAAAGTTTCTGGTGTTTCTTGCATAAAACCTTCAATGTTACCTCCAGATGAAAAATTTTCACCATCCGCTCTTAAAACGATAACTCTCACATCATTATTATTGTCTAACTCTCTAAAGGCTTCAGCCATTTGTATTCGTTGTGAGTACTTAATTACGTTCAACGGAGGTCTAGATAATATTATATCACCTCTTTTTTTATCAGATTTTATTTCAACTTTAAATCCGTCAAATTGATTAATATTTTCAGACAATTATTTCTCCTATTCAAATTAAAATGAAATTATTTTTATCTTTCTTCTGGAACGTCATAACGATCCATTACTTTATCAACAACATCATCGAAATATTGCCAAGGTGTTTCTCTAAAACTATGGTTTTTAATAATAAATGAGGCTCCTGCGTAAAATTTTTCGTACTGTTGTTGTCTTCCTGCAAATTCAGATCCTACTACATCCCATGCTAGTTTGAAGAGTTTCATTCTAGCGATTGCATCCATCTGAGGAGTTTGAAAATAAGTTTCAAAGTCCTTTTTTAATTTTTTATTATGAATAACATTTATACTTGCTGGCATCTGAAAAACACCCCCACCACAAAGTGTCCTAAGTTCATCAATAATTGAAGTATAATTTTCTGTGCACCAGTTAAGCGCTGCATACATTATTCTACGATTAAAAGTCATATAATTTTCAGGCCAACTTTCAGCAGCTTCTATTTGACCGTATATCATTCCAGAAAGGTTAGCTTCTAAAGAAGACATTTTTCCAAGAGTTTCTCTTACAGCAGGAATCTCATTAGCACCGGTTGCATGCGCTACTTTATTGCAAAGCCCAGTTATTAATTCCATTTTAGACCAGTATCTCACATTTGCTTGATGATTTCCATAGCAATGCGCTGGTGTTTTTATATAAATTTCTCTAGCTAATATTGGATCGTCCATTACAAATATTCTTTCCCACGGAACAAGGACGTCTTGACACATAACCAGAACATCTGTTTCATCCATATCCCATGATAATGGAGAGTCAAATTGATTGTCATAATGAGTAGAAAGAGGTTGACGCATCCATAAAGAAAGACCTTTAATATTACATGGAATAGCACATGTTATTGCTTGTTTTATTTGATCAGGAGCTAGTGGAACTAAGTTTCCAATCCAAATCTCATTTGCAAAAACAGCGCTAGTGGCTAGCATTTTCATGCCTGTAATAACGACACCTTTTTCATTTTCTTCAACTACAGATAATGTAGGTATAGGTAAGTTTTGTTTTTGATAAAATTCAGGGTTCCTTGCTGCTTGAGGTGGAACAACAGCATAAGAAGAAAAAGTATCGTTCTTCTTAATAAAATCGTAATAATTTAATAAATTATTTTTAAATTTATATTTTCCACTATCAAATATATCTGGGCTAGTAGACATGCCTGTTACAAAACTAGCAACGTGATCCATTGATCTCCCCATCATACCACAAGTTTGATCAGCAATTATTTTGTGAGCTTTTGATCTTTTTCGTAAGTCTTCTCTATTTTTTGCCTGCAAAAACCACGTTGAAAAAGTTTCTCCATTTTCTTCGTATGTAAGGCTGTCCTTATAAATTTCTTGATGTTTTATATCATAAAGTCTAGCAATGGTTTTAGCAGCTCTTTCAAAGGCTGGGTGTTTAGTAACATCATCTACTTTTTCATCTCCAATATAAACAACTCTTCCATCTCTTAGCTGATCTAAATGTTGATCACCTGTTTTAATCATTAATGCCTCCTATTAAAAAACTAGTATTGTGAGTCATTTTTATAATAATGTAACTCAAATAAAACACATCCAGTATCAGATTTGAAAGGTCCATGATAAGCCCCTGGAGGTCTGCACGCATATGTTGAGCCTTCAAATTTTTCTCCTCCATTTCCTTCCTTATCATTTCCTACAATTAAATCGCCTGAAACAAGATACACCTCTTCCCAATGGTCATGAATAAATTGAGTAGTTGTAAAAACCCCTGGTTGAAATCTAAGTAATCTAGATCTACTTCCTGTTTTATTTTTTTCATCAATATCAGACGCTAGAATTCTTTGTTCTATTCCTGAAGGGTAACCTTCAGGGGTATGCCAATCTTCATTTGAATAAATTTTTGTAAATTCAATATGTGGTTTTTGTTTTAACATTTGTTATTCCTTTTTAATTAGTTATTCGAGTTCATACTCGCCTGCTATTATTTTTCTTCTTAATATTTTTCCTGTGGGTGATTTAGGTATTTCTTTAATAAAAAAATACTCTTTAGGTTTTTTAAAATTAACCATTCCTAAATCTATGCAATGCTTTTCCAAATCATTGTGATTAAGATTTCCAATACGTTTTATAAAACCACATATTTTTTGTCCCCATCTTTCATCTGGCAATCCAACAACTACTACTTCAAGTACATTTTTATTTAATGATAATATATTTTCTATCTCAATTGGCGAAACATTTTCACCGCCTGTTATTATCATGTCATCAACTCTACCAGTTACAAAAAGATCTCCATCTTGATCTAAATATCCTATATCATTTGTAAAATACCAATTGTTTATTATAGATTTTTTGTCTGCATCAGGTCTTTTCCAATAACCAGAAAAAGCTTCATCTGAATTTAAATCAGCTATAATTTCTCCTTCAACATTAGGATTGTTAATTTTTTGATGATTATTTGATCCAATTTCAACAACACGTATGCGTTGGTTAATGCCAGCTTTTCCAGCGGACCCAGGTTTAATATTTGCATTTTGATCAACTGTAAAAGTATATACCTCAGATGAACCATAATGATTAACAAGTTGGCTTGGATTAAATCCATTCATTACTTTTTGAATAAGACCGTCATTCATAGGTGCACCAGCAAAACCAAGTTTTTTGCACGTAAATACTTTTTTACTTGTGAAATAATTACTTTCAATCAACTCATGATAAAGTGTAGGCACTAAATATAAACTAGTTATTTTAAATTTTTCAATTAAATCTATAGCGTCATTAGAAGAAAATTTAGGCTGTGCTATAAATATTCCGTTTATCAATGTCATTGAGATTAATGATCTAATGCCCATAGTGTGATATAATGGCATAACACCAAGAGTAATTTCACCTTGTTGATATAAATTTTGAGCAATATGGGCTACTCCGGCAGCTCTCTCTGCAGAATGTGTCCTTGGAACTCCTTTCGGTTTCCCTGTAGTCCCTGAAGTATACAATATAATTGAGTAATCATCTTTTTTTGCTTCAGGAGAGTTTCCTTTATTTCCTTCTTTTATTAATTCACTTAAATTATTAATTTCTTTAAAATTATCTCCAACAAAAATGTTAATTAATTTGTTAGATTTAGTTGTATTTTTAACTGCAACTAAGCTTTCTTGTTGATATATAATACACTTAGCCTCTGAATTAGAAATACAAAAATCAATCTCGTTAGACGTCATTCTCCAGTTTAAAGGAGTTATAATTAGCCCATTCATTTGACAAGACCAATGAATTGTCGCTGCCTCGATATTATTTTGGAGGAGTGTAATTACTTTGTCACCTTTTCTTAAACCTAGAGATTTAAAGGATCCAGATAAAGCATCAATTTTTTGAAACCACTCAAAGTATGAAAGTTTTGTGTTTTTATCTCTTATTGCTAAAGAATTAGGAATTCTCTCTGTTGAAGATAATATAGATGATCCAAGATCAAGCATTAATTTGATCTTTATCATTATTATTATTTCTATTTTCCATAACTTCTTTTACAGCATTAACTATGCCTACATATCCTGTACATCTACATATATTTCCACTCAACATTTCTCTAATACTGATTTCATCTACGTTTTTAGGATTTGTTTTCAGGAATGAAGCAATAGTTACTAAAAAACCTGAAGTGCAAAATCCACATTGTAAAGCGTGATGTTTTTTAAAGGCAATTCTTAAATCATCAAGACTAGTATCATTTGCAATTCCTTCAACAGTAGTTATTTCATGGTTATTTAATTGAGAAGCAAACATAAGGCATGATCTTATTGGATCATTATTTAACATTACTGTACATGCTCCGCAAATACCATGTTCACAGCCAACATGTGTTCCTGTCTCTCCTAATGAATGCCTAAGAAAGTCACTTAATAATGTTCTGGTATCAGTCTCAGCATTAATGTCTTTGCCATTTAAAGTAAATTGTATTTTAATTTTAGTATCAGATTTATAAAAAGGCATAAAATTATTACCGTGTTAACTAGTTTTAAATAGTAAAATAATAATAATTTTTAGCAAGGTATTTTTTTAAGTTTATAGCGCATAATCTTTCCAGACCCAGTTCTAGGAATATTGTCAACTATTTGAAATTTTTCTGGAATTTTATATTTTGACAAACTAACTGTACAAAAATCAATTAATTTTTTTTGATTGAAAATATTTTTATCTCGTAATACTAGGAAAGCGAAAGGAACTTCTCCAAGCGTTTCATGACTAATTCCTACTACTGCACAATCTAAAATTTGGTTATCTTGAAGTATAACTTCTTCTATTTCGGCAGGGGATATATTTTGTCCGCCACGAATTATAATTTCTTTTAATCTACCAGTAATAGTAATGAAGCCATTCTTATCTCTTTTTCCTATATCTCCAGTATGATACCATTTATTTTTTATAACCTTATTCGTCTCATCTAGTTTATTATGGTAACCAAGCATTAAATTAGGTCCATGGCAGATTAATTCTCCTTCTTCATCAGGATTAACATCTATATAATTATTTGGGTTTATAATTCTTACGGTCATTCCAGGAATAGGTATTCCACAGGATCCCATTTTACGGTTTTTTCCTGACCAATTCATTGTTACAAAAGTAGATGTTTCTGTTATTCCATAACCATCCAATAATTGTATTTTGAAATATTTTTCAAATTCATTATTTAACGTTGCAGGCATTATTGCTCCTGCTGACGCACATCTTAAAATAGTTCTTAAATTTGAAATTTTATTTTTTTTAGCAGTTTCTAATAAATAATGAAACATTGTAGGAACGCCCGGAATAAGAGTAAAATTCTTTTGCGCGATCAAATCAAGAGTATTTTGTGGAGAAAATTTTTCAATAATAAACTCAGAACAACCGGTGGCTAAGACCCCTAATACACAAACATTTAATGCATAAGAGTGAAATAAGGGAAGAGGGGATAAAATATTATCATTTTCATTCATTCCTATAATAGGAATCCCACAACTTGCTACTACCCAAAGCATACTTCTGGAAGTTAATACAACGCCTTTAGGTTTTCCCGTTGTTCCGGAGGTGTAAACAATATAACTTGCTGCATCTATATTATCATCAATTATCTTTATAGAATTTGAACTTTTGATACAAAACTCTTTAAAACAAAATCCTATAGAATTTAAATGTTTATTAAGAAAACATTTTTTGTTTTCTATATTAAATAATTGATTTATCTCATTTATATTTTTTTCATTAGAACTAGTTGTTATTATTAATTTTGTATCTGAATCAAAAAGTTTATAGCCAATTTCATCTTGTGTTGATTCAAAGCTAATAGGCACAATACAGCAACCTGCTCTTAAAACTGCAAAACAAGCTATAATCCAATCTACTGAATTAGGAAGAATTAAGGCTATTGATTCACCTTTTTTAATACCACTTTCAATAATATTTTTAGCAAAATGAGTTGTTTTTATGTCAAGCTCACTATAAGTAATTTGAGTTCTATAATCTGAAAAAGCTATCTTATTTTTTAGGTTTTTTGACTGACTTAGTAAAAGTTGATTGATTGGTTTAATTATATCTGTTCTAATCATTATTCCCCCCACATTTTAAACTTATTATTTAAACCATACAAAACCCTCCATTAACGCTTATTACTTGGCCAGTAATCCAATTAGCATTTTTAGAACATAAAAAAACTACAATCGGAGCAATGTCTTCTGGAGTTCCAATTCTTTTTAAAGGATAAGATTTAATAATATTTTCTTTATTTTTTTCAAAAAAAGATTTGTCTGAATGAGCAGTTTCAACTAATCCAAGTGAAACTGTGTTTACTGTAATGTTAGCTCTTCCAAATTCTTTTGCTAAAGATTTACCAAGTGCAATAGTTCCACCTCTTGCAGCAGCTGTCGCTGATAGGTTAGCTTCTCCAATTCTAGAACTATCTCCAACTAAGTTAATTATCTTACCAAATTTATTGCTGATCATATCAGGAGCTACAGCATGACAACAATTAATAGCTCCTTTAAGAGATGTATCTATTTGTTGATCCCAATCTAATGGAGTGGATTCTATAAATCTTTGAATTTTAGTATATCCAGCATTATTGATTAAGAAATCAATGGTGCCCAAATCTTTTTTAATATTTTGCACCATTTTTATTACTTCTTCATAATTAGTAATGTCTGCTTTATAAATTTTTGCATTACCACCATTCTCATTAATTATTTGAGCTGTTTCTTTTGCTTCTTTAGAAGATGTATTATAGTTAATCGCAACGAATGCACCTTCTTCTGCAAAAGTTTTAGATATTTCTTTTCCAATATCTCTGCCACCTCCAGTAACTAAAGCTACCTTTCCTTTAATATTTAATTTCATAATTTATTTCCTTTATTTTATAATTTATTTTTAAGTAAATGATATAAACGTTCTTGATTAATAGGTAGTTCATTTATTTCAATTTGATATTCAGACAAAGCATCTGCAACAGCATTTGCTATTGCTGCAGGAGCACCTATTGTTCCTCCTTCACCCATTCCTTTAAATTTTCCTATATTGTTAGGCAAAAAATTTTCAAGATGAAAGACGTCTATTTTAGGTATTTCAGAAGCTGTTGGTATTTTATAATCAGCTAGGTTCGCTGTGGTTAATTGTCCTTCCTCGTCATAATTCAGTTCTTCTAATAAAGCTACTCCAATACCCTGCGCCACTCCTCCATGAACTTGACCATCAACAATCAATGGATTTATAACTTTTCCACAATCTTCTGAAACTAAATATTTTAACACTTCTATTTTAAAAGTTTGTTTATCTATTTCCACTAAAGCAATATGTGTGGCCGTTGTAGTTGCTCCAAAAATTGGATCATAACTAGCTGTTGCGTATAGACTTTCTCTTAGTTCAACAGGAAGAGTTTCCATATCAGAATATACTGCTTTAGCTAACTCATTAAAATTAATTGTTTTATTAGAGTTTTGTAATGAAATAATGCCATCTTCAATTTGAATATTATTAGGATCAGTTTTAAATAAATAAGATGCTACTTTAATAATTTTTTCTTTAAGAATTTTAGCACTTTTTATTGCGGCACCTCCACCAATCACAGCGCTTCTACTAGCGTATGTTCCAGTTCCATGTTTAGCTTTATTTGTGTCACCATGAATAATTTTTATATCATCAGGTTTAGATCCAAGTTCATCTGCAATTATTTGTGCTAAAGTTGTTTCAAGGCCTTGGCCATGAGAGGCTATAGCAAATGTTCCTGTAATAGATCCTGTTCCGTCTATTTCGATTGTTGCTGTTTCTGACCCTGTATTTATAGGCATACCTGGAGCAACGGAAATTTTAGATCCTATTCCAGTTAATTCTGCGTAAGTAGCTATACCCCATCCAATCCACTTATTATCTAATGGTTGTTTTGTTTTATATTCTAACATTTTTTGAAAAAAAATTGAATTTTGTGCTTCGAGTAAACATTCTTTAAATCCAGCATCATTCCAAATTATACCAGTTCCAATTCTGTATGGTAATTTTTTAGCGTCAATTAGATTTTTAACTCTTATTTCAAAAGGATCCATTCTTATTGATTTAGCTGCCATATCCACAAGTCTTTCTAAAACAAAAACTGCAGCAGGCCTTCCTACCCCTCTATATGGTCCCGTTGGAGATTTTGAAGTAAGAACACATTTAACGTTTCCCTTAAAGTTTTTTATATCATATGGTCCTGGAAGAAAACCTATAACTTGAACTGGTTCTAATGCACCAGTCCAAGGAAAAATAGAATAAGCTCCTATATTGCCAATAACATTACCTTCTAAAGAAATAAATTTTCCATCAGAGTTAAATGTAAGTTTTGCATCTATGATTTCTTCAAAAGCTTGACTTGTAGTCATAATATCTTCAAGTCTATCACTAGTCCATTTTATAGGTTTTTTAAATTTTTTGGATAAATAGGCTACTATTATTTCTTCTGGATATAATGAGCCTTTGCCACCAAAACCGCCACCAACATCGGGAGCAATTACTCTAATTCTACTTCCGGGCATAGATAATATTTTACTCAATGCATCCCTAATAACTCCTGGAACTTGAGTAGATGAATACAAAGTAATTTCATCGTTACCTATATTATAATTACTAAGATAACATCTGTTTTCAATCGCAATAGGTGATTTTCTACTAAGTTTAAATCTTCCTGAAACTGTTTTTAAATCTTTTATTTTTGATGTATCTGTGTTTCCATTTTCAAAAGTTCTATCTAAAATAATATTGGAGCCTATAGCTTCATGTAAAATGGCAGAATTCGATTTCATAGCGTTTTCAGGATTTATTACAGGTTCTAAGGTTTCATAATCAATTTCAATCAATTCAAGAGCGTCTTCTGCCAAATATCTATCTTTAGCAACGATTACAGCTATTATTTCACCTACATATCTAACTTTTTTTTTTGCAACAACATCTTGATGTGTCGCAAAATAGTTAGACATACGAGAAGGGGAGGTTATTTGACTTAGTTCAATAAAATCTTGATGAGTTAAAATATCAACTATGCCTTCTAATTGCAGAGCTTTTTTATAATTTATAGATTTTATTTTTGCATGTGATTGATCACTTCTTACAAACATGAGATGTAACATTTGATCAAAGCTCATATCTGCTACATATTGGCCATTACCAGTTAAAAATTTAGGATCCTCAAACCTTTCAACAGATTTTCCTACATATTTAGGTCGAAAAATAATTTTATTATCTTTATTCATAAATTTTATTTTCTTTATTTAAAAGTTGCCATTGTTTGTCATCATGACCATAAATTAATTTATAACCTTTATTTTCAAGATCCCTTAAATCATTATATGAATTTAACAATAAATCTTTATTCCAGGCGTTCTTAGGTATTTCATCTTTTCTAATGTTACTTTCTATACTTACTGCATCAGATGCGAGAATAAATTGTCCATTTTTATCTGTGTTGACATGAAGTCCAATTGATCCAGGAGTATGGCCGGGAAGAGGCATTGTTATTAAACGGCCATCATCAAATATATCATAATTTTTTTTGATTTCTTTTAAAGGCATGGGATGTTGCCATTCCTTAATAATATACCCTTTACTTTCAGCATCGACGCTTCTAGCTATTTTAAGTTCATCAGATGAACATATAAACTCTGCATTTGTAAAAAATTGATTGCAACCGCAATGATCAGGGTGAAGGTGAGAATTAATAACTAAGTCAATGTCTGTTGGTGTAATTTTATTTTTTTTTAAGTTTAATATAAGATTGTCATTGGATGTTCCAATAGACGTGATTATTTTTGATAAATTCCCCCATCTTTTCTCTGGTTTGTATTGAACATCTGGATGACAACCAGTATCAAAAAGAATATTTGTGTTTTTATATTGTATTAATGTTGAGATAACTGGTAAATCAATTTTTTCTTCACGGGTTGCATCTGGAACAAAAACTCTCTTGCTCATTTTCAACCTTCCACCACTTAGAAATTTCATTCTCATTTCATGTTATCTTTCTTTTTTCAACCAACTCTCTAACTGTTTTAACAATATTTTCATATCCAGTGCATCTACATAAGTTTCCTGACAAACCTTTTCTGATTTCTTCGTCAGTTTCTAATTTTTCTGTTTCTAAGAGTTCTTTTATTGCTATTAAAAACCCAGGTGTACAGAATCCACATTGAAGGGCATGATTTTTTTTAAAAGCTTTTTGAATTTCATTTAATTGTTCAATTGATCCAAAACTTTCAATTGTCTCAACCTCAGTGTTATTGAGTTGAATAGCAAATTTAAGACATGATCTTATTGTTTTTCCATTAACTAGAATTGTGCATGCACCGCAAACTCCATGTTCACAACCAACATGTGTTCCGGTTAATCTAAGTTGATCTCTGAGAAAATCAGAAGCTAACATTCTTGGTTCTACAGTTTCGTTATAACTTGAACCGTTAACTTTTATTTTTATTTGATGCCTGTTAATCATAGGTATTCTTCTTTATAATTTTGCACTGATTTTATTAAAACATTCTTAATTATTTTTGGAGCAATATGAACTTTATATTCAGCAGATGCATTTACATCAGTATTTGGATCCAATAATGAAATTATTTCTTTATCTTTTATTTGATTAAATGGATATTCAAGAGATTTTCCTTTTAACATTAATTCAATATTAGAAAGCCTTATGGGAGTTTCAGCGGCTCCACCAACAGATATTTTAGCATTAATAATAGTATTATTAATTATTTCTATTATTGAGCCTACTGCAATAATAGCAAAATCTCCTGATCGTTGCACGATTTCTTCAAAACCCCATCCATAATCATTTCCATTAATAGGAAAAGAGAATGACTTAATAATTTCATTTTCATTTAAGTCAGTAGTTAATTCAGAGATAAAAAAGTTTTTAGCTTCTAATGAACGGGTTTTTTCTAAGTTGCTAATATTAATACAGCAATCTAGAAGTATGGCTAATAATGGCCATTCAGCAGCAGGATCAGCATGAGCTATACTTCCACCTATAGTACCAGAGTTTCTTATAGTTTTATGAGCTGTATGTTTCAAAGCATAAGGAATAATTGGAAAGTGCTTTTTTAATATTTTAGATTCTATGGCGGCATTATGAGTTACCAAAGAACCAATTTCTATTATTTTATCTTTAGTGCTAATTGTAGATAACTCTTTAATAGAATTAATATCCACAATTATTGAAGGTTGAGATAACCTGTAGTTCATAAGTGGAACTAAGGACTGTCCTCCTGCAATTAATTTTGCTTCTGGAAGCTGAAGAGCTTTCAATGCTTGATCTAGGGTTTGAGCATTAATATATGTAAACTTTGATGGCTTCATTTAGATAGGTTCACTTAATTTAACTTTCTTAAATTAAACAATTATTATTAAAAAAGCATAATTTTATATAATCTCTCCACGTTCTATGACAAACGATTTGTCTAGCATACCTTCGTAATGTCCAGTGTTACTTTCGGCTATCAGCGTTGTAACACCTTCTTTTTTAAGGTTATTTAATATTGCTATAATTCTTTTCGTTAATGCAGGGGCTATTCCCTCAGAGGGCTCGTCTAAAAGTAAGAGCTTTTCTCCAACCATTAAAGCTCTTGATAAAGAAATAAGTTTTTGCTGTCCACCTGATAGGCTAGTTGATGGTCTGTCTTTCAATTCGAATGCTTCAGGGATTAATTTGTATATCCAATCAAGTCTTTTTTGCCAGTCTTTAATGTCAGTTGACCACACGGGTGTAAGAATATTTTCTTCAGCACTCATAGAGGGAATTAGTTTTCTGTCTTCTGGCATATATCCAATAGATAAATGTGCTCTTTTTTGAGCGGGGAGTTTTGTTAAATCATTATTTTCAAAAATCAACTCTCCTGACTTTGTTTTTAGTATCCCCATTATGCCTCTTAATAAGGTTGTTTTTCCGGCACCATTCCTACCTATTAATCCAACCATTTGACCTTTCTCAAGATCTAGTGAAACATTTTTTAGTATTTGAATTAATCCAATATCTACATTTATTTTATTTATTTTTAACATTGTTAAAACCTCAGCAGCTTATTAGTTTAATGTCCTAAGACATATTCTATTACTTTTTTATTAGAAAGAGCTTCTTTAGGAGGGGCATCACATATGATCTCTCCTTGATAAAAAGCAATTACTCTATCAACATACCTTTCAACAATTTCCATGTCATGTTCTACAAAAAGAACAGATGTTCCAGTTTGTTTTAATGCAGAAATAACAATATCCATTATGGCAAACTTTTCTTCTACTGATACTCCAGAAGTAGGTTCATCAAGTAATATTGCTTTTGGATTTCCAACTACAGCCATTGCAATATCGAGTAATTTCCTTATTCCTTGGGAAAGAGTGCTGACAATAATATCTTTTTGATCTTTTATCTTATAAAGATCTAGTATCTTATCACATTCTTTTGAAATAGCTTTATCGTTAATTGGGTTAAGTAATTCTTTGCCACTTTTTTTTGCTAATGACATAGCTATCATAAGATTTTCTTTAACTGTCATTGTCATAAAAATCTGACTGATTTGAAAAGATCTACAAAGTCCAATATGAGTAGCATCTCTTGGTTCTATGCCAGTAATATCTGACCCTAAGAACTGAATCGTTCCACTTGTTGGTTTTAGATAGCCAGTAATCATATTAACGAACACTGTTTTTCCTGCCCCATTAGCTCCTATTATGCCAACAATTTCACCTTGATTAACAGATAAATTTAAATCTATAGCGGCTGTAATACCTGAAAATGATTTATTTAAATTTATAACTTTTAATACAGTATTATTTGACATTTTTTTTCTTTCCCTTATTAAAAAGTTTTTCTAGGATTGACCAAATACCTCCTGGAAAAAAGAAAATAATTGCTAATAATGTGCCTCCAACAATCATTTGCCACGCTTGAGGAGCCCATTCATAAGCATAGGTTCTTAAGAATTCAAAAGCTATAGCCCCAATAAAAGGAGCTAAAATATTGCCTGAACCTGACATGATAGTTATAAAAACTAATTCTCCTGAAACGTTCCAATTTACCATTGAATCTGGATCAACTTGTCCAAGGCTTGCTGCCATTAAACCTCCAGCACCTCCAGCTAAACATGCTGAAATTACATATTTGATATGAATAGCTCTTTCTACAGAATAACCTAAATATTCAACTCTAATTTCATTGTCACTAATAGCCGTAGTCAAATGTCCAAGTGTTGAGCGCAAATATGCTTGAATAGAAACTCCTGCGCAGATTACAAAAAACGCAATTAAGAAGAAGAGATATTGTCTTGTTAATTCCATTCCAAAAAGAGTTGATGGTGAAATAGACATTCCATCTGTAGAGCCTAAAAATTCAGCTTTTGCTAGCAGGCCATATAAAACCATAGAAAAGGCAAGTGAAAGCATAGCAAAAAATATTTCTCTATATTTTTTTAAAATAAATCCTAACATGAATCCAAGTAAACCAGCTGCCATGACTGCGATTGCAAATCTTAACAAAATATCTGTTGTACCTAAATACTTTTGAGATAATGCAACAGCATATGCACCAAAGCCATAATAAAGTGCATGGCCAAAAGAAACTAGATTGGTTCTCCATAAAAGCATTAAGCCAAGAATAGCTAAGCCTCTAGACAAGCCGTACATAAAATTATTTTGCATCCAATCAGGTAATACTAGAGACGAAAGAACGCATAAAGTTATCATAAACCCTATAAGCATTTGTACACTTGTGTCTTTAAAAATATCTTTAAACATTAAATTTTCCTTGCTTTAGGAGGTGCAAAAAGTCCTTCTGGACGTATAATTAACACAATTGCCATAACAGCAAAAACAACAAACAACTCTAATATAGGTGCTTGATGAACAGCAAATGCTCTTAGAATACCAACGATCAATGATCCTATTAAAGCACCAGGGATTGATCCCATACCACCTATAACAACAACTGCAAAACTAAGTACAACTAGGTCTATAGCAAACCCAGGTGAGACTGATGTCGTTGGGGCCACGTACGCGCCTCCTAAAGCTCCTAAAACAGCCCCTCCAATAAATGTAATAACATAAACAGCGGTTACATTAATACCCATCGCTTCACTTATTTCTCTATCGTAAATAACTGATTGCAGTAATTTACCCCATTTTGTTTTATTCAAACCAAACCAAACGAGAAATGCAACCACAGTTGCTAGTAAAATCAATGTTAATTGGTATACGCCTCTATTAAGACCTACAACATCTATCCAACCCAACATCATAGCAGGTTGATAAGGCAGTAAAGGATCAACTCCAAATACAATTATTATTAAATCTTCAAAAATTAAAAAAACGCCAAAAGTAGCTAATACTATTAAATGTATGTCTTGATCATACATTTTTCTTAAAATAAATCTCTCTATTATATAGCCTAAAACAACACCAACTAAAATTGCTGATAGCAGTATAGCTGGAAAATAAAGAGCTTCAGAATAATCGTTGTCTGAAATAAAGCCTACAGCAAATGCAGCAGTATAAGCTCCCCAAGCATAAAAACTACCATGTGCAACATTTAAGATTTTCATTACACCAAATATTATAGTGAGCCCTAAACTAACTATAAAAAGATAAGAGGCATATGTTAATCCATCTAATAAAACTGTAGCCCAAAATTGCATCGAAAAGCTCCAAAAATAGTATTAAAAAAAGGGATGCCTTTTTAGCATCCCTTTTTATTATTTAAAGTTTAATTACATTTAGCTCCAGGCATTCCTGCATTTATCCAAGCTTCTGAATTAGTGCCAGCTGGAGGATAGATACACTCAGGGCCATACATTTTTACTTTTTCAATTCCAGGGGTTTTCCCTTTTTTATCATATTTAGTTAAGCCGTAACCAACTGAATGGACAGATTGGTGGCCGCCTCCTCTTGCCATAGAAATTGTTTCAGTGAAAGACTTGAATTTAATGTTTTCCATAGCTGCAATAACTTGGTCTTGAGAAGGAAAACTTCCTGCCTTAGCTTTAGCTTTATCCATTGCATATTTGTATGCTAATATTGATCTGGCATATTGATATGAAGGACCTAAAGGTAAAGCTTTAAATCTTTTCTTATACTCTTTGATAAACCAAACATTTAGAGGGTTTTTATTATCTCTAGCTAGAAGACCAACATTACCTCTGGTTCCCATTATTATACCATTAGGGAATTTACTTCCTATTGCGTCAACAGCTGATCCACCAACTGAAGATATGAAAATCTTTTTTTGAAAAAAACCTCTAACCATAGCTTGAAGTGTAAAGGCTTCTATATCTCCGTCCCAAAAACTAGAATGGACGACTTTTGCTTTATCCAAAGATAATGCGGAAATTTCAGTTCCATATTGTCCAACAAAAAGTTTTGGAAATTGAGGTTTATCTGAGCCTTTGCTATCTGGTGATAACGCCTTCATACCTAATTCAAAAAACTTATAAGAGTCCAATCCCCAAGCATAGTTTTGGTTTATACCTGTATAATTTTTTTCATTTGGATACATATCCTTAATATACAGAGCAGCTGCTAAACTATCACCCACAGCATTAGCTTGAGTTCTAAAAACGTGTGTTCTAAGTTTTTCTTCAAATAATCTAGGAGTGCCGCATGTTGAAAAAACAGTTAACATTTTTAATTCATCTGCAATCGGGCCAATAGCCATACAGTTTCCAGAAGAAATATAACCAATCATTGCATCTACTTTTTGTTTTTCAACAAAGTCTCTAAATAGACCAACCTGTTTTGTTCCTCCTCCTGATTCATCACTAAAAATAGGATTCAGTTTAGCTCCAGCAAAACCTTTAGTGTTATAGGGAGCTGGCATAGTTCCATTATTAATTGCATCTATTACTATTTGCGCTCCTTGTTTAGCTGGGACACCAAAAACACCAGCTGCAGGTCCAGTTAAAAATGTTACTATTCCAACTTTAACAGCGTCTTTTGCAAAAGCATTAGAAGCTATTAAGCATGAAGCAATCAACAATGATGTTCTTACTATTTTTTTACTTTTATTTAGAATTTTAATTTTCATTTATACCTCCGAAAAAATCAAAACAGATAGATTTATTTTGCTTATTTAAATGATTTTAAGATTGTTTAAAATAAAAAGAATTTTTTGAATATAATTCAGTTTTTATTTTTAATAGTTTCCCCCTTAAAACTTTTAAAAACTTGACCATAGTCAATTAATTTAAGCAAGTTAATTTTTATTAAATAATATTTAACAAGTTCATTATTATTTTAATAGATTGATTGTTTTTAAGTCAATATTAAAATTAAATATTTGTAATCAATTTTTTTCTTTCAAATACTTTGGAAATAGTTATCCCACATAATAACCCCCAAAATGGAGCTCCTATATTTAGTATTACTAAATCTGACATTGTAATTAAGAAAGATATAAGAGCCCCAAGTGAATAACTTCCAGAAAAAGCAGATATAAAAGTATTTTTCAAAACAACTAATAAAGCTATTCCGCCAAGAGTAGCTATAAATGCAGGTGGACAAGTGGTAATAAATCCTGTGAAAAAAGGAGAAAAAATTCCAAAACATATGCAAAGTAAAGAAAAAATTATACCACTTGTGTAATGGCTTTGAATTGTTTGATTTTTATTATATTCACTAATGCCAGCTATTAAGGTATCTTTACCATGCTTTTCTATTAAGAGATCAGTTCTCTCTTTTCCAATTAGATCATTTGCATCTGAAACTTTTGCATCTTTTTGTTGATTGTCTTCAGATACTATTATTCCAGTAACAGGACCAGTTAAACAAGTTGATACTGTACCAAAAAAAGAATTGATAATTGATCCTAATCCACAAGCAACAGTATATGGTTTTATAAAAGTTTTATAACCAGCTGATTTTAAAATAGCCAAACCTTGTCCATTTTGAATAAAAAGAACAGTAATGGCCAAGGGAATTACAATTTCTATGTTTGCTTTAAGATTAAATTCAGGAATAAATATAGTTGGAACTATTGGTGTAAAATCTAATTTATTAATAACATCTGCTTCATTAAAATTTAAAATAATTAATATTCCTATGATTAATGATCCAAGTAAAGGCGGTATAAATTTTCTTATTGTTGGAAATGCAAAAATTAAAAAATAGGTTATTGTCATTGAACCAGAAAGAAGAGGACTTTCCTTTAACGAATAGAGCCAATTTAGACTAAATTGTAAAAATATAGCAGCTACCATACCCATAACAATTTCGATTGGAATTTTCTTATTTATCCAACCCAATATGTTAGTAAACCCAAGAAATGTAAGAAAAAAGCCTGTAACAATATAGGCTCCAATAATTTCATTGAAAGAAAATTTATCAATTGAAGAACCTATTAATATAATACCAGGAATACTCCACATAAACACTAGCGGTTGTTTGAACCAAAAACAAAAAATAATACTTATTAAGCTATTGATTGCAAAAGCACCAAAAAGCCAACTGGATAATTCTTGATTAGATAATCCAGTTTTAGTTCCAACTAGAAGCATAATTGCAACTGGGCCAGTTACTGCGAAAAGAAAAGCTATGAAACCATTAGTTATGTTATCTTTGGTTAAATCTTTAAAAAAATTTACAATTAAATTCATGATAATACTCAAAGTTTTTATTCAAAACAAATTTGCTTTAAAGTTGACTTGTTAATTATATTTAAAGTAGATGATGTCTTTTGTATAATACAAAAACTATCACATAGTTGTATTAATGCTGAATTAATTAAATTATTACTCAAATACATTTTTGCTTTATTGTGACCATTATTAATAGCTTTTATAATATCTTTTTGACTTAATTTTCCAACTTCTGTTGTAACCATTTGTCCAAATAAATCGCTACTATCGTTCAAATCTTGAGCGTATTTTTTCTTTATTAAGGGATGATCTTTTAAATTTACTGAATTTGCAATCATTGTGGCGGCAGCATCTGCCATTGCTCCGTTATTTGCTAGAACCGTTACTGAATCAGCTATTCCTAATGAAAAACTCCTTCCTCTCCAGCCAGATGTAGCAATTCCTCTAGATTTATCTTCGTATTTAATTTCAGTAAAAGTGTCCGGCATTGATGCCAGGCTACTTTTCATACTTTGACCTTTGTTTAAATAAAAAGAAACATCTCCACCATTATTGACGTATGCTTTTTCTAAAATAAAACCAGATGTCAATACCTCTAAAACACTATCTGCAACTGAACCTGCAACGGCTGCCATAGGCGTAATAAAATCAGGGTGAAATTCTTGAGTAGCTTGTTGCATTTTTTGAGCAATTTGATTTGTGAATTGTCTGTCGTATTGAACTTCTTTTTTTAATAATTCTAATTCTAAAACCAGATCACTTAAAACGGTTTTAAAGTATGTTTTTACTTTTTCATAAGCTAAATATTTATCTTTTCCAATAGCTTCAATAACTATATCAATTGGTCCATGTTGAAGAAATAGACGATTATCTTTCTCTTTAATAATCATAAATATAAAGTTAAATCATGGCAAATATAATTTTTTATCTCCATATTCTCCACCTTTTTGAATTACGTCGTCTTTGGATCTGATCTCATCCATATGACCGCCGATTTTTTTGTATTGATCACTTTCAAGTGTAAACTCTAAGGGAGCGACTATAGCTGGAGTAGGTACGTAACCAAATGAATTATTAGGCATATCTATTACGTCAACCATTAGAGTAATTCCTCCACCTGGCCAAATATATGGACTTGCTCCTCCGCAAGTAATATTAGTTATTTTATTTTGTACGGACTTAGTAAGTTTTATTGGATTATTTGTAACGCCAGATCTTAAAGACCCACCTGCGCCAGCAATAAACATAACTGTACAAAGCGCAGGCTCACAATTTTCTTCTATAAGTGTTACAGTTGATTTTAATTTTTGAGGAAGTGGTTTTTTTTCAGGAATTAAGTTTTTATCTAATTCATAATATGCAAATTGTTCTCCTGTAGTAGATACCATTAGTAAAGTAAGTCCAGGAAATGCTCCTTTTTTTTCATTCCAATTATTTAAAATAGTTAATGGATCTTCTATATCGGTTCCACCCCAGCCTGTTCCTGGTTTGGCTACTTGGAAGTATCTGCCAGGAGTGGATTTCCGTCCTTTAATTGAAATTCCTGTGCTTTTCCAGTTAAGAACTTTGCCTGCTTGATGCTCTGAAACCACACCTGTTATATGGTCATCAACTACAACAACTTCATCAACAAGATTTACCCACTGTGATGCAAACATTCCTATTGTAGCAGATCCACAGCCAACTCTCATTTTTGTTTCCGTGACATGATTGATAATTGGAGGTTTGCCTGCTTGGATAATTATTTCAAGCTCGTTGTCAATTGTTAGCTTTACTGCTTTTTTATTACAAAGGTTCATAAGAGCTTCACAAGTAACTTTACCTTCTAATTTTGAACCTCCAGTTAAATGATCAACCCCTCCAAGTGATAACATTTGGGAACCGTATTCACTTGTCATAACGTGTCCAATAGTTTCACCTTTATAACTTACAACAGATCTTTCAGAACCAATATGTCTATCTGTATCAATTTTTATTTTCACGCCACAATATGAAAAAATTGCCTCAGTAACAACTGTAACAAAATCTATACCATCAATTTGACGCTTAAATATAAATGGCGCTGGCTTATAGTCTGGATAAGTTGTTCCTGATCCTATTGCGGTAATAAATAATTCATCACTTTCTGTAATTTTTTCGTTCCAATTTGCCTTTAAAAATGGTTTTACTTTCTCACCTTTTTCAATCTTAGTGTTTAAAATAATTAAAGGGTCAAGTCTTATTATTTGACCATCTTGATTAGCATATCTATCACACGCACCTGATTTTCCCTCTGCAATAAAACACATCACGGGACATGCATCACATCTAATTTTTATTTCTTTCAAAATCAGCCTCCGTAATTGCTTCTAAAACTCTATGAGGAAGAGCAGGAAGTTTTTTTATTATAGCGCCTGTGCAGTTACGAAGTGCATTTAAAATTGCTGGTGCTGTTGGGATTAAAACATGTTCTCCTAATCCTTTTGCTCCCATTGGTCCTTCAGGGTCTTTCTTCTCGATGAAGATGCTTTCTATTTCAGGCATGTCTCCAATAGTAGGGATAAGGTAATCGTGTAAATTTTCAGTTTTATCTGAAATATATTCTTCCATTAATGTAAATCCTAGTCCTTGAGCTATTCCACCTTCAATTTGCCCTTCGGCTAAAAGAGGATTAATAACTTTACCTAGGTCATGAGCAGCAGTTATTTTGAGTACTTTTATAGTACCTAATTCTTTGTCAACTTCTATTTCTGCCATTTGAACACCATAGCCATAAACAGCATAAGGTTTCCCTTGACCATTTTCATCAAGTGGGATTGTCGGTGGATCATATGTTTCTATTGATGACAGTACGTATTTATCTTCATTTTCATTCATTTCATTTAATTTTAAAATATGTGTTTTTTGAGTTTGTTCAATAACTATTGTGTCATTGATAAAATTGATGTCTGCTTCAGGTCCCATATTACTTAATCTTAGAATTTTATTTCTTAAGCTTTTACCAGCTAATTCTGCAGCTTTACCAGTAATATATGTCTGCCTTGAAGCAGAAGTTTTACCACAATCAGGGGTTAAGTGTGTGTCAGGTCCTATTAAAAAAAATGTTTCAATAGAGACGCCTAAAGCATCTGCACAGATTTGGGTAATAACTGTGTTTGACCCTTGCCCAATATCTGTAGCTCCTTGGTGAAGAAAAAGTTTTCCAAATTTATTTATTCCAATTTTTATTGTTGCAGGATTTGGTAAGGCAGTGTTGCCACAACCATACCAACAAGACCCTAGACCAACACCTCTTTTGATTAAATTAGATTTCTTATTAAATTTATCTGAATTTTGAACTGCTTTTTTCCAACTATTTGTTAAAGAATTTAAACACTCTAATATTCCTACACCCTGAAGTTTCTGGCCACAAACAGTTTTGTTACCATCTTGAAGGGCATTTATTTTTCTAAACTCAAGTTGATCAATGTTACAAGAATCTGCTAATTGGTCGTATAAAGTTTCTTGAAGCGCCGCTGCTTGTGGGACTCCAAAACCTCTAAAAGCACCTGATATTGGGCCATTCGAATGTATTGCGTTTCCTAATGCTTTATAATTTGGAGTGTAATAAGGGCCACTGGCATGGATAGGAACTCTTGTTGCAACTGTAGGTCCCCAGCTAGCATATGCTCCAGTATTAAAGTCACCATTAAAAATCATTCCTGATATTTTGCCATTTTTGTTTGCGGCAATGGTTGCTGTCATATTTCCTGGATGGCGCTTGGTTGTAGAAATCATGGATTCATTTCTATTATAAATTATCCTACAAGGTTTTTTAGTTTTTAATGTCACTAAACCTAAAAGTGGTTGAATAGAGACATCTAACTTAGATCCAAAACCTCCACCGGCAGTTGAAGGAATTATTCTTACGTCATTTTGATTTAACCCTAGTATTTTAGCTGTATCATCACGATCCATAATTGGAGCCTGTGTGCAAGCTTGAATTACTAATGTATTATCTTCTAGCCAGGCACTTCCAGCTTCTGGTTCAATATAAGCATGTTCAACATAAGATGTTTCAAGCGTGCCAGATACACTGTATTCTGATTGTTCAATTGCCTTTTCAGCTTCCCCTGAAATTACTTTTCCTACAATCAGTATGTTTTTATTTCTGTTTGAATGAATTTGAACCGCATTTTCTTTCATAGAACTTTCAATTGTAAGACTTTCTGGAGCCTGTTTCCAATTAATTGGGAAAGAAGTAATATTCAAATTATTTATAGCGTTATATTCTCCTGCTATAATGGCTACGGCTTCACCTTTGAATCTAGTTTCAGTTTCTGCTAATGCAGGCTGATCTGCAAAGCTTGGAATTACTCCAAATTTATTTTCTCCGGGGATATCCTTTGCTGTAAGTATTATTTCAATACCTTTATTCTTCTTCTTCCAATTTTTTAGGTCTCCAAAATTAAATGTTGCCCTATGAAATGGAGATCTTATTATTTTTAAAAGTAAAGAATTTTCTGGCCAGTAATCAGCTCCAAAAACTTCAGTCCCTAATACTTTTTTTAAGCCATCAACTCTAGGAATTCTTTTTCCTACAGATTTCCCTTTTATCGGTTGTGTTTCTTCCTCATCACAAGCGTCAACGTTAAGAATAGCAGTAATAATTTTTTGATAGCCTGTGCATCTGCAAAGAACTCCAGATAAAGCTTCTTCTATTTCTTGCTTATTTGGAGCAGAATTATGTCTAATAAGAGATGTTGTGGCCATCAATAATCCTGGAGTGCAAATTCCACATTGTGCAGCACCATGTTTTAAGAAAGATTTTTGTAAATTAGTTATTCCTTGATTATTAAGGCCTTCAATAGTTTCAATATTTGTTCCATTTACTTTAGCAACATTTATAAGACAAGAACAAACAGCTTCATTATCAATCAAAATAGTACAAGATCCACAGTCACCAGCATTACATCCTATTTTAGTACCTTTTAAACCTAAGTCTTCCCTCAAAATTTTACTAAGTCTTTCAGATGGTTCAGATTTTATTGATATTTTTTTACCATTTAATATAAAAAAAAATTTTTCTTTGCTGTTAGACATAAAATCTTCTCATTTTAAAATTTATCTATAGTTTCAAGGATTGAATTTTTTACAAGAACTTTAGCAACTTGAATTCTATAAGAATCAGTTCCTCTAATATCATTAATAGGAGAAATAAAATCATTATATTTAAATTTATATATTTCATGTATTAAATCAGATTTTATATTTTTACCTATTAATATGTTCTCCAGCTTTTTTAATCTTTGAGCAACTGCGCTACATGACCCAATTGAAATAGTCATGTCAGTTATAATATCATTGAAAACTTCTAACTTGCATGCAACCATTGCAATTGATATCACAAGATATTTTCTTGCACCTAATTTCACAAATGAAGATTTTCCATTTTCAGATTTCTTGGGAATTAAGATAGCAGTTAAAATTTCATTGTTTTGTAATTCAGTATCTCTAGATCCTTTTATGAAGTTTTCTAGTTTAAGTATTCTTATTTTTTCTTTTGATGATAATTCAATTGATGCATTTAATGATAAGAGACATGGAACACCATCTGCTGCAGGGGATGCATTGCATAAATTACCCCCAATAGTTCCAGAGTTTTGAATTTGTTTTGAACCTATTTGTTTACTACATTGTTTTAACATTTCATAGCAATCAGGCAGCTTAAATTTTATAAGGTCTGACCAAGTTGTAGTTGCCCCTATTCTTCTGAAGTTTTTTTCAACATTTATACTTCTTAGTGAATCAATGCCTGATATATCAAGTATGTTTTCTCCTAAAAAATCATTTTGAGTAGCAGGAAATAAGTCTGTACATCCCGCAGCTATTTTAAGTTTATTTACACACAACACTTCTAGAGCATCGTTTAAATTATCTGGTCTGTAATACACTAAACCTCAACAAATTTATAAATATTCAAATACTAAATTAATTTATCAACAGTTATTGATGAAAAATATAATATATGATCTAACATTTTTTTATAAAATATTTAAAGTAAAAATAAAAATTAATTAATTTTTTTCGGGGTTTTAAAATTGGATTATAGTTTTTGGATAATACTAAAGTGAATTTAAAACATTTTAATGTTATAGGTGTGGATGTGGGTGGTACATTCACTGATTTAATCTATGTTGATAAAAACAATGGTTCGATAGAATTTGCTAAAGTACCAACATCTAGTGATAATCAAGCTTTTGGTGTTATGAATGCTATCCAAAAAGCTAAATTAAATTTAGATGAAGTTAAATTAATCGTGCATGGAACAACGACCACTACTAATGCATTGCTTGAAAGAAAATTATCTAAAACAGGTCTTATTACAACCAAAGGTTTTAGAGATATAATTGAATTAGGAAGGAGAACAAGACCTAAGCCATACGGAATGAATGGTAAATTTAATCCAATTATCCCAAGAGATTTACGATTTGAAGTTCTTGAGAGAGTTGACGCAAGAGGAAATATAATTCATCCATTATCTGAAAATGATGTAATTATTGCTACGAAAGAGCTTTTAAGTCTAGGTTGTGTATCAATTGTAATCCATTTTTTACACTCCTATGCTAATAATGTGCATGAAAAGAAAGCCTCAGAAATTATTTCTAAGCTTTGGCCTAATAAATATATAACAATGGGTCATTCTTTGTTATCTGAAAACAGAGAGTTTGAAAGAGGTGTTACCGCGGCTATAAACGGAAGCGTTCAGCCAATATTAGAAAAGTATCTTAATAGACTAGAAAAAGAATTGTTAGGTAACGGTTATAAAGGTGAACTTTTGGTAATGAACGGTAATGGAGGAACTATTTCGTCAAAAATGGTGTCTCATGAAGCAGCTAAAACTGTAATGTCAGGACCAGCCTCAGGTGTTATCGCTGCAGCGTATACTGGAAAATACTCAGGTGTGAATAATATGATCACTTACGATATGGGTGGGACTTCTACAGATGTTGCATTAATTATTAATAATGAACCGTCAGTGTCAAGTGACCTTGAAGTTGAATATGGAATGCCCGTTCATGTGCCTATGGTTGATGTAAGAACAGTAGGTGCTGGAGGTGGATCAATAGCTAAATTAAATTTAGCTGGTTTATTGGAGGTTGGTCCTGAAAGTGCAGGTTCTATACCTGGACCAATTTGTTATGGAAAGGGAGGTTTAGTTCCTACCATTTCTGATGCTAATTTACTCTTAGGCAGATTAAATGTTTCAAAAATTATTTCCGATACAAATAAAGTTTCTATAGATAAAATTAAAGATATTTTTATTTCTTCATTGGGAAATGACCTCGGTCTTGACGTACTTAAAACTGCTGAGTCTGTTATAAAGCTTGCTAATACAAAGATGGCTGGGGCCATTAGAATGGTGTCTATTTCGCTTGGAGTTGATCCAAGAGATTTTATTTTATTTGCATTTGGAGGTGCTGGCCCACTGCACGCAAGTTCTTTGGCGAAAGAGCTGGGTATTCCAAAAGTTTTAATCCCAGCGCGACCTGGTATAACAAATGCTCTTGGTTGTGTTGTAGCTGACTTAAGACAAGATTTTACTAAAACATTAAACGTACCTATAAATAAGGTTAATATAACCCATATTCATAAAATTTTTACTGATCAAGAGACTAGGGGCATTGAATTAATTAAAAATCAAGGTCTTGATTTAGAAAAAATAAGCTCAAGTTATAGTCTTGATATGCAGTTTATTGGTCAAACGCATATTTTAAGAGTAAACATACTAAATTCAAAGCCAGATTTAAATTATTTGCAAACAAGATTTGAAGAAATTTATTTTAAAAGGTTTAAAGTAGAATTGTTACAAATTAAGGCAAATATAGTCAATATCAATACTACTGTTCAAGGTCATAGAGATCAATTAGATATTTCTTTTTTAAATAACTTATCTGCAAAAGTTACAAACATAAAAGATGCATTAATAGAACAAAGAGAAGTTTTTTTTCAAGATAAATTAATAATGACACCAATATATTCTAGAGACAAGATGCCATTTAAATTCAACTTAAAAGGTCCCGCAATAATAGAACAAATGGACACAACTACGCTAGTAGAACCTGGTGACAATGCATATGGAGATAGCTTTGGTAATATATTTATTGAAGTTGGGAATGATATATGACTATAGATAAAATAACTCTTTCTGTGATCCAGGCAGGTCTTCAGCAGGTTTGTGATGAAATGGATTTAAGTTTCTCACGGGCAGCTTTCTCTCCTGTTATCTCAGAAGCTAATGATAGGTCAGATGGAATCTATGCGGCAGATAATGGGGATCTTATCGCCCAAGGAATAGGTGGTTTACCGGTTTTCGTTGGCACAATGGAGTATTCAACAAGAGAGTTAATTCGATTGATAAAAGAAGGGAAAGTTTTAGCTCCTATTGAAAAAGATATATATATTGTAAATGACCCTTATCTTGGAGGCACTCACTTAATGGATGTAAGGTTTGTTAGACCTTACTTTCGTAATGGAAAAATTTTTTGTTGGTTATCTAATACAGGTCATTGGCCTGATATTGGAGGGAGTGTTCCTGGAGGCTTCTCAGCCTCTGCAACATCAGTAGTACAAGAGGGGTTAAGGTTGCCTCCTGTTAAACTTTTTAAAGCTGGAAAGTTAGATAATGAAATTTATTCTATAATTTGTTCAAATATTCGAGTAGCTGATCAAAGAATTGGAGATGTCAAAGCTCAAGAAGCCGCATTATTAGTAGGTGAAGAACGTTTAAATGTTTTATTAGATAAGTATGGTGATAACACTGTTCAGCAAGCCATTGCTCACCTTAGGTCGACTGCTTGTTCTCAAATGAAATCTTTTATAAAAGAAATTCCAGATGGTGTTTATAAATCTTCTGCCTGGGTTGACAGTGATGGAGTGGTAAATGAACCATTAGAAATTAAGTTATCTATAACTAAAAAAGATGAAGAGTTGAAATTTGATTTTTCAGGCTCTTCTTTGCCCTGTAAAGGTCCTATGAATTCAGTTTTAGCTACTACATTAAGTTCTGTTTATTTAGCTATGAGACATATTTTTCCAGAAGTTCCTATTAATGGAGGTGCCTTTATTCCATTAAAAGTTATACGGCCAATAAATACATTTCTTGACGCTCATTACCCTAGGCCAGTTTCCGGGTGTGCAGCAGAAGTCTCTCAAAGAATTGCAGAGGCAGTCTTTATTGCTTTAGTTAATGTTTTGCCAACAAGGGTTACTGCAGCTCCAGCTGGCACAAGTGGCAATTTTGCTTTAGGGGGATTTGATGAAAAAACAAAAAGTGATTTTGTTATGTATCAACTATCTGGAGGAGGGTATGGAGGTAATTTAGATCATGATGGATTAACAAATGGTTGTTCAACTATAGGTATATCTAAAGCTCCACCTGTAGAAATTATGGAACAAAAATTTCCAGTTTTATATCATCATTATGCTATTCATGAAGGGTCTGGTGGCGGAGGAACTCAAAGGGGAGGATTTGGATTAGATTATAAGTTAGAAATTTTATGTGAAAATGCTGAAGCAAGCTTTGTAATGGATCATGGTCGCTTTGGACCTCAGGGTGTTAAAGGTGGATTAGATGGAAATGTTAATATTGTTCAAGTTACAAAAGATAAAAGTATTTATATTCCTCTTCATTTATCTAAAGAGCAAGGTATACAATTGAGGAAAGGTGACACTGTTCACGTAAAAACACCTGGAGGAGGGGGGTATGGAAAGTCATTTGATAGAAATGAAGATTTAGTTTTAAAAGATGTAAAAGAACAAAAATATACAATAGATGATGCAATTAAAATTTTTGGAGTATTTATAGATAAAGAAACATTTAAAATTGATAAATTAAAAACAAAATCTTTGCGTATAAATAAAAATTGAATATAAAATTAGTTCTAAAATATAGATAAGAAATAACATTAATTTTAGGAGATATGTATGTTAGGTTTAATGCAAGATCATCCATTGCTTATATCAAATATATTTGAACACGCTATAAACTCTTATTCTGATCAATTAATAATATCTAATACTGTTGAAGGTGGAATTCATAAATATAGTTATAAAGATTGGGGTCATAGAACAAAAAAATTAGCTAATGCTTTGAAATCTTTTGGGCTAAGTAAGGGAGACAAAGTTGGAACTTTGGCTTGGAATGGATATAGGCATTTAGAAATTTACTATGCAAC
>TARA_B110000503_G_scaffold29017_1_pt1 | contig 39367 bp, 33 predicted proteins | sample TARA_B110000503 | Tara Oceans TARA_B110000503 (sample SAMEA4397472) | marine metagenome | biome: Polar Biome; feature: [SRF] surface water layer (ENVO:00010504); material: water (ENVO:00002006), including particulate matter (ENVO:01000060) such as... | depth 5 m | reverse complement strand
TAGTTTCCAGTAATTATTTATTAAAACAACTACAAGTCTTAGGCGGGATAATTAACAACTCCAACACACTGCCCATATTAGATAATTTCTTATTTGAATTGGAACATTCCAAACTCACAGTCTCTGCAAGTGACTTAGAAACGACTATGGCTTCTACATTGGAAGTAGAAAGTGAAAGTGAAGGCTCTGTGGCGATTCCAGCAAAACTGTTGTTAGAAACGCTTAAAACCTTTCCTGAACAGCCTTTAACGTTTGTTATTGAAGACAACAACACGATTGAAATTAGCTCTAACCATGGAAAGTATGCACTCGCCTATGCCAGCGCAGATGAATTTCCTAAAGCAATTTCTTTAGACAATGCAAGCACGACTGTTATCAGTGCTGATATTTTAGCAACTGCCATTTCTAAAACTATTTTTGCTGCAGGTAACGACGATTTACGCCCCGTAATGAGCGGCGTATTTTTTCAGTTTTCTACAGAAAGTTTAACATTTGTAGCGACGGATGCGCACAAATTAGTTAAATATTCTCGTACTGACGTTAATGCCGATGAGACCGCAGAATTCATCATGCCGAAAAAGCCACTTAACCTTTTAAAAGGAATTTTAGCTGGAAGTGATGATACTGTAAGCATTGAGTATAACGACTCTAATGCAAAATTCTCATTTGAAAACTCGGTTTTGATCTGTCGTTTAATTGATGGTAAATATCCAAACTACGAAGCGGTGATTCCAAAAGAAAACCCTAATCATTTGACAATTAGTCGAAATCAATTTTTGAATTCGGTTAGAAGAGTTTCTATATTTTCTAACAAAACAACGCATCAAATTCGATTAAAAATTGCAGGGGCCGAATTAAATATTTCTGCAGAAGATATCGATTACAGCAACAAAGCTGAAGAGCGCCTAACTTGTGATTACCAAGGAGATGACATGCAAATAGGGTTTAACTCTCGATTCTTATCTGAAATGTTAAGCAACCTTAATGCCGATGATGTGCAATTGGAAATGAGCATGCCTAATCGTGCTGGAATTTTGACGCCTATTGATGGCTTAGATGAAGGCGAAACAGTGACTATGCTAGTAATGCCAGTCATGCTAAATAGCTAATTGGTTATCTATTATACATAAAAAAAGCGTTCCATTAGGAACGCTTTTTTTATGTCTTTATTTAAGATTATGAATACATTTTAGCACGCAGCTCCTTTATTTTAGAATCTTGCATGTACTCATCAAAGCTTGTATAGCGGTCAATGACCCCTTTTGGAGTGATTTCAATCACTCTATTTGCTAAGGTTTGAGCAAACTCATGATCATGGGTTGTAAACAATACAGTCCCTTTAAAGTTTTTAAGTGAGTTATTAAAAGCGGTTATACTTTCTAAATCCAAATGATTGGTTGGCTCATCAAGCATCAATACATTGGCACGCATCATCATCATACGAGATAACATGCAACGCACTTTTTCACCCCCGGACAATACATTGGATTGCTTTAGCGCTTCTTCACCACTGAATATCATTTTCCCTAGAAAACCACGAATGTGTACTTCTTCACGTTCTTCTTCTGTTTTTGCCCACTGACGTAGCCAATCCACTAAACTCATCGGTTCATTAAAGAAACGACTGTTGTCTAGTGGTAAATAGGATTGAGAAGTGGTTACACCCCATTGAAACTTACCTGATTTTGGCTTAGAATTGCCATTTATTATATCATAAAAAGCAGAAGTCGCACGTGAATCTTTAGAGTACACGACAATCTTATCTCCTTTATTTAAGTTAAAGTCTATCTTATCAAAAAGTGTCTCCCCTTCTAGATCAAAACCGAGTTTGTCTACATTTAAAATTTGATCCCCTGCCTCACGGTCGCGTTCAAAGATAATAGCTGGATAGCGTCTGCTTGAAGGTCGAATGTCTGTAACATCTAATTTATCAATCATTTTCTTTCGACTGGTTGCCTGTTTGGACTTGGCAACGTTAGCTGAAAAACGACGGATAAACTCTTCTAGTTCTTTCTTTTTGTCTTCAGATTTCTTGTTTTGTTGTGCACGCTGTTTGGCAGCCAATTGAGAAGACTCATACCAAAAGGTATAGTTTCCTGAGAAATGGTTTATTTTATTAAAATCGATGTCAGAAATATGTGTACAAACAGCATCTAAAAAGTGACGGTCATGCGATACAACGATCACACAGTTATCATAATTTGCAAGAAAATGCTCGAGCCAGGCAATTGTTTCATAATCCAAGTCGTTTGTAGGCTCATCCATTATTAAAACATCTGGTGAGCCAAATAAAGCTTGGGCCAATAACACACGAACTTTTTGTTTTCCATCCAGATCTTTCATTAATGTATAATGGTACTCTTCTCTAATTCCCAAATTAGAAAGCATGGAGGCTGCATCACTGTCCGCATTCCAACCATTCATTTCTTCAAACTGCACCTGAAGTTCGCCGATACGGTCTGCATTTTCATCTGAATAGTCATTATATAGGGCGTCTATTTCAGACTTTATTTTAAACAATGGCTTGTTGCCAATAATAACAGTCTCTAAAACGGTATGTTCGTCATAAAGATTGTGATTTTGTTCAAGTACAGACATGCGTTTGCCTGGCTCTAAATGCACATTTCCAGATGTAGGATCTTGAACACCCGCTATAATTTTTAGAAAAGTAGACTTCCCAGCACCATTGGCGCCGATAATTCCATAACAATTCCCGGTATTGAAAGAGGTATTTACTTCATCAAAAAGAACACGTTTCCCAAATTGTACTGATAAGTTTGAAACTGATAACATTGCTTAAAATAATTTTGGCAAAAGTAAATAAATCAAACCAACCATCAAATTAAACGGAGTTGTAATTTAACAACGCCTTAACAAGAACAAATCGTTCATAAGCGTACTTTTGAAACTGTTACTATAAGATTTGTTACTTACTTATAAAATGAAACCAATATATTTCCTTCTTGGAGTTCTCTTTATCTATGGCTGTAAAATCAGTAATAAAAAAACAAATACTGTTTTCATTGGTGGGGATATTATTAATCCTTCTAACAACTATGTTATACTCTATGACCCTCAAGACAACGTTGACACCTTATACCTCAACGAAAATAATAAATTCTCACATCGATTTTTAGACTTCAATCCGGGGATTCACTCCTTTGTACATGGTGGTAAGCACAAATCTATTCTACTTGAACCGAATGATAGTATCATGATGCATATCAATACACATGATTTTGATGGCTCACTAACATATAATGGAACCGGTGCTAAAAAGAACAACTATCTTATTGAATTGCTATTAAAATTAGAAAATGAAATTAGTAACAATAATGACTTCTATACACAAGAACCTTTAAAGTTTCACGAAACGATAGAAACTGAAATTTCTGATAATATAGAAAACCTGCATTTTTTCTTAAAACACAACCCAAACTCTCAACTGTTTGAAAAAATTGCGACCTCTAGTATTAAATATCATTATTTCACCAGGAAAGAACTGTATCCTTACCGTCACTTTGGAGGTAACAAGCTAAGTGATTTTAAGGGTCTTCCTTCCAGTTTCTATAATTTTAGAAAGGAAATTATTTATAATGATAAGGAATTAAAAGACTTCTATCCTTATTATAATTTTCTATTCCCACACATTAATAACCTTGCTTTTGAGCAATTGATAGCCGTGAATACTAATTTTACTTTAGACACTAATAATTTAGAATACACCGATCATAAATTAGTTCTCATTGACAGCTTGGTTACAAATCCAATGATTAAAAACAATTTATTGAAATATACAACTCGTAATTTCATATCTAATTCAAAATCTATCGATAAGAGTTATATTTTGTATCAGTCCTATTTAGATAAAAGCACAAATGCTAAGGACAAATTATATATAAAAAACCTATTTAAAAACGCACAAGGATTACAACCGGGTTTCCAGTTGCCTGCTATTGAGGTAGTTGACGACCAAAACAACAACTTAAACATTAACTCGATATTTAACAGAACAACTGTTATCTACTTTTGGGACAACGCGAGCCGTTATCATTTTGAGAATAGTCACATAAAAGTAAACACCTTAAGGAAATTATTTCCAACTATTGACTTTATTTCCATTAACATCAATTCAATGCATACCAATGTTTGGAAAAATATGATTTATGCAAATCAATTTAATATTGACTCTGAGTATCGATTTGCTAACCCATCATTCGCTAAAAAAAGATTGGCAATCAATTACATTAAGAAGATTTTAATCGTCGATAACAAAGGGGTTATTTTAAATGCAACAGCCAATCTATTTGACCCCTCTTTTGAAGACACCCTTCAAATATATAAATAAAAAAGACTGAAGTTTCCTACAGCCTTTTGAAATATTTAAATGGAATTAATCCGATTAATTTGTCTTTTTATAATCTTCTAAAAACTTAGCAAGCCCACTGTCTGTTAACGGGTGACGCAATAAACCTTCAATTGAACTTAAGGGACCTGTCATTACATCAGCTCCTATTTTTGCACAGTCAATAACATGCATTGTGTGACGTACTGAAGCAGCGAGAATTTCAGTCCCAAATCCATAATTATCGTATATATGACGAATTTCTGCGATAAGGTTTAATCCGTCTGTAGAAATATCATCTAAACGACCAATAAATGGAGACACATAAGTAGCGCCTGCTTTTGCAGCTAACAATGCTTGACCAGATGAGAATACTAAGGTGACGTTTGTTCTTATTCCTTTATCACTAAAATATTTACAGGCTTTTATACCGGCTTTTATCATCGGAAGTTTCACTACAATTTGAGGATGTAAAGCTGCCAATGCCTCCCCTTCTTTAACCATACCATCAAAATCTGTAGAAATAACTTCAGCAGACACATCTCCTTCCACAATTTCACAAATTGACTTGTAGTGATTTAAAATGTTTTCAGCTCCTGAAATTCCTTCCTTAGCCATTAATGATGGGTTTGTAGTAACGCCGTCAAGAACACCTAAGTCTTGAGCTTCTTTAATTTGTTCTAAGTTAGCCGTGTCGATAAAAAATTTCATGATTTTAATGTTTAGTTAGTTATAGAGTAGCGAAATTAACATATTATTAACGATAGACAAGAGAATCACCAAAAATAAGCTTCAGTTAAAGTTTGTAAAACAGACTTAAAAGACGCTCAAATAAAAGATCTGGCAAGATCCGTTTTAAAACTACAGAGAATTTTTGAAAGAAAGCCCCTACCTTATAATGGATCTTTGGATTCTTTGAGTTAATAACTTTATAAACTGACTTGGCCATAAGTAATGGATCTTCTCCACTATGCAAATGAGAATTCATAAGATTTAATGTTTTTCCGTATGACAATTTGTAAGGAGAATTTTCTAAAACTGGTGAATGGTAACGCCCTGCAGCAATATTTGTATCAAAATCACCTGGAGCTATATTACTCATTTTAATGTTAAAGTCCTTAAGCTCCATACGATAGGCCTCTGTAATTAACTCTAACGCCCCTTTGGTAGCACTGTAAACACCTCTAAATGGAAGCCCCATATAACCTGCTATAGAAGTGATGTTTATGATTAAGCCCGTGTTTTGAGCCCTCATATGTGGTAACACTTCGTTAATAAGATTTATAGGACCAAAAAAATTAGTGTCAAAATTATGTTTCATTTCCGATATTGGCGTTTCTTCCAATGGCCCTGTAATTCCAGCCCCTGCGTTGTTGACCAAAACATCAATTTTATCAGCTTTTGAAATTAACTCGCGGACACATGATCGGATAGATTCAAGATTGGTGACCTCTAATTTTAAAAGTGGAAATTTTGTATCAGAATAATTTTCAGGAAAACGGCTAGTGCCATAAACGATATAGCCTTTATCTATTAGAAACTCCCCTACCGACTTACCAATTCCAGATGATCCACCGGTTATTAAAACTACTTTTGACATAACTTTAGTGATTATAGGGAATAAAGATAAAAATAATTAAGGAAACTAGAAGGTACAAAAAAAGGCAAGCTACCTACATCACACCGCTACGACCATTTACCTTTGCTGCGTTCCCGCCCTGGAGGATTCAACAGGAGCTAGTTGTGTAGGACTTGCCAGTGCAAAGATACAATGTTTTAATATTCTCACAATGATTTTTTTTACTGAATATAAATAAATAAATTGCTAAAAAAATTATTAAGACTATGCACCCTTTCAAATTACTGACTTTCATTGGTTTCACCCTTTTACTGGCAAGTTGTGGAAATACTTCAAAAGTTAAAAATTCTAACTTTTCTATTCAAATTAATAGTGACTTAACTGTTATTTCTAATACAGACTCACTTACTGTGACAATTTTAAATCCTAAAAATTTAAAAATTGATTCTGTACAACTAACCTTAAATAATAAAAAGGTAACTAGTCCTGTTGATTTAAAAGAAGTGATCTTAGGAGAAAAATTGATAAAAGCAAAAGTCTATTACGACTCTCAATTTGAAGTCGCTATTAAAAAATTGACTTTGGTTAATAGAGAGGCCCCAAAACTATACACCTATGAAATCGTAAACACCTACCCTCATGACATCACATCATATACACAGGGGTTAGAGTTTTACAAAGGAGCGCTTTATGAAAGTACTGGGCAGTACGGGGAGTCTAAACTTAGAAAAATTGATTATAAATCTGGAGATATTATTAATAATGTTGATTTAAAAGACGCCTATTTTGGTGAAGGCCTTTCAATTTTAAATGATAAAATTTATCAATTAACATGGAAAGAAGGTCGTGGTTTGGTCTACGACGTCAATCGCTTTGAACAAATAGAAACGTTTAAGTATGGACAAAGTAAAGAAGGATGGGGGCTTTGTAATGATGGTGAGAAATTTTACAAATCAGATGGAACAGAATATATATGGTTACTTAATGCAAACACGCTAGCAGAAGAGAGTTATATACAAGCGTATACAAACAAAGGGAAGCTAACAAACCTCAATGAGTTAGAATGGGTTAATGGATATATCTATGCCAATCGGTACCAAAAAAATGGGGTTGCCATTATTAATCCAAAAAATGGAGCCATTGAAGCCGTTATTGATTTTAAAGTATTAAAGTCTAAAGTAACCAAACATAATGGTTTAGATGTTCTTAATGGGATGGCTTATAATCCAAAAACTGGAACTTTATTTGTCACCGGTAAACGTTGGGATAAATTATTTGAGGTTAAAATTATCGAGAATTAAAACTCACTATCAAATAGGGGTATTTAATAATTAAGTGACGATTTGCCTAAATAATACATAACACACACACTATTCGTTAAATTTTAAAGTTATATTTTCACAAAAATTGTTCTCTCATGAAGCGTTCTCTATATTTTACACTTAGTTTAACTGCTCTAATATTTTGGAGCTCCTGCCGCCAAGACTTTATATTTACTCCAAGTTCAGGGAATCTTAGTTTTTCTAAAGACACTGTTTATCTTGATACTGTTTTTTCAAATATTGGATCGAGCACGTATACTCTAAAAGTGTATAATACAACTAATGATGACATTCTTATCCCTTCGATTAAGCTTCGTGAAGGTCAAAACTCCAACTACCGAATGAATGTAGATGGTTTGATTGGCAATGCGACATCAATAGGGAAAGAATTTGAAAATATAGAATTGCTAGCTAGAGACAGTATGTATGTTTTTATAGAGACAACAATTGATATCCTGCCGTTAGTTGAAAATGAAACACAGTTTTTATATACAGACGCCATTGAGTTTGGAATCGGATCTGGTGTTCAAAACGTACAACTAGTCACGTTAGTAAAAGATGCTGTGTTTATCTATCCTAACCGTGATGCTGAAGGGGTTGTAGAAACCTTAACTTTTGATGCGGATGCTGACGGCATTGCTGATGAAACAACCATACAAGGAAGGTTCCTAGAAGATTCCGAGCTCACCTTTACCAATGAAAAACCATATGTGATTTATGGGTATGCGGCGGTTGGAGACGGAAAAACGCTTAACATAAACCCAGGAGCTAGAATTCATTTTCATGCTGATTCTGGACTCCTAATAACCAACAATGCTTCATTGCATGTCAATGGATTGCCAAGCTTAGATTCGGAACTTTTAGAAAACGAAGTTATTTTTGGTGGAGATCGTTTAGAACCACTTTATGAAGATATACCAGGACAATGGCAAACCATCTGGTTGTTTAATGGAAGTACTGACAATGTCATTAACTACGCAACAATTAAGAACGGAACCATTGGCGTCTTGAGCGATGGAAATCAAGAAGATTCTACGAAATTTGAAATCACCAACTCACAAGTTTATAACTCTAGTAATTTTGGAATTCTTGGCAGGGCGACCTCAATAAAAGCTGAAAATTTAGTGATTAACAAAAGTGGTGTTTCTTCTTTTGCAGGAACTTTTGGAGGCAATTATAACGTCACTCATTCAACACTAGTTAATTACTGGACTTCTAGTTTTAGACAATTTCCAGCACTCTTATTAAATAATTTTATTGTGGATGCAGAAAACACCGTCACAACCAACCCATTGATGTCTGCAAATTTCACAAATTGTATCATTTATGGAAATGACAATCCTGAATTACTTCTTGAAAACGAAAACTCAGAGGAATTTAATTTTAAGTTTACAAACAGTCTTATTTATTTTAATGATCCAAATAGTAACTTTTCTTCTTCTGAATATGACTTCAGCAATACATTCCTATACGAGAACGTTCGCTTTAATGATGATCCACAGTTCCTTGACCCTTCTAATAACAAACTAAACATTCCTTTTGGATCCCCTGCAGAAGGCGCTGGCATAGTATCTGGAAACTTAAGTAAAGACATCACAAATACGACACGTAATTCGCCTCCAGACTTAGGCGCATATAACGCGATTGAATTTGAAGATTAATCCACAAAAAAACCTGCTTAACAGCAGGTTTTTATATATATAAAACTATAGGATTTTAAGAAACTAAAGGACGGTGACTCATTAGTGCATTTACCTTCTGAGCTATTGCTTCAAGTTTAGCTTCATCTTCATGGTTATTAATAACATCATCAATAAGCGATACGATCGTTTCCATATCAGATTCTTTCATACCACGAGTTGTTATTGCAGGCGTTCCCACTCTAATTCCCGAAGTTACAAATGGACTTTGCGTATCAAAAGGAACCATGTTTTTGTTGACTGTAATATCTGCTTTTACCAATGCATTTTCTGCGTCTTTTCCAGTGATATTTTTGTTACGTAAATCAATTAACATCATGTGGTTGTCAGTTCCACCAGATATTAGATGGTAATCACGTTTTACAAAGGCTTGCGCCATTGCATCCGCATTCTTTTTAACTTGTAGTATATAATGTAAAAAATCGTCTGTTAGTGCTTCACCAAAAGCAATTGCTTTTCCAGCAATGACATGTTCTAAAGGCCCGCCTTGGTTTCCAGGAAATATAGCAGAATCCAATAAAGAAGACATCATGCGTACCTTTCCAGATTTTAAAGTAATTCCAAAAGGATTTTCAAAATCAGTCCCCATCATAATAAGACCGCCTCTAGGGCCTCTAAGCGTTTTATGTGTTGTGGTTGTAACTATATGGCAATGTGGTAAAGGATCGTTTAAAATCCCCTTAGCAATTAATCCTGAAGGGTGAGAAATATCTCCCAGCAATAAAGCGCCTACACTGTCTGCAATGGCACGGAATCGTTTGTAATCAATATCTCTAGAATAGGCAGAAGCACCCGCAATGATTAACTTAGGATGTTCTTTGGTTGCAATTTCTTGAATCTTATCATAATCTAAAACACCTGTTTCCTTTTCAACGCCATAAAAAACGGGATTGTATAAACGTCCAGAAAAGTTAACTGGTGAACCATGAGTAAGGTGGCCTCCGTGAGATAAGTCAAATCCTAAGATCTTATCCCCTACTTTCAAGCAGGCATGAAATACCGCCGTGTTTGCTTGACTCCCAGAATGCGGTTGAACGTTAGCCCAAGCAGCACCAAACAAAGTCTTAGCGCGATCAATTGCAATTTGCTCAACTTCATCAACAATTTCACAACCGCCATAATAGCGCTTTCCAGGGTATCCCTCAGCGTATTTGTTGGTAAGAACAGAGCCTGTAGCTTCCATTACTTGTTCACTGGTAAAGTTTTCAGAAGCAATCAATTCAATGCCATTGATTTGACGTTCCTTTTCAGCTTTAATTAATTCAAAAATTTGTTCGTCGCGTTGCATGTGTTGTATTATTCAAAAGTTATACGCAAAATTAATAATAAGATTGCTTTAAAACCATAAAAAATAAATATTTAAACACTATTTATTAAACAGTCATGAACAATTTGAAGAAGGGATCTTGAACCCTGCAATTTAGGAGATTATTTAAGATTAAGAAATATTTATAAATAGGCGGGTTTTAGTTAAGTATTAAAAATATAAACCCTATAAATTCATTAATCTATAAAATTATCGTAATTATTTTTTTAGCCCTTTAAATTTGATACTTTTGAAAGTATATATTAATTAATTATGGATAGTATCATTATCAAGTCAAATAACCTCTCCTCAGAATCTTTGAATTCAGGCAACCTGATTATACTAATTCTAATACTTATTACGACCCTATTGGGTCTTATTAACATATAATTCTCGTCACGAAGTATTGTTAAATACAAAACAATAGTTTCTCTAATAAAACAAAAGAAAATGAAAGTCTTAAAATTTGGTGGAACATCCGTAGGTTCCGCAAAAAACATACTGAAAGTTATAGAAATTGTAAAAAATGAATCTTTGTCAGAAAATGTTACTGTTGTTGTCTCTGCCATCGGAGGAATTACGGACAAATTGTTAGCCGCGGCAGGCAAAGCAATTGAAAAAAATAAAAACTACAAAGAGGACTTTGAATCCTTAAGGTTAAAGCACATAGAGGTTATTGATGGTTTGTTAAGCGGTGAAGCCCATGAAACAACTTTAGATATCGTATTAAATCACCTATCCAAGCTTGAAAAGATATTGGATGGTATTTATTTAATTAATGAGCTGTCTCCTAAAACTACTGATAAACTTTTAAGTTTTGGAGAATTACTTTCCTCGTTAATCATTTATGAAACGATGAAATTACACGACTTAAACATCCAATTAAAAAATTCACAAAATCTGATCGTTACAGATTCAAACTTCACAAACGCGGTTGTTAATTTTAGTGAAACAAATGAAAACATTGTCACCTATTTTGGCAGTAATGATAAAATAATCACCATACTTCCTGGGTTTATATCAAAATCTGAACTTGGAGAAATAACAACTCTGGGCCGTGGCGGGTCTGATTATACCGCAGCAATTATTGCAGCTGCGATGAATGCGAGTGTACTTCAAATATGGACAGACGTAAGCGGCATGTTTACATCCAATCCAAAAACAGTCAAGAATGCTAAACCTATCAAAAAACTCTCATATCTAGAGGCTATTGAATTATCACATTTTGGTGCTAAAGTGTTATATCCTCCTACAGTATTGCCTGTGCTTTCAAAACACATCCCTTTATTAATTAAAAATACTTTAGCTCCAGAAGATGAAGGAACACTAATTACGCATGTTGTTGAAAACAGAAACCCAAACCCCATCAAAGGGATTAGCAACATTAATAGCGTGTCCTTATTAACACTTCAAGGCAATGGAATGGTTGGGATTCCTGGGTTTTCAAAGCGTTTGTTTGAGACATTAGCTAGAGAAAAAATTAATGTTATTATTGCGACTCAAGCCTCTTCTGAGCATTCAATATGTATAGGCATTGCAGACAAAGAATCTACATTAGCAAAGTATGTGATTGACAAAGAATTTGAAAACGAAATATCGCTATTTAAAATTGACCCCTTGGTTGTTGAAACTAATTTATCAATTATAGCAGTCGTAGGCGATCAAATGAAAAGTCACCAAGGCATTAGCGGTAAAATGTTTAGTACCTTAGGCAGAAACAATGTTAATATTCGTGCGATAGCTCAAGGGGCTTCTGAACGTAATATATCTGCCATAATAGATGAATCCGATGTTAAAAAAGCATTGAATTGTTTACATGAACGTTTTTTTGAATCGGAAACTAAACAAATAAACCTGTTTATTTCTGGAGTAGGAAATGTTGGGAAGTCCCTCATAAATCAGATAGAGCAACAAAAAAAGTATATAAAATCAACCCTAAATATAAAGTTAAAAGTGATTGGCTTATCAAATTCTAAAAAAATGGTTTTAGATAAAAGTGGAATTAATCTAAAGGACTGGAATTCCATTTTAAATAATGGTGATAAATCAGATCCTATTGGCTTTTTTGAAGCTACAAAATCTCTAAACCTTAGAAATTCAATTTTTATAGACATCACTGCTAACGAGCTTGTAGCATCCAGTTATGCACACTACCTAAAACAAAGTATCGCAGTTGTTGCTTGCAATAAAATTGCCTGTTCAAGTAGTATAGAAAACTATTTAGAGTTAAAACAGTTATCACATAAATACAATGTTCCCTTTTTATTCGAAACAAATGTAGGAGCTGGACTTCCTGTCATTGACACTTTGAAACACCTTATAAATTCAGGTGATGAAATTAATACCGTTCATGCCGTTCTTTCCGGAAGTTTAAATTATATATTTAATAATTTCAATAAAAACACAACCTTTCACGAAGTGGTTAAACAAGCACAAATAGAAGGCTATACTGAACCAGATCCAAGAATTGATTTAAGCGGGGTAGATGTTGCTAGAAAATTATTAATTTTAGCACGAGAAAGTGGCGAAATACTAGACATGAATAATATACAAAATGAAGCGTTTTTACCAGAAGAATGTATGAATGCTGATTCAGTAGAAACATTTTATGAAACTTTGAAGTCTAAAGAGGCTCATTTTCAAAAGCTTTTCGCATCTGCAGCATCCAATCAATGTCAATTAAAGTATGTTGCTGAATATAAAGATGGTAACGCTAAAGTTGGTCTAAAGGAAATTCCCGAAGGACATCCATTTTACAACTTGGAAGGCAAAGATAATATTGTAATGTTTTACACGAATCGATATAAAGACCAGCCTATGATTATTAAGGGCGCAGGCGCAGGGTCTGAAGTGACTGCTTCAGGTTTATTTGCTGACATCATCCGAATCTCAAAAAACTAATTAAATGAATGAAATAAGACTTTTTTCTCCAGCAACAGTTGCCAATGTATCATGTGGCTTTGATGTGTTGGGCTTTTGTTTAGAGGCTATTGGAGATGAAATGGTCATTCGAAAAACATTAAATAAAGGCGTTAAAATCACCAAAATTGAGGGCTATGACTTGCCTTTCGATGTTAAAAAAAATGTAGCTGGTGTGTCTGCTTTAGCTTTATACGAAGCTGCCAATCCTGATTTCGGATTTGAAATCGAAATTTATAAAAAAATCAAACCTGGAAGTGGTGTTGGCAGTAGTTCTGCGAGTGCAGCTGGAAGTGTCTATGGAATGAATGTTTTATTAGGTTCCCCCTATTCACGTCTAGAACTCACTGCTTTTGCGATGAAAGGAGAAGCTGTGGCAAGCCAGAGCGAACATGCGGATAACATTGCACCTGCATTATTTGGAGGCTTTACATTAGTTAAAAGTTTACAGCCTCTAGAAATATTACAAATCCCAACCCCTGATGATTTATTTGCCGTTGTCATACATCCACAAATTGAAATAAAAACTGCAGATGCTAGAAAAATTCTTCCAAAAGATATTCCTTTAAAAAATGCCATTAAACAGTGGTCTAATGTTGGCAGTCTTATTCACGGCTTGCACACAAATGATTATGAACTAATCAGTCGTTCGCTTGAAGATGTGGTGGTCGAACCCTTTAGAAGTCAATTAATTCCTGGATTTAAAAGCATCAAAAAAGCGGCTCTAGAAAATGGAGCTTTGGGCAGTGGAATTTCTGGTTCTGGACCTTCTGTATTTAGTTTATGTAAAAGTCAATCAACTGCAGTTAAGGTTGAAAAGGCGATTAGACAAGCTTATACAAAACACACTGTCCCGTTTGAAATATATGTTTCTAAAATTAATATGAACGGAATCAAAGAACTTAACCCTAATTAAATATGAACTATTACAGTTTAAATCATATAGCACCCAATACTACATTTGAAAATGCCGTTATCAAAGGGCTTGCACCTGACAGAGGTTTGTATTTTCCGGAAACCATAACAGCATTAGACCCCTCTTTTTTTGAAACAATTGAAACCTTATCAAATGAAGAAATTGCTTATGAAGCCATTAAACAATTCATAAGTCCTGAGATTCCAGAAGCTATTTTAAAAACTATTGTTTCTGAAACCTTGAGCTTTGAATTTCCAGTTGTCAAACTCACAGACTCGATTTCTACCCTAGAGTTATTTCACGGCCCTACAATGGCTTTCAAAGACGTTGGAGCACGCTTTATGGCACGTTGCTTAGGACATTTCAACAAGAATAATTCCAATGAAGTCACTGTATTAGTCGCAACTTCTGGAGACACCGGCGGTGCCGTTGCAAATGGATTTCTTGGTGTCAAAGGCGTAAGAGTCGTTATTTTATACCCAAGTGGAAAAGTAAGTGACATCCAAGAAAAACAACTAACAACCTTAGGGCAAAATATTACAGCCTTAGAAGTAGAGGGTACTTTTGATGATTGTCAAGACATGGTAAAAAAAGCCTTTTTAGACACTGATCTCACCTCAAAAATGCAACTCACATCTGCAAACTCTATCAATGTGGCACGATGGCTTCCCCAATTGTTTTATTTCATGTTTGCTTATAAACAGCTGAAAAACAAATATAAAGACATCGTATTTTCAGTCCCTAGCGGAAATTTTGGAAATGTATGTGCTGGTATGATTGCACAAAAGCTAGGCTTACCTATTAAACATTTTATTGCTTCTAATAATGATAATAATGTGGTCACTCGTTATTTAAAATCTGCTGATTACGAACCTAAGCCTTCTGTTCAAACGGTTAGTAACGCCATGGATGTTGGAAACCCAAGTAATTTTATTCGTATTCAGGCAATCTATAATAATGATTTTGAAACCTTAAAATCAAACTTATCATCTTATAGTTTTTCTGACATTGAAACAAAAGAAGCATTGGATGAAATCTACACCACTACAGGGTATATCGCTGATCCTCATGGCGCAGTGGGTTACTTAGGCTGCAAATCCTATTTAATGACGAATTCTGAAGCGCATTGTGTCTTCTTAGAAACAGCACACCCAACTAAATTTTTAGACGTTGTAAAAGAGGTTGTAGCTGTTGATATTCCATTGCCAAAACAAATAAAAGCAGTCATTGATAAAGTCAAAGTAGCAACTCAAATTAATGACTACTCAGAATTTAAAGCTTTTTTAACGGAACTTTAATCAGTTTCAGTTCCTATTTTTGTTTAGATTTGTAGTGAAAACATGACTTACTATGAAAACAATTGCTCTTCATTCAATACACGAAAAACTTAACGCAAAGATGGTCCCTTTTGCGGGCTATTTAATGCCTGTACAATATGAAGGGGTTACAATTGAACACCAAACTGTTCGCGAAGGTGTCGGCGTGTTTGATGTTTCTCATATGGGTGAATTTCTTATTGAAGGTCCTATGGCTTTAGAACTCATCCAGAGCGTCTCTTCAAATGATGCTTCTAAACTAACCTTAGGGAAAGCGCAATACAGCTGTTTACCAAATGACAATGGTGGTATTGTGGACGACTTGATTATTTATAAACTCAAAGAAGCGTCCTACCTAATGGTTGTGAATGCGAGTAATATTGATAAAGATTGGGATTGGATTGTTTCCAAAAACTCAATGGGAGCAGAAATAAAAAACAAGAGTGACGATTACTCACTCTTGGCGATTCAAGGTCCAAAGGCAGTGACTGCAATGCAGTCCTTATCAAGTGAGGATTTATCAAAAATTGATTTCTATAATTTTAAAATTTCAGATTTTGCTGGGATTGAAAATGTGATTATTTCGGCAACAGGTTACACAGGGAGTGGTGGATTTGAGATTTATTGTAAAAATTCTGATGCAAAGCAGATATGGGAACGTGTATTTAAAGCTGGAGATTCTTATGGAATTAAGCCTATCGGGTTAGCTGCCAGAGACACCTTAAGGCTAGAAATGGGTTACTGCCTTTATGGAAATGATATAAATGATGAAACATCTCCAATAGAAGCAGGATTGGGATGGGTGACTAAGTTCTCAAAACCCTTTACAAATTCTGAAGCTTTAGAACTACAAAAACAACAGGGTACCAAACGACGCTTAGTTGGATTTGAGTTGTTGGAACGTGGCATCCCGCGACAAGACTACCGAATTGAAGATCCCGAAGGAAATGAAATAGGAATCGTTACTTCTGGCACTATGGCACCGTCACTTGGAAAAGGCATTGGCTTAGGGTATGTACAGAGTGCATTTAAAACAGCGGGGACTGATATCCGTATTGCGATCCGTAAACATAAGGTACCTGCAAAAGTTGTAAAGCTTCCATTTTATAAAAAATAATACGTTTAAATCATGGCAACATTAAAAAAACACCGGATCCTCATATTGGGAGTTAGTGGTTTTTTAGGGGGGGCTATTTATAAAGAACTCCACCCCTACTTTCAAACATTTGGGACCTTTAAAACATCGAGTGTTGCACACGAAAAAAACACGCATTTTTATCAATATGACTTTGAAGACGATGATATATTTGAAATCTTAGATTTAGTCAAACCAACCATTATTATTTCATCACTTAGAGGAGACTTCTCAGCTCAACTAACAGCCCATAAACATCTGTATGAATATATAAATCAAAAAAAAGATTGTAAGATGATTTTTTTATCATCCGCTAATGTCTTTGATGCCTATAGTAAATTTCCAAGCTACGAGAATGACACGACACTTAGTAACAGTATTTACGGACATTTTAAGATTCGTCTTGAGCAATTATTCCTAAAACTACCAACAAATAAAGTAGCTATTATTAGATTACCTATGGTATTTGGAGCTCAATCTCCCCGTAACAACGAAATTAAATTACTACTCAAACTAGATGAGCCAATAGAGCTATTTCCAAATCTGATCATGAATGTTATAACGGCAAAAAAAGTTTCTCAACAATTACATTATATAATTAACAGAAGTAAAACTGGTATTTATCACTTGGGAAGCTCAGACTTGGTGAGTCATGATGATTTCATTAAAGAGCTCGTCGAAAGGATGTATTTTAATAATACTCGATATAAACTAGTTTACACCACTAACGACAATCGCTATCTAGCAGTCCTTCCAAAAGACAACAAACTTCCAAAACATCTTCAAATGAAAAGTGAAGACGTCCTAAAGGATATGATTTGATTAATTAAGTCTTATAATCTTTGTTTTTCAGTCCAGCATTTTTATTTTTGTTAAACATAATACACAGGAACCTATGGGAAGAGCTTTTGAATTTCGCAAAGCAAGAAAAATGAAGCGTTGGTCAGCAATGAGCAAAGCATTTACACGTATTGGAAAAGACATTGTTATGGCTGTAAAAGAAGGCGGTCCTGATCCAGATAGTAACTCCAGACTGAGAGCTGTTATTCAAAATGGTAAGGCTGTTAATATGCCAAAAGACAATATTGAACGGGCCATTAAACGCGCTAGTGACAAAAGCCAAGGGGATTATAAGGAAGTCTTATTTGAAGGCTATGCCCCACACGGAATAGCTATATTAGTAGAAACAGCAACCGATAACAATACACGAACCGTTGCGAATGTAAGAAGCTATTTTAATAAATGTAATGGGAATATGGGCACTTCGGGGTCCGTAGTTTTTATGTTTGACCATAGTTGTAATTTTAGAATTAATGCTGAAGGATTAGATGCCGAAGAAGTTGAACTTGAATTTATAGATTTTGGAGCTGAAGAGGTTTTTGCAGATGAAGATGGTATTTTAATCTACGCTCCCTTTGAAAGTTTTGGGGCCATTCAATCGGCTTTAGAATCACGGGATATAGAAATCCTTTCTTCTGGATTTGAGCGCATACCACAAGTGACAAAGCCTTTAAATGAGCAACAAATAATAGACGTTGATAAATTACTAGAAAAACTAGAAGAAGATGATGATGTTCAAAACGTATATCACACCATGCAAGAATAACTAAGAGTACTCAGGAACTTTTCCTTTGATTCCCTCAAAAAAAGCACGCATAAACTTAAAGTCAGCTTCAATGTCATCCGTTGGAAAGAAAGGATTTGAAATGCAATTAACCTTGTTTTCAAAATCAAAAGTGATCATTACTACAGGTACATTGGCTTTTTTGGCTATGTAGTAAAACCCAGTACGCCAAGTATCTACTTTTTTTCGGGTTCCTTCTGGAGCTAATGCCATTCGAAATACCTCTCTATTTTTAAAAAGTCTTGCGATTGCATCTACTTGCTTCTCATTTCCATTACGTTTAATAGGCGCACCACCAAGAGCTCTAAAAAACCAGCTTGATAGTGGAGTGAATAAAGTCTGTTTACCGACAAAATTAATTTGGACTTGGATGATCGAGCGCAATAAAACACCAATATAAAAATCATGCCAACTGGTGTGAGGGGCAGCTATAATCACAGCTTTTTTTACAGTTCTGAATTCTTTGAAACCAGTGAAATTCCATCCCAAGAGGCGATGGTATATAAATTTTGAAATTATTTGCATTTTTACATTTTAGAATAAAGATCTTTTAGCAAAGATCTAGTAATTTGGGTCTTCCATTCTTTTCCTACAGCATTTTCCCACAATGGCTCAAGACTTAAAGCAACATCAATCATGATGTCAAACTGTTGATCAGAAAGGTTCGCACAAAGCCCTTTAGGTAATGAAATATTATGCTTTGCTTTCATCTGTTTAAAAACTCGAACCCCTTCCGGATAAAATGCTTCAAGATGATCAAATACAATACAATTACCTATGCCATGTTTAACCCCTAATAAATAGGACATTCCATAACTTAGTGCATGTGCTACTCCAACTTGTGAATACGAAATACTCATGCCACCATGCCATGAAGCCATCATTAATTTATCTTGACTTTCGCTAGGACTTAGTGAACTTAAAAACACCTCTTCACATAGTTTTAATGCAGTAAGTCCATATGTTTTACTAAAAGAATTTATAAAATTCCCGTTTAGAGATTCAATACAATGAATATAACAATCCATGCCAGTGTAAAACCACTGGTCAATAGGAACATCAACAGTAAGTTCTGGGTCCAATATCACCTGGTCAAATGGAGTAAAGTCGCTGTTGATTCCTAATTTCTTGGTCGATCCTGTTAATACTGTTGTTCTTGAAACTTCAGAGCCCGTTCCAGAAATAGTAGGGATACCAACATGATAAATACCTTTGTTCTTTATTAAATCCCATCCCTGATAATCTTCACTAGATCCATTATTGGTAAGCATTAGTGAAACGGCTTTTGCTAAATCTAAAATTGTACCGCCACCAATACCAATAATTCCTGATGGCAAAATACTGGTGCTTAAAATAATTTTCTCAACTAAAACATCAACTTGAGAAGTTTTGGGTTCATTATCAGCAGAAATATATATTATTTGATCTCCATAGAGTAATGGGATTTTTGAGATAAATAATAAATCAGCCTCAAACACATCATCAACCAAAAATATGAAAGGGGCTCTCTCATTTTTACGCATAGGAGCTATAATTTCACCAAGCTGATTGAAACTACCTCGACCAAAAACAACTTTGGCAACCATTGGAAAATTTTTAAAACTCATAAAATATAAACGTTCAATATGTTAAAAAATTATTTTAAATTTAAGTACTCTTGAAACTTTTCTGCAAACTGACCTACATGATAGCCATCTACCAACGCATGATTAACACTAACTGATACATTCATCAATATTTTACTTCCTTCATTATAGGTTTTGCTAAACCCTATTTTAGGGATAGAATCCTGAAGTCCTGAAAAAGGCTCTTTTTGTGACGAAAAACTAAACCAGGGTAAGGCAGAACAGTGAATACAATCTATTCCATATATAGGTGGGTAAAGTTCAGACGATTCTTGAATACGCTGCTTTTCGTTATTTAAATTTACATTAAACTCTTTAAAGTTTTCTGTGAAATTAACATAACTAAATCCAAATGTATGATCTTCTCTAGCTATTGTAGCTGAGGCGTGTATCACTTCTAGCTCAAACACTTCATTATCAACAATCCTATATTTAAAGTTTTCTGTATGATTAACAGCCTTCATACACGCATGAAGGTAAGTCGCAAAAAAACTATAATTATTATCTTTTGCGTTCTTATAAGCAATGGATACATCAAAAGGAATGGTGACTGCAAAAAAGGGGTCATTGAGAGCTATAAAATGATGATAATGTAGCCTGCGATTCCAATTGGTTAAATCTATTTTCTTCAATATATAATATATTAATTATTTTCTCTTAAAAGGTTTTTTGCACGTTGAAGATCTTCGGGGGTATCTATTTCAACGCCTTGAACATCTGTCTCAACCATTTTAATTTTTTTCCCAAACTCTAGATAACGAATGCATTCAATTTTTTCAGAAACCTCCAGCATTTTCATTGGGAGTTTTGTAAAGTCTAATAACGCTTCTTTTCTAAAAGCATAAACGCCTTTATGCTTGTAGTACTTAGTTTGGACTGTTGTGTCTCTTTGGTATGGAATTGGGCTTCTTGAAAAATAGAGTGCAAAATTTCGTTGATCAACAATAACCTTAACTGTGTTAGAGTTTTGAATTTCATCAGGATCTGTAATATGAACCATCAAAGAAGCTAAATCAATTTCTTTTTCATCATCAGTTTCAAATACACTTATCACTTTTTTAAGGCTCTCACGGTCAGTAAATGGTTCATCTCCTTGAACATTCACCACGACATCACAGTCAACAGATTGAACCGCTTCTGCAATGCGATCACTTCCAGATTCGTGTTCTTTAACACTCATTATAACCTGACCACCATTACTTATAATTTCGTGACTGATAATTTCACTATCAGTCACAACATAAACTTCACTAAACAATTTAGTATTCATGGTAGCCTTATAGGTTCTAAGTATGACACTTTCACCCCCTAGGTCCTGCATTAGCTTTCCCGGAAATCGGGAAGCACTGTATCGAGCAGGAATCATGGCAATTATTTTCATTAAATTCTAAATTTATTTATATTCAAAATTACATAAATTTTAATAAATTAAATAAGTCAAAACGGTATATAATTAATCTTCAAAAAAATCATCTTTAAATCCTATGAGATAAAGCTTTTCTTTTGCGCGAGTAATCGCTGTATAAAGCCATCTTAAATAATCACGATCAATTCCATTTGGAAGATAAGGCTGCTCAACAAAGACCGTATTCCATTGTCCACCCTGAGACTTATGACAAGTTATAGCATATGAAAACTTGACTTGAAGTGAATTTAAATACTTACTTTTCTTAACGCCTAAAAACTTCTTATAGGAAGACGATTCGTCTTCAAAATCTTTTAAAATCTCTTGGTATAGCTTATTAGACTCTTCATAGGGTAATGAAGGGGTTTCCAATTTGATGGTATCTAACATCAGAACTGTTTCAAAAGGAGTCATTTTAGGATAATCAACCATTCTGATTTTAACTTCTGCAAATCGAAATCCATATAATTCTTTGATACTAAATATTTCAAGGACTTCAATAATATCTCCATTGGCAATAAATCCAGCCTCACTCGTTGGTTTTAACCAGAAATAATTATTTTTTACAATCATTAAAAAATCACCCGCTGTTAATTCATTTTCATTAAATAAAATTCGTGAACGAATTTGTTCGTTATACAAATTGGCACGTTTATTAGAACGTACAATTAAAGCGGTATCTTCATTACCCAATGTGCTGTAAGCATCATTTATGGCATCTAAAATCTCATAACCATCTGTTAGCCTAACAATATCCTTAAACCCTTTTAGATTAAAGTGAAAAGAATCAAAATAAGAATTTGAAACGGCCTCCCTTAAATGGGTAGCGTTAAATAGAATCCCAGAGTCTTCGCCCTGCCTTACTACTTCATCCAGTTCCAAACGAATCACTTCTTTATTGTAATTAAGTTCTAAATTAGACTCGTTTAAGGCTGGACTTAAATCTAATTTAACTGGGGGTAGCTGCGCGGTATCGCCGATAAGTAATAACTTACACTGGTGACCTGAATATACATACTGTATCAAATCATCCAGTAGTGAGCCGCTCCCAAATAATTTAGCTTGATTAGAGATATCTGATATCATTGAGGCTTCATCTACAATAAACAACGTTTTTTTATGCTTGTTTGGAGCAAGTACAAAAGACATTTTACCATTTTTTTCTGCACGGGGCGAATAAATTTTCTTGTGAATAGTAAATGCCTCACTTTTAGAGTAGTTGCTAATGACCTTCGCTGCACGACCCGTTGGGGCGAGTAGAACTGCCGTTTTTTTAACATGCCACAGGTTTTTAACTAAAACCCCTATTATGGTTGTTTTTCCAGTTCCAGCATACCCTTTTAATACAAACAATTCGTTAGCAATAGAACTGAAAATAAAGTTCGAAAGTTGCTGCAAACCAATATTTTGTTTTAAAGTTGGTGTGAAAGGAAAACTTGTTTTTAGTAATTTATAAAAGTCATTAGAATCCATTGGGTTATTGAGCAGATAATTATTTATTCAAATATAGAAATGATTTTTACTAACATTCACTTTATTGAATAAAAAAAAATTGTAGATTTGTGATGTCTCATTTTAATTAAAAAAATATTATGGTAATTTTAGGAATATTCTTGGTCATTGTTTTAACAATTGTAATTGTTTATCTAATTGATAAAAAAATTCCAAAAAAATATAAATCTTATATTCTTTTGGGATTATGGAGTTTAATAATTTATTTGGGTTATATAACATTCATGTCTGTTTACGGAGAGATTAAGTTTAACCAACTTAAAGAGAAGCGTTATAAGGTTGTTATTGAAAATCTTAAAGACATTAGAGATGCTGAATTAGCACACAGATCTGTAACCGGACAGTTTCAACCAAATTGGGATAGTTTAGTTAAATTTATTGAAAATGAAAAATTCACTATCACACAACGTAGAGATTCCACTATAATTGACAAAGAACTTACTCGTTTGTATGGAGTGGATACAACCAAAGATATTGTCATTATTGACACCCTCGGATTTGTTCCTGTATTAGACTCCTTATTTGGAGCTGATACTCGCTACAGAACCATGATGAAGGTTCCTTCAGGAAAAGAAGGCCAATTATTTGAATTAAAATCAGGACTACTAGAACAAAACGGGATTAACATTCCTGTATTTGAAGCCTCTGTTTCAAAAAAAATGATTCTATTTGACCAAGACAAGAACTTAGTAGACTTAGAATCTGAAGTGATTTCGGTTGAAGGCGTTAACGGCCCAAATTTAAAAGTTGGATCTATGGAAGAAGTAAATACTAACGGAAACTGGCCAAAAAATTATTCAGAACAATAACATATCAGAATCTATAAATGAATTGTCCATTCAAGTAAGCTTGAGTGGACTTTCTTTTTTTGTTTTAAATTCAGTGACTTCCAATATTAAATATTTGGAATCTGTGAATTTTGATAAGAAACAAACACCTAAAGAACTTTTAGACCACCTCGTTCATTCCTTTAATTCCATTAATGAACTAGGTCAAGAGTTTTCTAAAGTTACTATAATACACAGTAACGAACTAGCGACTATAGTCCCTAAACCGCTGTTTGATGAAACCAATCTCATCGACTATCTAAAGTTTAATTCAAAGATTCTTAAAACAGACTTCATTACCTACGATCAGCTAAAAGTTGAAGATATCGTGATTGTTTACGTTCCACTTGTAAATATAAATAATTTTATTTTTGATAAGTTTGGTAGTTTTGAATACAAACACAGCGCGTCCATTTTAATAAATCGTGTTTTAACTCTTGAGAAAAACACAAAAAAGCCTAAAATGTACCTCAATATTGAGAAAAATCATTTTGAGATCGTGGTGGTTGAAAATAATCTTTTAAAGTTTTACAATCGTTTTGAATATATCACCAAAGAAGATTTCATCTATTACCTTCTCTTTACTGCTGAACAACTGCAACTAAACCCCGAAGAATTCCCACTAGTGTTAATGGGCACAATTGACCAAGAAGATGAGTTGTATAAAATCGCCTATAAGTACATAAGAGATGTAAGTTTCCTGAACCCTGGTTCTATGTTACATAGTAAGGATTCAAGCTCTAAACATTTCACATTACTAAACAGCTTATAATGCGCATTATTTCAGGAACTTTTAAAGCCAGGCGAATCATGGCTCCCAAAAAATTACCAGTCCGCCCTACAACTGATATGGCGAAAGAAGCGCTTTTTAATATTCTTAACCATCGCTACCATTTTCATGACATTTCCTTTTTGGACTTATTTGCAGGAACGGGAAATATCAGTTATGAATTTGCTTCAAGAGGCACCGAATCTATCGTCGCTGTAGACCAGAATTTTCATTGTACAAAATTTATTGGGAAAACAGCTGAGGAATTTGAGATGCCTATTCAAGTGATTAAAGCAGAGGTGTTTGGTTTTTTAGAAAAAACGAAGCAAACTCAAACAATTATTTTCGCAGATCCACCTTATGAATTAGAGCATGAAAAGTTTTTAAAGATTATTGAGCTTGTCTTTAAAAATCAGCTTCTAGAAACGGATGGTGTTCTTATTATCGAACACTCAAAACAAACGGATCTTTCTGAATCACCCCACTTTTCGGAAGTTAAGGGCTACGGAGGCAATCGCTTTAGTTTTTTCGAAAACTAAAAAAAAAAGCAGATCTATAAGCCGGATTCTGTACCACACAAGTGTGGCCCTTATCATTTATCTTCGCTTACTGTTACCAGCAAACTTTAGCTGCCTACCCTTCAGCATCGCACGTGACGCGCTCAAGCACTGATATACATGACATTGCACCCTATAGAGTTTACCTGGTTTCACTACAGCATTACCTGTACATTCTTTCTGTTGCACTTTTCCTAGCCTCACGACTGGTGGTCGTTAACCACTATAGTACACTACGGTGTCCGGACTTTCCTCTCTTCGTTAAAAACGAACAGCGATAAGGCGATCTGCTTTGTCGCAAAAGTACACAAATTGTTAATAACTCCTTTTAATTTAAGGGGGTTTAATTTAGTCGTTACTAGATGAATTTTTAAATTTGTTTTAACAAGCTATTTATGGAACCATTTATTGTATCGGCCTTAAAATACAGACCTCAAACTTTTAAAGATGTCGTGGGACAGACTGCTATTACCAATACTTTAAAAAATGCGATTGATCAAAACCATTTAGCACAGGCTTTATTATTTACAGGACCCAGAGGCGTTGGTAAAACAACTTGTGCTCGTATTCTGGCTAAAATGATTAATAGTAATAGTTCAGAAAATGAAAATGAAGACTTTGCGTTTAATATATTTGAATTAGATGCCGCTTCTAATAATTCTGTTGATGACATTCGTAGTCTCACAGATCAAGTTCGGATTCCACCTCAAGTAGGAAACTACAAAGTGTATATTATTGATGAAGTTCACATGCTATCGGCATCGGCATTTAACGCCTTCCTAAAAACATTAGAAGAGCCACCTAAACATTGTATTTTCATTCTCGCTACTACTGAGAAACATAAAATAATCCCTACGATTCTATCTCGATGTCAGATTTTTGACTTCAAAAGAATTACTGTTACAGATGCTAAAAACTACCTTAAAGTTATTGCTGAAGAGCAAGGCATTACTGCAGAAGACGACGCGTTACACATTATTGCTCAAAAAGCAGATGGAGCCATGAGAGATGCGCTCTCAATTTTTGATAGAGTTGTTAGCTTTTCTGGGAAAAACCTCACACGTCAGGCTGTTACTGAAAATTTAAATGTTTTAGATTATGACACCTTTTTTGAAGCGACCGATTTAATTTTAGAAAGTAAAATCCCTGACTTATTGGTACACTTTAATCACATATTATCCAAAGGGTTTGATGGGCATCATTTTATCACAGGATTGGCTTCTCATTTTAGAGACTTATTGGTTAGTAAAACCCCTCAGACGATAGAACTTCTTGAAGTTGGAGAGGATACTAAAAGCACTTACAAAAAGCAATCGGAATTAACTTCTCAAGCATTTTTAATTAACGCTATTGAGCTAGCTAATTCATGTGATCTGAAATATAAAACCAGTAAAAACCAACGCTTGTTGGTCGAACTTTGCTTAATGCAGCTTGCCTCTATCAATTTTGATGGAGAAAAAAAAAAGCCTAGTGGGTATATAATTCCTGCCGCCTATTTCAAATCTAAAAGTGTTTCTGAAGTAAAAACAATCAGACCTGACGCAGCGCCGGTCAAGATCACCACACCTAATATTGAAAAACTTGAAAAAACAGATCCTATTAAGGAAGTGGTTCCAAAAATAGCGCCCCCTATTCCGGTTATTCAAACGACTCAAAGACCTTCCTCAGGACTCTCATTAAGCAGCATTCGAAAGAAAAAGGAACATCAGATAAAACTAATGGAAGTCACCGTAAAGGAAGAAGACTTACCAAACGACCCTTTTACACAAGAAGACCTTCTTAAATACTGGGCTGTTTTTGTTACTAAATTGGAAACAGATGGGAAGTATAATCTCGCTGCTATACTTCAGATTGATACACCAAAACTAATCGATGCTCACACAATTCGCTTGGAGTTTCCAAACACTACTAATAAAATTGAAGTTGAACGTCAACAATTTGAATTACTTCAGTACTTGAGAAAAGCAGTTAATAATTTCTCAATCACTTTAGATATAAATGTGAACGAAACATTAGAGAAAAAATACGCTTATACACCTGAAGATAAATATGAGAAATTAGTAGAAAAAAACAAGCACGTTGAGCTTTTACGAAAAACATTTGATTTAGATTTATAATTTATGTTAGGATTAAAATTGCCTTCAGACCCAAGATGGGTTAATATCGCTGAGAAAAATTTAGAGGAAATTTTATCAGACCATGCCTTTTGCGAACAGAAAGCAGCGAGCACTGCTATTTCACTTATTGTAAGTTTTCCTGAATATACGGAGCTTGTTCAAGAAATGATAGCCTTGGTTGAAGAAGAAATGAGTCATTTTAAAATGGTTCATGATTTAATATTAGAGCGTGGGTTTTCCTTAGGCAGAGACCGGAAAGATGCTTATGTATCAAAATTGTTACAGTTTTTTCCAAAGGGTGGCAGTCGAACCACACAATTAGTTCATCGGTTGTTATTAGCAGCCTTAATTGAAGCGAGAAGTTGTGAACGCTTCCGACTTTTGTCAGAACATTTGGAGGATAAAAAATTAGCTAAGTTCTATAGAAAACTTATGATTAGTGAAGCGAATCATTACAGCTCATTTTTGGGTTTTGCCAGGCAATATGGCGATAAAGATGACGTAAATAAGAAGTGGAACGATCTGTTAGAATTTGAAGCTAACATCATGAAATCACTAAGTATTAGTGAAAGCATTCATGGCTAAACTGATTAAGGCATCAAGTTTTTAGGGAATAACTTAAATTCTACTTGTCCCTTTAATAGGGCATCCCAACTTGATGATTTGAAATTGATTTTCACAATTCCACATGTGGGAATGTTATCAATAACGTCCGTTCCTAATTCATTAACCAACGCTGTTAAAGCATGGTTATGACCAAAAATAAACACCTTTGAAAGTTGTGGACTTAAAGTGGTTATAAATTTTAGTAGTTCCAAATGATCGAAAACATATAAGGCATCTGTGTAAGTAACAATGTTAGCCTGAAAAACATCGTTTTTCAAAAAAGCATGACAGGTTTCTCGCGTTCGTACAGCGGTGCTACAAAAAACGGCTTCTGGTTTAAAAGATTTTATAAGCTCTAACGAAGACATAAAATCGACATCAAATAACCCTCTTTTATTCAAGGGGCGTTTTTTATCTGAAAGATTAAATTCCCACGATGATTTGGCATGTCTAATAAATGTAATGCTTTTCATTAGTTTAAGGAGATAGCCGATCCATATCCCAGCTGTTATTAGCAGATAATTTGAATCTAATTCGATCGTGAAGACGGTTTGCGCGGCCTTGCCAAAACTCAATTTCAACAGGTCTCACAATGTATCCACCCCAAAACTCTGGTCGTTTCAACGGCTTGTTCTGATATTTAATTTCTAAAGATTCAAGTTGCGTATCCAAAACAGCTCTGTTTTCAATAACGGTACTTTGCTTGGAAGCCCAAGCTCCAAGCTGACTCCCTTTAGGTCGCGAAAGAAAATAGGCATCGCTGTCTGAAGGATCAATTTTATCAGCGACCCCTTTAATGATGACCTGTCGTTCTGCCGCTTCCCAATGAAAAGAAAGACAGCATTGAGGGGTATTCGCTAAAGCCTTCGCTTTTTCACTTTCATAATTCGTGTAAAACACAAAACCTGCTGAATTAAATTTCTTTAAAAGAACCACGCGACTTTTTGGAAACCCATCACTCCCTACAGTAGACAAAGTCATGGCGTTTGTTTCAGTTTCTTGAAAGTGCGTATCTACTTCGTTAAACCACAATTGAAATAAATCAAATGGATCTTTATTAATAGACTGTTCTAAAAGAGATCCTTTATCATAGGATTTGCGGTAATTTCCTAAATCTTTTTCCATGTTGATGTGCTAATTAAAACCAAATTTACATAAATATAATAGTTTTAATGGGCTTCAATTATTAAATTTATGTCTTATAACTAATTGTTTAAGACATGGTATTTGGAGGCTTACTAGCAGGTTTAATTTTAATAGTTGTGGGGTTTTCCGTTAAGAAAAACCCGAATCTATTAGCAGGATACAACACTCTTTCTAAAGAAAAAAAAGAAGAAATTGACATAAATAAGCTAACAACCATTACCAAAAACACTTTAGTTACTACGGGAGTTTGCGTTATATTGATTAATATGTTATTGAACGCTTTCGAAATTAAAGAATCTACTCAGTTATACACTATTTGTGCTTTGGTTCTTTTTGGTGTTATTTACATAACAGTCCAATCCAACCGATTAAAAACCAAATAAGTTTAAAGGAATAAATCTGAAACATTCCTTTTAAATAATGTTAAAAACAAATTAAGCTCCATTAATAGGATAAACGTTTGTAATTTGTATTTTTGTTAAAATCACAGGAATAGGAATGGCTAGAGCATCAACAAATAAGACCCCAAAAAAACGTATTTCTAAAATCAATTTAACCTTAACTAGTTCTCAGCGATTAGTAATGGGGAGTTTTTTGATAATCATTGGTATTTTATTATTTACTGCGCTTCTCTCCTACTTATTCACTGGGGAAAATGATCAAAGTACTATAGGCGAATTCACAAACCGAGCGACACAAACCGAAAACTGGTTGAGTAAAATTGGAGCTTGGATTAGCGAATTACTCATCTATAAAGGATTTGGAATTTCTTCATTTATTTTTTCTGGACTTATTTTTTTGTCTGGAGTATCTGTATTAGCAAATTCTTCTAAAAATAGACTTTGGCGAAATTGGTTTTGGGGGACTTTAATCGTTATATGGGGTGCCATCTTATTTGGGTTTGCGTTTCATAGCGCTCCACAATTAGGCGGTTCTATTGGATACGAGTTAAACATCTTACTTCAAGATTACATCGGAAAAATTGGAACAGCTCTCTTACTTGTATTTGGTTTCATTACTTACATAGCGATACGCTTTAAGGTAACTCCAAAACAAATAGGGAATCTATTTGTACGTACTAAAAATGAAATTAAATCTGAGTTTTCAGATGGTGAATCTTCGTTAGAAACCTTAGTCGACTCTAGTTTTAGTGAAGAAGCAAATTCTATTAAATCATCATTTGAAATTCCTTTAGAAAATCTAGAGCCTACCATTTCAAACCACTCAAGTATCGATTCTGAATCCATTATTGAAACTCCTAAGCCTCTAAAAGAAATCGAAAAACCGATTGAAGAGTCCGTTGAAATGGAAATTGAAATTAGTGAGGAAGAGGTTTCAGAAACAGACAATCTTGCAGCTAAACTAGTTGCAGATTTTGGTGAGGTTGATCCAACTCTAGAACTATCAAAGTTTCAATTCCCTTCATTGGACCTTCTAAAAAAGTATGACACTGAAGGCATTACAATAAACCAAGAAGAACTTGAGGAAAATAAAAATAAAATTGTTGAAACACTCAATAATTATAAAATAGGCATTGCAAGCATCAAGGCTACTATTGGACCAACGGTTACTTTATATGAAATAATCCCGGAGGCAGGGGTTCGAATTTCAAAAATAAAAAACCTGGAAGATGATATTGCGTTGTCGCTATCTGCATTAGGCATTCGAATCATAGCGCCTATCCCTGGAAGAGGTACCATTGGCATAGAAGTCCCTAATAAAAATGCTACAATTGTCTCAATGCACTCTGTTGTTGCATCGCAGAAGTTTCAGAAATCAGAAATGGAGCTTCCAATTGCTTTGGGTAAAACAATTAGCAATGAAACTTTTGTAGTCGATTTAGCAAAAATGCCTCACCTACTAATGGCTGGAGCGACTGGTCAAGGAAAATCTGTTGGTCTTAACGCTGTTTTGACTTCGCTATTGTATAAAAAACATCCCGCAGAAGTTAAATTTGTATTGGTAGATCCTAAAAAAGTAGAGCTCACACTTTTCAATAAGATTGAACGTCATTATCTGGCGAAACTTCCCGACAGTGAAGATGCGATCATAACTGATAACACCAAGGTTATAAATACCTTGAATTCTTTGTGTATCGAAATGGACAATCGATATGAGATGCTTAAGAATGCTTTTTGCAGAAACATAAAAGAATACAACGAAAAATTTAAAGCACGTAAACTCAATCCAAATGATGGACATAAGTTTTTGCCTTATATTGTTTTAGTAGTTGATGAGTTTGCAGATTTAATTATGACAGCTGGTAAAGAAGTAGAAACGCCTATCGCTCGTCTTGCTCAGCTGGCTAGAGCCATTGGGATTCACTTAATAATTGCAACACAAAGACCTTCTGTAAATGTCATAACTGGAATTATTAAAGCGAATTTCCCAGCCCGTATTGCGTTTAGAGTAACTTCTAAAATTGATTCTAGGACTATTTTAGATAGCTCTGGAGCAGATCAACTAATTGGTCGTGGTGACTTGTTATACACCCAAGGAAATGACATGGTTCGAATTCAGTGTGCTTTTGTGGATACACCTGAAGTTGAAAAACTAACAGAATATATTGGATCTCAAAAAGCCTACCCTAGCGCTTACATACTTCCTGAATATATTAGTGAAGACTCTGGCACAAGTATTGATAACAACATAAATGAAAGAGACCAGCTGTTTAGAGAAGCCGCTGAAGTCATTGTAATCGCTCAACAAGGATCAGCGTCCTTATTACAGCGAAAATTAAAATTAGGTTACAACCGTGCAGGACGATTAATAGATCAATTAGAAGCTGCGGGTATTGTTGGTTCTTTTGAAGGTAGTAAAGCAAGGCAAGTATTAGTTACCGATTTAGTGGCCCTTAACCAATTACTAGATCAAGAAATCACAGATTAGCATGAGAAATTACATTTTACTTTTATGGACCTTATTTTCATTTATAGGCCAGGCACAAAGTCGTACATCTGAAGCGCAACAACTACTTGATGAAGTTAGTGCTAAAGTAAAAAGCTACGACAGCATGACGCTAGAATTTAAATATGTTCTTGAAAATACAGAAGAAAACATTCGTCAAGAAACTCGAGGCGATGTGACATTACAAAACGATAAGTATGTTTTAAATATTTTAGGCATTACAAGGATATATGATGGAAAATCACTAGTAACAATCAGTCCTGAAGATGAAGAAGTGACCATATCTTCAAATAACACAACAGACGAAAACACCATCACTCCTAGTAAATTACTAAGTTTTTATAAAGAGGGTTATACTTATAACATGGATATTAATCAAAATATAATGGGTCGTAAAATTCAATATATTAAATTAATTCCGATTGACTCTGATTCCGAAATAAAATATGTCCTACTTGGAATTGACTCTAGTACCAAGCATGTCTATAACTTGATTGAAATAGGGAGTAATGACACAAAAACTACCCTTACCATTAATTCATTCAAAACAAATCAACCCCTATCTAAAACATTTTTTGAATTTGATGTAAAAAATTATAGTGACTATTACATCAACAAATTAGATTAGATTATAAATTGAAACTTCTAGACCGCTACATATTAACTACTTTTCTAAAGACATTTGTCAGTGTGTTTACAATACTTATGATGATTTTCTTATTGCAATCTGTTTGGGTCTACATCTCAGAGTTAGCAGGAAAAGAATTAGAAATTGAAATTATATTTAAGTTTCTTGTCTATGTATCTCCAAGAATTGTTGTTTTAGTATTACCCCTTACAATTCTATTGGCTTCAATAATGGTGTTCGGAGGGTTTTCAGAAAACTATGAATTTGCAGCAATGAAATCAACAGGCATATCACTTCAACGAGCAATGAAGAGTCTCAGTATATTTATTGTTTTATTAGCAGTACTTAGTTTTTTCTTTGCCAATAGTGTGATTCCACTCGCTGAATTTAATTTTTTCAATCTTCGAAGAAACATTGCTAAAGTAAAGCCAGCAATGGCGATTGCTGAAGGTCAGTTTAATCAATTAAATGATATAAACATTAAGGTCTCTGAGAAAAGTGGTAATAATGGCCAGTATCTTAAGGATGTTATAATACATCAAAAAAAAGGAGGTGTTAACGGAAACTTCACCGTTATTAAATCTAATACTGGAGAATTTATAAGTAATGAATTTTCTAACGTGTTACAGCTTGTTTTAATTGACGGAAATTATTATGATGAGATTCAATCTGCAGATTATACAAAACGAACCAAAAATAAACCACAAGTAAAAAGCACGTTTGAAAAGTATATAATTAACATAGATCTCTCAACATTTAATGATATAGATTTTGAAAGTCAAGATAAAGTGACTAAGCATACCATGTTAAACGTTATAGATTTAAACACGGCTTTAGACTCACTAAACAAAACTAGAGTCGTGTTGTTTTCTAATTTTTCTAAAACCATGTTAGAACGAAGTAATCAGCCTAACCTAAATAAAAACTATAAAGTTAGTCAGAAAGATACAATGAGTAGAAACTTAGATCTTTTAAAACTATTTGAGCAACGAAAAGCAATTCAATTAATTGATTTAGCCCTAAACTCTGTAAGAACTGCTCAGAAAGATTTAAAAATAAGGTCAAAAACTATGCTACTTTCTCAAGTGAACATTAACAAACATCTTGTTGCACTGCATGATAAGTTTGCCTTAGGGCTCTCTTGTATCATCTTGTTTTTTGTAGGAGCTCCGTTAGGAGCACTGATACGTAAAGGGGGCATAGGGCTGCCCTTAGTTATTGCTATATTGATTTTTCTTACATATCATTTCATCAGTATATTCGCGAAAAACAGTTCAGAAGATAGTAGTATGGATCCTGTTCTAGCTTCTTGGCTATCATCATTGATTTTATTACCCTTCAGTGTTTACCTAACCAATAGAGCAACTAAGGACCGTGCGTTAATTGACTTTGATAGTGTATTGATTCCTATGAAGAATTTCGTCATTTCTTCAAACGATACGGAACTAAGCGGAAGCCTTTCAGTATCCAAAGAAAAAATTAGTGAGCTAAATGAATTAGACACTGCTCAATTGAAAAAAATAATTAAAGAGTATCAAAAATTAGGGCAGTCGTTAAAATACAGAAACTCGGCGATACAAATACTTAAACAGAGAGGCATTAGTGAACTGGAACTAAAAATGAGTGGCTATTTGACAAACCAGACTTATGAGTCTGCTCTTAGGCTTTACATAGATTTTAAAGAAAACTCTAAATTAGCACTCGTTTTTAATTTTTTAACCATTTTAACTGGGTTGATTGGTTCTGTACTTAACAACAATGGCTTTGAAAGTCTAGGAAATTTAATAGTGGGGATCGCTATTATTAGCCTCATCTTTTATTTGATTATATTTCAAAAATCTATAAAAAATCAAGCTCAATTTTATACGTTTGTAGCTGTTAAATTTATAAAAAAATCGTTTATTCTGATTCTTTTAGGACTTCCCATCTTTTATTTTTACAGAAGCTATTTCATACGTAAAATGGAAGAAGAATTATTGAAAATATCTTAAGTATTGAATTACTTATAATATCTTTACAAAAAATAATAAAATGTCCATTACCGAACAAAATCTACAAGGCACTACAAAGTTAAATAGTATTGAAGATGCTATAAATGACATCCGTTTAGGAAAAGTTGTTGTTGTTGTAGACGATGAAAACAGAGAGAATGAAGGAGACTTTATTGCTGCGGCTGAAAAAGTAACGCCAGAAATGATTAATTTCATGGCCTTACATGGACGTGGACTAATATGCGCCCCATTAACTGAAACTCGTTGTGATGAGCTCGGTTTAAACATGATGGTTCAAAATAACACGGTATTACACAACACCCAATTTACAGTATCAGTCGATTTGATTGGAAATGGGTGTACTACAGGAATCTCCACCTCGGATCGTTCTAAAACGATTAAAGCTTTAGTGGAAGCAAATACAAATCCACATGACTTAGGGAGACCTGGTCATATCTTTCCGTTAAAAGCAAAAAATGGAGGTGTACTTAGACGTACAGGACATACGGAAGCAGCAGTCGATTTGGCACGGCTTGCAGGCTTACAGCCAGCAGGAATACTCGTTGAGATCCTAAATGATGACGGTTCTATGGCGCGATTGCCTGAATTAAGAAAGGTAGCTGAGAAGTTTGACTTGAAAATTATTTCTATTGAAGATCTTGTGGCCTATAGAATGGAACACGACTCTTTGATACAAAAAAAGCAAGATTATCAAATCGAAACGCGCTTTGGAGATTTTAGATTAAGAGCCTACCAACAAACCACTAATGATGCTGTTCATATTGCACTTACCAAAGGAACTTGGAGTACGAATGAAACAGTGCCTACAAGAATTAACTCTACATTGGTTAATAATGATATTTTAGGAACGCTTACAAACAATGCCGATCATCAGTTGGACAAAATGTTTAAGCAAATTAACAAACATGGAAAAGGTGCTATCCTTTTCATTAACCAAAGCACTCAACCTGCAAACCTTCTTAAACGTTTGGATATTGTGAGAACAACCCAACAAAAAGGAACTGTCGTCAAAGCTCCAAATATTAAAATGGATACTAAAGATTTTGGAATTGGTGCACAGATCTTGCACGATTTAAATATTCATAAATTAGGACTTATATCCAATAGCGAACAAACAAAACGCGTAGGTATTATAGGATATGGACTCGAAATTATTGAATATATAAAGTATTAATAAATACTAAGAAGTGCTACTTCGAATAATTGAGGCCATTGTTTTGGCTCTTTGGATAACTTCCGATTCTGTCCATGATAACTTTATCAAACACGATATGTTTCGGCCTATAAAATGATCGGACTTCTCAAACGTTTTATGCTTTAAATAAGACAACCCATCTTTCAATTCTTTACTAAGCGGAACTAATGATTTTTGATTAATTAAATGCTCCCACTTTCGAATGTAATGCCAATTGTTATCATAATAATGGAAACAAACATCAATACCATTGGAGTTGAAAGCGCTACTAACCTTACGGGCTGTTTCTAGATCCTCTAAGAAAAAATTTAAAAACGCATAACTTTCTTCTCCACCTTCAGGAACGGTTCTAAACGTTACGCCAGGTAATTTCTCTAACTCATTTCTAATAATTGTATAATGCTTTTTTTGGATGGCTATAAAATCATTTAAGCGACGAAATTGAGCCAAACCAACAGCTGCATTTAGTTCAGAAATACGAAAGTTATATCCTAAAACCGGATGTGTTTCTGCACCTCTATCCGTACCATGGTGGTCATGTCCGTGATCGCTATAGTGATCGGCATTTGTGTAGTAATCGTTATTATTAGTAATCATAACACCACCTTCACCACAGGTTACTGTTTTTACAAAGTCAAATGAAAAACAACCTAAGTCACCAATTGTCCCTAAGGCTTGACCTTTATAGGTCCCTCCTATTGCTTGGCAAGCATCTTCTATAAGAATTAAATTATGTGTGTTACAGATTGATTTTAAAGCCTCTAAATTCGCCATACTGCCACACATATGCACAGGCATAATCGCTTTGGTTTTTGGGGTTATAGCAATTTGTACAGCCTCGATGTCTAAAGTCAGAGTGTCATCAATATCAACTACCACAGGGGTGGCGCCTAACATAATAATGGCTTCAAAACTAGCTACAAAAGTAAAACAAGGCATAATCACTTCATCACCAGCTCCTATTCCTGCTGAAGCAAGTGCGAGACTCACAGCCGCAGTACCGCTAGAAAGGAGTTGAGCATGCTGAACCTCAAATTGAGATTCAATTTCTGCTTCTAATTCCTTGGCTTTCCAGTGCCCTTGACGCATACCATCAAATCCGTAACGCATTAAAACACCACTGTTCAATACATCCTGTACTTCTTTTTTCTCTGCGTCTCCAAACAACTCAAATCCTGGCATAGGCTTTATTTAATTTCTATAATTGAATCTTTAAGATCTTTTCTTACTTTTTTCATGTCCGCAAACATATCATCTTCTGCACGGTAGCCAATAGGCATGACAAGCGCCGAACGCAATCCTTGCTCCTTAAGCTTAAAATACACATCATAGGCAACCGGATCAAAACCTTCCATAGGACAGGCATCAATTTCTTGAGTCGCACAAACGGTTAGCATGTTTCCTAACGCTAAATAAGCTTGCTTGGCACCCCAGTTATATATTTCATCTGTTGATTTTGATCCAAAACTAGAAATAATACTGTCACGAAACGAACTTAAAACAGCGTCTGGTGTGTTACGTATGGATTTAATGTTTTCAAAGTAGGTACGTATGTAAGCTTCATCAATATTAGTGTCCACGCAAAAAACACATAAGTGAGAGGCTTGACCCACCTGTTGTTGGTTGCTTGAAATTGGAACTAACTCTTGAAGTATAGATTTATTACTTACTATAAGCAATTTTACAGGCTGTAATCCGTAAGAACTGGCTGTAAGATTAAAACTTTCTTTTATGACTTCTATAATCTCATTGGGTATAACTCTTGATGAATCAAACTTTTTGGCGGCATAGCGCCATTTTAGTGCCTTGATAATGTTCATTTATATTTTTTTTCAAAAATATAAAATAATACAGAGCTTTCAATTGCAAATTTTACTAATTAAAATATAAAATACTTGAACATTAAATTAAATCTTAGCCTGGTAAGTAAATAAATCAAAGTACCTCCCCTGTTTAGTTATTAATTCATCATGGTTTCCACGTTCGGCAATACGGCCATTTTCAATCACTAAAATCTGATCTGCTTTTCGAATTGTACTCAAACGGTGTGCAATTACTATCGTCGTTCTATTTTTTGTTAACTCGGCTAAACTTTTTTGAATTAAAGCTTCGCTTTCTGTATCTAAATTTGAAGTCGCTTCATCTAAAATAATAATTTTGGGATCAGCTAAAATTGCCCTAGCAATGGCAATACGCTGCCTTTGCCCGCCTGAGAGCTTCACACCTCTTTCTCCTATCAATGTTTCTAAGCCATCATCAAAACGATCTGTAAATTCATTTACATAAGCTGCTTTCACGGCCGCTTGCACTTGGGCTTCTGTAGCTTTGGGTCTGGGAAACATTATATTTTCTCGTATGGTGCCTTCAAACAAAAACTCATCTTGCAAAACCACGCCTAAATGCTTTCTAAAGCTCTGTAATTTAACTTTCGACACATCTTTCCCGTCTATGGTAATGATTCCAGATTGAGGGTTTAAAAAGGTCGCTGAAAGACCAGCGATGGTCGATTTTCCGGAGCCAGAGCTACCTACCAATGCAATTACAGATCCAGAAGGCGCTTTAAAATCTATATTATGGAGAACTTCTTTGTTATCTTCATAGGCAAATGATACGTCATTAAATATAAGATCCCCTTTAAAATTCTCCAGTTCAATGGTGCGGTTTGTATCGTCTTCTTCAGCTTCCATGCTCATTAACTCTTCTGTGCGGTCTAATCCTGCCAATGCTTCTGTAAGTTGACTCCCAATATTACTCATCTGGACGATCGGAGCCACCATGAACGCTAATAGAAATGTGAATTGCAGAAAATCTCCAGGCGTAATTTCACCTTGAATCATATAGTGGCCTCCAATACCCATAATTCCTGTGGTTGCTAAACCAATCAAAAAAGTTGAGGAGCTTGTCATTATGGCTGTGGCGGTTAAACTCTTTTTAACATTTTGAAAGATAGCGTCTACTCCTTTAGCAAAAATTTCACTTTCCTGAGCCTCCGCATTAAAGGCTTTAATCACTCTAACTCCCGACAAGGTTTCTGTTAGTCGTCCTTTTACATCGGCATTAATTTTTCCTCTAGCCCTAAAAATAGGACGTATATATTTGAATGCCTTAAGAGCAATTACTGCAAAAATAGACAGTGGAATAAACGTAAATAATGTCATCCATACATTCATTTTTAATAAAATAATTAAGGTTAGAATGGCAGTGAAAGAGCCCCCCACTAATTGAACCAATCCAGTACCAATAAGGTTCCTCACCCCTTCTACATCACTCATGATTCTAGATACTAGAGCACCCGATTTGGTGTTATCGAAAAAACGAATCGGTAATGACAATACTTTCTTTTGGACTTGAGCACGTAATTCACTAATTAAATACTGGGCTTGGATACTTAACACTTTAGTAAGTAAAAAAGAAGTGACTGCTTGAACAACAATGGAACCAATAACTATAAAAATTAAAGAATACAACAGGCTGTAATCATTATTAGGAACTACGTCGTCCAACAACACCTTACTTTGTAATGGCAGAACAAACCCAGATAAGCTTCGAATGACAATAAGTAAGAGGCCTAAAAACACCAAGTTTCGTCGGGGCCAAATAATTGTTTTAAAGGCCTGTTTTAAGGTTACTTTTGGCTTTCTCTGATTTTTTATTGTGGGTTGTTTTAGGTCTTGCATGGATGTAATGTATATGATGCAAATATAAGGCTGAAAAAAAAGACTGCTGGTCTTAAAAATTAATCTTTTGTTAATTTAAATTTTAATGAATCCTGAATGTCTGAAAGCACTTTTGAACAACTTCTCCATTTAGGAAATTTACCAGGTCTTAATTTCAATCAATTAAAAAGTATATAAAACAAAAAACCCATAACGATTGTTATGGGTTTCCTTGTGCGGAGA
>TARA_B110000503_G_scaffold29410_2_pt1 | contig 39413 bp, 36 predicted proteins | sample TARA_B110000503 | Tara Oceans TARA_B110000503 (sample SAMEA4397472) | marine metagenome | biome: Polar Biome; feature: [SRF] surface water layer (ENVO:00010504); material: water (ENVO:00002006), including particulate matter (ENVO:01000060) such as... | depth 5 m | reverse complement strand
GCAAAAACCCTCTGCTTGATCGGTTCTCGATAGAGGTAACCTAGCGCGAGTGACAGCAGGATTAAGACGAATACAACTTTAAATACATTCTTCATATTGAGTCGATGCTCTCGTCGCCAGATCATTTCGGCTCCATTCCCTGATGCTTTTACCGACACTTTAGTCGTGCCAACTGTATCCTTTTATGCTGATAGAAATTCTAGATTTATCCGTGCAAATCTCCAAGAGCAATGCTGTCAGAATGTGTATACATTGGCTTTGACCCGAAAAGGGTGGTCGCGCCATACATTATGGCCGCTCGTTTTTTGCTATCGGACTTCAATATTAGTATATAATCTTAGTATATATTGAAGGGTATGTTAATGGACACTAAAACAAACGCTGTTGAAAGCGGGACATCGCAGGCAGGTGATGTTCAAGTCTGCCCGATTTGCGCAGCGGCGGGCGCAAAGGCGATGTATACGCTTCCACGCTTTGAGCTCTTGGTATGCCCGCACTGTACTCATCTATTTTCCGATTTAAAAGTGACCCCCGAGGCGTATGATGCAGATTATTTCCTCGAGAGTAATAGCGATCATTGGGACAATCCGGAGGACGTTTTATTCGATAAACTTGATGGTCTAATCCAAACCTATTTGCCCCGTCATAGATCATGGTTACGCACTCTGGATGTGGGTACTGCGACAGGTTATCTTCCGCGTCATTTTGGGAGTCTGGGGTATGAGAGTTGGGGCGTCGATATTAGCGAGGCTGCTGTGCGTCACGGCACAGAGACGCTGAGCATTCCCCGGCTTGAAGCTGCGAATATTGAAACTTTTATTCCAGATGAGCCTTTCCCGGTAGTGACCAACATCTATGTGATTGAGCACATTGCTGACCCGATACCGTTCCTTGAGGGGATTCGCAGAAGCGTGTCTGATGACGGAATTTTTATTTGCATGACCGTTGATTCAGATTCTTTGATCTTTAAAGTGTCAAAGTTTCTCTATCGAGTCAGCGGAGGACGTAGCTTCGGTGCGTTGGAGCGTATCTGCGAAGTTCATCATCTTAACCATTTCAATCGACGGAGCCTGGAGCACGCACTGGACCGCGCTGGATTTGAGGTGATTTATCGCTTCAGCCAAAATCTTCCTCTGCGCACATTGACATTGCGACCTTTGCAGAGATTAGTCGTAGCGGTGTTATATGGGCTATCGCCTCTTTTTGACTCATGGTTTCTGCAAGGTGTTGTCTGTCGTCCAAAACCTGATTAGTCGTGAGGCTTTAACGCCCGCGCCTCGGTGGGGTTTTGGAAATGGTTGGCTCCGTCTTTCCACCGCACATCGGTAGACCTTTGTTAGCCCATATATGTCTGATGAAATCAGTATTAGCAGCATAAAACTTAACAGGACTCTAGAAAAATTGCCCCCCTCAATCGCCCAGTCTCTTTTCCTTCGGTTGCATGGCGCGATCTAACGAAGCTTTACCCACATCGCGATATCCTTGTAGAAGACGGGCAAATACTCATCACTAACAGCATCAAGGGGTGTAAATTTGACGTTAGTACAAATAGGATTAATTTTAGAATGAATCCTTCTAACGGTACTGACAAGTTAACTTATTTTTCCTGAAGAAGTGGAATTTTAGAGCACATCACACCCAGTAAACGAACTAAATGTGGAGGCTGGCGACTCGATTACCGGCAACAAAGACTGAATTGTGCCGGCTCAGCCCAAGCCTTCGAGTTAACTTGTCAGCACCCTATTGGGAAGCCCGCGGATGTGTGTCCCTCTGGTAAAAGAAGCCACGAAGCAAGGCAACAATAAAGTCCCGGGGCACGAGACGAGCTAATAAAAATAATGTTTAAATACATAGCATCTTGTTTATTAAAAATAATGTCTATTATATAAGTGTACAAAATCATGGAATGCATAGATGTTTGACCAGCTACTTATCTCCGGTTTATTTGGAGGCCTCTTTTTTGCACTTATCTTCACTAAGTGGCCTGCGGAGCGGGTGTTTGTCTGTGCTATGTTGGCGGCTTATTTTGCAGGACTGGTGGATACGAGTGAAGTGTTGGACAAGGCTACGAATACCGGCGTTGTCACACTGATTTTGCTGTTACTGGTGTCTATCGGTCTTGAAAAGCTGTCTTGGCTAAGTCGTCTTTCCAATAAGTTGATCGTTCGTAGTTATAGCGCTAGTTTGTTGCGGATAGGTATTGCGACTGCGTTTTTTTCCGCCTTCGTCAATAATACTGCTGTGGTCGCTTCGCTGGCACATACGGTTCGTAATAATCGGCTCCACTCCGCATCCAGGCTTTTGATACCGCTCTCTTATGCCGCCATTCTCGGCGGTACGATGACCCTGATTGGCACCTCAACCAACTTGATTATAAGCAGTTTTCTGGAGGATGTTACTGGGACCGGATTGGCATTTTTTGATTTTCTTATAGTGGGAGCAAGTGCAACAGTAGTTGGACTGCTTGTTCTTTTGTTGAGCGCACGGCTGTTGCCCGTGGGCAGTTCCGAGATTATGGATATCAATGAATATGTCATTGAGGTAGAAGTCGACAGAGGTTCGTCGCTAATAGGTAAGAGTATCCTCGCGAATAAACTGCGTGAGCTGGAAGATTTTTTCCTAGTAGAAATTGTTCGCGGCAACTATCTGATTTCACCGGTGGCACCGCAGGAGCATATTGAGGCGGGTGATAAACTCATTTTCTCGGGGGATATCAAGCAGGTACAGGTATTCGAGGCCTTCGACGGACTGCGTCTATTTGCGGTGGAGGAGGGCCTGCTGAGCCAGAATATGAAGGAAGTGATCGTCATGCCGAACGCCAGCATTGAGGGCAGAACTGTTAAGGAAAGCGCATTCAGGTCGATGTTTGACGCTGCGGTGGTCGGTATGCGCCGCGGCGGAAAGCGTCTGTCGGGTAAGCTGGGTAACATCACGATTCAAGCGGGTGACAGCATGATGCTGGCGGTAGGCCCTGACTTTAATGAACGCAAAAATCTCGACAAGAATTTTGCCATCATCAATGATTCGGTCGGTGACGTGCAGACGACAGGTATCCAGAATTACGCGATTACTGGCATGCTGTTGGTAGTCATTACCCTTGCCACCTTGGATATAGTGCCTCTGATCAAAGGCATGGCCTTCCTGCTAGTCTTTATGCTCGCTATAGGTGTTGTCACTGGATCAGAGCTTAGGAGGCGCTTCCCGTTCGAGTTGTGGTTAATTATTGCGTCTGCGCTTACGCTATCACAAGCGATGACTAATTCGGGTTTGGTAGCGGTCATTTCAGGCATGCTACAGAACAACCTGTCCATTTTAGGGCCCTACGGTGCGCTTATAGGTGTTTATCTGGGGGCATGGTTACTGACAGAGGCGATGACCAACAATGCGGCGGCCGCATTGAGTTTTCCAATTGCTTTTGGCCTGGCAGAGAGTTTTGGAGTGAGCTATATGCCCTTTGTGATGGTCGTCGCCTACGGTGCCAGTGCGAGCTTCCTTACACCTTTCGGATATACCACTAACCTGATGGTACAAAACCTGGGGGGCTATGAGTTTCGAGACTATTTTAGAACGGGTTTGCCGGTCTCATTGGCCTATTCTGCGGTGGTGCTCTTTCTGGTCCCAAAGGTGTTTCCGTTTTGATCTACGCTATTTAATAGGCGTGATCTACTCTCCGTCCAAATCAGTTCATCCCGCTCGTAAACCCGCCATCTACGGGTAGTGTTTGGCCCGTAATCCATGCGGCGGCAGGGGAGGTGAGGAATAGCACTGCCGCGGCGATGTCTTCAGGCTCACCGGTGCGTTTAAGGCCTTGCCTTTTGAGAGTCTCGTCTACCATGTCCGGCATATTATCCAGTACAGGGGTGGTCAGGTTAGACCGGGTAAGACCTGCGGCAACAGCGTTAGCGCGAATACCCAGTTGCCCCCAACTCATGCCCAAAGTCTTTATCAACTGCACAAGACCAGCCTTGGCAGGGCCATACCCCGGCGTCCACTCAAAGCCGAAATAGGACGTCATGGAGGCGATACCCACTACGCTTGCTCCACCTGGAAACGGACTGGCGCTGAGTAATTCCTTGCAGGCCGAGCTGAGGTGAAACACACTGGATAGATTAACCACAATAGATCGGTCGAACGAATCTGCTTCCCATTCGTTTCCCTGGGAGCCGCCCGCGTTATTGATCAGCACATCGAGTTGAGTGAGGGAGCCTGCCAATGCATACAGCGCAGCCCTGTCAGCCACATCTAACTGTATGTAGGTCATGTTGCTGAGGTCAGCGTCGTAATCACTGGCCCCACCTTTGCGCCCAGTGATAATGACTTCTCCTCCTGCGTCGCGATAGCCTTGGGCACAGGCAAGACCGATGCCACTAGTGCCGCCAGTGACCAACACGGTCGCGCTAGAATAATCGTAGGTAATGCCTTTAAACATATTGACCTCTCACTTTCAGGTTTGTATTTATTTTCGAATGGCATAACAATATGGTCTTATTAAAGCGGGCGCAAGCTAAGCTCTGGCAGATACTGCTTATACTAAAGAAGTTTCATTCACCGTTGCTCCGCTACAGCTTTTAACAGGGAGAGACCATACGCATGAGTCAGGAATTTCCAGAACTGGGTATCTACACTTTGCCCGGGCGCATTAACGACCCCCGCAGGACTTTGGCGGAAGTACCTCTCGCAGAGACCTTGGGTATAGGTTCGATATGGCCTGCAGAGCGCTATGATTTTAAGAATGTTGAGGTTTTGTGTGGTGCGGCGGCAGCGATCTCATCAAAGATTAAAATAGCTACCGGCCTGATGAACTATCCCACCCATCATCCGATGGAGCTGTGCTCTTTTGGGGCGACTATGAGCCACTTGTCAGATAACCGTTTTGCAATGGGTTTTGCCAGAGGTTTTGATGCACTCTACGATATTTTTGGAACCCGCCGAGCGAGTTTGCAGGGCTTGAGGGAAACCCCAGAACTGCTGCGTAGTTTATGGAACGGCGGAACATTTTCGGGCGAGAATTCACTGGGTAAGTTCCCGTATTTGTATATGAGTGAGCCGCCTGAGCACGCACCTCCTATGTTGCTCGGGGCGGTGGGCCCCAAGACACTGGCATTGGCCGGGCGTCATTATGACGGCGTATTATTACACCCGTTCCTGACCGATAGAGGGATCGCAGAGGCGGCGGATATTGTGCGTAATGCCTCTATGCAGGCCGGCCGCGGTCGCGATGCCTGCAAAATCTGGGCAACGTTGGTGGTTGCCGCAGACCAGAGTGAGGAGGAAACATTGGCCATCGGTCCTGCACGGCTGCTCACTTATGTTCATATGGCTGATTATGGTGAGCTGCTGTGCAAGGTCAATGGGTGGGATCCAGCGGTGCTGACCGATGTCAGAAACCACCCGTTGTTTGAGGGCGGAAAATCGGCCGATCAAGATTTTACCCGTTACGAAACAGCCGAGGTGACCTCACTGTTTCCAAAGCACTGGATGGTGGACTCTGCAGCCTTAGGCAGTGCTGAGTACTGTGCAAACCGCATCAACGACCAATTTGATGCCGGTGCCGACGGTGTGCTCTTTCACGGGAGTCTGCCGCGGCAGGTAGAGGGCTTGCTCGGTGCCTACCGAGCGGTCAGGCGGGCGGACTATTTTGATCGTAATGATCCATGGTTTTCTCCGTCGCCACCGGGCACAGGCCTGTAGATCACACCCGGTTTTTTTCGGAGTTGCCTAGCAGCTCCAGCCCTATACCTTTTTGTCTAGAGCTGTGGGAGAGAGTCATTGACCAGCCCAGCACTCCAGCCACCATCCGCGATAAACTCTGCGCCAGTGCTATAAGTGGCTTCATCCGAGGCTAAGAACGCCGTTAATGCTGCGACTTCTCTGGGAAGACCGACCCGGGGAATAGCGTGGTTCTGGTAAAACTGATCTGCATCTTCCTGAGATATAAAATCAGAGCCGTGCATAGTCGTAAACACCCCTCCCGGATGCACGCTGTTCACGCGTATGTTGAATTTCCCCATTTCCATGGCGGCCGCTTTGGTCATGCCACGCACCGCCCATTTGGTGGACGAGTAGGCCACCAGAGAGTTTTTAGATTGTAAGCCGTCAATGGAGGAGACATTAATAATAGAACCGCCACCATTTGCTTTCAGGCTGGGGAATACGGATTGCATGCCAAGAAAGACACCCAATTGATTGATGCTAAAGATCTTCAGGAAGTCTTCTTCGGTGGTGTCCATAATCGTCTTTTGGAAGATGATTGCGGCATTATTGACCAGTATAGACAGGGGGCCGAGTTGCTCAGATGTGGTTACGGCCGCTTCCCAGTCTGCCTTTTTGCTGACGTCTAGTCGCGTATAAATAGCGCTGTCGCCCAGGTCTTCAGCGAGTGCCTGTCCCGGGGTGTCCAGCACGTCAGTAATAAGCACCTTTGCGCCCTCTTCAACGAGCAGTCGCACGGTCGCCTCGCCCATTCCACGAGCGCCGCCGGTTACAATTGCCACCTTACCTAGTAGTCTTGCCATGTGAATTTCCCTGAATGCTGTCGTAGTGAAGAAGAGCTTACTTAAGCGCTATACAGACCCGTCGAACGGGCTCCAGAACGCGAATTCTATGATATGTCTTAGCGAACCTAGCCATTAAGCTGAGCGCGTCTAGCCTTTGGCTCGGTCCGGCGTCGTGTGATTGTATAGCATTCCAGCCGGCGTTTTGCACGATTAGGTCACCCCGATATCCGTCGTGGCCGAGTCGAGCAGCTCCGGTCCATAGACGATCCCTGCAGTTAAATAGGCCTGTTGCAAGGTGCCGTCGGGCGTTGGATGCATAGGTGACTGATACTGTGATGGCGTAATCAAGGCGTCTCGAGCCTATTTTGTGCCGGCTAATACGAATAAAAGGCAAAAAAAAACGGACACCCTAAAGTGTCCGCCTTATTACATCGATGAAGCTCTGGTTTAGAAGCGGAATATGCCGCTTAATTCGAGTTCTTCATATGAAGCTTCATACCTGTACGGAATGTTCTGTTGTCCTGGGCGGGCAAATATTCCCGTAACGTCGTCAGCAACGATATCGGTATAGGCCAGAGTGACAGCGAAGCTTTCAGAAATGAACCACTCAGCACCTATGCCATACTGGTTGATTTCATAGCCGCTCTCTTCAACCTGCTCCCAGTTGAGGCCTATGCCAATGTTGCTGCCCAAGTAGTAGGTACCTGATAGGCCGTAGCTGTCTACGTCATCGCGGTTACTAACATAGCTTCTGCCAAAATTAGCTGATGCCTTAAGGCCACCATCACCCATAGCGAAGAAGGACTCAATGGTACCGCCGTAGTAGTCAACGCCGCTACCGTTGCCATTGTTGAGACTTTGGTACTGATACTCAGCAACAAGCGTGGTGGTCTCGGTAATATACTTACCTATACCAGCATTCCAAGAGTCAACCTTATCGTCACCAAGCTCTGCTCGCTCAAAGCCAAGGTCCACGATAACGCCAGACAGCTTCCAGCCCGGGCCTTCAGCAACATAGCGCATGTCAGCGACGTAAGTTTCGCCGTCAGGATTGTTTTGCTGCGATACCCTAGTTTTTCCGTATCCAGTGCCAAGTGTTATGCTGGAAGAGGCATCCAGAAAAGCTGCTTCACCGAGAGGGCCCTTGCTTGTGTCAACAGTTTCCATGTACCAAGTACCAGACACGTCATAGGCGTCTGTGTCGTTGTCCTGCTTTTGTTTCTGGTCTGGATTGGCCCTATTTTTAACTTTCTGTTCGATCGTGCCTCCGGTATAGCCTGCACCCAATTCCCAGTCGTAGTCGGCCTGAGCGCCTGCGGACATTGCCAGAGCAATACCAGTGATTATTGCGGTTTTCTTGAACATATTGTTCTCCTTGCGGGATCTTAGAAATCAAGTGACTCCCCGTTCGTCTGTCGCGGGGATTGGCGTACTATCGCGCATGGCAAGGAATGCCACAAGGTAATAATTTGGCCTTCAATAATGTAAACTATTTACTTGTTTTTGCAAGGGTGCATTAATACTTATATTAGACTGAATTCATTGCTTCTAGTGCCGCTCAGGGCCTCGCAGAGACAATATTCCGTCCAAACTCTACCCCCCCTTCTAGAAAGGCATCTAGTTATCTGTAAGATCCAAGGTTGATGCCTTTCAGGCTGGGGTTCCATCTAGCTTTTTATTATATACTACCAAAATATATTGTTGCGACTATGGTTTTTTGAGGCCCATGTACTATGCCATCTTCTAAGAAACCCGTACTAGGTTTGATAGTACCGTGCATGAACGAGGCAGAAGTTCTGCCTAGCTCGGCACAATCTCTGAAGTCGAAGCTGGATTCACTTGCTGAGCGTGGATCCATCGCTGCGACGTCGAAAATTTATTTTGTTGATGATGGCAGTGTCGATGAGACATGGGCCATCATTAGTCTCCTGGCAGATTCTGATGATTGTTTCGTTGGAATCAAGTTGACCAGAAACTTTGGTCATCAGTATGCAGTGTACGCAGGCCTAATGCATGCCCAGGGAGATGCCTTGATATCAATCGATGCTGATTTGCAGGACGACATAGATGCCATCGACGAAATGGTCGATGAATATTCAAAGGGAAATGATATTGTCTATGGTGTTCGTGCAGATAGGCACAGCGATAGAAAATTCAAACGCTGGTCCGCTTCACTGCATTATTGGATATCGGGGCTACTTGGCGTCCGCACCATACCCAATCATGCCGACTTTAGATTATTAAGTAGGAAAGCCGTTTCCATATTGAGCCAGTATCGTGAGACTAACCTCTATTTGCGTGGCGTTGTGCCCTTGTTGGGGCTTCAATCCTCTGAAGTCTACTATGCACGCAGTCCCAGGCTAGCGGGCGAGTCAAAGTATGGGCTAATCGACATGCTTGGCCTGTCCGCTCAGGGGATTACTTCATTTTCGATTATGCCCTTGCGGGTGATTTCTATCGTGGGATTAGTGGTATTTCTGATTTCAACTGGATTTGGTTTGTGGGCACTCTATGCTGCGATGGCTGGCCTATCGACGCCCATCCAGGGCTGGGCTCCTACGGGTATACCTATATACCTTTTGGGCGGATTGCAAATTCTAGCGATTGGAGTTGTGGGGGAATACATCGGCAAGACATATATGGAAGTCAAGAGCCGGCCTACATACTTAATCGAGAAAACGACGGCACCTACAGACAGTCCAAACGAGACTCATTAATGCAACTTTGGGCGGCACAGTACTAGGGGCAGTCAATAATGCGTTCGGCGTTACCAGAAATTGGTCGGAGAGGACAAGCCGGGTAAGATTTTACTCGGGTGTGATTGATCGCAATTGCTGTTGGCTACATGACACTTTAAATTTCTTGATATCGTTGGCGATTAGCGCGATAAAATTCTCGGCTTAATCAACTAACCTAGATCTGAAAATCTTAGCGAAATATGAGCCGGAAAATCTTACGATACATGTGGCGATACGCGTAGAAAGTACGGTTGTCGAACACCAACTTATGGATGCCATCCTTCGTGTCTTTCTTGTAACGAGAGTAGAGGGTTTTTAGGACACGTTCTGTCTTGGTCTTTTCGATGCCACGCAACACGTTAAAAATGGTACCAGCGAATTGCCCCGGGTGGTAGATAATGCGCGTGAGGAGAAAGCTGAGGTATGCTTTTTTACGTACCCAGTCCAGTTCTTTGCCGTCGACTTCGTCGTTGAAGGATACCGCGTTGGCTAAATCGCCTACTGTAAGAAGGTCCAGCCAGTCCATGTCCTTGATTTTGTGCTTGCTGGGCTCCCACAGCGGGGTGCCAGGGAGTGGAATAAACAGTCCAAAATTAACTTCATCAACGCCAACCTTCGCGAGTTCACGAGCATAAGATATGGTCATTTCCATATCTGCCCGGGTTTCTCCTGGCAAACCAAGTACGAAATAAGCTGCTACCTTTAGCCCTAGTTTGTGGGCTGTGGCGCCGCACTGCTTTAGATGCTCCAGGTCGAAGTCCTTGCCTTTTTGAATAATATCCTCGAGTACACGAGGCGAGCCGCTTTCTGGGGCAAGCGTTACGTGTTCGCAACCACTTTCTTTCATAGCCCGAAGCATTTCTTCATCGATACGGCTGGCTCGAATGCCATTAGGGGTCTGCCAAGTTATATCCAATTTGCGACGCTTTATTTCATCACAAATCTCAATCAGGCGTTTGACGTTGATGGTCATGTTGTCATCTTCGAAATGGAACTCGCGTATATTCCAAGTCTTGATGCAGTATTCGATCTCATCTGCGACGTCGGTGGCGCTGCGCGACACCCAGCGAGTTTTCCGAGACGCGCAAAATGTGCAACCGTAAGGACAACCGCGGGAGCTGATCATGGAAGTCCAGCGCCCATTGGAGTAGCCATGGGATTCCTGCGCCTTTATATATTCTTCCATCGGCAGCAGGTGACGAGCAGGGAACGGTATGCTGTCGCTATTGAGTTTGGTATTTCGTTCCAATTTCTCTGTGCCCATCTGGCAGTTTCCATTCTCATCGAGATAGGCCAGGTTGCTTATGTCACCGCCAACATTACTTTGGAAAAGAACGTTGTCTTGCAGCAGTTTTTGACATAGATGAAGAAAGGGGTTTTCTCCTTCGCCGAGCACAACAAAGTCGACGAACTCGCGATCTTCGTCTAAGATTTCAGCATACAGTGCGCTGGGGTGAGGCCCGCCTAAAACAATTTTTATATCGCTGTTGAACGCTCTGATTTGTCGACACAGTTCCTGGACAACAGGGTATGCGAAGGAAAACAAATTGGATATGCCAACAATTTTCACCTCGTCATCGAGGAGAGCCACGATGTCCTCAAAACCCAATCCACGCACGAAAGTTTCTTTGTAAAAGCTGTTAATGGTGCCAGGCGACAGGCCTACTGCATCGATAATATCTACCGATATAGCATTCTGCTCTAGGATAGCAGCGATATAGGCAATGCCCAGAGGTGGGGTGATCCCGCTCGCCACCTGGTTCTTAGTAAACACCTGGGGCGGGTTGATCAGGATGACCTGCGAACTCACGCTTGGAGGCCTATAGCCAACATACTGAAATGACCTATTCATGTTTAGGATAACCCTATACTTTATAGGGCGCTATACGACACTTCTATATTCTATTATAGGAAATTTTTGCGATAGTGTACAGACGGAGTTAGCCTCTGATTAGGACTAAAACCCTGATATTTGTATGGATTTATAGCGTATAGATGAATCCATGGTCGTGATGGGAGGACGTTAAAGGCACCACGTGGTCCCGTGTGTTTTCGACCCCGCTCCGCGGTGGCAGCGTTTAAACATTGTGGCCTGCTAAGCCGAACGAAAAGTTTAGACTTTCTTGCCCTTGACGCTCCAGCTATAGCCATGTCGATGATGTATTTCAATATCCTGAAATCCTGCCATTTCCAATAGAGCCAGCGCTTCATGCTTTTTATAATACTTCAAATACGTAGGATTAAGCTGATCGTAAATCACTAGACGCCTTTTTTTTGCGGTCATAGGCCACCAAACGACATTAAGGTAGCGCATTAGCGGCAGTGGGATTAGCTTGCCAACTAGACGATAGAGGCAAAGTGTCCAGTAAAGTATGCGCACGATACTAACCAAAAGGAAATGAGGTAAAAAGGTCGTGAGTTTTCTTAGAGGTTGGACGAACTTTAGATACAGTTCATTCCCTTCATAACTACAAAGCCAAAAAAAGATTTCTCCTCCTGATTTTAAAGCATCATAACACCGCTTCACGGTTTCGTCCGGCTCGCTAATGAACTCAATTACGCCGATAGAAATGACGTAATCAACTGACTCACCGATCGCCCATTGGTCCCCTCGCTTATTTAACGGGGTAACGTCTCCTCCTCTTTTCATCGCAGCGACATTTTTTTTGAGTTTCTCAAAAGCTCCAGTGGCGGGTTCTATAGCGTAAACATGAGACGCCCCTGACTCGAGCAACATGCCAACGATTCGTCCAGTACCACTGCCTATATCGACCACACTCTTGCCTTTCAGGTCACTAGTGCTCATCAGAGGAGAAATTATGTCAGAAAATAGATCCAATGATGCATACCAGCCGTCGTTATCATCGTAACGTGTCCACTGTGCATCAAAATCCTGAATTGTCTTTTCATCTAACGCTGACATGTATCAACTCCAATGGGACGGAAATTTTTATGTCTTAGGCTCGCGCCGCCGATTAGTTTGGGGAAAGTAATACGAAACCAACTGCTTTGTCGCCTTTCGGTGATATTTCTCTGCCTTTGCGTGAGCGAGCTACGATAGCACCAGACCTGCGAGGTTAAATCAATGCCGGCGCTTAAGCTAGACCCTGGGGTCATTCTCTGCTTTTTTGTCAGAAAAATGCCGGGTGACTACTACTTGCTCTCATCCGATGTCGCTAGAATCGGCTTCCAGACCTGCACATTAAAGCCTCCTCCGCCTCGTCGTTTTGCCAATGGCAACGTCACATTAGCAGTTTTTTTATAGTTGGCTTCTAGCAGCGTTTTAGTATCTGTTACAGAATTCTGGCTCGAACTGGGGAATGACATGTGTTGGTCTATCAGTAATACATCGAACGCCTGATTCTTGATTTTGGTTTGGATGAGTTCGATATGACGCTCCCAGATTTCTGAGATCCTGTTTTTCTCGTCGCTTTTCGCAAAGGATGCGGGCTTGTTCTTTGCGAAGGGAAAATAGCGAGTATGGCCGTTGAGATAAACTGGACTCTCATTTTTCATGACCTCCTGAAGGACGAGAGTGGAAGCATATAGGTCGTCTGCCTCCGCAATTTCTTGCCTGACGATTTGCCAGTTTTTTTCTTCGACCGAAAAATCTTTAGGCAGCATAGCGTAACTGTTATACAGGGCAAGCACTATCAGAATCCTAATAGACCAGAGCCACTTGGGCATGTCCGAAATAAGAGCGAAGATTCCTGCAAGTAAAAAGGGCGAAATTAGCTGGAAAAAATAAGTTAGATGATTTCCGGCATTTCTTCCCAAAGAAGCGACAATGATGAGAATCGAACAGGTACAACAAATCCATATATAATTGGGTCTGAGCAGAAGCAGTGGAGCTTCCATATCGGCAAAGCTCACAAGCTTTTTTTCCTGTAAATTCTGTACTTGCTGAGTACTTGAAAATATTCGCGAGTAACATTTCTGTACGGACCAAGCCGCTAAAATGATCAATAAAGGAAGATATGTCAGCGTGTATTCCTTGAATTGTGTAATAAGGTGCGCATAAGAGGAAGCGATTTTGGACACTGATTGAACAGCAAAGAAAGTATTGTCAAAGTAATACGGTGATGTATAAGAGACGAAAATCATAGCTACGATAAACGCAGCTAAGGCGGCAAGACCAAAGACCATGGCGCGCTTCTTAGACTCGGCGAGGAACAGATAGAAAGCTATATAGCCTAGACAAGCTATAAAATACTGCTTTGTGTAAAATGCGAGTATTCCAACTATTATTGCTGTGCAAAGACTGCGCTTGGAAAATCCATAGACCCAAGGGATGATGATGGCCGAGAGGAATAAAAATAAACCCAAACTGTTTGGGCTGGCAATGGGTGTGGAGTAGTAGAGTAAGCCCGCGTATAAAAGCGTAGCGGCAGCAAAGCTTTCGGTTCTCGCTGCTGATTCCTTGCGGCAGACGTAGAAGAGAATGGCGCAGGATGCCAAGATGAATAGCCCTGCCACTAGCCGATGCAACTCCAATGTGGCACCAAACGCCTGAGAAAGCGGCGCCACGAGAAGATTATATAATATGGGATATACGCTAATTCGAGCAGGTTGACTCTGCAATGAGTAAGGGTTTCCCCCCTGCTCTATAGTAGACGTTATCGCGAGCATTCCGCCTTCATTGTAGTCAAGCGGGTAGTCGTGAGATATGAGCTGTATATGGTTATAAGTTATGCCGACGGCAAACAATATTATACAGGCCAGATAGATACTGTTAAGTGCAATGCCTAGCTTGGCTAAATAATTCGCGGTCATTATAATCCTGCTATATAGAGACTTAAGGTTTTATATCTAGAGATGGATATGCGTCGCTGCGAGTGCGAATACATGCAAGTCTAGCATAGGCCTGACGGACTAAGTGAGTCAGGCTGTTTGTAACGGCACTCTCCCCACATCATAAACGTAAACGTCAATCCTACCCTCATGTTGCTTCGTTCGAGCAACCAGCGTAGGGGTTAAATTCTGGTAATAGCCACCGTCGGAGAGTATATTGTGGTCGAGCTTTTTTGTGCAAGAGTAGGCTCCTGAGCACGTATTTTTATGACATATAATGACGCAGCTTTACATCACAAAGGGGTTACTGCGAATCATGAAGCTATTAGTGGAAACGATATGAAAACGCTATGAAGACGACTTTCTCAGGCCATCTCTATGATATGTGCTATCCACCGGGGATTGAGCATCACTGGTGGACTCTGGCCCGTAACCGGCTATTAGCGAATATCCTCCGCAGCGAATCTGGCGGCACTGGCGTTTTTCTCGAAGTAGGCTGTGGCAAGGGCGTGGTCGTCAAGAGTCTCAAGGATCGTGGCTTCAACATACATGGCGTTGAGTTAGCTGACGTCAAGCCCATGGAGGGAGCGCAACTCTTGGTGGATTCAGCCACGGATGCCTGTGAGTGGGCGATTGAACGGAGGTCTCAAATTACGGGGCTTCTGTTGCTGGACGTAATTGAGCACTTGCCCGAGCCCGAAGAATTTTTAAAGAAGCTAGAAAGTAGTTTTCCAAAATTAGCCGTTGTTATTATCACAGTGCCTACTTGCCAAGAAATCTGGTCTAACTATGACGCATTTTGTGGTCACTATAGACGCTACACGTTGGGAATGCTTGAAGATCTTGCTACGCACCTCAATTGGGAAACTAAAAGTGCCGGTTACTTTTTCCGTTTTCCTTACTTACCCATGAGACTGATGTCTTTGCTTGGGGTTGACCGTAATACGAAAATCAATTCCCCTGGAAGAATGATGCGGCCGCTTCACCGACTGGTTTCAGCAGCTTGCCAATTGGAGCAGGCATTAGTGCCGGGGCGGATACGCGGAAGCAGTGCGTATGGCGTTTACTACACTGATAGGATTGGACAGACGCAATGACCACCTGTTTTTTTACAACCTGCGAGGCTCGTTGCGTGGTTCTGCGCGTATGTTGCTCTTGTGATCAAAACCCCAAGCCTGTGCCATGCCCAAGCTAGTCCGCTTCATTCTCGTAGGAGGAAGTACTGCCATAGTGTGTCTTGTGCTTATTTGGCTAATGGTTGACGGTCTACATTTGCACGTTGTGCTGGGCAGCACTATCGCTGTAATTTTGGCATCCCTGTATAACTACTGCTTGCACTACTACTGGACGTTTTCGTTAGATACACCTCATGGCTTCGTGCTTATTAGATATTTGGTGATGTGTCTCTGCGCTTTGGTTATTAATGGTCTGGTGATGCACTTTGGGGTCAAGGTATTGCCGGTGCACTATCTTGTGGTCCAGCTTCTCGCCAGTGTGCTACTGGTTCTATGGAGCTTTATTATCAGCTTTCTTTGGGTTTTTTCTCCAAAAACCTAAAGGCGCCCAGTTCAGCTGCCATCCAGTCTGCTGTAGTTAAGGCGGGGGAATATCTGATTACTGTTTTTCACTTCGACCCTTCTTTAAGACCTCCTGTCGTCTCCCCTCGATCATTTCCCCCGAGGCTTGCTTTGCCCACCCGATCGCTCGTGCTTCTTCCCATTCTAGAGCATCGTCCAGCAGCATGGAGTAGCCGTCCTTAATCAGGGTTTGGTACTGCTCCAGTGCCGCTGGCACGCAGCCGCAAATGTCCTGCGCCATCTTTACGGCTCTGGGTAATAATTCGTCTTCTGGCAGCACATGGTTTACAAGGCCCCATTCATACGCCTGCTGGGCAAAAATCGGTGCACCGGTGAAGGCGATTTCTTTGGCGCGGGACAGTCCGATCAATCGCGGTAGCTTCTGGCTAAGACCCCAGCCTGGTAGCATGCCGACACGGGCATGGGTATCGGCAAAGCGGGCGTGTTCAGAGGCGAGCAGGATGTCGCAGGCTAGCGCCATTTCGAAGCCACCGGTGATACAGTGCCCATTGATAGCACCGATAATAGGGCCTGTGAAAGATCTCATCGCCTGCGCCACGACATTGTCGGCCTCTTCAGCGGCATTGTTCGAGTCACTCGAGCCCAGCTCCTTTAAGTCAAACCCCGCGCAGAATGCCTTGCCATTCCCCGTCAGAATAATCACCCGAATGTCGGGGTCTTCAGTGCAGTCTGTGAAGACTGCGACAAAATCCCTGCGCAGGTCGCGCGAAAGCGCGTTCATTGCCAGCGGACGATTCAATGTGACGATAGCGAAGCCCCCGTGCTTTTCCAGGAGTACAGTATTCATAATTTAGGTTCCCAGTAGAGAGGGTGATTGAAGCAACTTAAGTTCCTTGGCAATCGCTGGGCCGCGCAGCACAGTCTGTGGATTCCAAGCCTGCGGTGGTTCGTTGTCCACTAGCCAGCTTACCACTGCAGCGATAGCGGCAGGCGAGCAGGGCTTGAATCGCGCCATGACAGCGTCGTCGATTCCGGCAAGTCGCATTACGTCAGTCATGACCAGGCCGGGCTCAAGATTAAAGACACGTAATCCCTTGCCGGGGTGTTCAGCGCGAAGCGATGCTCCCATACGCGCCAGCGCGGCCTTCGAGGATGGGTAGGCGAAACCCCAGCCCCCTGCATTAGCCGCGGCGGGCGGGTCGGTGAAGGCGCTATGAGACACCATGTTGAGCACCGTGCCACTCTTGCGATCAATCATGCCCGGGACAATCGCTTTAACCAAAGCCAGAGGGGTAAATACGTTGCCCTGATAGATGGCCCATAACTGTTCTTCGGCAACGTCAAGAAGAGCCTCGATATTACCTGTGCCTTGATAAACTGCATTATTGAACAGCAGATCTATTCGACCGAAATGTTTTAGCGCGGCCTGGGCTGCTGCCACCATAGATTGTGGCTCAAGGATATCGCCGCGCAGACACAAGGCCTCGCCTCCGACGCTTTCTACCGCTTTGGCAGTCGCTTCAAGACTACCAGGGAGTGCGACAGAGCTGCCGACATGGTCGTGGTTTTCGCCATCGGTGAGTGTTCGTGCAGTGATGGCTACACGGTATCCTGCCTTGGCGAGAGCCACTGCTGATTCTGCGCCGATACCTCGACTTGCGCCGGTGATGAAGGCTACCTTGTCATTCATTAAATTGCGCTCCTGCTTATGATTGTGTGTTGTGGTTTAGAATCCTTTTATCTTGGCGATTCATGGCAGAAAATTTCAGCGTAAAGCTGCCATACAATACTGTTGTTGTGCTAGTGTGACAACGGTTTGACACAGATTGAAACTTGATACATCGAACATTGAAGGAGAGTATAAGTGACGGCACCAGAAGCAGTTCATATTGGGCGGGATGACTTGCCCTATATCGATATCGGAGACGGCAGCAAGCTACGGGTTGTTCAGGTGAAGCCCAAAGAAGGTTTGTGGATCGTTGAAAATATTTTTCAGGCCGGCTACGAGGTCGACACCCACAAACACACGGGTCCTGTGTGGGGCTATACGCGTTCCGGGGCATGGAAGTATAAAGAGTATGAATATGTTAACCGCGCCGGATCATTTCTCTATGAGCCCGCGGGCTCTGTGCATACGCTGCAATGTGTCGAGGACGACACCCAGGTGTGGTTCCAAATGTACGGCGCGAATATTAATCTAGACGCTGATGGTAATATTACGTCGGTGGTTGATGGGCCAATGACGTTAGAGTTTTATTTGGCCGTTTGTGCGGATCTTGGCCTTCCTCGACCTAACGTCTTGGTCGATTAAGCATGCAGATCGATGTCTATAATCCAGACAACTATAGTGGCGGTATCCCGCATCAGCAGTTTGCTTGGCTGCGCGAAAATGCACCTGTTCACTGGCAGGAACATCCGGCGGGGCATGGTTACTGGGTGCTGAGTAAGCATGCAGATGTACTTGCGGTGTCGCGAGATAACAAAACATTTTCTGCTGAAGCGGGCTTCGTCATGGTCGATGATTTGCCGCCCGATATCTTAGAGATGGCGCGCAATCAGCTATTGGGTATGGATCCGCCAAAACATGGACCGCTGCGGCGCGCCGTGATTACTCGGTTTACTTCAAGGATGCTGGCGGAGCTGGAGCCACAGGTACGTCAGATAACCCGGGATGTGATGACGCAGATAACCCTGCCGCAGGAGGTCAATTTTGTGGAAAGTCTGGCGGGCGATTTGCCGACTGCTGTGATTTGCTCCATGCTGCAAATTCCTCGAGACATGTGGGGAAAAATCCGCCATTGGTCCGACCTGCAGACATCCGGGTCGGACCCTGATTTGGGCGGTACTCCGGAGGAGATCAACCAAGCCAGTGTGGAGATGGGGACCTACGGGTTTCAATTAGCCTGCGAACGCAAGGATCAGGGTGGCGATGATCTCATTTCCCTGCTGGTCAATCACGAGGTGGACGGGCACCAGCTGTCGGAAATGGAGTTTGCATCGCTGTTCATTCAGCTCACGGTAGCGGGAAACGAAACCACGCGCGGCCTGATAAGCAGTGGTATGCACGAGCTGCTTAAGCGACCGGCACTCTATCAACAGTTGCAAGCGCACCCCGAGCAATTGCCGCTGGCGATTGAGGAAATGCTACGTTGGACCTGTCCATTGCACTACTTTCGTCGCACGGCGACTTGTGATATTGAGATCAGGGGTCAGAAAATCAGAGCAGGAGACCGGGTGGTGATGCTTTATAGTTCGGCTAATTTTGATGAAGAGGTATTTGTCGAGCCAATGAACTTTGACGTCACGCGCAGCCACAATCCGCATATGGCCTTCGGTCATGGTATACATCTGTGCCTAGGCGCTAATCTTGCGCGCATGGAAGCGAGAGCTTTTTTCGAAGAATTCTTTAAGCATTTTGCACGTATTGAGTCGAGTGCTCAGCCAGTTTACATCCGTTCCAACAGTATTCATGGATTCAAGGATATGCCAGTGTTGCTTACGCCGCGCGAGCAGTGACATGAAAACCAAAGTCGCGCTGGTGATGGGTGGCGGGGCAGGTACCGGGCGGGCCACGGCCCTGGCTTTTGTCGAAGAGGGCGCTCGTGTCGTCATCGCCGATGTGAATGAAGAGGGTGGTCGTGAAACCCTGGCACAGGTGCAAGCGAAAGGTGGCCACGGACTTTTTGTTGGGGCAGACATGAGCGAGGCCGCGGATGTACAGAACGTCGTCGCGCAAACTCTCCAGGTGTTTGGCGGTTTGCATATGGTATCCAATAACGCGGCACTGGGTGCGCCGAATAAACCGGTAACCGATCTGAGCGAAGACGAATGGGATCGTTGTATGGCCGTCACGCTTCGCGGCATATGGCTGTGCATGAAATATCAATTGCCACTGATAGAAGCATCGGGAGGCGGGGCTATTGTTAATGTCGCTTCCGTATCTGGTATCCGTGGCGAAGCGTTTCAGTCTGCTTATGCTGCAGCTAAGGGTGGAGTGATCAATCTCAGCAAAACGGTGGCAGTGGAGTATGCGAAGCGTGGGATTCGGGTGAATACCGTCTGTCCGGGTGGAATTAATTCCGGCGGCATGGCCTTTTATTTAGAAAAAATGCCTGAAATGCGCGATCGTGCCTTGAAAGCGCATGCGATGGGGCGACTAGCCGAGCCAAAAGAAATCGCGGACTCAGTGGTTTATCTGTGTTCAGATCGCGCATCATTTATCACCGGGCATGACCTGGTGGTCGATGGAGGGATTATGGTTAGATCAAACGTTGTCGATATTTAACTTTAGCGCGATAAGTCGTTAGTCCAAAAGGGCGACCAGACTGGCCGCCTCTATTGTATACCCTCAACGGTTTGCCTAGACCGGTGAAACGGAATAGCCACCCCATACGGGGTAATAGTTCTCGTCATAGTGTGATGCGAGAGACGCGTGTAAATCATCCAACTCCCATTTTTTGGCGCCTTGGGGGTTTATGAAGACATCGCTTAGGGTAGGGCGCTGCAGGATCTGTACTTCGTTGCCCCAGACTACGAGTACCTCACCGGAAATGCTTGCCGCTTCGGGTGAGCTTAAATAACCCACCAATGGCGCGACATTGGCGGGATCGAATACATGAAATCCACCATCAGCCGGTGGCTGAAACATCTCCGCGGTCTGACCACTTGACGTCATGTCAGTCAGCGCACGTGGCATAATCACATTGCTAGTAATGCCGTATTTGGTTAACAGTTGCGCTGCGCCCATCGCCATGGCGATAATGCCAGCCTTGGCAGAGGCATAATTGGGCTGACCGGGGGAGCCATAGATAGCCGCTTCCGAGGATGTGCTGATCAGGCGACCGTAGACCACTTCCCCAGTTTTGGCCTTGTCACGCCAGTAGGCAGTGGCGTTGCGCATGTTGACGAAATGCCCCCGCAGATGCACTCGCACGACAGAATCAAATTCATCATCACTCATGCCGAAGATAGTTTTGTCACGGCAAAAACCCGCATTATTGATCATGATGTTGAGATCGCCGTAAGCATCGAGTGTTGATTTGAGCAGATTGTCTGCGTCGTTGCTGTCGGCGCAATCGCCCAATACAGCCATCGCTTCACCACCAAAGGCTTTGATCTCTTCAACAGTTGAATGAGCTGCTTCTGCTGCGTCCGGTCGATCGATGTCATTAATCACGACACGAGCACCTTGACGGGCTATTTGAATGGCTTCCTCGCGTCCGAGGCCACGGCCGGCACCGGTGATTACGGCGACTTTGCCTGTTAGGTCTCCCATGAAAGTTCTCCTTGAATTGTCAATTGAAGGGGCCTGCCGCTGGCAGACCCGGTAAATCAAATACGTTCGATAATCGTTCCCGTGCCGACTGATGAGCCACAGCACATAGCAATAAGTGCTGTGCTTTTGCCAGAGCGCTCCAGTTCATGCAGTGCGGTAGTAATCAGCCGTGCTCCCGTTGAGCCAACGGGATGACCCAGAGCGATAGCGCCGCCATTGACGTTGACCTTGTCCATGTCTGCGTTGTATACCTGCGCCCACGAGAGAACGACCGCGGCGAAGGCTTCGTTGATTTCCACGAGGTCGATATCCGCCATAGTCATGCCGCTCTTTTTCAAAAGTGCGGCGGTGGCGTCAACCGGACCGTCTAGCAAGTAGTAGGGGTCAGTGCCAATCACACAATCGGCGATGATGCGTGCGCGCGGCTTGAGGCCGCGAGCTCGGGCTTCGTCTGCGGTCATCCACAATACGGCAGCGGACCCGTCGGAAATCTGTGAGGAATTTCCTGCGGTGTGGATGGTATTTTCCATCACCGGTTTGAGTCCTGCGAGCGCTTCCATCGTGGTCTCGCGTAGACCTTGATCACGCGCGACAGTGCGAGTCTCCCCAGTAGGATTGCCGTCTTCACCCATGATGGGGGCCTCTACTTGGAATACTTCACGGTCGAAGCGACCTTCCGCCCAGGCTTGCTTGGCGCGCAGCTGCGAGTTGTAAGCCAGCTGATCAGCCATTTCACGGGTAATGCCGCGGTTGTCGGCAATACGTTGTGCGCTGGTAAATTGGTCGTGACTGGAGTCCCATGGCCAATCGGGCGGGATAAAGTAGCCCGGACCATTGTAGACGTTGGCGCCCAATCCGACGCGGCTCATGGCTTCTACACCACAGGCAATGCCAATATTGACGGAACCGCTAGAGACCATAGAAGAGATCATGTGGTTGGCCGTCTGGGCAGAGCCGCACTGGTTGTCCAGAGTGGTGCCGCCGGCGGTATAGTCTTTGCCGAGTGTGAGCCATGCATTGCGGGTGATATTACCCGCCTGCTCGCCCGCCTGGGTGACACAGCCACCGGCAAGGTAGTCCACGTCAGCATATTCTAGGCCGGAACGGTTGACGATTTCCTGCAGCGACAGGGCCAATAATTTTGTAGCATGAAAGTCAGATAAATCTCCTACGCCGGGTTTGCCACGGGCGATAGGTGTTCTGACGGCTTCTACGATAACTGCTTCGCGCATGATGGATCCTCACATAATAGGAGTTGCGTTTACCGGAACTAAGATGGATTTAATTGAGCACGCTAGTGTACTAGACAGCGGCCGTATTTCAATGGCGTATAAGGCCATGTATGAGGCGAAATTTTGCCGATTTTTAACCGCTACAGAAGCATCACAGGTATGAGAAAGGTTCGCGGGTGCAGTTGACTACGCTGCTCTCTGATTGGTTGTCTTTCTTGCAAGCATGTAACATACCCCGGCGAATGACGAATGACGAATGACGAATGACGAATGACGGATCGAGTAACGAGAGGAGAGTAGGATATGAAGCGGTATGCATATAACGATGTTGAAGCGCTGCAGGAGTTGGTGTCGGACGAGTTTGGTTCCTGGAGCGGGCAGGTGGAGATTACTCAGACACTGGTCGATCAGTTTGCGGCGCTGACGGGCGATACGTATTGGATTCATACTGATCCTGAGAAAGCAAAAGCCGACAGTCCGTTTGGCGTTACCATAGCCCACGGATTCCTAACGCTAGTGCTTCTACCAAAAATGGTTGGTGAGCCTAGTTATGAAGTGACCGGCTACAACAATATTTTGAATTATGGCTCTGACAAGCTGCGCTTTATCGGCCCTGTTCCTGTGGGTAGCGCTGTTCGTTGTCGCAGCAGGGTCAAGGGCGTGACCGCGACACCCAAGGGCACCAAACTGATAATGGAACAGCAGATTCATGTTGTTGGACAGGATGAACGTCCTGTTTTGGTTTACGAAATGATTATAATTTACATGTAATGCTGACCTGCCTGTTAGGTAGCAGGTTTTATATCTAGCGGGGCCTTTGGCCTCCTTTTTTATGCGGTGTGCGTTGGCAAAATGGGCTGCGGGTATACGCAGACCCTTTCGATTTCTGTAAGCTTGCTCATGGCATGAGGTATTCACGCCTGAGCAGGCTGGATGTCGGCCGCTTCGGTCTGTAAAAATCGTCTCAGTTCATCTTTCCTAGAATCGCCCCACCGGTCGGAATGCCCACGCCGGACGTCACTAACGCATGATTGACGGTTTTTTCTGGCTGGTTCGCCGAGGTGCCACGCACCAGGCGGGTGGCTTCAACGATGCCATTAACGCCGTGAATGTAGGCTTCACTCAACTGCCCACCATGGGTATTGGTAGGCAGTCGGCCGTTTGTTCTTAAGGCTCCGTCTTTGACAAAATCACCGGACTCGCCATAGCCGCAGAAACCCCAGGCTTCAAGTTGCCATAGTACGATGGGAGAGAAAGCGTCATAAATCACGGCAGCATCTATATCGTCTGCACAAAGGCCGCTCATGGCGTAAACATTTTTTGCCGCAGTTTCCATTTCCGGGATGCCGGCGAACTCCTCACGATAGAATGAAGTCATTTGCTCTTGGTTGTCGGCGGCACATTGAGCGACGCCTAGCACACTCACGCCCGGCTGTTTCAGATCGCGTGCACGCTCAGGCGTCGTCACGATCACTGCTGAGCCGCCATCACTTTCTTGGCAGCAGTCGAATAACTGCAGTGGGTCGGCAATCATCCTCGCTGCGTCGTATTCGGCGCGGTCGAAATTTCTGCCATAAAAGAAAGCGGCTGGGTTGTTGGCGCCATAGACCCGGGTTGAGTGTGCCACTTCAAACAGCGCATCTTTGGTGACGCCGGTGTTGTGCATCCAGCGCTGGGTGAACATTGCGACCCAACTGGCGGGAGTCAGCAGGCCATAGGGCATATACCAGCCCCAATGGATGGCGTCAGCTGTGGTGATGTCGCCGGCAACGCCACCAGAAAAGCGGTGGCCACTGCGGCCATTCAATGCGCGATACACCACAACCGTTTCTGCCATCCCGGTCGCTATCGCCATGGTTGCCTGATGTAGGCAGCTAGTAGCGGCGCCACCACCGTAATGGGAGCGGCCATAGAAGGTTAACTCGCCCACACCGAGCGCTCGTGCCACCTCGATTTCGTCGTTGTTATCCATAGTGAAGGTTGCCATGCCATCAATGTCGCTGGGCTTAAGGCCTGCATCATCAATGGCGGCCTTGACGGCTTGCACCGCGAGCGAGAGTTCAGAAACACCGGAATCTTTGCTGAATGTAGTATTGCCGATGCCGACGATTACTGCTTTGTCTTTCACGTTAGCGATCACGGTTCAGGACTCCTTGGGCAATGTCAGTTGAACGGTGCCCTGCATGTGCATGCCCCATATATTATTTTCTCCGGTCACTGCGAGGTCTACCAGTCCACTATCTGTGTCCAGTGCTGTGACTTCACCGCTAACCGTCATTAACATGCCCGGTATGTTGGGGGCACCCAAACGCAGATCCACCGATTTGACCACAGCATCCGGCCCGCTCCAATCGGTAGCGAAACGAGTCATCAGGCCTTGACTGGTGAGAATGTTCATAAAGACATCAGGCAGACCGACGGCTTGTGCAGCGGCCTTGCTGTGATGTACCGGTTCGAAATCACGCGTGGCCAGAGCGCCACAGACCACTAGGCCCGTTGTGATGTCGATGTCCACATTGGGTAGTTTGTCGCCAACGGCTACCTCGGCGCGAGTCAGTGTTTTGTATTCATTCATGGTTTTATTCCTGATTACGCCGGATAGAATTGCGGCAGCATGGTTTTTTCGTCGACTTGCTCGAGCACGCCTTTGACCTTCATGCCGATATGCACTTCCGATGGGCTACACCCTATAATATTTGCCACGAAGTTAGTGCCCTCTGCCAGTTTGATGACAGCACACACCAGTGGATACTGGTAGCCCGGAATCTTGGGGTGGTGGATTTCGGTGTGGCTAAGAATTTCACCGTCCAGCGTGGATTCGATGGAATCCCACTCCATGGACTGACATTCACCGCACATGGGTCGGGGAGGGTGGCGCAGGGTCTGGCAGCTTTTACAGCGCTGTATCAGCACTTTGCCGTCGTCACAGGCTTCCCACCACCACTTGTTATCGTGGCCGCGAGGGGAGGCGATCCGGGTTGGAACGTCGAGTTTGTCATCAGTGGCAACAGCGGAAGGCTGTTCCTGTGGGATGAATTTCAGTACCTTGAAGCGCTGTGTGCCAACCTTGTCGCCGCGCTGGTCAGTAAACGTAGACAGCGTTTCGAAAAAATATCCGGTGCCGCGGCCGGTCGTTTTACGCTCGGAGATATTGTCGATAATCATCTCAATGGTGACATTGTCGCCGGGGCTGACCTCTTTGAAGTACTCCTGCTTTACATTCGTGCCCAGCACGCCGGTGTAGCCGTGCTTGTCGAAGACGCTAACGAGATTCGACATTGCATTAGCTGCACGACCTTTGGTGACTTGAAAGCCCTCCTGGCCCCAGACATACATCATAGCGGGAGGTGAGATAGTGGTTCCGCGAATGCTTTTAGCCGCCCAGTCTTTGTCGAGATAGGCCGGATTGTTATCGCCCATGATTTCCGCCCACTGGCGAATCATGGCCTCGTTTATATCATCCGCTGCGGGTGTCGGTGGATAGACTTCCTGGCCTATGAAGGCGTAAATCTCTGACTCAATGGCTTTTTGCTCATCCGTTGTCATCTGGCACAGTTCCTATTGCAGTTATCGGTTGTTTCTAGCGGTGTGACGGCATGCCAAGTCCATGAGTGGCGACCAGTCCACGCAATACTTCCACTACGCCACCGCCGAAGGTACTAATGGTAGCGCGACGGTACTCATGCTCTAGATCACCATGCAGCACGGCACCCTCACTGCCAGCGGCTATCAGAGCATGGGGGCCCACGACGTCCATCAGGATGCGGCAAATTTCCAGCATGATTTCAGTTGAGTAGACTTTGATAGCAGAAGGGAAGACCGGATCCATCTTTTGCTGATCGAGCTGCCAAGACATGCGTGCGTTCATAACACGCATAGCCTCAAGGTGCGCATAGACTTCTGCAAGATTACGCTGGGTAAGAGGATCATCGATGACGCGCTGCCCATCCGCATTCTTGGTATTACGGGCCCACTCCAGAGCCGCCCGAAAAATTTTCCAGCCCTGTATGCCCCATGCGGCGAGGCCGACTCGTTCATGATTGAGCTGCTCGGTTATCAAACGCCAGCCACCATTTTCTTCGCCGATAATCATATCAGCGGGCACTTTTACATCGGTATAGTACGTTACGTTGGTGCGCACACCACCCATGGTGTGGATAGGGCCGTAAGAAAACCCGGGGTCTTTGGTGTCCATCACTAATATAGAAATACCCTTATGCTTTGGAACGTCCGGATTGGTGCGGGCCGCTAACCACACATAGTCTGCACCTTCAGCGCCACTGGTATAGACTTTATTCCCATTCACTAAATAGTGGTCACCTTGTTTGACGGCTGAGGTCGTTAGGGCTGCAAGATCAGTGCCGGCTCCGGGTTCGGTATAGCCAATAGAAAAGTGAAGCTCGCCGCCTGCTATGCCGGGAAGGAACCGTTTCTTTTGCTCGTCTGTACCTTTGCTGATGATCGATGGTCCGACAGTATTCAGTGTTACGAAGGGCGTAGGCGCGCCTGCTAGTAGGGCCTCTTCATAGCGAATAAGTTGTTCACTCTCGGTAAGGCCGCGACCACCGTATTGCTCCGGCCAGCCGACCGCCAACATGCCATCGAGGCCTTGCTGCCGGATGAGTGTCTTATAAAGATCGCCACTTTCTGCACTGCGCAATTCCTCGCGGTGCTCGGGCTTAATTAGATTGGAGAAGTAGGCGCGAAATTCTTTGCGCAACTTCTTTTGGTGGTCTGTGTAGTCAACGAACATGTGCAGGCTCCTTTCAATTAATGGTTCATATAATATTGATTTTGAATTCAAATTCAACTATTTTATCACCCTATGTCAGAAATCACTGCCAAATCACCGAAGAGTATCGCTGCTCTCAGCGCGCGGGGAGAGCGCGCCCGTGCGGGTTTGAAGAAAGCCGCGCTGGCTGTCCTCGAGCGCGAGGGCTACCACAAGATGCGCATAGCCGATGTCACCGGCGAGGCAGGGGTCGCCCAAGGCTTGTTTTATCACTATTTCAAGGATCTAAAGTCCCTTACATTGGAGGTTCTCACGGATTTCTCCATGGCCAGCAATGACCCAGCGCAAGTAGAGAAACATGTATCCAAGGGTGACTGGTACGCGCGGATTTACGCGCACAACCTCGTTGTGGTGCGTACCTATGCAAAACGCCCAGGGGTTATGCGGTCTCTGTTGCAATTAGCGGACGAGGATGAGGCATTCTCCAGCATGTTGCGCGCGAACTATCGCAATCAGTTAATGTGGCTGGTGGATCTCATGCCGAAACTGTTTCCCGACGTGGATTTCAGAAAAAACCAGTCGCTAATGGTGGTGTACTCCCTAGCCGGCATCGGAGAGGGGTTGATACGCGAATACTTTATTAATGAGAGTAAGACTCTGCGTGCTGCGGATTTGTCCGTAGAACAGTTCGCAGAGTTACTGTCCACTATGTTTTATCGAGCACTATTTCTTCAGCAACCTGAGGAAAAGAAGCTCAAATACACCCGCAACCTGACTGCCATGGTCAGGACCTACTGAGGCATGCAATTATGAATTTTACTTTTAGTGACGACCAGAATTCAATTCGTGAACTGGCTTGCCAGATTTTTTCTGATCGCGCCAGCGACGAGTTCCTGCTCGGTTTCTCGCGCACAGACGAGACGTATGACAAGACGTTATGGCAAACGCTGGCAGATCAAGGTCTATTAGGGGTGGCCATCCCCGAATCTGCCGGCGGCACGGGTCTGGGTCTCACTGAACTTTGTATGGTGCTGGAAGAACAAGGGAGGCGCGTTGCGCCGGTACCGCTGTACGCTTCGTTGGTCTTGGGTGGGCTACCTATTGCGGAATTCGGTTCGGCGAAACAGCAGCAACGTTATCTTCCGTCGCTCGCTTCCGGCAAAGCAAAATTTAGTGCAGCTATCGCCGAGCTGGGTATGAATGTCGCAATCGCGACTAAAGTCTCAGCCACGCAGGGTGCCCAGGGCTGGATACTCGACGGTAAAAAAGCGGTAGTACCCGATGGTGCGGTGGCGGATTTTATTCTTGTACCGGCTGAAGACGCTAAAGGACAGCAAACCGTATTTGTCGTTGACATTGGTGCGCCGGGAGTGACCGTTCAGAGTGTCGAGATTGGCCTATCCGGTGAAAGAGCAGCCCATTTGATATTGGAAAACGTCACCGCCGGTGACGATACCGTACTGGGCGCGCCCGGGCAGGGTGCAGACATTATTGAGTGGCTGGAGCAGCGTGCCAATCTCTGTCACTGCGCATTGCAGGTTGGTGTTACCGAAGAGGCGATGAAGCGCACGGCGGACTTCCTGGGTGAGCGCAAACAATTCGGGGTTGCTCTGGGCACGTTTCAGGCCTTAGCTATGCGTATGGCGGATAGCTACATCGACGTGGAAGCGATTCGCTCTACCTATTGGCTGGCGCTGTGGCGTCTCAGCGAGGGACTGGATGCGCGCGCTGAAGTGCGAGCCGCAAAATGGTGGGCCTGTGATGCTGCGCATCGGATAGTGTGCTCGGCACAACATTTACACGGGGGTATCGGCGCTGATGTTGAATACCCTATCCACCGTTTTTACCTTATGGCCAAGCAGATTAGCTTCTCCTTGGGTAATGCCAGTCAGCAGCTGGAAAAGTTGGGCCGTTTGCTGGCGGAGGACGACAGCCTTGGTTTTCGTGCAATGGAAGTAGAGGGGGCTTGATACATTTCACGACAGACACCTTGAATTTGAAGCACGAGCGCGTCAGAGGATCATCATGGATTTGTTTACACCAGTAAAGCTTGGTACGTTGGAACTGCGCAACCGTGTTGTGATGGCACCCATGACGCGCAGTCGCGCGAGTGAGGATGGTCTGCCTACCGACATTATGGTGGATTATTACAGCCAGCGTGCTACCGCCGGGCTGATCATTTCTGAAGGTATCGCTCCTAGTGCGGATGGGCGTGGGTACTGTCGTACCCCTGGAATTTATAATGAGGAACAGGTTGAAGCTTGGGCCCGCGTCACCGATGCGGTGCATGAAAAGGGCGGTTGTATGGTGGCACAGCTGATGCATGTGGGCAGAGTAGCCAATGTTCTGAATAAAGAGCCAGGTAGTGAGACAGTCGCACCCTCGGCGATTCGTGCGCGTGGAGAAATGTACACTGATTTGCAGGGTATGCAGCCTTTTGATGAGCCCCGTGCCTTGGCGTTGAACGAAATTGTGCAGGTGATAGCAGATTATCAGAGGGCGACGGAAAATGCATTTTCCGCTGGTTTTGATGGCGTCGAATTACACTGCACCAGCGGCTACCTGCCGGCTCAGTTTCTTTGTAGTGGCACCAACAAACGTACCGATGATTACGGTGGTAGTGCCGCCAACAGAGCACGGTTCGTACTCGAAGTGCTGGAGGCTATGGCTAGCGTTGACGGCGCACAGCGTGTGGGTATGCGCATCTGTCCAGACAACCCTTTTAACGACATTGAGGATGACGACCCGCAACACACATTCGACTACCTGCTACAGGAAGCTAAATCTCTGAATCTGGCGTACCTGCATGCCATGCGTTTTCCGAAAGGGCGTGTGGACAATATTGCACTTGGCCAGCGTTATTTCGGTGATCGATTGATTGGTAATGAGAGCTATAGCTTTGAAGAGGCCGGAGCCGCAGTTGCCGCCGGAGAGCTCGCCGCGGTATCTTTTGGCCGGTATTTTATTGCAAATCCAGATTTGGTCGAGCGATGGCAGTCCGGTGAGCAGCTAACAGCCTTCGATCTGCACACCCTCTACACACCGGGTGCAGAGGGCTATAGCAGCTATCCTCGAGCAGGCGTCTGACACATCCAAAATATATTTGAGGAACATGCCATGCCGGTAACCCCTGTCGATCTAACCAACAAGAAAATTCTTATCACTGGCCCCACTGGACAGGTAGCTCTTCCGGTGGTCGAGCATTACGCAAAAATTGCTGATGTCTATGCGCTGGCGCGGTTTCGTAAAGCAGAAGATCGTGCGCAGATAGAGAGTTTGGGTGCGAAGGTGTTGCAGGCAGACCTAGCCGATGCAAGCAGTCTTGATGTGGTCCCCGAGGGCTTTGACTATGTGTTAAATTTCGCTGTTGTGAAAAGCGGCGACTTTGAGTACGACCTGGCTGCCAATGCCGAGGGCGTGGGAAATCTCATGATTCGATGCCGCACAGCAAAAGCTTTCCTTCACTTTTCATCCACTGCAGTCTATGAATATTGCGGTCAGGAACCGCGCGCCGAAAATGCCCCATTAGGCGATAACCACCGCGTCATGTTTCCTACTTATAGTATCTCGAAGATCGCTGCTGAGACAGTGTGCCGCTTTGTTGCGCATCAACAAAAAATACCCACCACCATAGCTCGCTTGAGTGTGCCCTACGGTGACAACGGCGGTTGGATGTACTTTCATATGTTGATGATGCAGCAGGGGATTGCCATCGACTTACATCCAGATAAGCCCAATTATTATAACCCACTGCACAGTGATGATTACATCGAGAAAATACCCTATCTACTTGGAGCCGCAAGTATAGACGTAACGACCGTTAATTTCGGGGGTTCACAAAAGGTCAGTATCGAGGAGTGGTGTTCCTACATCACTGAGCTAACAGGTTTTGAACCGAACTTTCAAGACAACGCCAAAGCGTTTGGCAGCTTGTGTATAGACCTAGAAAAAATGCACGGATTGATCGGAGAAACCAAGGTTGACTGGCGGCATGGTATTCGCCGCCAGCTCGAGAACCTTGCGCCCGATCTGTTGCGCTGACCCTTAATCGCTGTTGACTGAGGTGTATATGGCACCTCAATAGCCGTTATCACAGTGGCGCCACTTAAAAAAAACAGCATTATAATCCTTCAATTTCGTTGCAGTGCGCAGTATCCTGTATCCGATGCGGAGAGATCGGTACTAGGACGATAGGGGGTCTAATGAAGGTGAGTGATTACGCGTCGTCTGAAGACGTGGCTTATTTTACCACCAAAAACGACTGGCAAGGCTGGCGTCTGGTGCTGGGTAATTGGCTATCTATCGCTGTCATCTTTGCGGTCGTCGCGGCCTGGCCCAACCCCATAACGATAGTAGTGGCAGTGATCCTTCTGGCTAGCAGGCAAATGGGCCTGTCTGTGATGATGCATGATTGCGGTCATCGAAGCCTATTTCGTTCTAAGCGCCTCAACGCTGTTGTCGGTCAGTGGCTCTGCGCCCTTCCGGTTATGAACGACCAGCCCTCATACGCGCGAGGTCACCTAGAGCATCATGCTAAGTCCGGCAGTATCGCTGACCCAGACCTGTCAAACTATCAGGCGTACCCGGTGTCGCGGGCAAGCTTTAAACGCAAGGTTATCCGCGACCTTAGCGGCCAAACCGGCTTCAAGTTGATGTCATTTATCGTTCACGGTGCTGCGGGCGCGCTATCCAAGGAAAAGCGCGCATCGGCACTGCCTTTCATAAAGCAGTTGCTAGTGCAACTGGTGTTGTTTGCGATCCTGGCGGCCTGCGGTATCGGCTGGACTTTTTTGCTATGGGCGGTGTCCTATATGACGGTATTTATGTTGATTATTCGCATACGTCAGGTTGCTGAGCATGCCGCTGTGCCCGATTTATTCGATCTAGATACCCGGATGAATACTCGCACTGTTGATGCGCCTTGGTGGCAGCGCATGATTTTCGCGCCTTGTGGTGTTAACTACCACCTAGAACACCACTTTATGGCCAGTGTGCCCAGCTACAAATTGCGTGAGTTGCGAGAGCATCTGCGCAGTCGCCATGTACTGGATGGCGTTCCGCAGTTTGATGGCTACGGTGCGGTGCTGCGCCAAGCCGTGACTGCCTGACCAATCCCCACGCATAACCACCGTCAGTGCAAAGTGGTCGAATGCGGCTCGGTTTTGTGCATGAATGAAGGATAAGCTTAGGAACCTATCTATTGCTTATGCTGTGCTTTATATATTTTTAGAGTGGCAGGCGTCGTGGGTTCTTCGCGTTCGTAATAGAGCTTCATCGAAACTGCGACATCGGCAATGGTCGACTGCACAAAGTTTGCCATTCTCGCTCCCAGCCAGTTTCCCAGTGCGCCCCATGGCATTTCGTAAATGAGTGTGGTAGAAAGCTCGGTTTGTCCTGATCCGGAATCTTTTAGCGCGTAGCGAAACCATGCATTTTTAAAAGGAGGAGCAGGTTTTTCGCCCTTGTGTAGGTGTATCAAAAATCCCGTTCCATCCTGCCATTCCTCCACTGTTTCTTGGATATAGCTAGTCTTGTTGCGGTACACGTAACGACTGGCGCCAATACCTTGTAATTGTTCGCTTACGATTTCTGTTTTGACAATGCCAGGGACATAATTGTGTGCAAGGGATATGTCCTTGAGCTTCTCCCACGCCGCAAAAAGCGGAATATCGATAAGCACTTTTGCGTTTACTTCCTGAGTCATTTTGTTCTCCCTTTGTTACCGGCTGTGGTGCAGCCCAAGCCACTGAGACATTTAGGATAGTTTATTTTCGGAGTCTTTCTCTGCCTATAGACTTATCATGCTATTTTTTCATGGTTGGGTCTTATCGAGAAAGTACGGAAATGTTACCGTTGTGAAGAGACAATGGAAAGCTCATGTCCTTACCGTCTGATAAAGTCTCTTACGCACAGCAGGCTATAAAACATTTTCTAAAGACATTGGAGCCAGGTATGAGCCAGTTTGAGAATCAATGTGTGGTAGTTACCGGTGGCGCCAGTGGTATTGGAGAAGCGACCGTCCGAGCAATTATAGACGAAGGAGGTAGCGTGCTGATTGCGGACTTACAGGAAGAGCGTGGGCGAGCTCTCGTGTTGGAGTTGGGTTCGCGTGCCGCTTTTCACTTCACTGATGTGACGCGAGAGGACGATATCATAGGCGCCATCGCCATGGCTCAGAATGAATTTGGCTCTTTGACCGGCATGGTTAACAATGCCGGCGTTGTCGGTGCCATTGGCTCGATTATGGATACCAGTGTAGAAGCCTTTGACCATACGATGGCAATTCTATCCCGCGCTGTTTTCTTGGGTATCAAGCATGCTGCCAAGGCTATGCAGCCGCAAGGCAGGGGTGCGATTGTGTCTCTGGCAAGCACCGCAGGTGTCGTGGGTGGACTTGGACCGCATGTGTATACGATGGCCAAGCACGGTGTCGTTGGGCTTACCAAGTCCGCTGCGTGTGAGTTGGCTAGAATAGGTATTAGGGTCAATGCGGTGGCGCCTGGCGGCACGGTTACACCGATGACCAGTGCACTGGGTGACAATAACCCTGAAACGACAGCCCAGTTCATAGCGGATTCCTCACCCTTGGGGTTTGCTTGTATGCCACAGGATATTGCTAATGCCATTCTGTTTTTGCTGAGTGAAGACGCTCGTTATATGACAGGACACACGATGGTCATCGATGCGGGCGAAACAACAGGCGCTGCGCCGCCACCCTTCTTTTCTGTCGATGCGGATATTTTGCTTCATGCCGGAAAGCGCGGCCTCGACCAGTAAGCTAGTTATCTGGGGCCATATCCCTTGTCCGAGCTGCGACATGATCCCGATTGCCACAAAGGATGTTGATTGATGCTTAGCTATCGCCATGCATTTCACGCTGGTAACCATGCCGACGTCTTGAAACACCTAGTTGAGGTGTTGATACTGCAGTATTTGGTGCAAAAAAAAGATAAGCCGTTACGGTATATTGATACCCATGCTGGGCCGGGTGTTGTTGCTCTGCAGAGGTCTTTTGCCAGTAAAAATCGAGAGTTTGACTCGGGCATCGCTCGCCTGTGGGGGCGCAGTGACCTGCCGCCGCCATTGGAACATTATGTCAATATGGTGCGCAGCTTTAACCCCTCAAGTGAGCTCTTACATTATCCCGGATCACCGGCTATCGCAGCGAGTATTTTGGGCACGGCTCATCGCCTGCAATTGTTTGAGTTACATCCCGACGATGCCTCGGGACTGGACGACTGGGTTGGCCGCGATCGACGTATCAAAGTACAGCGGGCCGATGGATTTTCGGCATTAAAGGCAATACTTCCGCCTCCGGAAAGGCGCGCACTTGTACTGATCGATCCACCTTATGAGGTAAAGACTGATTACGACACCGCAATTTCTGCCTTGGAGGTCGGCTGTAAAAAGTTTGCGACAGGCGTTTACGCACTGTGGTACCCGTTACTGGACCGCGATGATGTGTCAGCCTTTGTGGAAAGACTGAAGATGATGCCGGTAAAATCGCTATTGGTCGAATTCCCGGTGCACTCTTTGACAGGTGAAGGCATGCGCGGAAGTGGCATGTTTATTGTGAATCCCCCCTGGATATTGCAGCAGCAGCTAGAAAATTGCCTGCCATACCTGCATGCAGCGCTGGCGGAACCCGGCGCGCCGCTGTGGAGCATGCGCAGTCACGGTGAGTAAAGATCCCTTCACCGTATCAGTGATCAGCTCGTGAGCAGCGTCGCCTCAAGCGCCTCGACGAACTGAGTGCGAAAAACACGATCATTTTTTTCATACCATGTTCTGGCATTTTGACCCAATGCTTGCATCGACGATGGCTTCATTTGAATAATCTGTTCGATCTTTCTCTCAAGGTCTTCCGTGTCTACATAATAGTTGATGCCCGCTCGCTGCTGGCGTGTTTTGTTGTGTGCGACAAGAATGCCCCGGTCGCGTGTAATCAATTCGTTCATGGGGGGCGCATCCGTAGTAAGAATAACAGCACCGCAGCTCATGGCTTCGGCAATGCAATGTCCGAACCCTTCTGCTTCGGAGGGACATAGGTGCACAGCGTAAGCGTTTTGTAGCCGCCGCAGGCTGTCATTATCCAGACGCTCAAGCACATGTTTTATGTTTGGTGCGTGAATTAACTTAACCCTCGACTGACTATAGGTTTTTGGGCTCTGTACCACGGTTAAAAGCGGCCATTCAGGATGTCTCAGCCACAAGTCAGTCAGAGGCTTAGTACCTTTTTGCCAGCTGCGGCCCGCTAAATGTAGGAATCCGACCTGCTTTTCCACAGAGGATATCGTATCGAGGCGGTCGTCACTGGTGAAGCTGATAAAACGCGTTGGGCGCCCTAAAGCTTCAAATGCGCTCTGTCCACTTTTGGTTTTGCAAAAAACGCTATTGATTCTTTCCAGATGCCGATACTGCGATTTTCTAAACCATTCCGGATTAGGAATAAAGGTATTGATACTGGCGTATCTGAAAAACCCGGGACTAATATCCTCCAGAAACAAATTTATATCATACGGCGCAGCAGCGAGGGTTTTAGGATTAAGCCACCGCTGTCGAAAGCCGTGAGCGCGATGAGAAATTCGATGACGTCGAATTTTTGCCTTATGATAAGCGGAGCCATTAAGAGTCACCTCGAAGCGATCTATCGGCAAAGCAGCAGTAATAATATCGACATCATGGCTGAGTCCGCCACCATTATGCCAAGCGACTATATTGAGGCGTATCATAGATTATTAGCCATTGGGCGCAGCCTGCTTCGATAACTTTTTGAGATGTTCAAATTTATGCAACGCATTGTCAAGTCTCGATACAGATATTCGATGGTGCTGCTGACGGCGATTATTTGCAGCACGATATTAGCTGTCGCTTGCTTGGTGGCTCTGCTCTTTCTGTTGAGCAAACCACAAATCGGCATAGTAACCACGTTGTTCGAGTAGTGCCTCATGTGAACCCTGTTCCACAATGCGGCCATGATCCAGTACAACGATTTTGTCCGCATCAATAATAGTGGACAGCCTGTGTGCGATTACCAAGCTTGTATGTCCTTCAGCGACTTCTCGCAGTGCTGTTAGAATAGCCTGTTCCGACTTGCTGTCGAGTGATGAGGTCGCTTCATCAAAGACCAACACCGGCGAGCGCTTGAGGATTGTTCGCGCTATCGCCACCCGTTGTTTTTCGCCGCCTGAAAGCTTCAAACCCCGTTCGCCGACTCTGGTCTGATGCCCATCCGGTAGCTGGCTGATAAAATCATCGAGGTGTGCGAGATAGATGGCATTAGACACTTCTGCATCGCTTGCCTCGGGACAGCCATAGCGGACGTTCTCAAAAACGCTGTCATTAAATAAGACAGTATCTTGAGGAACGATACCGATAGCTTGGCGCAGAGAATTTTTGGTGACATGACTAATATCCGTGCCACCTATTGTAATGTTGCCCTCGTCAAGATCATAAAATCGAAACAAAAGTTTCACCAATGTGGACTTTCCGGCACCACTGGCACCGACTACGGCGACCTTTTGACCTGCTCCAATAGTGAATGACACGTTGTTCAAGATTTTTCTGTCAGGTCGGTAGGAAAACGAAACATCAGTGAACTCAATGTCCCAAGCCGCCGGTTGCAACGTTTTTGCTTCGAGGCGGTCGTCGACGCTGGTCGTGATCTCCAGAAGCTGCAACATTTTTTCAATATTGGCCATTGAGCCCTTGATCTCTCGATAGACAAATCCTAGAAAATTAAGCGGCAGGAAAAGCTGGATCATAAAGGCGTTAATCAGCACAAAATCGCCTAGTGTCATAGTGCCCGCTGCAACACGCGAGGTGGCCAGCCACATCATCGCAGTCATAGCGACTGCAATAATCAGCGCTTGACCTCCATTGAGGGAGAATAGCGACAAGCGGTTTTTGCGCCTTGCGGACTCCCACTTTTCGAGTTCATAGTCGTAACGCTGCACCTCAAATTCTTCGTTGGTAAAATATTTTACCGTTTCAAAATTGAGCAGGCTGTCGACAGCACGGTTGTTGCTAGCAGAGTCAGCAATATTGGCTTCACGTACAAATTTGGTGCGCCATTCCGTCGCGGCTACCGAAAACCACACATACGCTAACACTGCACTAAGCGTGATCAGGGCAAATCCCCAGCCATAGTTGTAGAGCAGGATGCCCACGACCATAAAAATTTCGATAAATGTCGGCACAATATTGAAGACGAAAAAGCGCATGAGAAAGCTGATCCCAGTCGTGCCGCGTTCAATATCACGTGACAGGCCACCGGTGCGACGGTTGAGGTGGAAGTCGAGGTCAAGATTATGCAGGTGCCTGAATACTTTGATGCCAATTTTCCGCATTGCCCGTTCGGTAACGTGCCCAAAAACGGTATCGCGAAGCTCCCCAAACAGGACATTAGCAAAGCGCGCAAGACCGTAGGCTAATACGAGCGCTATTGGGGCCGCGATGAGTTGCGTTTTCTCGGAGTCTAGAGCGTCAACGATATACTTGAGGATGAACGGACCAACCACATTGCCTAGCTTGGCGAGGATTAAGCAGCCGAGGGCCAACAGCACTCGGTTGCGATATTCCATCAGATAGGGCCAAATTATCCGGATGATGTGCCAGTTAATTTTTTGGTTCGGTTCGTCTTCGTAGTTGCCATGATTCATAGTGGTGGTTACTTGCGTCGTCTGTTTCGCCTATCGTACACTAAGTCTTCATAGCGCCCACCATGTAGGCAGTCGGTTGCTAGTTCAGAACACCTATCTTGCGTGTGCTGGGTGCGACTTCAGTCGACACTTTCACTGCGGTAAGCAAGCCTTTAGACATCCCCACGTTTTTCATGGCGGTTAATATAGCGTCCGGGAATGACCACATCTCCATCGCCGGTTTTCCTCATGATTTTAGGGTAAGCGTGAAAATAGACTTCACCAAAATACGCATCACCGTTCATTTTGAATAAACAATTGTCGATCACACATTAGCCCAATGCGTATATTGTCAGTGCGCGCATATGTTGACAGGACAATTCGTAGATGTGTTGCCTGTCCTTTGCACGGCTAAGGGTTTGCTTTACGCGATGGCGGCACTCTGACGAGCTTCGCCCATCGCGATTAGACCCTACCCGATACGTGTCAGTGATTAACGCGTTGCGCTGCTGATAAAGGTAACGAAGGATAATTTATTCCACAGATAACACATCAGGAGTATTTTACAGACGGGCAGAGTCCTACCGTCGACTTTGAAGTGAGTTATCGAGGCACCTTAGGACAAATTTTCGGGCAACGTTATAGTGCACATAGATCTGAAAAAGCAATTAGCAGAAAAGTGTCTTTTAGAAATAGGGCTAGATGGCTCCATAAGGTGTGACGGCATACGGCTGCCAGATCTGCTATCTAGAACTTCCCTTAACGCAGGAAAAAGTCTAAAAATGCGAGGCAGGGAGAGCCTTTAAATTGTTGAATTGAGAGGTGTGGGCAATAATAAAGAGGTATCCCTATGTTAAGTCAGCTAAATATTCCCGCTTCATTGGCGCGCAATCACCCATCCATTCGTAAAGCAGGCATCGTGCGAACGGGGAAACTACTAATTGAGAAGACTATAACAATTGCCGGATTGGAATCTCTCGCTCAAAAGCGTGTACTCGATCTAGGATGCGGTACGCGTTTCACAAAGGCCATTATAACCAAGAAAATTCCCGTCAGAAGTTACACTGGTATCGATGTGGACAAAGACGTCATCGATTATCTAAAAGTCAATGTTGAGGGCAATGATGAGCGTTTCGATTACGCCCACTGGGACGTACTGAATGCGTTGTATAACAAGTTAGGGATTTCGTTTAGCGGCCAATCTAGTCTTCCCATCGACCCCTCTAGAAAATTCGATATGATCTGGATGTTTTCAGTAATTACGCACCAATCTCCCGAAGGTACTTCCGCACTGTTCAAAATCCTGAGGAAATATATTGGCTTCGATGGCCAGATGTTTTTCACCGCCTATAGCCGTTCAGGTATCGACAAGTTTTTAGACGCGCGGGAGGGTACTGCTCTAATGGAAGCTTACTATCAGTCGGAGTATCTTGTGGAACTTTTGGACGAGGCGGAATGGAAAGTAGACAGAACAATTCCCGTTGATACCGAACACAAACCGCCGCTCCACCAGAATGGTTTTCTGTGCTCAACCAGGTAACAGATGAAAGACAGCTCATTTTCTGGTGTTGACAAGTAAATGCTCAAAAATGTATAGAATCAGCGGATCAATGCTTACAGGCGTTGTCTTCCTCCCCCAATAGGCCGCAAAGGTCATAGCGCATCCAAGAGCACTCAAGAGTCCCCAAAATTATTAGAACGGGCTACGGCCCCGCACTGCGATGCAAACGACACTGAATAAATAGAATGACTCTAGTGCTTCTGCCCTCGCTGAAGAGTGAAGCCGTCTTTGGACGCGTGCCGGATGTCGGGCGATTCTAGATCCGCGCGGTTTTCACTGCGCTTTACTACATGAAAATAAAGTGCGGGGACAGCATTTTCAGGCGTGGTAGACAAGGTTTTAGCCAAGCACGTCATGTAATTGGCGATGCATATTTTGGACGCCGGGTTCGTTGCGTCCAATCAGTACT